>WNGE01001327.1_pt2 | contig 55052 bp, 53 predicted proteins | sample 5400651 | NCBI WGS metagenome assembly WNGE01 (sample SAMN13153370, study PRJNA577476) | soil metagenome | isolation source: 60 cm soil or saprolite under grassland replicate 2 | place: USA:California | collected 2016-06-15 | reverse complement strand
GGCTCATCGTCAATCAACGCCATGATCTACCCCCGCGGCAATCCGATGGATGATGACGGTGGGGCCGATGATGGCCTGCTGCATTGGGACTCTGCCCATTGCTTGCCGTACTTTCGGAAGATGGAAACGTGGGCTTTCGTAGCGAGCGTTTGGCGCTGCGGCGACGGATCGCTGCAGATCAGCCGTTGAGGGCAGCACACACCCTCTATGACGCATTCTTGCTGCTACCCTGGATTGTCACCCTGAGCCCATTCGTTCCACTCAGTGTTAACTCCGTGAAAGGTCTAGTTCGAGGGGTACCCAGATGCTTCGCTACGCTCAGCATGACAGGGCTGTATCTTCCTGCTGTAGACCGCCCGTAGCCAAAAATAGTGGTAAAACAGCGGCTGCAACTAGCCAGAAGCCGAGGAAAAGGACGGGCACGATAAGTGGAGGATATGTGATTACCCTGTTTATTAGCCAGTGATATCCAAATCTGTATAATCCTCCCAATATACCTAGCGCAAGCAGGCTGGTAGCGATCGTGACCAGAAAACGTTTTATGCCATAGATATAGGCTCCGCGTGCGGCATTAACACATAAAATCGCCAATGCTATGCTTTCTAAAATGAAAGCAATGATGATGGGCAATTGTGGCCTGATAATGAGGATCGAAGCACCAATTATGCCCACAAACAAAGCAGAGATCTGAATAAACACTCCGAGAAGGAAAGATTTGACGCCGCCTTGCTTACCAGCAGAGATAGAAGCTGATCGTGACCTTGCATCTTGTTCCACGAGTGAATTTCTTGCCAGGTTTGACAGTATCGCATCTCTAATAGCTAAAGCCTCCGGGTTGTTTGGATTGAGAGCGATTGATCGCTCAATTGCGTCAGAAGCTTCATGAATCTGACCCATATTTGCCAATAGCGTTGCACACATACACCAACCAAAGGCATTGCCTGGATCTAACTGTATCACCTGGTTTACGACAGGCAAAGCATCTTGAAAAAAGCCAGTTGTTCCCAAAAGCTGTGCTTTGAGAATGAGTGCGTCGATGTAGTCTGGAGCTATCTGGAGAACATTCTCGATAGTATCGAGAGCCGCAGGGATATTTTGCATTTGAACTTGTTGTCGCGCTTGATTTAACAGCTTCACACATTGATTTCTGCGGTTCTGCTCTAAAATCTCAATCGAATGTTGTCCTGATGTGGTGGGCGACATCTGTGCGTTTGCAATACTTATTGAGGATTGTGATAGATACTCTGCGGCTTGATTGCTCATTGGTGGTGAAGCCATTGGGGAGTTTTGGGCAGGCGAAGATAGGGGTGAAGCAGATATGTTCTCTTGCCTATGTAAAAAAGATGGCATATCACCTACAAGCACAATGGGTCGATGCTCCTGTCCAAAGACTTGTGGTTGATGTTGTTCGTCCAATGAACTTAAGAGAAAAGCGTGCAAGTTTTGTAGGGTAGCCTGTCCTGAGACTTGATCAGTCGCTGGGCCGCTAAGACCTACAATCATATGGTAGAGCAACTTCCCAACGTTTTTTTCGCCCACTTCTGGTGCATACTCATTTCCCCGGCACGAGCAATAAAGCAAACGACCTTGTGTTTGTTGCAATGTGTTTTGCAGCCTTGGATCTGGTAACGGTTTGAAATCGAATAGAGAAGTCCTGCGCCTATGCCAGGAAAGGCCTGTTTGGAAACAATCAAGTACAAACACTATCTGGGCAGCGCGGCTGCGAAGCATAGCATCGTTGAAGAGTGAGTGTAGAGATAGACCTGTTGTAGGTTGCTGAAAGTCTGTATTTGCAAAGGCTAGATATCCTTCTCGATTTGTTTCATCTAAAAAGGCATGTCCGGCGAAGTAGATAAAAACAAGGTCATCCAGATCTGCTACACTCAAACATAGTTGTGTGATCAAGGTTTCTGTAAGTTTAGAGGTAGCCTGTTCTCCCAGCAAGAGTTGCACATCTGAAGGGTTCCAATTACCACCACGGCTATTAACCAGCCATTGAGCGAGCGCTCTTGCGTCATTTTCCGCGAATTGCAAATGTTGAAAGGCTGTATCCTGATAATTATTGATGCCTATGATTAATCCCAGGCGCTTACCCAAGCTGTATCTCCCTGACAAGGTATCTCGTTTTCATTGCTTTGTTCCAACGTGGGATTCTGTAGGGGCGAGGGTGGCTGGGTGGATGTGGGGTGGGCCTTCATGGTCGCCCGTGGGTGGGCATGCGGCTCGTTTATCGATGAGCCAGCATCTCCAGGCGACCCACGGCGGGCGACCATGAAGGCCCACCCTTCCCCGCTCCACCACCCTCGCCCCTACGGGCATCTATGGGCTTTTCTTAAGGTTGATGCCTGTTGGGGACACCCCACACCCCGGCAAAGGACCGCGTCCTCTGCACTCCTGTTTATTTTACGTCACTTGTTCGAAAACAAAGAAGCAATAGGTACTTTTGGAGAGTAATTGCCTCTGCAAAGGGTGAAAGGTTGCTTTGTGATATACTCGATAAACTGATTTTTCGATGTACACGTGTTAGTTATAGAAAGAATATTCTGCGAATGCCTCGGATTATTGGTATTACTGGAAATATTGCCTGTGGCAAGACTGCTGTTGGACATATGTTGTTAGAGTTGGGTGCTGAGCGCTATATTGATGCGGATGCAGTAGTTCACAAGCTCTACCAGAGTGGCCAATCTATTGCGATCAAAGTTGCTGAAGCTTTTGGCCCCGATGTAGTAGCCTCAGATGGCAATATTGATCGTAAAGCGTTAGGGACCATAGTATTTCAGGATAGTGAAGCGATGGGCCGTCTCGAATCGATTGTGCATCCAGCAGTCAGCCAGGCTTTGGCAAACGAATTAGCTTCTGTAACTCCCTCCGGTATTGTAGTTATTGATGCCGTGAAACTTTTGGAGGGTGGCTCTGGCAAGTTTTGTCAGAGTAAATGGATGGTTGTGTGCTCTGAGGAGCTGGAATACGAGCGTTTAATCGTCCGAAACAAACTCAACCCTGAAGAGGCGTGGAGACGTATTCGCGCCCAATCTTCGGTCGTTGCAAGACTGCCACTCGTTGACGAGGTAATTGACAATAGTGGTTCTTTAGAAGACACACGTAGACAAGTTGCAGCGGCTTACGAACGTTTTTGTCAGCAATTTCCAGCATAGGCGAAGGATACATGCATTTCACTTTATTTAATCGGCGACCTGGCTTTGTACTATTACTTGTATGTACATTAGTTGCAGGTTGGCTCTTGCATGGGATGATAGTAGCGCCAAGTAATTCGACGGCAGAAAGTTCCCCTAGTGTGAATTCTGTGCTACATTCAGGAAATGTACCGATCTCATCGCAAGTGGGGACTTCAACGAACAAGAATCCTGTACACGATTTCGCATTAAATTCAATTAAATCCGATCAATCCAAATTAACCGCGGGATTGCATCCTGGACGTGGTCAAGCAATTCCAGCAGCAACTGATGTGACTGAATTGCCAGTGAAAGATGTAAGATTTTATAACTGGCGAGGTGAGTTACTATCAGGGTGGTTGGCGCTTATCACACCAGAAGCTCCCGTGATAATGCTGACACATGGAACTCCTGGCAATCGGGTGTCTATGCTGCAAAGAGCAGCCTTCCTGTATAAGCACGGTTACAATGTGTTGCTGTTTGATTTTCAGAGTTATGGATTAAGCCAGGGAGTGATGTCAACGCTTGGTATGGTGGAGTCGGAAGATATTCTTGCAGCTATTTCATTTCTGCATGGGTTACCAGACACCATGTACAGTAAAATTGGTGTCTTAGGGCTATCGATGGGAGCGACGGCAGCAGTACTGGCAGCATCTCGTTCAAGTGATATTCTAGCTCTTGTCGCTGAAAGTTGTCCTGTAGATGCGACACGAGTCCCTGGTGATGTGCCTGACGAAGCTTCGCGCGAAGCAGATCGACAGTTGGTGGAGGATGTATATGGCGTCGATATTACGCAGGCGCGTCCAATAGATTATGTAAATAAACTTGCAGGTCATACCGCCATCTTTTTTATTAATGGTGATGTAGACGATATAACGCCTTTGCCAGGCATGCAGGCTCTATACCAGGCTGCGAGCGCTCCCAAGCAATCCTGGGTTGTATCGAATGCTGGTCATGCGCAATCATTCGCAATTGATCCTGATGGATATATGCAGCGTGTAGATGCGTTTTTTGACACCTATTTGCGTTAAGCACAGGATTCATGATCGCGTAGGGGTGTGAGTGATGTGACATTGATTCCAACATATGTGTTCTGGAGTCCCACACGAATTGGCCAGAACGTGGCGGGAATGGAGAGCATCCGCTTGTCATCCTTCGCTCACCCCGTGTCATCCTGAGCGCAGCGAAGGATGACACGGGGAGGCCGATTCATCTCTCCCCGCCTGATGAGCTGATGGTGCAAGACGTTGGAATCAATGGGGTGGTGTGGAGCAGGGTGGGAACGCTTCTCCTTACGATTTGCCTGAGCGCGAAGCGCTAGACGCGCGAGCGTCGTTGGCAAGGCGGGTAAGTGCCAGCGTCGCCCTTTGATGGGATGTCTTCAAAATCCCCGATTTGCGGTAAAACGAAATGGCACAATTCCTATTGACAGAGCATGTATAGATGCGTATAATTTGCGCATCAATTATTGTATATTTTGCCCCGCCGTAGGAGCGTCGTTTCACTGGCATGATCATATTTTTCTCGAGCGGGGCCGAAACTGAGCAATACACTTCGAAAATCAGTGAGATTTACCAGGGAAAAGACGTAGTATTCGTAAGGAGGGTAAGCTGTTCTGTAAAGATCTGGATTTGTCCTCGAGAATCTCATGTTATTCGTAGAATTTTGTTATTGCTGAAGGAGGCTAACTACATTATGAAGAAAAGTTGGTCACGTATTTTTGCCTTGACAATGGGGATCCCGTTGTTACTGGCTATACTCGCTGCCTGTGGTTCAGGCACAACAAGCGGTGGGACGACACCAACTACCGCTGCGGTAACCATCAAGATTGGTTCTGATCTACCGGTATCTGGTAAAGACACGAGTAGCGGAAAACCAGCCCAGGATGGCGCTCAACTGGCCGTTGACCAGGCCAATTCTAATCACACAATTCCTAACGTTACATTTGTATTTGATCCTAAAGACGACGTAGGCCCCAGCGGTACTCACGACCCGACTGTTGGAGCAGCGAATGTCACAGCGCTGGTAGGTGATGCTGAGGTCGCAGGCATGGTTGGGCCGTTTAACAGTAGTGTGGCAAAGGCAGAGATGCCGATTACCAACCAGGGCCCATTGGCTCAGATTAGCCCTGCCAACACCAACCCCTGCCTGACCAAAGATACCGCGGCATCTGGCTGCAGCGGGAAAAACAATTTGATCCCGACCCTGCGTCCTACAGGCAAGGTCAACTACTTCCGTGTCGCGACGACAGACGACGCACAGGGACCAGCAAATGCTGACTATCAGGCAAAATTGGGCTACAAAAAGGTCTATGTCATTGACGATGCGGAGACTTATGGGATCGGTATCGCCAACACCTTTACCACGGAGTGGCAGAAACAGCATTTAACGGTGCTCGGCCGTGCTAGCGAGCCAGGTACGACCACCTCATATGTATCGCTGCTCACGCAGATCGCTGCAACGCATCCCGACTTCATCTACTTTGGTGGGGTCGACTCAACCGGTGGTACGCTGATTCGCCAGCAAATGAAGCAGGTGCCTGGATTACAGAATCTCCCTTACGCCGGTGGCGATGGCATCGTGACTCCCGCATTTGCCTCGGCCATTCAACCATTAGGTGGTGGCCCGAGCATTGGTACGGTTGCTGTAGTAGATTCTACCGTTAGCAAGAGTCAGAATGTAGTGACCTTCCGCCAGCAGTACGCTACGGCTTTCCCAAGCGACCCCATCAACGTCTACAGCGCTGCTGCCTATGACGCCGCAAACATCATAATCCAGGCGGTCAAGACGGCGCTGGCAAATGGGGCGAAGGCTCCCACGAGTTCCAGCGATTCAGCAACTGCCACAACTTTCCGCACGGCGGTCATTTCCGCTGTCCAGGCCACCTCTTATGATGGTCTTACCGGGCATCAAAGCTTTGATTCAAATGGCGATACCCAGTTAAAAGTCATCTCGCTCTATAAGCTGGGCCTGAATACCTCGGGCAAACCAGACTGGATTTACGTAACAGCGATAAATGTGGCTTAAAATCGCTGCTGAAGTTGTCGTAATGAGTATCATCAGTGCTAGATAGTTCAGATCACTGTGTAGCCTGACGAAGTAAAGCAGGGGAGTAGTCGGCAGAGTCCCTATCTGTAAGGCTGCTCCCCAACTTGCTATCTAATCTCTTGTGTTGTATAAATTTCATAATACTTCCTTTCATTCAGATGAGAAAGATGCTACCGCATCTTTCTAGCTGTGAGAGTAGTGTTTCTGAATGCATTTGAATATTTCTATTTAGCAGAAAGGTGGGAATCTGTGACACTGTTATTGCAGGAACTGGTCGTCGGACTTACCACTGGCGCTATCTACGCGCTGATTGCGCTTGGGTACACGATGGTGTATGGCATTATCGAACTCATCAATTTTGCCCATGGCGATGTCTTCATGATTGGCACATTCATCTGCATTTCTATTTTCGGCTTGTTCGGTATTACTAACTCATCAGTAGCTCCTACTGGAGTTGGCCTGGTGGGTGTGCTAGTTGTTACCTTACTTGGCGCGATGCTACTGTGCGCCGTGCTTGGGATCGTAATAGAACGTTTCGCCTATCGTCCTCTCAGAAATGCTCCCCGACTCGCTCCATTGATCTCAGCTATTGGTGTTTCGTTGATACTTGAGGATGTTGGAAAACTCTGGAAAGGTATCACTATTGTCCCGTTTCCCCAAATTTTTCCTCAGAATACTTACTATATCGGACCTGTAAGTTTCAGCAGCGTCGATATCCTGGTAATTATTGTCGCGGCTGTGATGATGGTTGCTCTCCAGTGGTTGGTTACCCGCACGCGCATAGGGCGCGCCATGCGTGCTGTTGCGCAAGACCGTGAAGCGGCAGCGCTCATGGGTGTAAATGTGAACCGCATTATTGCAGTTACGTTCTTTATTGGCGCTGCACTTGCGGGTGCGGCAGCGCTCATCTGGGGTTTAAAGTACGGGAATACGAATTTCACACTTGGGTTTACGCTGGGATTGTTTGCCTTTACTGCAGCAGTACTTGGGGGAATCGGTAACCTTGTCGGAGCAATGCTTGGAGGAGTGTTGATAGGTGTAGCCGAGGCTTTGTCTTCCCTTATTTGCGATTCTACCCAACCCGGATGCCCCATTGGCCTTCCACACGGGGGTGCTGCCTGGCATGAGGCCGTTATTTTCGTTATTCTAATACTGATCCTGGTATTTCGGCCTAGTGGCCTTCTTGGTCAACAGACCCCTGACAAGGTCTAGGATACACCAATTGGCTCCGATTTTGGAAAAGTACTCTGTCAGAAGCGAGGTGATGCGAACGTGGCAATAGCAAATACGCTTGTTCCGGCGCGCGATACTCGTGCGCTCTTGATCAAATGGATCGTAGGGCTGCTGGTACCTTTAGCCGTCTTTACTTTTATCTGGAGTGGTGAAGCGATCATCAATCAATCGCTACTTACTATTCTCGGGTTGGGTGGCGTCTCCGATATCGCGATACTCATTCAGATAACTCTATTTATTATCGTTTTCTATACTACAGTGATTGCGCTAGTGGGGTATCTTGTAGCTGCTGATAGTGGCCAACGCGGAATGATTGGGGTATGGGTCGATATTGCGGTCTATGCATTACTACCTCTCTTTCTAGTGATCAGCCAGGGTCTGATTATTGGCCTTGCTGCCTCCGCGATTATCTGGGTGATTTACTTCTATGTGCGCCGTCGTGTATACAAGGCGCTCAACTATACACCTCCTACTCCGTTGCTTCATGTGAAAGTTCTCGATGCTGAGCAGCGGGTTGAAGTAAACAACAGGGGGATCATGGGGAGCTTCTGGTTTAGTATCGCGTTAGCAGTTACCTGGCTGATTGTTGATCTCATCTTTTTCTTTAGTGGTCAGTTGCCAACAGCACTGTTGATCTGGGTGGTTATACGCACGCTCTTGCTGCCTGTTGCCGGCTATTTTCTGGGGCGACTCGCAGGGGCTATTGCCTTGCGACGGACCGTTGTTGCGAAGAGCAACGGCAATGGCGAAGAGAACACGGTTGGAGATGGCTCTCGTGTGAAGCAACGCCAGTTAGAGAAACTATCTACTACCCGTGTTCGTGAAGAGGCGAAGGACCTGGTTCCTAACGATCTGCCACTGCGCAGTACCGGCGCACAGCGTTTCTTCCTGATCCTCCTCGTTGCCTTCGTCCTGTTTTATCCTGTTATCGATCCTTTCTTGTTTGGCTTTGGTACAAATGGACGATTGGCCGGATATGGCGATGCTGGCTACTATATAATACTGGCGCTTGGTCTGAATATTGTTGTAGGTTTCGCAGGATTGCTCGATCTGGGGTATGTGGCATTCTTTGCCATTGGAGCATATACCTGGGGCATATTCGGATCAACGCAGTTGACTAACGTGTTGAACATCGCACCTATTAACCCGCACCTTTTGTCAGCGCTTTTCTGGCCAATGATACTTGTGGCCGCACTGGTAGCAGCGCTTTTTGGTGTGCTGCTTGGAGCGCCGACACTGCGACTACGCGGGGATTACCTGGCAATTGTGACCCTGGGCTTTGGTGAGATTGTACCAATTGTCTTTTTGGAGTTGGATTATTATACGAACGGCACCAATGGCATTGTTGGCGTCCGTTCACCGGCTTTTTTCGGCGTCAACTGGTCCCTCTTTACCCCAACTCCCTACTACTATCTGATACTGGCGTTGATTGCGTTTTCAATCTTTGTGAATGTACGCCTGCGCGATTCTCGTTTAGGCCGTGCCTGGATTGCTATCCGAGAAGATGAAATTGCGGCGGCCTCTTCCGGAGTCAATCTGGTTTCTACCAAACTGTTTGCTTTTGCTATGGGCGCGTTTTTCTCTGGCATTGCGGGTGCTTTTCACGCCGCCAAGCTGGGTCAAGTTTCTCCCGATAACTTTGGTTTTGGCGATTCTGTGCTCTACCTTTCTATGGTAGTCATCGGAGGTATAGGCAGTATCCCTGGTGTGATCGTTGGTGCGCTGATTGTCTACACTCTGAACGTTTTTCTCCTGGCACAACTTGATACGTTTGCCACCGATCCAACCAGCGTTTTTTTTGGGCTAAAAAATGCCATTATTCACTTTGTTCCTGGCTTCACTTTCGGCAATATTCGCAACTTGATCTTCGGTATCGTTCTGGTTGTGATCATGATCTTCCGACCAGAAGGGCTCATACCCAGCGCGCGTAGACGGCGCGAGCTCCATGTAGTGGAAGAAGAGGGAGTGGAAGTAGGTTCTTTGGCTGCAGTGCCTGGGTCGCCTGGATTCGAATCGGAGGTGCGTGTTGAGTAGAAGCGAGAAAGGAGTTTGTCATGGGCGTTGAAATGGCAAACGGAGCCCTGCTGAAGTTAAACAAGGTCTCTAAACATTTTGGTGGCCTCGCAGCAGTGCAAGATCTCGATCTTGAGGTCAAGCCCCAGGAGATTATAAGCGTAATAGGTCCGAATGGAGCTGGCAAGACAACTGTCTTTAATCTTATAACCGGAATTTATCGCCCATCTGAGGGTGATATACTTCTTGCCGGTCAATCGTTATCAGGCTTGAGTCCCGATAAGGTACTCAGGCGTGGTATTTCCCGCACTTTTCAGAACATTCGCCTCTTTAATAATATGACAGTGCTAGAAAATGTGCTTGTTGGACTACATACGCGACTGAAGGCGGGTGTTCTAGGTGATGTCTTTCGCCCTCCAAGGGTTGTGCGCGAAGAAGATGAAGCACGTAAACGCGCTATTGAACTTCTGAGTTTCTTTGGCTCTGAGCTGGTTGATAGACAGGAAGAATATGTGCTTAACCTCCCCTATGCTTACCGGAGGCGTGTAGAAATTGCGCGAGCGTTAGCTTCCAATCCCAAGTTACTTTTGCTGGACGAACCCACTGCAGGGATGAACGAAGCGGAAACACTGGAAGCAGTCAAGTATGTTCGGCGCTTGCGTGATGAGTTACATTTGACTATTTTATTGATCGAGCATAAGCTGGCAGTGACGATGGGTATGTCTGATCGTATCTACGTACTTGACTATGGGCGAAAGATTGCAGAAGGCCTGCCTGAGGAGGTTCGCCGCGATGAAAAAGTTATCGCTGCCTACCTTGGTACACCTGCAAAGAGGGGGCAAGAGCAAGAAAGTGATGAGTAATACTTTTAAGGGTAAGTTCGTCGGAGATCCTGTTGCGGTAGCTTGGGATAGCAGCTTAGAAGGAGAAGAGTAGAATGACAAGTGCTGATATTTCTCCCTCTACCTCTGGTGAAAATGTAGCAAAGGCGACGAGTACTACAATGCTACGACTTACCGATGTAGATACATATTATGGGCCTAGCCAGGTCCTACGTAAGGTTACACTCGAAGTGGATAAGGGCGAGATTGTCTGTCTGCTGGGAGCAAACGCTGCTGGCAAAACTACTACAATGAGAACTATTTTTGGCTTGATTCATCCGCGTCGTGGTACAATTGAATTCCAGGGTGAACGTATAGATCGAAAATTGCCGGGCGATATTGTGACTTCTGGTATGGCCCTTGTTCCTGAAGCTCGCCGTATCTTTTCTCGCATGACGGTGCTGGAAAATCTGGAGATGGGAGCTTTCATCCGCAGCAATAAAGCAGAGATAAAGCAAGATATAGATCATGTTTGCGAAATATTCCCGCGTATCAAGGAGCGCTTGAAGCAGATTGCAGGCACTATGTCCGGTGGAGAGCAGCAGATGCTGGCAATGGGGCGCGCGTTGATGTCTCGTCCCAAAATGATGTGCATGGATGAGCCATCTATGGGTCTGTCACCTATCCTTGTGGAGACTGTATTTAACACCATCCTGCGCATTCGCGATGAGGGCGTCACCGTTTTTCTCGTCGAACAAAATGCATCAATGGCTCTCAGCCTGGCTGACCGTGGTTATGTGTTGCAAACTGGACAGATTGTCCTGAGCGATACTGCTAAGAATTTACTTACAAATGATCTCGTACGCCAGGCATATCTTGGTGGAGCATAAGGCCTAATTACTATAAACCTGATTGAGTGAGTGGATTATGAAAGCTTCTTTTTACGGCGTGCGCGGAAACGGCGTGCCTTCCAGAGGTTAGCGCACTTTTCAGGTGTACAGTACAGCTTAGTACGACTTTTGCTCTCATCGTAAAAGATTCCACGGCAGTAAGTATTTGCACATATTTTGAGACGTCTGGGATCGTGATAAGCCAGCACATGAGCGAATGAAGCCGCGATTTCTGCTTGAACCCAGTCCCAATCCTTCTTGAGTGGCACCATTTCCAGTTGATATCCATTCATGTCTTTCTCCAGGTGGCGGCACAAGGGCATTTTGAGCAGAATGGCATTGAGCGCTGCTTGATCTTGTTCTGTGATCTTTCCCTCAACCAGCGTTTCTATCATTGAGCGTAGAAGAGCGCGTAGCGATACCAGGGTAGTCAGCATAGCTGCATCGGGTGGATGATCAACCTGAATTCCCCATTTGGCAAGAAACTGTTCCAACCAGCCTGGCTGCTGAAGGTCATCTCTCACCCACCGGCCACGGAAATCGCGAAATTCGCTATTGATGAAATCCACGCATATCGCTTCCATTCTTCTCTTAGCTCCCTCTAAGTCCAATAGGAATTGGTTTCGTCTCTTTTTCACCTGGTTTGGCTCGCAAGCGAGCCTTTTTCTGAGAGTGTGTAAGGTTTTTGCGCGCTTGCAGGCGCGCAGAAAACAGTAAAAATTGACTTTTGAGATGCTCTGCATAACTCTCTAAAAAATATTGACAGTTTCAAGTTGGACATGTTATCCTTTTGAATATAACTGTATTAAGCAACATTGACCGTTACAATACCAGTCCAGTTCCCTTTTATTGTCGCTCAGTTTTTATCTTCAAGAAAGGGATGTGCCGATGGTAAGTAAACAAATGGATTCACTTGTGGGATACCTCTCTCGCCGCGATGTTCTGCGGGGTATGGCAGGATTGATGGTCACCATGAGTCTAGGTGGTTGTGCACAAGCGCTTTCTTCCTCTTCAACTCCTGTTCCTACACCTACCCCTCGTCGTCCAGGAAGCTTAGTTTATACCTATCGTGGCCATACTGATCGTATACCGACGGTAGCATGGTCGCCTAACGGCAAGTACATCGCCTCAGGATCTTTAGATAAGACAGTGCAGGTCTGGGCTACCAACCCTGGCGAACATTTTCAACCCTATATTTATCGCGGTCATACTGCCGGTGTGCAAACGGTGGCCTGGTCACCAGACAGTAATCGCGTTGCTTCAGGTGCCATCGATAAAACGGTACAAGTTTGGGATGCACTTAGCGGAGAGCATGTCGCTATCTATGCTGGGTATACCGATGCTGTGAATACTGTAGCGTGGTCACCGAATGGCAACTATATTGCTACTGGCGCTACAGATAATACAGTGCGCTTGTGGGAGGTCGCGACTGGCGAGCTGATGTATGTCTATCGCGGTCATCGCGCGAGCGTAAACTCGATAGCGTGGTCGCCCAATAGTCAACAGATTGCTTCTGGAGCTGCAGACAAGACGGTGCAAATCATGGACGCCATGACCGGAAATCATAGGTATACCTATCGTGGCCATACCGACACGGTAAGCTCGATTTCCTGGTCGCCTGATGGGAAGTACATCGCTTCTGGTTCGTGGGACAAAACGGTGCAGGTGTGGAATGCGGTGACTGGCGCTGTTTTGTATACCTATGACGGGTACAATGTGCAAGCTGCACAAGCTAATCCTTCTAAGGGGGTACTTCCTGACCTCATCTTTGCTGTTGCCTGGTCACCCAATGGGAAGCGCATCGCGGCCATAACCCAGGTCTATTGCGGCGATATTTGTGCCGTCGTGTTAGGCTGGGACGCGTATACCCAGCATAATTTCACCTTTTGGGTAGACCAACCGGTCTTAGCAATGGCATGGTCTCCTGATAGTACGCGTCTCGTCACTTCCATTGTAGTTTCAGAGCAAGGCACCGAACATTTGAGCGTGCAGCCGCAGGATGGATACTTTGCACAGATTTCGCAGGCATAAGTATTTTGCCTGTGATTGTGCTGACTGCCTGAAATCCGTTTTGGGGTGATGGACTTACGCTGAGCTCATTGAAAAAGCTGACAAAAATACTCATCACAACACAGGAGTGGCTATGTTTGTCTATTGTTCATTATCTAATTTTCGATGCAACTCTTCGATGCGTTGAATAAGCTCTGAAAGTGTTGTCACTTTCAGGTCTTCCATATCTTCACGAAGCGTTTCTAGCCGTTCGAGCAACTCCATATCTTCGTATTCGAATTCATCTTCTTCGTCATGCATCTCAATGGAGGTATGCTGGTTTTCTGGTAATTTGGCCATAGTTTTTTAACCGTCCATATAGCTAGTTTTGAATTGTGTGACTGTCGTTTGTCAAAGGATAATTTTTCGCGCTTGCCATAATTCGTATCACTCACTTTACGCGCGGATGCAAAAGGACTTGCTTGTACGCCACGCTCTCTCCATCTTTGTGGCTTTTTCCCATTTATTTCATGAGGTAAACGGGATGGGCGTAGTTCGGGAAGTTGAAGCTCTCGGGGAACTCGCGCGGACACTCACTCCATGCAGGATGTCGAATGCTTTTGCCAGCACGGCTCCCACTTGCTCCTCGGGCTGGACTAGACAACATCCTGGCCAGGGCCGCCCCACCCAGTCTTACATACTGGCTTCACCAGTTACTCGAGGGCTCGTTGCTCAGCCTTGCGCAAGCGGCGACTGAGAACAGCCAGCAGGTCAAGCCCGACATCGGGGTCGCTGCTGAGTATACGGCGCAGTACAATGCGAAATTCCCAAAACGGCAGCACGAGCACGGTTACATCATCTACCGCCGTTACAGTAGCCGAGCGGGGCATATCATCCAGGAGCGCCATCTCGCCAATTACCATCCCCGGCCCTGCTGTCCCCAGTACTTCCTCCGCTCCTTCAGGGCTGTTTGCCCGGGTGATGCGCACTGTTCCTTTGGTGAGAATAAACAGCCCTAACCCTTTTTCGCCTTGAGAGATCAGCACTGAGCCTGGGCTATACTGGCCCTCCCTACAACTTGTTGCCACTTCCTTTAACTCCTTCTTACGAAGGCCGGAAAAGAGATCTACACGCGCTAAGACATCCTCGTACATGGCCTGGATCCTCCTTTTTCGTCGAGTACTATGATAGAGATCAGATGGGTAGGGCAATTGGACTTATTTTATCACAGTGGGTCCATCATTTAAAAAAGAAACGATGTATTAGGATCTTCATAGGTCCAGCTAGCCTGCGAATCATTGCCGCTATCAACAACTGCTGGTGATCCCTGTACTCGTCCATTACCATCTATTGACACAGTATAAAGTCCTTTGCCTGAATCCAAATTTTTCCCTTGCCACGACAGTCGATTTCTAGATAAGAAAAGAAACTGTCGACTATCTGATGCCCAGATACTATTAGAAATAGGCTGTAGTAGTGCTCGCGCATCAGGCAGAGGAGAAATTGCAGTACCAGATTCTGATGCTACATCAGTCAGTAATTGTTGTTGTCTCTGACTAACAACACTGATAAGTTGCAATGTATGTAAACCATCCAGGATGATGAATCGGCTGTCTGGTGACCAGTAAGGTACGCTACCATATTCACCAGAAACACTAAAGGATGAAAGATCTTTTATATTAAGGATTGTGTATTGGGTACCTGTACTATAGAGTACAGAATTGCCATCAGGTGACCAGGCAAATTGAGTGCAGCTACAGGTAGCAATAGTCCTGGTTTGCTCTTGAGAATCACGTAATATAAGTTGGACCTGCATAGCAGTAGTATCGGAACCCCGAGGGCGACCACAAGGGTCCCCACTCCGCACTCCACCGCTCCCGCCCTTACAAAGAAACGAGGGAACTTTGCCGGTAGTTTCTGTAGCAATGGCATAAAGTATACTTGGATTTTGGTGGGAAGGCTGCCACAATACGCGTTCCAGGGACGCAGGAAGTGGATGTCCTGGAAGCACGCCCTGGAGGATAAACTGGAACTGCGTTCCAGCAAGCGTGGTAGTAAACAAACCCTGGCTAGAATTTCCTATAGCCATATCGTTTTTTGATAAAGAGGGAATAGAGTACGAATAAGGAAGTAATTTTCTAGCGATGTCTAATGGCTGATCGTTTTGAGATATCCACCATGATTGCGTTCCCGCATTCTGAATTACCGAAGTAGCCTCTTCTCGATAGAGCAGGCGGTTTCCAGCGGGATTCCACCATGCATTACTATGCTGAAAACCTGCACCTGAAACAGCAATGGGAACAGGTGTGCCACCATCTATACCAATTGTATTAATGACACTCGGAACGTCATTTGTTAGCCCAGTAACCGGATTACTGGTAACATGCTGTCCTGCTGCAGTTTTGGAGAAGTCACTATCGAGAGTTCTAAATGCAAAGATACGATGGTCTGGAGACCATTCATAGCCAATAACTGGAGCGCTGATTGAAGTAACTTCGAATGCATTAGCGCCATCGGGATCGATCGTCCACAGGTGTCCATCGCGTACAAAGGAAATTTCGTTGTTCCCGATGTGCCCAGGGCTACATGATGCCAGAAGAACCGCAAGTAGGAGAAATATAAGTAAAAAAAGACGTTTTTGTGTCATAGAGCAAGGAATAGTCCTATCAATCACCAGCGTTTGATCAGGTGAGCTACTTTGCCATCAGGAGTTAGCTCATAGCGGATGCGGTCGGGATTGACATCTGCAACATTGCCAGCATAGTCTGCTGCAATGATTATATCGTGAGGATGAGCAATATGCCATACGTCTGCAATTGCGTCGGCTTCATCTGCGCGATAGACAAACCTTCGAGGAATTTTGGACTTTTGTGCAAGGTTTTCCGCCTTGCCAAAGGACTTCTTAGCCTGCGGGTCATAAAGATACGGATCATATACCTCAAAGATTTGTGGAATTCTCTCAGCTCTTGGCTCACCTAAGTATAGAAATATAACAGGTTTGCCATCAGCGTTATTGATTGCGGAGCGTATGATCATATCATTTCGTCCATTTTTTGCCGTGAGAACAGCCAGTATAGAGTCTGGCAGGCGTCCTTCAAGACCTGTAGTGACAACAGGCAGATATCCTCTCTGCTTTTGTCGTCTATAGTTAAAATAGGCTACAAGCATACCAATGCCAGCAACGGTACCTCCAAAAAGTGTTGCCGGGCGTTTGTATATCAGATTAGTGGTCCATGCGGTTGCTACCAGGAATGTAGTAAGAATACCTAACCAGAAGTCAATATTGTACCAGAGCTCTCGAATTCTTGTACGCCAGTTCTGTACCGGAGAAGCCAGCATCGCAACGGTTTCAGCATCCAATCCGCCTGTAAGAGCGGGTCCATTGTAAAGTGCCCTTTCGTGATTGGTTTCTGTAATACGATATAACACATCGTCAGATGGAAGTTGCTTGTTATCGTTATTGTCACCGCCAGAGTCGGATAATTGGGCTGCCAGGGTGCGAGCCGCTTTTCGTTCGCGGTACCGAATAATATCCAATCCCAAACAGGTGAGCGTAAAAGCCCCTAGTAAACCAAAGGCATACAACTCCCCAAGAAAATTGATGCTTCCGTTCGCGATTATAAGCACTATAATAGGAATGCCTGTAGCAAGAGCGATTGAGTAATGAGGTGTTCCGCGCAATTTATTACGTTTGAGTACAAAGGCCGGGAAAAAATCCATGCGCGAAAGTGCCATAAACACGTGGTAAGAGCCAATAATAGCCGTATTACTTGCGAATACAAGCAATGCGCTGGCACTAATAGCAACTTCTGTTTGTAAAACGATGTTGCCCCAGTTACCAGCGAGTAAGGAAACGACCTGGTTCGATAATGTTGGATCTTCAAGAGTTTGAGTCGGTAACAGGGTTGTGGTGAGCATGGTCAAAAGAGGGCTTGTTATTCCAATCGTCAGCACGACGAACAATAATGCCATTCCCGCAACCTTTTTACGCGGTGTTTTCATAACCGGAGAAAGTTGCGAAATACTTTCCAGGCCAGAGAAAGCGAGGAAGGAAGCCGCGAAACCTATCAAAATATTAGCTGGTCCAAGTGAATGGTTCGCAAACATTTGGGGGATAAGAGCGATGAATTCTGAGAAAGAAATATGCGTAAAAACTGTCACCAGGATGGCCAGGTCGCTGACGAAAGCAATAATAGCTCCTACTAAACTCACTCTTGCGCTTTCACTGATGCCAAACCAATTGAGAATACCTAAGAGTATCAGAACAGTAATAGCAATCACTAGTACGAGTGGATTAATAGCCGGGAAAACAACACTGAGATAAATCATTCCTGACAAACAACTGATAGCGGCGGTAAGGAAGTAATCGACGAGGATAAACATCCCTCCCAGCGCTCCGAACCAGTGGTTGATCGCCTGCGCTGCCACTGTTACCACTCCTCCACCTTGAGGGAAGCGTTGAGTTACCTCTGCGTACTTCAGCGTAAGAAGTACAAATACGGACATGGTTAGGAGGACAAAAAATCCCGCCAGGGTCGTAATACCCTCAGTATTATAGAGGATTCCTGGGACGTAATATATCGAGGTGCCTATATCTGCGAAGACAACTGCCCAACAGAGGATGGGACCTAACAGGCTTTTACCACTACTGTGTTCGTCTCCACTAGTCCTGGGTGATGCTACTTCTGCCTTTGATTCTTGCGACATGAGAGCCTACTTTGATTTAAGGAAAAATACTCACACCAAAAGATTAAAGCCGGCACCAGTTAAGTGGCGGCATTTGTACCTTGCTGCTAGTTTAACATAGCAGTGTTGAGGGGGCAAGGTGGTTACTGCTTTCTTTATTGTTGACGTGATCTCTCTTTTTCTCATATGCTTACAAAGAGAAAACGAAACTTGCTTATGTAAATCCAGGAGTGCGGTCCGTGTCATTCTGAGCGAAGCGAAGAATCTGGCTTGGCATGCCGAACCACGAGATTCTTCGCTTCGCTCAGAATGACACAACCTGAGTCACCAAGAGCGAATGATAATAAGTGGGCTATGAAGCAAAAAGATCATATTCAACCACTCTATATGAGTGAGGTAAAACTATGGAGACGTTATCTTATTGATAGCGTATTGGCAGTTGTAGGAACATTTCTTGTAACTGGAATCCTCTACTTCTTTCAACTCTACCCACGTATTCCTAATATCTCACTGCTTTACTTGTTGGTTATATTAACCCTGGCAAGCACGCGTGGTCTTTATGCTGCTATATTGGCTTCAATCATAGCATTTCTCTCATTTGACTTTTTTCTTGTCCCTCCTTTCTACACGTTTACGATCGCCAAATTCGATGAGTGGCTGGCTTTGTTTGTATTTTTGGTAACGGCAATCATTACAAGTCAATTGGCTTCGGCTTTGCGCCACCGGGCGGAGCAAGCACGTCTCAGAGAGCATGAAACGCGTATTCTTTATGAATTGGTACGCGCAACGACAAGCGAAGAAAGCCTGCAACAGCAGCTGAGTATCATTGCACACTCGGTAGTCGATGTTTTTTCTACCTGGGGAGTGAGAGATTGTGAAATTCTTTTGCCTGATACGACAGGAAAACTCATTGTTCAGGGGAGTGCCAAGCGGCCATTAGATCAGGTAATGCTTACATCGGATGAAGAGTCGACAGCTTTATGGGTAATGGATCAGGCTCAAACTGTTGAGTTGCATGATGTTGCGCTTGCCTCGCAGAACTCTACAGATTATGCACCTCGAGCGATAGTACGTAGCACCGCAAATAAGAATACAGTACGCAGGTATATACGTATGATCCCATTAGAAATGGGTAAAAAAAAGGTACATGGTGTACTTTGCTTATTCATGGAAGATAATCCGCGGCTACTTGCTCTGGAAAGGAATCTGGGGGCGGAACGTGAACGATCAAACTCTCAAAGCGCCTTCTTCTGGACTTTCGTTGATCAGGCTACCTCTATGATTGATCGTGCGCGTTTGCGCCAGGAGGGCTTGCAAATCGAGGTGCTGCAAAGGACTGACGTACTACGTGCAGCTCTTCTTTCCTCTATCTCCCATGATCTTCGTACTCCACTCGCATCTATTAAAGCCTCTGCCAGTAGCCTGCTTCAGGAAGATGTGCAGTGGAACGATGAAGAGCGACGTAGTTTCACCCTGGCCATAGAACGTGAGGCCGATCGGCTGAATCGATTGGTAGCGAACCTGCTAGATATGTCTCGTATCGAGGGAGGAGCGCTCAAACCTGAAAAAGAGTGGTATCCTATAGACGAGTTGATTCATGATGTACTGGGTCGCATGCAGTCGATATTACAAAATCGTACGGTGCAAACGGATTTGCCATCCGATCTCCCACCTGTTCAGCTTGACTATTTACAAATTGATCAGGTATTGACCAATCTGATTGAAAATGCTGTACGTTATACGCCATCGGACTCACCTATTGAAATTAGCGCGCACGTTCAGGGAGATCAGATGGTCATAAGCATTGCCGACCGTGGTCCGGGCATTCCTCCCGCCGATGTAGAGCGCGTATTTGATAAGTTCTATCGTGTGTTAGGACGAACGACTGAGCGTCCAACAGGATCAGGACTTGGTCTCGCTGTAAGTAAGGGGTTGATCGAGGCTCATGGTGGACGAATCTGGGCAGAAAATCGTGAAGGTGGTGGAGCTGTATTTCGTTTCACACTACCATTAATAAAGAAGAGTGAGAGTGAAAGATGAGTAAAAGTGGAGCTCGCATTCTTGTTGTTGATGACGAAATCGAGATCCTGCGTGCTTTGCAGCGTAGTCTGACAGCATACGGTTTTGATGTATTTACTGCTTCAACGGGTGAAGAGGCTCTGGAATCTATTGCTCATTACCGACCTGATTTGATGCTACTTGATTTGGGTTTGCCGGGTATGAGTGGCCTGGAGGTTTGTAAGAGGGTGAGAGCACAGTCAAATTTACCAATCATCGTTCTTTCAGTAAAGGACACCGAGCGTGATAAAGTGCTGGCTCTCGATCTTGGGGCTGATGATTATGTATCCAAACCTTTCGGTATGAACGAGGTACTGGCACGAATTCGGGTAGCATTGCGTCATGCTGCCCAGGTAGAGTCTGGTACTGAGCCAATCTTCACGGCTGGGCCGCTACGAGTTGATTTCGCGCAGCGTCTCGTACAAGTTAATGATCAAGAGGTCAAGTTGACGCCAACTGAATATGATTTGCTCAAAGCTCTTATTAAGAATAAAGGTAAGATCATGACACGCCATATGCTACTGTCCCAGGTGTGGGGAACTGGTTATGGCACCGAATCACATTACCTGCATGTGTACATCGGCCAGTTGCGCCGCAAAATTGAACCCGATCCTGCGCATCCTCGCTTCATCCTCACAATTTCCGGAGTTGGCTATCGCTTTCATGCAGATGAAGACTGAAATGAATCTTTTTACATCTTGAGCAAATATTTAGATGTCTCTGCTTTCTTCTTAGCCCTCATTGACATACCTCTGGATACACTATACTTGCGAGTGTAGAGTTACATCTTTGCCTCCGCGACAGCATGTTTCAGGTATTTGGAGGTCATGATGAAGACAACACGTTTTTTACTACCTTTTGTGCATGGAGTAGATAAGTTTGCAATCGAGCAGGCAATATTGCTAGCCAAAAGTCATCAAGCTACGCTTGTTCCCCTTGTACTAATTCATGTACCAGAAGAACGCCGAAAAAAGGGTGTCCGTCTTGAAAATTTGCAACAGTCAAAGGACTTCTTGGAGACGGTAAAACAAAAGGCTGACTGGTATTCTGTTCAAATTGAGAAGTTGGAAGTTTTCACTAGTGACGTTGTACAAAGTATCAATCTTGTCGCAAGTGAAATGGAGTGCGAAGGGATTCTGCTTTTTGTAAGCCAGAAAGGTGGTATTCTGCTCCAGCTCAATGAGATAAAGCGTCTCATGGAAATGCCAGTGCGTAAGCTTTACGTCTTGCGCTTACCAACAATTGAACGTACGAGTTACGTACAGGTGCTGCGTCGGCGTTTCTCTCATTGGCTGAATGGAAGAATTAAGAGACAAGTAGAGCCGATGCAAGAGCAGGAATATCTTGAAGAGGAAGAAGAGCTTTCAATAAAGGCATAAATACTTCATGTATAAGGTTTTCCTGCCATGAGTACTGTTGAACATTTATTGCCAATCGGTCAGAGTAAGACGCGCTCCTGGGAACAGTATCTTGTTGATTGTGCGCTGGCAGTTGTAGGAACAATGCTAGTTACTGGGATGATTGCTGTTTTCCATCTCTATCCTCGTATTCCCAACATTTCGATTGTGTACCTGCTTGTCGTCCTGGCGCTGGCGAGCATACGTGGACGCTACGCTGCTATCCTTGCCTCCCTGGTGGCCTTTCTCTCTTTCGATTTTTTCCTTGTTCCGCCGCTGTATGTCTTTACCATCAATCGCATTGAAGAGTGGATTGCCCTGTTTGTTTTCCTGGTAACCGCCATTCTCACCAGTCAGTTGGCTGTAACACTGCGTCAGCGTGCAGAGGAATCGAACCGCCGAGAGCGCGAGACACGTATTCTCTATGACTTGGTGCGGGTGACGAACCGTGAGGATGAGCCAGAGCGTCAGCTTCATGCAATTGCACAGGCCATCGTCGATGTGTTTTCCTCCTGGGGGGTACACGACTGTGCTATTCTTCAACCTGATGCATCGGGTACACTACGCGTCCAGGCGAGTGCTTATCAACCCATGGAGGAGGTCAGTCTCTCATCCGATGAGAAGGCCATAGCATCATGGGTGATGACACACGGCCGCAGTATGGGCCTCTATGATGACGAATCCCTCGCTACCACCACCTCTGCTCATTTTGTACAACGCGTTGTTGTGCGGATCTCTAAGGAGGGTCGTGCTGTGCGTCGTTCTCTGCGACTGATTCCTTTGAAAACAGGGCAACAGGTGGTTGGGGTACTCCGACTGCGCATCCTGGATGATTCAAGCCAGTTAGTAAAGGATGAACGACTGGAAGAGGAGCAGGATCAGCCAAATACGCGAACGGCTTTCTTCTGGACGTTTCTCGAACAGGCGTCATCTCTGATTGAGCGTGCGCGTTTACGGCGCGAAAACCTGCGTATTGCAGTGTTGCAGCGCACCGATGCTCTGCGCGCGGCCTTGCTCTCCTCGGTCTCTCATGATCTGCGCACTCCCCTGGCATCTATTAAGGCTGCCGCAAGTTCGTTACTACAGGAAGATGTGCAGTGGGATGAGGAAACCAAACGCAGTTTTGCACGCTCGATAGAGCGCGAAGCAGATAGACTCAATCGGCTCGTAAGCAATCTGCTCGATATGTCACGCATAGAAGACGGCGCACTTAAACCGGAGAAAGAATTGTATATGCTCCCCGAGCTGATACAGGATGTTCTAGGTCGATTGCGGCCTTTGCTGCAAGGACGCGTTGTGAACACCCAGGTGCCCGCCGACCTGCCACCGGTCGAACTGGACTACATGCAGATCGATCAGGTTCTGACCAATCTCATCGAAAATGCTGTGCGATATACACCAAAGGATTCACCTATTGAAGTAAGCGCGCATTGTGAGGGAGCGCAGGTAGTCATTAGCGTGGCGGATCGCGGTCCCGGCATTCCTCCTGCTGATCTCGAGCGTGTATTCGACAAGTTCTACAGGGTTCTTGAAGGAAAGCCCAATACCGGTCATCCAACCGGCTCAGGGCTGGGTCTTGCCGTATCTAAAGGACTGGTTGAAGCTCATGGAGGACGCATCTGGGCTGAGCCGCGCGAGGGTGGAGGAGTGGTCTTCTCAGTATCGTTGCCACTGGGCGCGATGGAAAAGGTACCTGCATGAACAAAAGTGGCGCGCATATTCTAGTGGTTGATGACGAGGTTGAAATTGTTCGTGCTTTACGGCGCAGCCTCACTGCACACGACTATAAGGTGTTCTCAGCCAGTAGTGGTGAAGAGACGTTCGAGCTAACATCAAGGCACCGACCCGATCTCTTACTGCTCGATCTCTTATTACCAGGCATGAGTGGCCTGGAAGTATGTCGTCGGATGCGTGCGGAGTCGAATATACCCATCATCGTTCTTTCGGTGAAGGGAACTGAATGCGACAAGGTGGAAGCACTCAACCTGGGGGCTGACGACTACATCTCAAAACCCTTTGGGATAGATGAAGTGTTAGCTCGCGTACACGTCGCACTACGACACGTTGCCAAAACACCGTTTGGAACGCAACCGAATTTTCGTGCTGGTCCTCTCCAGGTGGATTTTTCTTTGCGGTATGTTCAGCTCCACGGACAGGATGTCCAGTTGACCCCTACTGAATACGATTTGCTAAAAGTCTTCATCGCGCACCGTGGCAAAATACTGACACGTCAGATGTTGCTGAAAGAGGTCTGGGGGCCAGAGACGCATGTCAGGACACACAGTCTCCATGTGTACGTGGCGCAGTTACGCCTGAAAATCGAGCTTTCCCCAGAAGACCCTCGTTTCATCCTTACCATTCCGGGTGTTGGTTACCGCTTCAATGAGGACCCGGAAACAGAATGAAAATTGGTCAAAACATGAAATCATGAGAGGATTTTGAGAAATCTTCTCAATCTCCAGTAAGCATTTTTACTACTTCTGATTTACACTGAGTATGGTAGTGAAAAAAGTAGTGCGTGGTCGTTCGCACTATGCTGAAGTCAACGTCTCTCAGAAAGGAACCAAGATGAACCCCCGTTGGCTGCTGCCCTTTACTCATGGGGTGGACATGCGTGCGATCGATTACCTGATAAACCTGGCCGGGAATAATGGGGCAACGCTTATTCCGGTGTCACTGGTCTCTGTACCAAACGAATCACTATCCCGAGGAGCACGTCTTGAGCATATCCAGCAATCGAAGGACTTCCTGGAGGCTGTCAAATACAAAGCTGCCAGACTTCAGGTACCAGTTGAACGCTATGAGGTCTTTACGAGCGACGTGATTCAAAGCATTACGATGCTCGTACGCGACTTGCATTGTGACGGGATCGTCATGGTTGCGATCGAGCATAAAGAAGTCTTGCTGCGTGCATACGAACTCAAGCAATTGCTGGTGGAACCTCCAACGTCCCTTGTGCTTATTCGCTTGCCGGCACATTCGCAAGAAGCTCGCGCATTTTACCTGGGGGCCGGGTTCTTATCCTGGCTGCGTCGGCTTTGGCGTTACCGGGTCGGTGTAAGACTAATGAAGGACACACTAGAAGCGGAAAGTATATCCCAGACCAGGACAGGAGAATAACTATTAATAGGAAGGAATCACTGGCATGAGCGGGGCACGAATTTTGCTGGTTGAGGATGACGAGGTCCTATGCGATCTTCTAAAGCGCAATCTTGAGGCACGCAAGCATGAAGTGAGCGTTGCAGAGGATGCTCAATCCGCGCTGGCATACCTGCGCGCTACTTCTTTCGATCTCATTGTCCTCGATATCAATCTACCCGACCAGACGGGTTGGGATGTCCTGCGCACTGCTCTTAGCGAGGGTCGTATTGAGCCACTGGTTGTGGAGGGACAGGGCGAGAAGTTGCCGGTGGTGGTGCTGTCTGCCGTGCTCGTCGGCCCTGGCCGGCTGGCGGAATTTCACCCACTTGCGTATTTACCCAAGCCGTTTCCGATGGAGGCCGTCCTGCGCCTGGCAGCAGAGGCTGCCCAACGCAGGAACGGCGAGTCTCCGTATGAGACTGAAGCGACTGCGGGAGCTGAGTTCCCGCGGCCTGACGAGGAGGAACTGCATGCTTCTTGATCTGATTGTCGTCGTGGTGACCATTGTGTCGTTTGTGGCGTTCATCTACTTCACTGAGGCCTGTGAACGCTTGTAGCGAAGTAAAGGAGGGATTATGAATTCGACGCTTGAGTATATCCTGGTAGGCATTATCACGCTGGGCGTGCTGATCTACCTTTTTATCGCGCTCCTTGCGCCCGAGAAATTTTAACGTTGTCGCGTATCGTCTTTTTAGCAAACAAGTGAGGAAAAACCTATGCCTGTAACGCTCAATAGTGTTCTGCAGGTGCTGATCTTTCTGGTCATCGTGCTGCTGCTGACCAAGCCGGTCGGCTTGTACCTGTACAAGGTCTTCAACGGGGAGCGCACCTGGCTCTCGCCGGTCTTTGTGCCCGTGGAACGCTTCTTTTACCGGCTCTCCGGGATCAACCCGGAGGAGGAACAGAAGTGGACCGGCTATATCTTTTCTCTGCTGGTCTTCAGTCTGGTGGGCATGCTGCTGTTGTATCTGATCGAGCGCACACAGCAGTGGCACGGAGGGCTTTTCAACCCACAGAACCTACCCGGGGTTGAGCCGCGCCTCGCTTTCAATACCGCCGCCAGTTTCACCACCAACACAAACTGGCAGTTCTACACGGGCGAGCAGACCATGAGCTACCTGACCCAGATGGCGGGCCTGGCCTTTCACCAGTTTGTCTCCGCCGCTGTCGGCATTGCCCTGGCGGTGGCCTTGACGCGTGGCCTCGCGCGTCGCAGCGCCCAGTACCTGGGCAACTTCTGGGTAGACCTGGTCCGCTGTATACTCTACATCCTGCTGCCCATTTGTGTTGTGCTTGCCCTGGTCTTCGTCTCGCAAGGGATGATCCAGAATTTCAATCCCTACACGGTGGTGCATACCCTGAATGGGCAGACGCAGACGATCGCCCAGGGGCCGGTCGCCTCGATGGAGATCATCAAAGACCTGGGCACCAACGGCGGCGGCTTCTTCAACGTCAACGCGGCCCATCCCTTTGAGAACCCCAACGTCCTCACCGCCATGCTGATTATCCTCTGCGAGCTCACCATCGGGGCAGGCCTGTTCTACATGTTCGGCAAGTGGGTAGGCAATACGCGCCAGGGCTGGGTGCTGTGGATCGTCTCGGCCATCCTGTTCGTGATCGGCCTGTCCGTAGTAATCTCTGCCGAACAGGTCGGCAATCCGCTGCTCACGCAAGCTGGTGCCAACCAGCAGGTCAGTGCCACGCAGGCGGGGGGCAACATGGAGGGTAAGGAGGTGCGCTACGGCATCACAATCTCGGGACTTCAGGAAGAGACGACAACAGCCACCTCGACCGGTACAGTCATGAGCTTCCACGATAGCTATACGCCCCTGGGCGGGCTGGTGCTGATAACCAACATCGCGCTCGGCGAAATGATCTTTGGAGGCGTCGGCGCGGGGCTCTATACCATGCTGATGTTCGCCATCATCGCGGTCTTTATTGCGGGCCTGATGGTGGGGCGCACGCCTGAATACCTGGGCAAGAAGATCGAGCGCAAGGAGATCATGATGGCGGTGCTGGCCCTGCTGGTCTCGCCCCTGGTGATCCTTGGCTTTTCTGGAGTTGCTATGGCGCTGCCCCAGGGTCTCTCGTCGATCCTCAACCCCGGGCCGCATGGTTTCACGGAGGTGCTGTACGCCTTCACTTCCGCCAACGGCAACAACGGCTCGGCCTTCGCCGGACTTGCCGCCAATCCTTTCTACAACTGGACGATGGGCTTTGCGATGCTGATCGGGCGCTTTGCCGAACTCATTGCCATCCTGGCCTTTGGCGGCTCGCTGGTGGTCAAACGGGTGGTGCCTGCTGGGCTGGGGACCTTCCCGACGACGGGTCCGCTCTTCGTAGCCCTGCTGATTGGCGTGATCCTGATCGTGGGGGCGCTGACCTACTTCCCGGCGTATTCGCTCGGACCGGTTGTCGAACAATTGCTGATGCAAGCAGGGAGGACGTTCTGAGATGAGTAGCGATTTGCAGACTGGTTCACTCGAAGTCAAACAGTGGAAGACGCGCCGCAAGGGGGGTATTTCGATTTGGGACCCCAAGATCATACGCGGCGCGATCCCGGAGTCGTTCAAGAAACTGGACCCACGTGTGCAGCTCAGGAACCCGGTGATGTTCGTGGTGGAGGTAGGTACGCCTGTACCCAATTAGTACATTGAGTTTTGCCAACTATCCCCTGCTCCCGTATGAACACTAAATCATTGTGAGAATAGTGTGTTGCCCAATCAGCTACAGCTTCTTCTCCTGGTTTCGGGCGTCCTGTTTGTCGTGTGATGCCTAGCGTATCTTTCCCACGGGTTCTGATGCTTTGCCATGATCTATCAGGAAGTAGTGCCATGAGTTGCACACCTGACATTGAAGCATAATTAGCTCTAACAAGATCGGTTTCTTCTGTTGTCCATACCTTCCACTTGCCTTTTCTGCGGAAGTAGAACATCACTTCTCTACCCCATTCTTCATGCAACCACAATATTTCTACCCGTAGCCAGTGGGTTGACATGCTATCAATAACAATCTCTTTAATGACAAAGTTAATAAGCGTTCGCCGCTTTTCAAATGTGTATTTAGGCCAGAATGTTTCTAGTTCTTCTAACTCTTCATCCAGTGAGCCATAGTCTTTAGTTACCTCTACTTCTAACTCGTCAATTGTTTGGAGAAGTGTTTTCCGTTCATCCTCTAATAGGTCAATGCGCTCTAAAATGAGTTCTGCCGCTCTCGGACTAGGTTTCTTCTTTTTGTTTTCTGCTGGTGTGTCTTCGTCCTGTTCCTGTTCTTCTGAGGTGTTATCATCCTTTTGACCTAATCGTTCCGTCAGCCGCTTTTGTTCCTCTTCAATATCTTTTACCGACTTCTCTAGTTGCTTAATTCTGCTTTGCCGTTTTTTCCGTACATTCTGTACTTGTTGCTGGTATGTTTCAATACTCTGGCGTTTCTGGCTGATAGTACGAACATGCTCCATAAGCCGCTTGACAACGATTGCATCAAGTTCTTTACACGGTATAGCTGTGTCTACTTCAGGATGGTGCACGTAATCGCTTTGACTTACCGTCTCAATAAGATAGACTCCTGTGTCGGGCGGATTATCTTCGTCGTATTCCCCATGTGAACGGGTACGCACTGCTCCTTGATTGGATGTTATTCTGAACTTGAGTAAGCCGTAGTGTCCATCATTGCCTTGTTGAAAGTATCGTCTCGGCTTGCTGTTTACTATTGGGTTGCCGTCAAAGTCGGTTTTTGCCAGTCGATAGTATGCAAAGTCCAGCAGTTCCAGTTCGATGACTGGCTCAAACTCGCGGATTTTCTCTCCCTGGTCGTCACGCCTTATAACGCTGTTAACGGTTCTGTACCCATAGTGTAATGGGTGGGTAAGAAGATTAACAAGCGAATGCTTGCTTTTGATGTAGTAGCCGCCACCTGGGTAACGAGACAGTTTGAAAGCGTTAATATTGTGTTTATCAACCCAACCATCAAACTCAGGGTAGATTATAGGAGATTTTCTCAGTCTGTTATAAAATAGGCTTATATCTCCGCAAAGTTCCATAAATAGCTGGAATTTCTCTCTTGTTTTTTCAATGTGTGGCCAATACGGAATTACCATTTTGTACGTTGGACTCTTGGGGTCATAATCCACTATAAAACCTGGGGGAAGATTGCCTAAGCCAGCCCATTCACCATATACCCATGCTGCCCGTTCCCTGGCAGGATGTAACCAACCTTTGATGTGTCTAGGTATAAACTCTGCTGCTTCCTTCAGCTTGGTGCGTAACATTTCTTTGAGCACATCATCCCGAAGATCGTAAATGATTAAACGTGGTGAAATGGCAACAACATGAATGTTGTGTTGCAGGCATTTATCAATAAACTGGTTGTAGTAAATCTGTGTCTCGTCTCTGAACAAGCGATTTTCTTGATAACAGATGACTGTACCGTTATCATATTCGCCTGCGTCAATATCATCGAACAAACGAAGCATGTCAGGGCGTTGATCGGGTCTGAGCGTGCCACTTAACCCTAAATCAGCAAAGTACTCATGCAAGAATTCTTGTATCCATCCCTCTCTTTTACCCCATTTCAGTAAATCGCCCGTTTGCATTTCCCTGCTTTGGGTTCTGTCTCTATTTTCGTCTTTGGCGGTAGGGTCTGATCTGCGTGCATAGATGGCTGCTGGTCTGCTAGTTCGTAGATGGCGTTCGATTTCTTGCTCTCTTGGTTCCCGTACTGGTAGTAACATTCTCATAATCTTTGCTCCTTTGGAAGTTCTGCTTCTGTCCTGGTTTCTCTACGAAGAGGTCAATAAGTAACTTATAGAAAATTTCCCATTCCTTCTCGGTCATTCCTTGAGATAGGACAGTAGGGGGTTTGGTCGTGCCGCTTGAATGCAGCACAGTACTAGGTTGCTCTGCGGTGGGTTTTTCAGACATGCGAAATTCTCTCCATTGATTGGAGAGTGAAATATGAAGAGGCGTGTGAGTATTTGGCGAGCCATTGCCAGTGTCGCCAATGTGTGGGAATACCTACTCATTACATAACATATCATATTGAGCATTGTCAATCCTTAGCGGCTTTGAATAATAATTTGTAAATGAATAGAGGTTATATTCTTCGGCAGCCTTGAATTGTTCTCTCCCTCAATCGAGGCTCTCTCAATTCCCGGCAATGACAAGAGGACTTTGATCGCCTCATCTCTCGGCCTTCCTGAAATGAGTTGTTTGATAGACTGCTGCGCGTGCGGAGAGATCGCATACACCCACGTTCCCTGACAGGAGAAGATCAAGGTAGGAATAGTGCGGGTGATTGTTGCCTGGAAAATGGAAACCTGAACCTGCCCGAATAGACTATAATCTGTTCCTAACTTTTGTAAAGCTTTACGGGATAAAAGGTCAGTTACTTTTGAAAGGAGTTCATTACTATTGTACGCGACTGCGCTGCATGTTTCTGATACGCTGATTTTTACCTCTTTGGCCTCCTGGCCTGGCTGGTGATCGCTTGAGACAGTTGGAGTACAAGGTAATATGAATAATTGCTCAGTTGGTTTTCCTTGTCCTTGCAATGCACCCCTCACACTTTGAGCAAGGGTAGTTTTCAATGTTCCGGCTATGTTCTCAATATCTTTCTTTGCGACTGTTTGGAAATTGCGCTCGTCCTGGCCGTTGTAAAACTCGTTATTTCTTACCAGTAACCCATTATTGATGACAATATCAATATCTCCTGAGCGGATATTGCCTTGACTCCCTGCTTTAAGTGCTTGGGCGGTTACAGAAAGTGTTCCATAACCTAAATTTGGGCTTCCTTGCGGTATCGTTGCATCTTGAGTAGTAATAATCTCTACACCATCACTTCCTGTATAGACGGTGCCGCTTGCGATGAATTGCTGAGTGAAAAGACCGTTATAAAAGGTTACTGTGCCTGTCGCGTTTCTCGCGTCCTGGTGTCCGCGTCCGGTAGTTCTTGTGATTTGAGACTGTGAAATAGATAGAGATGGTAAGAGCCTTCCAAGTTGCAATGTTCCTGATAAAGAAACCTGTTGAGATTTTGGTACAAGGGTGATTATTGCTACTGGTGGGTTTTGCAGTAAATAGAATTGCAGTAGGATACTCGCAAGCATCGGAAGTAAGCATATAAGGACAATACCTAGCGTCAAGTATGGAAATGATTGTTTTTGCTGTAGTGGTGGGTTTACTGGTTCGCTCTCCACTACTTTCGATTGATCTTCTTCTACTTCTTCATGTTCGCGGACAATAAGTACATAAATATCTTCTACTTCATTAGGTAATTGAGTGTTCTCCTGGCTTTCCTGGCTCTCCTGATTGTCCATACTTACGACTATTGCTCTTATTTCATCTTCAAGATTGTTCGTCATATTTACCACTTCCTAGAGCTTTGAAACAAACTGGCTACCATTGTTATAAAGTGTCAAGTAGATCACTGCGTTGTTATCTCCAATTTGTATAATCATGTCCGGCTTGCCGTCTCCGTTCATATCCTGAAATGAAAGTTTTACAGGCGGGTTTCCGTTGTTTCCTGGGACGGTTTCAATCTGGTAAATCTTTGCTTTACTCACATTGTTTCCTGGCAGTTCAATGACAATGATTTGTCCGTTGTTATTCTCGGCGGTGAAGTGTGAGGGATTGGTTTTCGAGTCACTGTGACCCACAACTGCATTGATTTCAAAGTGTCGTTGTTGTCCATAGGTCCAGTCGTTTTGCACTCCCTGATACCAGGATGTAAAGAAATTTAATCCCATCCACCCAAGAATAAGGAGTGTGAGAAAGAGTCCAAACCATGCAACAGGGTGTATGTGCCGTTTGGCTTGGGGAAGGGCTTCTACTTCCTCTGTATACCGCTCTCTAGGTGCGGGTAGTTGTTGGCGGCTTTTACGTTTTGGCACATCAACATACCTAACATGAAGTCGTGTATTTCCGCTCTGATAGATTTGTTCCGGTGAAACCTGATAGCGTCTGCTGCTGGTTGGAAGACGAGTTCGATAGTATTCATCATCCTCCTCCAACTCATAATCAGCATTCTGGATGTAACCCTGCTGAATGACCGCTATAACTTGGGTCTGCTTCATATTGAGCCTGTCTTCTGGCTGCGTATTCCAATTGTTCTTTCGTTGGAATTTGGCGTACTGGATGTCGTACTTGTGAGTAGTGATGTGTCATGCGCTCACCTGCTGGCTTTCTTCAGGTTCTTCATGCCGTTCACAAAGAATAGCTATCGCTGTTTCATCTTGGGGATGTTTGGCGATGCATTGAGGACAAAATATGTTGATTTGGCAGTCTATACAGATAGTGCATCCTGCTAAATCCCATGCTCTTACTGTGTGACCGAAATAAGCACAATCATTGTCTGTGATTGCATATGGTGTCGCTGTTTGTAGAGGAATGACATTCTTTTTCTTTCGAGGTCGGGGTATCTTCTCTCCCCATAAGTTTTGTTGCATAGGGTTTCCTCGCTTCAATTGACGGACGAGGCTATTTGTGGCATACTGTGACTAGACCTTTAGCCTGTCCTGGCAGCAAAAAGGTATAATATCCCTTCTGCTGCCACAGTGTAAACAACTGCATTACGAGGACGGTAATTGCTATGTTTTGTACTGACTTCTTTAGAACGGCTGCCAGTACGCAACATGAGAAGAAAAGGTTTAACAGGGGACGCTTGGGTTTTTACTCAGGCGTTTCTTGGCATCACCCCTTTCAAGGTGCTTGGCTGGTCTTAGTCTATAAGGTTTACTCCGTCGAGGTCTTTATATGTTATGTCCTGTCCTAAACCCCTAGAGAGAGCATTGGCAATCTTGCCTGCTGTCGCCTTATAAATTCGCTTGCCCGCTAGTGCATCATTAAGTGTTCCAATATCAATATCAGCTTCGCGGGCTAACTTTGCTTTCGACCATCCAAGTTTCACACGGTAATCCTCAATGGTCATAAATAAGCACTCCTAAAAAATTATAGGCTCAATTGAGAGTGTGCCATATTAACCATAGGAAAGTCAATGGTTTTCCTAGGGAAAATAGGGAAAATGTAAAAATTGCCGTATTTTTGAAATGAAAATATTGTACAAAAGTTCAAATTTTCTGCGTGTATAGATACTTATTACCAGGTTCAACTTTGTATCCTGTTATCGCGGTTTCTATCTCACTTCTGAGGTCATTATACTGATAGAAGCCTTTCACTGGAATATGTAATATAGGAATACCGGCATTGTGAAATATGCTGTCAACAAATGCGTCCCGTTTCAACCTCTGCTTATCGGTATGCGATCCTCCGTCAAGTTCAATTGCTAACAGTGGTGTGGTGTCTGTTCGGGAGACCAATAGAAAGTCTATATGCTTCTGGTTGATCTTGCTTTGGAATTTCCAGAAATTAGGATCGCCTGTAGACAGATGGGTTTCAATAATATCAGCTATCCGAACTTTTGCGAAAATTAAATAACGCGTGCTGTCAAGTGCTGCAAGAAGCGCGTCGTAGAACTTTTTCTCGCCAACTGATAACAGGTATTGGCCTTTGGGTTTGTAGAAACGTTGCGGCTTTTTCTTGAGGACAAGAATAACTAGAACACCGGCAAGGACTAGAATGGCAATGATGAGGAAAAGTAACGTTGTCTGCATGGGCATAGTGTAGCACAAGTTTTTGTGTGGAAAATGTTATCGTCCTACTGGTCTTCGCCCTGGGGGTAGTGTTCTTCGGGCTGGTTCTTTTCTATTTTGTGGTGCTGGTGGCATTTCGCTAGGAAGCATAGCATCAGTAACCTTGTTAAGTGCGTTGAGAGCGTAAATTGCTTTTGTACCAACGTGGGTGTAACTGATACCGTGTTGCCTCATTATATTACCTAATAAAGGGGAAGCTTCGACTACGTAAGCGTCCATGTCTCTTCGTCTTGGCTTTCCATCATAAAACTGAACAGCCCAAGTAGTATCGTCCCAATTTCTGTTGTTAAGACTATCTTGATAAATCCTTACTTGTTGATCTAGTGACGCTTCTCTATATGCCTTAAACATCTCAAGCCCTATTCTTGCTGTAGTTACAATCTCTTGAGCCGGTATAGGTTGCGAATATCTTTCAAAGTATCTAATTTGTCTTCTGGTAAAATCATGTGGATACCGTTGCCGTTCATCATAGCCTACCTCTGGCGTTACCTGTTCATCATCTTCAACATGTACTTTTACAATGGTTTCAAGTCCGTATCTGCGTATCCGATTGCTGATCTCATTGGATGCATCCCAGGGGGTTTCATATGCAGAAATTATGACTGTTGGGTAGTGTCGTTGTGAACCTTCTTCATGTTCAACGTCAACAATAATCTCTCTCCACCTATCATCTACTTTTTGGGTAATTTCTACCCTACCGAAAGTAAACTCACTTCGCATCACTCGTATGTCTGGATGTGCTTTCATGAGTTGTTCAGCACGCGAAACAGGTAAGTCTCCGTCTCCTTCTGTAGAAACTTCATCCCGTATCATAGTGACAGGTATTATAACAATTTACTTTATAAATGCTATTATGAATGATGTTTTCGATGACTCTCTGCAAAGTGGTAAACTTTCAGTTAGTAAACGGTCATTTTCTAATCAGAAACCCCAAAAGGATTTTATTATAGTAGAAAGCCTAGCATTTTGTAAAAATCCAATAATGAGAGACCCAAATGTTTTGCTTTCCCAGTAGTTGTTTTCGGCAATCGCAAGCTCGTCATCAAGCGTCGCATCGCATAATCGGTAGGGAATTTTCTGCCCGATATCCCATTTAACTTGCTCAAAACGTCTCGCCTCTATCTTTTGTTTAAGGTTTAATCGTGGACGACCAGAATATTTCTCTCTGAGAGATATGTAGAAATCTTCTTCTTCAGAGTATTCTCTTAAGAAATCTTTTCCAAAATCATAAAGTTGTTGATCTTTATGGACTTTATATGATTGTAAAAAAGTTTGATATCTTTTCTCTCCAAAGTGAAATCTCAATGCGTCATCCATAAGCGCAGTTCTTCTCTTGTTCAACTTTATGTAAGCATCGCGGAGGTTTTCCTCATCTTGCTGTGCGCGTGTCCACCATTCACCTAAGCTCCCACCCCATATGAACGCTTCAAGGTAAATCATCCACACAGTATCACTCTCTCGCGCTTTTTTCTCTGCTTCGCTTTCCTCTTTTTCGCTGAGAGAGTAAAGATCATCTCCCTTCTTTAAAAAGTCATGGTAGTAGTCAAGATATTGTGTTTCTATCTGTTCTTTATCATCTTCTTTATCTAATTTCCGTCGGGCGTATGCTTTGATGGTATTGTGCGCTATGTCTGCCCATCCATTCGTATAAAACATTAAATAATGGTCAGCTAGCCTCATAAGAAGGTTTTTTAGTTGTTGTTCCTGCTCTGGTAAATCTTTATTTATAATACATACTGCTGCAACTGTTTCCCAGTAGCACGCTCCTGCAAATATGGCTAACCTGCGAAAAAGCTTCTGATCATCTGGTTTGAGCAATTCATAAATTTTCTCAAATAAGATGCTGAGCGTTTTGTCTCTATGTCGCTCGGTTTCAGAAAAGCGATTTGCTGCATCTAAAAGCCCGTTCTCTTTTGCCCATGTATGCACCTGGTTAAACGTTTCATATATTAGAAGTCCTGCGGCAAGAAGTAATGCTAAAGGAAGACTATCAAGCCCGATACAAAGTTCTCTTACTTTTGGCGTATCCTCTTCTGTGAGCGTAAAATTCTTAACTACCTTCTTCGCTGCTTCAAGAAATAACTGTATTGCGTCGTTGGTTTGAAGAGGTTCAATAGGATAATCTGAAACAGTCATTGCTATGCTGCTTGTCGCAAGTATAGTAAGCTGTGTATGTTTCCTGCGTAGTTGATCTATTGCTTCCGTGAAAGCTTTTAGGTGTTCACAATTATCAAGTATTACCAACGCATTAGGGGGGAGTTGCTGGAGTTCTCTATGAATGTCCTTGATCGCATCTTCTGTGCTGTCTTTATTTTCTAAGTAGATAATTTTTACAGAGGGAAAAAGCCTTGTTCTTTCCACTTCCTGTGCTACTTGATACGCTAGCTCACTCTTCCCTACTCCTATTGTGCCAGTAATGGCAAAAAACTGCTCTCTCTGTAGCTTATCAAGAATTTTTTGTATATCCTCGTCGCGTCCAATAAAAGGCAATTTTTGTAGTGTCTTGCATTTCGGTTTAATAATTTTCTCATTGGTGAGCGTGAAAACCAGTTTTCTTCTAAGTGCTATAGTTAAGTTGTCATCAGGTATGGTTTTAATTAGCCTTTCAGCCTTCTCAATGGAAATATCCCCTACTATCTTAGCTAACGCTTTAAAGATTTGGTACATGTCGTCATAGAGGATTTTCCCCTTTTCAAAGTGACTATTTTGTGAAACCATGCGGCTTATATCCCACACTGATACCCCGCTCTCCCCAGCAAGCGTCTTCTGTGTGATTTTCTTTGTCTCATCACACTCAAGAAAATCCCTATACAACACATTTCCGAATGCTGATCGGTACTTTTCGGGTTTGTCACTCAATTCTCTTCCTCGGACAAAAATTGCAAAATTTCCTCTAGTAATTGCAAGTCATAGCAAACATCCTGATTAATACAGGTGCTATTCCATGCGACTTCTTCGTAGCGCGAGGTGTACGTGCCTTATTCTACCGCATTTTGTAGGCGTCAGAGTAGTTTTGAGTATCGAAAAGAAAGGAACGAGTGAATATGAAAGAGGCTGTCCGCAGCAATGCATCTGAACCATGCTTGCTACGGATCAGCAAACGAGTACAAATCCGAGCCATTGCCATTCGTAGCATACCTATGCAAGGAGACTCACTGAATATTAATCACAAATGTCTCCTTGCTGTCAATCCCTTCATATATATGTAAGGAGATAGGCTCTCATGGATACAGGAAATACGGCGTATCGTGCCGCGTCTCCTATTCATCCGTCCCTTGAACCGGTACAACATCTCTCAGAGAAGTTGCAGCGAAAGCTTCTGAAACGAGCGAAAAAGCAACGCAAACATTTTAGAAGTAGCGGCAAGCCAATACCCGCTTGTCAAAAGGAAGTAGGTTCTCATGCGTAGTCCTGCACAACTAACTACGAAACAGGGTAAACACACCCTTTGTCAAGATATAGGCCATGATTGGATAAGTACAACTGCGTCAAACTTTCGAGTCTGCAAAAGAAAAAGCTGCTCTGTTGTCCAACACTTCAAGCAAGGACAGTGGCGCGATGTACCCTCGCGGGTGAAGAAACAACCGGATCACACACTTTCGCAAGCTGATTTTTTCTCTGGTATCGAAAGGAGTTCACTTCTATGAAGTCACTATTCACTCGTAAAACGCTGATTATCGTCCTCTTAGCCCTTAGCCTTATTGCGTCCTCTGGTATTGTCATGAACTGGTCGAGAGTTGCGCCTGTCGTGAACAGTTGGATAACACCGTCGCCACAACCAACACAACCAACTGTTACCAATCCCCCCTATCGTCCATTGCTGACAATTGTATATCTGGTGGACACACCGCCAAATTACCCAATAGAGACGGCAATACAAGCAGATAAAGCCGTTGCCGATGCTGTAGATAGTTTGGTAACAGCCAATCAAGGCGGCGTGCATCTGATTGTAGGGTATATTGACAGTACCAGTTTCGAGCATTACGCGCTCAATATTAAAGTTCCGGCTGTTAGTGCCGCTCCCGTACCCCCCGTTTGTCCGACCTTTAGCGACCCGTACAAACAGGCGCAAGCCAAAAAAGAATGTAAAAAACAGTTTCCCATATGGCAGAAAGCTTATGATGCCTGGCAGAAGAATTTTGCCAGTGTGAAAGCCCATGTGCATCAAGAAACTCAATGGCTGCGAAACCTCAAGCCGCGCTTTGATAATACCGGCTCATCAACCTGGGGCGGGCTGTTTAGTGCTGCAAGGGATTTTCAAGGGGTTTCGGGAAACAAGGTACTGCTTATTGCAAGCGCGTTAATTCAAAACCGCGACGATCCGATACCTTCGGGTTTTACCCTGTCAGATGTTCGCGTGTCGGTTATCTTTCACAATTGTATCACCTCTGCTAGTGCCTGCGCTGCTAATGAGGCAAAGTGGCAACAGATTTTCAAGCGGTACGGCGCAAGGTCTGTGAGCTTTTCCTCTGTCCAAGACAGCCAAGTACAACATCTAAGCTTGTAGAAAGTGAGGTTTCCATGTTTTTCCTACTGTTAATCCTCTTGCCGGCATTCACGTTTGTTGTCCTGTATCTGGTCGGGCGGGTAAAACCGCTCGATCAGGTGTATATGTTCTTCTGCGGCCTGTTGAGCGTGCCATTGCATGATATTACTGATCTACTCTCAGTGTTCAAGGAAAGACAACTTGCAGGTGATACGAAACATCCAGGGCTGAGAACGATAATCCTTATCATCTTCCTGTTCTTCGCGCTTACTGCAACAATGGCAGCGTCATATAACGACCTTGATGCTATCCCCGCGCTTTTTGGCGGCGTGAATTTGAACCTGCCAACACTCCCGCCCATATTCGGCTATAGCATGGGCTTCCTCTATTTGTCGATCTCAGTTCTTTTCGGAGGTCTGTACGCGGAAAAGTACATTCCAGAGGAAGCAAGAGTGTTCACGTTTCAGGAGGAGGAGACAGAGAAGAAGTTTACGAAGTTTGTGAGCACATCTTTTTGGTTGTCACTAGTTGCAACAGTAGCGTTTTTTGCTGACAGAGCGGCATATCTCAATGACAGCCCTATAACTCCCCTGCTGCAATTCACAACCTTCATTCTCCTGGCTGTGCTGACACCGCTTTTAGGCTTTGTCTCCATTTATCTTATTGCACGTGGTATACAAGTTATTCTCTCCCTGGCACTTACTCTTGTCTGGTTTGTTTCCTCAGTGTCCTCTCATTGTTTGGAATATACCCATAAACATTACTTGGAGCTTGCCTTGGCGCGTGAAGTACAACGAAGCACAACACATACAGATACAACAGTAGAGGCGATACCTGAGAATGAACCTGTTACCGTGCTTCCTTCCCCTGCTCCGTTTGCTGGTCGCGAAAGGAAAGACTTTCCCATTATAGATAATGGAAAGCCTGGGTTTGCGGAAAGGGTAAATTGGGCGCTGGATCAATTGGAAATACTGCCGCACAGATTACAAGAGGTACTGGAGTATTTGCCCAAGATAGAATGGGACTCCTCCCTAACTGATGGCAATTGGTGGAGGTGCGTTTCAAACGGCATGTTTGGTTACGACTTATCTGATGACGAAACAACGCTGTTTGTGATAGCTCATGAGACAGGCCACAATTACCAACAAGTACAGTATACCGATAGCTCTGAAGACGCTGCTAACCGCTATGCCCATGAAGTCATGGTAGAACTTGGGAGGGCATAACTTGTGTTGTAGAAGAGAGGAGCTTGAAGCCCATTTCCAGGCTGCGAAAGAATATGCTCTGATAAGGCGTGAAATTACAACACTAAGAAAACAAGGTGTTGCTGCTGGTGAGGCATACAGACAAACAGTGAGTTCTCACAATAACCCACTTTTGATGCAATACTATGCTCCGTCTCTGTATGCCTACGCTATGACTCTGCCTCTTGAGCCTGTACAGACAGAGGACATATCTCCCTTGCAAAACCCCCAATCGCAAGAGCCACAAGAAGAAGCACCTGGCACTGTTGACGCTCTCACTCTTGAGGATGCCAGCGAACAATTCTCTATCGTTCCTGATGTTCTCCCCTCTCCTGTTGCCCTGCTGCCAGCCCGGATAGAGTATGAAGATCAATCTAGTACGGACACCCTATCTTCTTCAACAGAAAGTGACCAAATGCGGTCTGATCGCTTACAGATCCAATTTTCGCAAGATGAAACTCTTGAGGTGACGAGTACGATGTTTAACAATCTGCTGCGCCAGGCAGTACAAGAGTTTTAACAAAAGGTAAATAAGGAAGAAATCCAATGAGCATAGTACATTCTCCACTCACACCTGCTTCACTGCCGGAAGATACCTCTAAAAGACTCATCGAGGAACTTATAGAGAATGGGGTGGAACCTTTAGAGGCGGAACAAGCAGTAAAGCTTGCAGGAGCGCAAAGCCAATGGCAAGTAACCCATATCAACAGACTCAAAGAGGCGATGTTAGAGAGCCTTGAGAGCATACACTCTCAGATGCAGGATAGTCATATTACTTCGCATTTTATAAAGCAATCGCTCAATGAAGTGCTTCAAAAAAAGAATATACAGCTTTCACCTCAATTGCTTGAGCAGTGGATCGCCCAGCTTATGCGCTTTGCAAAATTGCCCGTTGAGCAGCAAGAACGCAGATTGCAAAAAGCGAAAGGCGACGGTATTGTCTTGGGAAGAAACAGCCTAACCGGAGAGGATATTCTCTTCGAGTTTTCGCAGAGACCCGGTTCAGTTTATATTCTCGGAGGGACGCAAACCGGAAAATCTTCTATAAATATCCAAATAGCCTTAGGAGATATACAACATGGAAATAGCGTCTTCTTTTTTGATCCGCATTGGAGTGCCATTGAAGCGGTTCTCGCCGCTATGCCTGAAGATCGGCTGAAGGACACCATTCTCCTTGAGTTTGGCCGTGACTATGAACCTGGTGAGCCGCATTATCATTTCGGCCTTAATCTTCTGGTCAGAACTCAGGGAAGTATTGATCTGGACAAAAGCAGGTTGATGGATGTGTTCAAACGGCTGTGGGGACATGAGGCAGGGGAAGAGGCCAGTTGGGGGCCTCGTCTTGAGAACATCGTAAGAAATTGCAGTCTGGTGTTTCTCCATAATCCGGGGCTGACGCTCGCTGAATTTGTCGAGTTTTTGAGAAATAATCAATTCCGTGAGCGGCTGGTTCGCAATATTCCTGACGTTGGTGAGGGGCATTTTATCCGTGAGTTTTGGCTGAAAGACTATGCTACGCAGCAAAAAGCCGATAGAGAAAAATGGATCGGACCTGTCATGACCCGTCTCTATTCGCTCCTCACGTCGAAAGAAATCATGTATATGCTCGCTCAGTCAGAGACAACGCTTCGCTTCAGGGAGTGGATGGATAGCGGAAAGATCGTTCTCGTCCATATCTCAAGAGATAAAATTGGCGATGATACTCGCTTTATAGGAACGATGGTAATTGCAGAACTTGTCAAAGCAATCCGTTCCCGCAACCCTGGAGAGTCGTACCGTTTATGCTCTATTCTCATTGATGAGTTTCAAAATTTCGCTTCAAGTGAATTTACGCACGCGCTCCCGGAGACTCTTAAATTCGGGGCAGATTTCATACTCTCCACACAATTCTACAGACAATTGGAAGATGAGGAACGGGGGGCAGTCGATCAGCTTCCTCATCAAATTACTCTACGTAGTTCATATAAAGATGCGCAGGATCGAGCGTATCTCTATGCAGAACCAGGATATCCTCTCTATCAGGAGAAGCAAAAGCTTGTGATTTGCCCTACTCCTGTTGATGAAATCGTGCAAAACCAATCGCATCCAGACCCGTTTGTGAACGAATTTTTCAAGCCCTGGCGCGAGATGGTTAAAACTGCGAAAGGCCCTATTCGTGAGGGAGAAATTCCCGGATCTACGTTAACAACTACCTCTGCTTCAAGGCGTACAGTACGTACTTCTACCTATACCCGCCCTACGCGGTCTTGGTCAAATAGAGCAGAGGTACTCATGGCAGAAACCTCACTTGACACCATGAATGATTTTCTCTATCACGTGATGGTTACAGGCAATCCTTTTTGTATTGTTCCGCATAGTCTTTTCCTAACATGGTGTTATGGTTTACATTCCGGTCAAACTGGAGACTATGGCATTTGGCTGACGCAAACAATTATAGATCATCAGGTGCGGCAACCAACGGACGCGCAACTGCGTGCCTATATCACTTTATGGGAAGCGCCCGATGAAAAGAGTTTAGATGTTGCTTTGATGGTGGATGAGCAAGAAGCAAGACAGTATTTTCATGAGGAATTAGGGACAGCCCTCACAGATTTTGTCAACGCAGTGAAAACAATAGCGAATGAAAAAAATGGATATCCAACGGACATACTGAGCCTGCTTGAAACGAGCAGAACAGACTGTCATGCAGATGCATTTTTTGAGAATACCTGGGATGCTTTGAGCGTAGATTACATTGAAACAATCTATACCTGTCAAACAATCCCTTCGCTGCCGATTACCCCGACGACACAATCATTTCCCAGACCTCTGTATCAGTGGGCGTGTAATGGAGAGGTCCTCAAGCCTCTGCTTGAAGAGGTCTTTGCGTTCCTCGTCCCGTTCGTGTTAGAGCGAAAAATACAAGTCGAAATAGATCGCAAAACAAGGACTATCGAATATAAAATTATCGAGGAAAAAAGTGAAATCGAGAGCCAAGAAAATCGCATTGCTCGGTTAGACTTAGGGTATAACGTGTGGATACGAGGGGATGGAATAATTGGCGGAATTATAAGCTACTTAGATGATCTTAAAAAGTATAATGAAAGAATTAAAGGGTGTCGGAAAAAAATTGCTGAGTATCAACGTGAATTGCAAATGTTAGCGCCGAATGTAGAAAAAACCCGGCAGCATTGGCGTGATATTGTAATCATTATTTCAAATGAAATTAGTCGCGCCTTGCAACAGACGACGTGGCGCACTTATTTTCAAGACCCCTCCTACCCGTATTCCTCTCCTGAACCTGCCATCGCGTGTTCACCTGTAGAAGTGCGCCAGGCAATAATCAACAAGATCATGACTACTTTCTCTCATACCTTAACAAGAAACTACCTTCACTCTTTGCCATATCCGACAGAGTTTCCCCTCAGAGAAGAAGATGAACAACACATCCGCCGGATGGTGGAGCAGATATTACAAAAAGCAACGTTACAAGGTCATGCTCACTATTGGGTCGTTCAAACAACAAAGACTGAAACAGACTGGCAAGCGTCGCTTACCCTGCCAACACTGAAACAAAGCACAAACGATACTCAATACACCTTTGCCTTTCAGTTACAGGTCACTCCTGCATGGCTGGAAGCGGTGCAAACAAGCATGCAAGGGAAAATTGATAAGATTGTTACCGAGCAAAAAGACGTATTCGAGCAATCAGTGAGATATGTCCGGCAATTACTGGCTATTCTCGCCCGCGAGCCGTTGAAAGAACACTCAAAAGTGTTTGAACTTGTGGAAACCGGTCGAGTCCCGCAATCTGAAATGGTAGCCCGGATGGTGCGCGAGTTAGTCAGGCTTCCAAAGCACACGGCGTATGTGAGCATAGGGACAGATGAGAGTGATGTGGATGATAAACCCAGGATGACCACGATCCCCTTTCCCGAAGGAGTTGATAAGGACGAATTGAAAAATCGTCTGGCACTTGTCCGGGCGCAAACAGCGAGCCTTGCAACACAGGAGGAGGAAATAGAAAAACAGCTACAGGATCGCTGGCAACAACTTGGCATTCTCACTGCTCAAAAAGATACACGGAAAGAAGAAGCTACTACGACTTCCCAGGAGAATAAGGCAAAGCGGCGGGATGATACACCGGAACCCACTCCGCAACCGCATGATACACTCCCGAAGCCACAACCAACAAAGGAAAAAACACAGACTCACTTTACTACTCGCCGTGTTAGTCCCGCTTCTGGTACGCTTCCCTCCCTTCACCATCCAGTGGTATTTACCGATGAAAAAACAACTGCTGAAACGTATCTCACCATGCTTTACTACTTCAGCCATTTAACCTTACAGGAAGCCGTAAAACTGACCGGGAAGCAAACATCCATCAATAATGAACGCACCAAATTAAACAAGCTGGTGAAAGACGGGCTGGTTGTTTCAGAGACCATGAAAGAAAGCGTCTCGTCAGGCAAAAATCCCTTGGTGTATTCAATCACACCAAAGGGCTACAAATACCTGGAAACAGAAAAAGGATTGCCTCCACTGAAAAAAGCTGATTACACCAAACACTCGTATTTAGTCAACGCAATACTTATTCCCGCGATCCTAGCAGCAAAGACAAATGAGAACATGAAACTTATCGGGCTTGAACATGAAAAAATGTTCAGAATGAAACCGATCCAGCTACCAAACGGCAAAGGAGTCGAGCCGGATAGTCTACTGATCTTCCAGGTTGGCCGACACCTTGCGCCGATTGCATTGGAATGCGATTTGTCCATTGAGACACGCGAACAACTTTTAGACAAAGTTCAAAAATACTTGCAAGCCCTCCAAGGGCCATACAAAGAGCGTTGCAGTGTAGATGCAATTTCTATCGCCTTTGTTGTTCCGAATGGTTCAGAGAACGATGTAAAACGGCTGGTGGGGATTATAGAAACGGCGTTAGAACATCATGACAAAGAGGCAGCTCCTCTGTTTCTGGTTGGTGCATTTGATCCGGTGCAAATCAAACCGGAAGATATACTCTTTGCACCAACCTTTTCTCAGCCGTTTGACACAGAAAAACACGCGCTTATAGAAATACAAGCCTAATGCCTGTCAGTAATCAAGGATACACCGATGGAGACGCTTTGGGGTGAAGAGAACCCTGCTCCTGCCAGGCAAAAGAAAGCACCAGCAAACATACAAACACAACCACCTTCCACAAAACTTGACTGCGTGTATTATGGTCATACCTGGCGCGTCATCGGGATGCTTGGCGAAAAACAATGTACTGCCTGCGGGATGAAGATATATTGTCCTCTCTGTACCAAGCATCCGCCAAAAAACGCGAAACCCTCATACTGTTCTCTCCACGCACCAACTTGTTGATGATAACCCAAAAGTGTACCACCCTAGTGCTCCATCTGATTTATTCTGCTTTTCTAAAGTAGAGGACACCACGCGCTCTACTCCCTTTCCTATTGCTACCATACGCTTCAACACGATGCAGTCTCCAATAAAACGGCTCTCGGACGACGACAATTCTTTCATCTGGTTTTTGCTCTCTAAGGGCCTTTCCTGCATCACTGATCGAATAGTTGACTTGCATAATTAGCCTATTGTAGGTTTCTATCATTGCGATTTCGGGGGTTTCCAGAAGATACTGGCAGAAGTTGATGTGGGATTGCAACTCGTATAACTCTAGTTCAACGTCTTCCTCTTTTGCTATTTCAACATGTTTGTGTGGTATCCTCCTCTCGTCTACTGAAGGAAGCCACCATTTAGGAGCAATTGTGTCAATTGCCTCCCACGGTATCTGAGCTATGTCCCAAAACTCTTGAAAAGTACCAAGCATGGGAATATCAATATTGCTAAATCTATCTATATACTCTCTTGCTAATAGCTTCCGTTCTTCTGATGCAAGCGTAATAAGATCACTAGTAAATAGGTATTCGTAGCGTAATCGCGGATCGTGCTGTGACAACAATCACCTCCACAGTGTTTTTCTCCCAATTATACCTTAACAGCGAAGCTCAAGTTTTGCGGGGAAAGGGACTATCAAAAACACCAGCAAACCAGGAGAAGTAAAAGTTGGTGCTTGGTATAATGAACCATCTTGGTACTCATTCCTCATAGTTCAGGTGTTCTCATTCAGCAAGAGTTAGTGCATTTAACTTCAAGGTGTTTATCATATTGGTGCGTTCATTTCACAACATTGGCACAAAAAAACTTTGGTTCTAAAGTTGGTGCAAAGTACCCGAAAAATTAGTGTTATGGTTAGTGTGTAAGCGGCAACCATAGTACCAAGACGATGTTTTGCTCCATCAGCCTGTAGAGCCAATTCATTATATTTGACTTACTTACACTTTTGGCGAGTCTTATAGTTATATGTACTTATATATTTATATGCTGAGGGAAACAGCAAGATTGTTGCTCGGTTAGCTGTCCGGGAACAGACGGGTCAAAATGTCTTACATTCTGAAGAGGTGGGCGGGCTTTTTTTCATACGGGCTTGTCGCGCCGACTCTGGCGCGATTTGTAGCGTCCCTGCGAAAAACCCTAGTGAAAAAAAGAATGGCGTTTTTCGTCACTTGACACGTACCCCGCTAGTTTGCTAGGCTAGCGGGGTAGACTCTATCTAATAGAGTGCAGCATCTAAAGGATTAGTTTTTGATACTGCACCAAGCTTGTCAAGCTCCCGCCTAACTTCGGTTAGGCGTTTGTTTGTTTCATTGGCTATTTCAAGCCATTGCATGATGGCTTTCCATAGCTCTTTATCTGTTTCGGCCATTGTTCATCACCTCCTTTCTGCCAGATGGAGTTTGTTTTTTCTGGCGAAATAGCCGCTCCCGCACAAGAATTTTCGTTGTCAAGGTCAAACTCCGCAGAGTTTGCCATTTCAAAAGTCTCCCTTTTGAAAAGGTCGCCTTGACTGCGAAAATTTTGGGTGGGTCACAATGAGAAAGCCAGAAGTAACAAACGTTGGGGACACTTCGTTCCTGTTGGAAAACAGCACGTTCATGAGAGTGCTAGCGGGTACAGAAAGCAAAGACGTGGGGGTGGTTTTCGAGGTAGCTCCCCTACTACTGGCTAGAACTTAATTCCAGCCAATTTGTAGGAAAACTATCGAGTTACTTCCTCATGCATTTGAGCGAGTAACTCTTGACCTTTCGGGCTTGCAAATTCTATGAATTGTGGTAGCTTTCCGTATTCCATTTTTCTGAATTCTTGTAACCGCAAGTCAACGGTATACCCTTGAAACTCTTTGAGCTTTCTGACACCGTCTATCTCTTCGGGTTCATATGCTCGTTGGCAAAGCTCACAAATAGAAACATCATCCACATATACCACCTCCAATCTTAGGGAACACTTGATTTTTTATCGCCAGGTTGCTATTCTAGCATAACAATTGTAGTGTCCCTACTCTCCCCTGCAAGCGTCAACTTGCAAGGGATCGGTAGATACACTACCAAAGAGATTTTTCGGGATGCCGATGGTTCGGCTCTAAACGCCTTCTCGTGCGTTCTGCTGTCTCCATCATTTCCCGATGGATTGCCCGAAACTTACGGCGCATCTTACCAATGCGTCGTTTGTGTTGTTCGAGGGTCATAAATCATCACCTCCTTTCTGCGGGTTGATCCACTCACTTAAACTCTTCACGCAAGCTATCAATCTTGCTTGCTGCTGTATGGAAGTTTGCATCATCCAACGCTTCTTTGAATGTGGTAAAAATCCGTGTATCCCATTCAAAGTATTTTGAGATTGCGATACCAACGCATTCTTCAACAGTTGCTTGTTCTTGATACTCTGGAAGGAAACAATTGTATCGGACATTCTTGACAATCTCATCCATCAATGGCTTGATTTTTTGTTCGGTTGTCACATATCTTCACCGTCCTTTCTGCCAGGTAGATTTTGGTTTCTTCTGGCTGTGAACACACACTCCCGCCCAAGAATTTTTAGTGTCAAGGCCGCGCTGAGATAACCTTAATAGAAAAGGAAGATGAAGAAATCTGACAGTGATTGAAACCGGTTGGAGAGCGCGTGCATTTTAGCCTTGACACTAAAAATTTTGGGGGGGTCACAATGAGAAAGCCAGAAGAAAACAAACATCGTAAACACTTCGTTCCTGTGCGGGTGTCTACGAGGATCGGAGCCGCGACAGGAAATCGTAGCTTTAAGAAGCTGCTACGAGCGGCTTTTCCCGCTTCATGGCAAGCCAATTGTGTAGTCTGCTCACTGATGACTACTGTCTCTACTCAGTAGGCATGAGAAAACATGCTATGAAATAAGGATTGGCAGAAAAACTACTATTCGCGGTCTGTACCCGTTTTTACCCGACGAATTTTTGTTGTGTAGTGTCCCTCTTCAGGTGAGCGGGTGTCACGTACAGGTATGTTTACTTTTCCATTCTCATATTCCCTATCCCAAATATATGTGTCAGTAAACGCCGGATCGCCGCTCCATACAACAACCATGACTTTACCCGCGTAGCCTGGACTATCGGTGATATAGTCGTCAAATACTGCAATGGCAGCATTCTCAACTAGACCCTCAACAGTTTCTTTATCTTCCCCTGAGACGGAAGACTTCACAAACTCATCGAAAAGGATATAAGTAACCAGTTCATTTTTCTCTGCTTCTGTTGGTATTCTTGGGTTCATACAATTCACCTCCATTTCTTAGGGACGGCTTGACTAATCGCTGCTCGGTTGCTATTCTAGCATAGTCAAGTAGTTTCCCTATTCCTGCCTGCAAATGTCAGTTTGCAAGCAGTCGGTAGAAAAACTATTCCTTTTTCTTCACCTGTTTTATATAGAACAGATAGACCGTTTTCGGGTACTTTATGACCTCTGATTGTTCGCCTTCTTTGGCGTTTGGGTCTTTTTTCTCAACCAAAGTTATTGATCTGATCGCCTTTTCGCCTTTGCGTACTTTGAAGCCTAACTTATTCCATGTCGGTAACGTAAAGCAGTTGATTTGCGGATCGTATTCCTCTGCTTCCTGCTCGCCGTAACGCCTGGCTATTTCTTCTCTCACCTGCTCGGCGGTTTTCTCGCTGCCTCGCCATAGCGCCATTTTTTGATGAGTCATATCATGATTTCGCCTCCTTTCCCGCTTAAAAAAGCGTCAATTGTTCTTTTCTGCCTGTTTGCTTCTCAAGTACAATCTCGTTATAAATCTCTTTGAGTGAAAACACTTCCATAACCTCAACCTTGCCTACCCGCTCTACTCCGATCTGGTAGTTATTCAGATGTTTGAATGGCTTCCCGTCTGGCATCAGAAGGTCTGCGTCTCTCCACATATACCCGCCTATTTGGGCTTTATAGTCACTTCCGCAAACACCTGAGTAGCTTTTTGCTAGCTGATCTATTGTCCAGCCGTTTAGTGCTTCGTAGCGGATCAGTTGTTTCGCTGCTTCTCTCGCTGTCATATATTCCTTTCTTGACAAACTCATCAATTCTTTGTATTGTTGAGGTAGTTCGTCTACTCCTGTCTAGGGTGCGAACCTAGACAGTCGGTAGCTAAACTACCAAAGAGGAACACTATCAAAGCATTCACCGCAAGCGTATGCTTGTTTTGCTTCATCCCATTGCATCTCTTGCAACGGTTGCCATTCATGGCAGAAGTAGCATTGTTCCCAAAAAACGCTGTCAACTTCGAGCATGTTTATCGCCTCCTTTCTGTGGCATGGATCGCCGCTATTTTGTGATAATGCGTAACCCTTTCGCTTTTATGATGGTGTAGCCTCCATATTTCAAGGCGTAGTCTGCTGATTGTCCTTGTACTCGTTGCAATTTTATCCAGCACTCGCTTTCTGTTCCTTTGAAAATTACGTTTCCTTTATGTTTGAGTACATAGGCTTGTACTGTCATAGTCATTTGTTTTCTTCCTCCTTTCCGCTCCTTGTTGGAGCTTATTGTTTTTCCTGCTTTCCTCATTTGTTAAAGAGCTAAATATATCTTGGATATATCTATAGTATATATTATAGATATATAAGTCAATAAAATAATAGTAAGAAAAGTGTAAGAATATATATAAAAGATATATTTCAGATATTGACTTTCAAAAAAGGGCTTGTTATGCTGTCGGGGTATGAAACAAAATAATGAGGAAAAGCAACGGACACAATACTTGTTTAAGCCGCCTATCAAGCTATTTGAACGTTTTAAGCAAGTAGCGGAAAAAAATCAACGCTCTGTTAATGGAGAATTGATTATTGCAATGGAAAAATACCTCGCACAACAAAAACAGCAACAAGTTTAATTCCCCTTAGAAGAACCGTTCCTCGTTGGAGTCTGCTGTGTTCATGGTGTTTCATTTCTACAGGCAAATACAGAATGTTACCAATAGGTTAAAATGCTACCTCTGTCACATCACAGCGCTTCCTGTATGTTGCGCTTGTCCACGCGCTGTACGTCTGGCTGCAAGGTGTTCACTATCCGGGTCTTTATCCTGCTCCGTCTCAGCTACCACTTGCGTCTCGCCCTTATCCAGGTCAAGAGAGCGATTAATTTCCTGCTGCTGTATAATAAGCTCGCCCAGGCGTTCTTCATGCTCAAAGGGACGGTGAAGCTGCTCCATATAATCACCAAGCGCCTTTTCCATACGTTCACATTCGGATTGTTCTTGTTCGGCAAAACGGTCAAGGTTGCGCAGGGTATATTCAATGCTGGCTATGGTGCCTAATGCGTTTTCTGTGTTTAGGTTTGCTTCGTAGGTCTGTTTGCCACGCAGATATAAATAGAGGGTTTTCCCATCACTCGTACTCAATCTGCTCATAATGCGAAACCCTTTGTAGAAACCTCTCTCTTTAAGCTCTCCTTCCCCCTTGTCTTCCCACAATGACGACAGAATAGCTTTAATCAATGCTTCTCCCGCTTCTTCCCTCGCATTCTTGCCGGAATAGACTCGTCCATCAACGGTTATGGTAAATTCGTCTCCGGCGTTGGTATCGCGGGTCGATATATCTTCAAGGAGTCCCGCAGAATATTCCCTGGATTTTTCAATCCGTCCGGGTAACTCTCTGACAATCCTTCCAATTTCATATCGCATGTTCAGGTGAGCAGCTCTGAGCATGTCAAGCCTTCGGGCTTCGGTATCAATCCTGACTTTTTCCATCACGAGCGGGTTGCCGGAGGCAATCGCCTTGATTTCAGCAAAACTCAGTGCGCCACTCTCCAGGTCTTCTGCTTCGCGAACAGTCACTTTGCCGCTAATTACCTGCTCAATAAATCGTTGTTTTGTCTCCAACGTCTGCCACATATAGGCATCAAAGCTGCCTTGTGTCACATAACGATATATCGTAACCTGTTCATTTTCATTCCCCTGGCGCAAAATGCGGCCATCTCTTTGCTCAATATCGCGTGGCCTCCAGGGGGCGTCCAAATGATGCAGGACCCACAGTTTTTTCTGGACATTTGTTCCAGCGCCCATTTTTTCAGTCGAACCCAATAATATGCGGATACGTCCTGCATTTACGCTGTCAAACAGCGTTTTTTTCTTCGCATCGGTATCCGCGTGGTGGATATAGGCAATCTCTTTTTCAGGGATGCCGCGAGAGAGTAACCTGGCTCTGATTTCGTCATACACATTGAACCTGTTCGGTGTCGGTGTGGAAATATCGCAAAAAGCGACTTGGGTTAACCGTTTTTCTTTGCCTTCTTCCCAGATACGGTGCATGTTGTTGATCGCCTCAGAGACTTTGGTATCATGGTTCACCTCTGCCTCTGGCCTGACCAGACGCATATCAAGAGCGGCTTTTCTGCCGTCTGTTGTTATTTTGAGCATATTGTCCACGCTTGGATCAATGCCGCCGCTTCTGATCCGTTGCGCCCGGTCAACGAGGCTGGAAACAAATGTTTTCAACTGGTCTGTTGCTTGCGCAACAACCACCTCCGGTTTTCCTCCTGCAATGTCCGGTCTCGGCAGCTTCAACATATCCGCTGTCTGAATGTCCGCGAACGTGTGGAACATAGAAAGAAGTTCCGGCAGGTTTACAAATTTGGCAAACCGTGTGTGCATCCGGTAGCCTGATCCATCAGGAGATAGCTCAAGCGCGGTGACTGCCTCTCCAAAGTTTGCCGCCCACGCGTCAAAATGCGCCACTCCTGCTTTTTCCAACAATTCAGGCGCGAGATACCGTTGAAGCGTGAACATTTCAGCCATTGTGTTGCTGATTGGCGTTCCTGTCGCAAAGATACTGCCTCCTCCCCGTTCAGACAGGTAACGGGTCTTCATATGCATATCTAATGCCCTATTGCTCTCGGTATTCGGCAAACCCGCAATGCGCTGCATTTTTGTGGTAAAACCCAAATTTTTGTACAGGTCTGCTTCATCGACAAAAATCCGGTCGATGCCAAGCTGCTCAAACGTTACTCCATCGTCTTTGCGATCACGTCGAGTGCGGTCTTTGATTTTCGCCTCAAGCCGCTTTTTCGCTTTTTCAAGAGACTTGACAATCGAGCGGTTCTCACCCTTTTCAGCCCGCGCTTCAAGGATGGCCTCTTCTAAGCTTGCGATCTCCTTTTTCACAAAACGGTTGAATGTCTCATCTGTGACCGGCAAACTCTCAAATGACCTGTGAGAAATAATCACCGCGTCGAAGTTTCCGGTTGCGATCCTGGCCATGGCTTTTTCGCGGTTGCCAGTAGAAAAAAAATCCTTGCCTGCAACAAAAATATTCGCCTGTGGGTACAGCGCCAGAAATGCCGCTCCCCATTGCTCTACCAGATGATTAGGAACTGCAATCATCGGCTTTGATGCAAGGCCAAGGCGTTTTAGCTCCATACAGGCGGAGGCCATGGCATTGGTCTTTCCCGCACCAACGCAGTGACCAATCAGGGTGTTTTTGTTCTGCAATATCCGCCAGACCGCGTTTTTCTGGTGCGGATCAAGGTCATTGTTTCGGAGTCCGGTACGGTTCATGCCTGGGAACGTCAGATGTGAACCATCATAGGTGCGAAGTCGTATGCTATTGAATGTATCGTTATAGAGCCGTGCCAACCGTTCGGTACGGGTAGGGTTCTCCCATATCCACTGAGCAAAGCGGTCTTTGAGTTTCTGCTGCACTTCTCTCGCGGCGATAGTTTCTGTCTGGTTGAGAACGCGAGTATCATCAGGAAGGTTGTCATAGATCGTTGGAACTCTCAAATTCAGCGCGTCCTCAATCAGATCGGACGCTGACATGCGTTTTGTGCCGTAGGTTGTTGTGTTGCTCACTGCGCTATTGGCAACATACCCAAGTTTGACAGACCAGGCGGCTATTTCACCCGCATGACCGATAGAAACATCACTCACTGGAACGTGTAACAGATCGGCAATGAACTCCGCGATATCTCCTTTTGGTATCCAGGAGGCTCCAAACCTCGCATTGATATCCCCTGGCAGTATATCGGCTGGCTGCACGGCTAGTAAGGCTTCTACATTACGGGTATAGGCGGGGTTAATCATTGCCGCAGCCTCGGCGGTCTTGAGTTTTGCGCGAACATCGCCGCTCAGGTATTCATCGGCGGTTTCCCACTCACCAATGGGGGTCTGGTACACATGACCGTCGAGTTCTGCCTGCAATTCTTTCATACTATAGCCGGTGAGTGCTGCCATGCGCTCCCACTGAATGCCGCCTGTTTCATTGAGTGAGATGGCGAGGGCTTCTGCGGCTGTCTCAACATGGTCGATTGGCTTATATCGCTCTAGTGTTCTCCGCTCAAAGATAACTGTCTTGGTGGCGTTCATTTTTTCTGCGTCGTAGTTTTCCAGGGATAAGAGCAATGGTTGATCTGGATCGCCGCTAAATGCATGGGAATTTTCGCGAGAGGATATAAACCCATACCTGCGGACAAACTGGTCATAGACCAGGTTTAAGAGCTTGCGGGCATTAAGTATTCTTTCTTCGTGTTCATCGTCAAGCTGCGTCCTGAATACTTCGCGCACACTGTCACGAATTTGTATGAGTCCGCGCACACGCATTTGCTCAAGCGAGGAAAGCAAGGTCGGTTCAAATCTCGTGCCACAGCGTTTCACAATCTTTCCTTCAATGAGGGCGTATCCACCATCCTTGATGCCGGAAAATTGCTCAGGGTCAGTCAGTTGTATGACACGTCCCTGCTCATGGACGTGATCGCGGGGAATATATTTATCCTCTGGTAAAGCTTCTATGGCTTGTTGTAAGATTTCCTGGGTAAGTTCTCCGGCGAGCGTCGGCTCCTTGTCCCGGTACATCGTGCCTTTGAGTGCCATTTGCCCAAGCATCATTTCAGGGTGCCGGATGTAATATTCATTCAGGGCAACTCCCCTGTCTTCTATTGCAACGATGTTTGTTTCCGTCCACCGCTCCCCTGCCGGTTCCTCTCCTTCAGGTCTCTTTTGCAGGAAAAGAATATCAGTGGTGACTTCTGTTCCGGCATTCTCCTTAAACGTCGTGTTTGGCAGTCTCACTGCTGCAATAAGGTCGGCTTTCCCTGATAGAGCAGTGCGGATCGCACTATCCTGTTTATCCATGGTGTAGCGGCTGGTTATCAGTGCAAGTAGTCCTCCTGGCCGGACTTTTTCCATTGATTTTGCGAAGAAATAATCATGAATGGAACGCGTGAGGCTGTGTTTCATATGTGGATCATGAACAGGATAATCGCCAAACGGCACGTTGCCGACAACTGCGTCAAAATAATTATCGGGAAGTTGTGTTTCTTCAAAAGCTTTTTCAAATATTGTTGCGTCGGGGTACAGTTTTTTTGCAATCCTGGCTGTGATTGAGTCCAGTTCAACACCTGTCCGGTGTCCTCCCTGCAATTCCTCTGGCATCAGCCCGTAAAAATGGCCGATCCCTAGAGCTGGTTCAAGCACTTCACTGTTTTTCCCGACACCTAGCTTTTGAAGACCATCCCATATCGCATTGATGACGGGAGGTGAGGTAAAATGCGCGTTTGGGGTTGTTGCTTGCGCTGACTCATATTCATCAGAGGTTAAAAGAGACTGGAGTTCTGTGGCAACGCCGGTCCATTCGGGCCTTCTGCGATAGTCAAATTCAAATACCTGTGCTAAGGCTCCCCAACCGGCATATCGCACAAGTATTCCTTTTTCTTCATCGGTCGCATCGCGGTTTTCTGCTTCAATCGTTTTTAACAGCCGGATCGCTGCAATATTGGCATTGGCCTTTTCATGCAAGCCGCCAGTTCCAACCCCATGAGCCTCTGTTATTCGGAAGTCGCGGGATACTCTAGTCTCTGGTTCCGGCTCGTCAAAGATGACTCGTCTTCTTCTTGCAAAATGTACTCTTGTATCACTTTTTCCCACGCTGTCTGGCAATTCCTCTTCCGCTCTGCCAGCAGGCGGTACATCTGATTGCTGAACATCTGTGAGATTGTGTTCAGTTCTGCTTTTAGCCGGTTTTTCAATTGGAACTGCGCTTTCATCACTAGCTCGTACTTCTGCCAGAGAGTCAAATCCAAGCTGCGTAATATGTCCATGTTGTTTTTTCTCTCTCGCCGCTCGTATGCTTGTGATAGGTATAGGAGATGGGATATCCACTTCCCTTGAGGTTGTAGCAAATAGGTCATCAAAGGTAGATTGATTGTAGACAGCAGATAGTGGGGCGTGTTTCTTTGCTCTTCTTCGGCTCTGCGGAGCAGATCGGTACACCTCAGGCCTGCCGAATGTTGCAATAGCAGCCGGAACCGCACTTCTTTCATTGGCTGATACGACTGCCAGAGAGTCAAAACCAAGTTGCGTAATGTGTCCTGCTCGTCGTTCTGCTACTTGTCCCGGCATAGAGCTTGTATCGTATCGGGATTGGTACAACAAACAGGTAAAAAGCAACCAATAAAAAGGTAAGAGGGGTTTCAATACGGTGAAACCCGCTACAATGGTCGTTTTCCCTGGGGATATACAAATGGTGCCTTTCCCATCGAAAAAACGTTCTACGTGGCTTACAGTAAGTCAGGGATGTATATGAAGGGTTAGTGACGTTGTAAGGTTTAGCGGGGTAAACATGCGAAGTGAAAGACACAGAACAGGGGAGAAAATGACTTCCCTCCCCTGCTGTAGTTTGAAAGAGTGTGTTAGGCTGCCTATTGTACCATATCAGGCTGTGCTCCTGCGTTTGCCTGCTGTATGTGCCGATCTACCTCATCTACGTCTATCACACTCTCCTGCTGTTTCTTCTCCATATGTTGTACTTCTATGGATTGCGCGATGATCTCAACTGCTGTTCGCTCTTTCCCGTCTTTGGTTGTATATTCCCGGACAGAGAGCCTTCCTGCAACCAAGACTTG
>WNGE01000641.1_pt1 | contig 55056 bp, 52 predicted proteins | sample 5400651 | NCBI WGS metagenome assembly WNGE01 (sample SAMN13153370, study PRJNA577476) | soil metagenome | isolation source: 60 cm soil or saprolite under grassland replicate 2 | place: USA:California | collected 2016-06-15 | reverse complement strand
CGTTGACCGTGGCCCCGGCCTCGACGGCGGCGGCCAGCTCGGCCGGGGTCTTCGCCGGGCCGCTGAACGCGATCCGCCCGGCGCCCGCGTGCCGCGCGAGCAGCAGCTCGCCGCCCGAGGCGACCTCCAGCCCGTCCACCACCCGGGTCAGCGCGGCGACCACCTCGGGGTGGCCGTTGGCCTTGACCGCGTAGAACAGCTGGGCGTTCGCCGGCAGGGCGGCCCGGACCGCCGCCGCCTTTCCGCGCAGGGCGGCGGCGTCGTAGACGTACGCGCAGACCGGGCGTACCGCTCCGGCCAGCGCGGCGGCCACCCGGTCAGGGATCATGCAGCGGATTGTGCACCGGTACGTACACGTCGCCGGCCCCGGCCAGGCGCATCCGTACCAGGGCCTTGTGCGGTACCCGTGGGGCGGTGAGGAACGCGTGGTCGCCAGGCTCGGCGGGGCACCCGTCGAGGACCACCCGGACCTGGCGCCAGGCGTCCGACTCGACCGTCCCGTACCGGTCGACCAGGTGCCGGATCAGCTCGCCGAGGTGTGCCTGCAGCGCGGTGTACCCGATCTTGGCGCGCATCACGTCGACGTCCCCGGTACCGACCACCGAGCCGGGCCAGAGCGCGACCCGACCGCCCAACCGGGGCAGGTGCAGCCGGAGCCCGGCGAAGTCCCGGAAGGCGATCCGGTGGGGTATCCCGGCCCGGAACGTCGGCACGCTGTTCTGCAGGTGCGCCTCCAGCCCGACGCCGTACCGGGCCAGGTGCAGCACGGGTGGCAGGAGCAGGCGGGCGTAGTCGGTCAGGAACTCCAGTGGCCCCGCCGGGTAGCGCGCCAGCAGCCGGTCCAGCACGGTACCGGTACCGGTGCCGGTGCGCGCGAACAACGCCGAGGCGGGTACCGCGACCTCGTCCGGGAGCAGCCGGCCGGCCAGCCCCTCGCGCACGATGACCGAGAGGTCCCGGCTGCGCCCGTCCGGCAGCGCGACCGCCGCTCCCGCGACCTCCGGCAGGGTGAGCACCCGGTCGTACCCGGCGAGCAGCCGGTCGAGCAGCCGGGACAGGGCCGGGCCGTTGCGGGTACTGGCCACCGAGATGGTCCGCCGGGTGGAGGTGACCTGGATGTCCAGGGAGAGCTTGAGGTATCTGCGCTCTGCGTGGACGTCCGGCTCGAGCAGCACCGTGCGCAGCGAGCTGGTCGGCTGGGCGGGCAGGGTGACGCCGGGCAGGAGGTGCATCGCCCCGCTGGCGAACAGGTCGGCGTACCGCTCGGGCAGGACAGCACCGAGCTGCCAGGCGTGTACGGGATGCAGCCGGTACCCGCGCGGTGGGGCGGGCAGCGCGGGGTACGCCTCCCGGAGCAGCGCGCCGACGTCGTCCCCGATGTGCAGATCCCGCCGGACCGCGACGAACCCCACCCGGGTACCGGCCGACTCCTGGTCGTGGGCGAGCAGATCGGCCACCCGCCAGCCCAGCCGGGTACGCCCGCACGGGTGCAGCGGGTGGCCCTCGGTGGCCAGCCGTTCGAAGCGCAGCATCTGCTCGTCCGCGTCGACGGCGTCCCAGCGCAGCGGCTCCCAGGCCGGCCGGCGGGCGAACGCGAGCGCGAGGTTCACGCACGCGTCGGTCAGTTCGTCGGCCAGGGCCGGCGCGTCCACCCCGAGCTGGCCGAGCAGTCGGGCCGGGTGGGTGTCCACCGGCCCGGTCAGCTCGATCCGGTCGAAGCCGTAGCGTCTGGCCGGGCGCCCGGCCAGGAGCGTGTCATACCCGCCGATCCGCTCGCGGGCGGCGGCGCCGAGCAGCCGCCGGGACACCACGTCGACCGCCCGGGGCAGCGCGGCGCTGTAGCTGTCCACCAGGTCGGGGGCGATCGCCGCCAACTCGGCGGCGGCCAGCGTGGCCGGGTCCGTGGTCCAGGTCATCCCGGCTCCACCGTCATCCCAGTCCCGCGGTCACCCGAGGCCGCCGTCATCCGAGTCCCGCCAGGGGATTCGGCAGGGTGGCCCAGATGTCGCGGAGCGGCTCGTCGGCCAGCCGCATCGCGGTGGTGGCCTTGATCGGCAGGGTCGGGCCGAAGAGGGCCGCGATGTCGGCGCCGTCCAGCTCGGCGGCGCTGGCCCGGGCGGTCGCCGCGACCAGCCGCCAGAACTCCTCGGGCTCGGTGCCGTAGCCGCGGCTCAGGGTGGCGGCCAGCTCGCCGAGCACCACGGCCAGGGCGGCGAAGAGCTTGGTACGCAACACCTCCGGCTCGTCGCTGGGCAGGTCGCCGTGCAGCGGCGGTACCTCGACGCCGGCGGCGGCCAACCGCCGTGGAGACAGTCGTACTCCGCCCATGTCGCGGTACCAGAGCCGGCGGGGGCGGCCGGCGCGCAGCAGGACCAGGGTGTTCTGGCCGTGCGCCTCCAGCGCCGCGCCCCGGTGCAGCAGCCGCAGCAGTGGCGGCAGCAGCAGGTGTACCAGGTCGGCGGCGAACCGCAACGGGTGTCCCCGGTACCCGAGCGCGACCGCCTCGGTGAGGATCGGCGCGCCGGTCGCGGGGGAGGGGGCGGCGAGTACGGCGAGGGGCAGCAGCGCGGCTCCGGGCGCGGGTACGGGCGCTCGGCGGCGTACCATCGCCAGGCTCCGGCAGGGCTGCCCGTCCACCAGTACGGCACCGGCGGCCACCTCGCGGACGATTCCGATGCCGGCCCGGTTGCCCAGCCGGGCCAGCAGCTCGGACACGACCGGTCCATTGTGGACGGCGGCGGGGGAGACGATCCGCACCGCCGAGGTCATCTGCACGTCCACGGCGGTTTTGACGTGCCAGCCGCCGCCGAGGTCGAGGGTACGCAGTGACATCAGCGGCCAGGCCGGCACGCTCGCCCCGGTCGGCGCCAGTCGTGGATACCGGTCGAGCACGTGCCCGGCCTGCCACGGGTGGACCAGCAGCCGGGGCGGCAGCCCGGCGCCGGTGGTCCACCAGTCCCGCTCCGGCACCGCGTATTCGAGCAGCTGGACGCTCGGCCGGTGCTCGGGCGCGTACGCGCGGACCTCGGCGGGTGACATGCCGAGCCGGGTACGGCAGAGCGGGTGTACCGGGTGCCCGTCGACCACACACTGTTCGAGGCTGGCGGGGTCGTACCGGAGCAGGGCGGGCGGGCCGCCGTCCGGAGCGGGTTGACCGGCCCGGGCCAGCGCCAGGTTGGCCACACTGTCGACGAGCTCGTCGGCGAGCCGGTCACCCGCGGGTCCGAGCTTGAGTTCGGCGACCAGCGCGACCGGATCGTGATACTGGTGACCGGCCAGGTCGACGGAGAGGTCCGTGACCGGCGGGGCGAACGGGTCGAGCACCAGGCCACGCAGGTCACGGCCGTCGGCCAGGCGTACCACCAGAGTGTCCTTCTCGACCGTGCGCTCCAGGACGCCGGGGATCGGCTCGCGGGCCAGGGCCCCCCAGAGCCGGGCCAGGATGGCGTCCTGTGCTGGCGACACGATGTTCCCCCGCGTGACGAGCCGGCATGAGTTGGACACCGCAGCCTAGCCCGGTCGGGTGCCGCGAGGCTCATTCCTAGCGTCCTAGGATGCCTTACACGATGTGTCACCCGACACGGAGTTCATCAGAACCAAGCTTGATCAGCAGAGCCAGCACGACGACCAGCAGCACGATCCGGATGAAGCCGGAGCCGCGGCGCAGGGCGGTGTGCGCGCCGAGCCGGGCACCGGTGACATTGGCGACCGCCATCGCGGCACCGAGCTGCCAGGAGACGTGCCCGGCCGCCGCGAACACGGCCAGCGCACCGAGGTTGGTGGCCACGTTGACCGCCTTGGCCATCGCGGATCCGTGCAGGAAGTCGACGCCGAGGGTGGCGGTGAAGGTGAGGATCAGGAAGGTGCCGGTACCGGGGCCGATCGCGCCGTCGTAGGTGGCGATGAGCACACCGGCCAGGCCGACCGCGGTGACCCGGCGCAGCGGCCCGACGGCGTCGCGGCCGGTGGTGGTGCCCAACTGAGGGCGCAGCGTCACGATGACCGCCACGCCGGCGAGGACGACCAGCACGACGGGCCGGTACGCCTGGGCCGGTGCGCTGCCCGCGAGCAGCGCACCGAGCCCCGAGCAGAGCAGCGCCAGCCCGACCGCCGGTCCGAGCACCCGCCAGTCCACCTTGGTACGGCGCAGGTAGGTGTACGCCGCCGTGCTGGTACCCGCGACCGAGGCCACCTTGTTCGTGCCGAGTACGGTCGCCAGCGGCAGTCCGGGCGCGGCCAGCAGCAGGGTCGGCAGCTGGATCAGCCCGCCCCCGCCGACCACGGCGTCGATCCAGCCGGCCGTCGCGGCCCCGGTCAGGGCCAGCGCCAGGTGCCCGGCATCCACCTCAGCGGCCGCGCGCCCGGCGAAGTGCGAGCCCGACCATGCCGATCGCGACGAACACCAGCATGCTGCAGCACAGTGCCTTGAGCAGCATCCGTCCGCCTTCCGTCGGGGTGGTCCAGTGCAGAAGCCTAACCGGGCCGGCCCCGGCGGGGCCGGCCCGGTGCCAGGGAGTGACGCCGCTACCGGACGCTGACGACCTCGTCGTGCTCCAGCCGGGGGAGCCGGTCGAACCATGCCTCCGGGCCGGGGACGCCGATGTTGACGATGACGAGCGACCTGTGCCGTCCGTCCGGGAAGAACTCGGCGTCCACCCCGGCCGGATCGAACCCGCTCATCGGGCCGGCAGCCAGTCCGGCGGCCCGGATCCCGATGAAGAAGTAGGCCGCCTGGAGCGTTGCGTTGAAGCGGGCGACGTGCTCGCGCAGGGTCGGGTCCTGGAAGGAGTCCCTGGCCTCCGGCCGGAACGGGACCAGGCGGGGCAGGTGCTCGTGGAACTCGGTGTCCGCCGCCAGGATCGCGACCAGTGGCGCGGTCTCGGTCTTGGCCCGGTTGAATCCCATCATGTGGGGGAGGAGCCGGGCGCGCGCTTGCGGGGTACGCAGCAGGACGACCCGCAGCGGCTGGGTATTGAGCGAGGTCGGGCCATACTTGACCAGGTCGTAGATCGCCCGGATGTGCTCGTCGGTCACCGGGTCGGCGGTGAAGGTGTTCGCCGTACGCGCCTGCCGGAACAGCAGGTCCTGCGCGTCGGGCGCCAGCGCGAGCGCGTCGGTCGCCGAAGGGGCGGTCATGCGGACTCCCAGGGGTAGTCGTTCAAATTCAAACTAGACTGAGTCTAGTGGCAGATTCGAATTTGAACAACCTGGCACGGCTACCATGGGTACATGAACCGGGATCATTGTCTGACCGAGCGGGAACGCGGGCTCTGGCTCGCGTTCATCGAGGCCAGCCACCTGATCGAGCGGCTGCTGGACCAGCGGCTCCGGGTCGAGACCGGGCTCGGATACGGCCAGTTCGAGATCCTCATGCGGCTGGACCGGACACCAGGCAAGCGCCTACGGATGAGCGAACTGGCCGACCAGGCGGTGACCACCAAGAGCGGACTGACCTACCAGATCACCCAACTGGAGAAGGCCGGCCTGGTGCACCGCGGGCAATGTCCGGGGGACGACCGGGGCGTGCTGGCCCACCTGACCGAGGCCGGCGAGCGGATGCTCGACAAGCTCGACCCGGTTCACGAGAGCGTGGTACGGGAGTACCTGACCGGGCAGCTGTCGACCGAGCAGGCGGAGGCCCTGGCGGCCGCCATGTGCGCGACCCGCCGACACCTGCGCGGACAACCACCCGAGGACGCCGCCCCGGTATCCTGCCCAGGTGATCGAACGTAGCGACCGCCACTGATATGGCGACTCCGGAGGACGGGGCGCAGCCGCCACCCGAGCCGGAAGAGCAACGAGCGGGGAAGCCGCGTTGGCTCGCCCCGCTCCTGCTCCTGCTGAGTCTGCTGGTTCTCGTCGTGCTGTGTATCGGCCTGAGCGTCTGGGGACCGTGACGGCTCAGCCGCCGATCGCTGACCCGGTTTCGGTCTCCGTCTGGGTCTGCTCGGCCGGCTCGGTGCCGCCGACTACCGCGGGAGCCACCGGCCCGTCGCCGCCCCAGACCATCTCGTCTTCGGTGAGCCAGGTGAGGTGCTCGTCCGGCTCGTCCTCCTGACCCCGGCTGCCGGTGCCCATCCCGGACCGCCCGTCGGTCGGGCCGGTGCGCACCAGGTTGGTCGCGGCCCGCCCACCGGGACCGGCCGGCCGGCTCTCGTTGCCGATAACGCCATCCGTGAGCCGACGGGCCGCGCCGGACACGCCACCGGTCGTACCCTGTCCAGCCCCACCGGCGGGCATGCCGGCCCGGCCGAGCGCCATGTCCAGGGCGGCCGCGTCCACCAGCCCGGCGCCCAGGAGCGCGGCTCCGGCGGCGCCCAACCCGGTGCCGGACAGGCCACCGGTGGGCTCGTTCGGCGAGGTCGCCTGACCGCGGTTGCCCGCTGAACCGAGCGGCGTCACGGGTGCGGCGCTGCCGGACGGGTCGGCGACACGGTGCCGGCCGACTTCGCCCGTGCCGAGGCCACCCACGCTGCTCGCCCGGATACCGGAGCCAGAAGTGCCTCCGGTCGCGGTGCCGACCCCGCTGCCGCCACCGCCAGGCAGGTCGGCCGGGGGCGGAGCCGGTTCGGTGCTCCACCGGGAGGTGCCGACCACGCTGTAGGTGCTGGCCAGGTCGGCGACCACCTGGATCATCCGCTGCCGGGCCTTCTCCTTCTCCTCCTCGTCGGCGTCGTGGCCGTGGATCGCCCCGATGGTGCCGCCGATGAGGGTGCCCGCCGGGCCGAGGAAGCTGCCCGCCCCGGCGCCGACGGCGGCGTCCTTGAGCATGTTGTGCGGGTGGATGTCGGCCGGGTCCTCCGCCTTGCCCTGAGCCCGGGTCAGGTCACCGGAAAGCGAGGAGAGCTGCTCCTGCATGACGCCGAAGTCCTCGCTCAGCTGGTTGGAGAACTCGCCGATCAGCCCGACCCGGCGCTGGTATTCCTGGCCGGACGGGCTGCTCCAGCTTCCAGCCAGCCGCTGCAGGTCCCTGGTGAGGGCGCTGGACAGGCCGTCCGTGCCGTCCCGCAGCTTGGTCCAGCCGGTGGCGGAGCCTTGCACCTGCCCCGGCTTTCCGGCCATGAGCATGTCGTAGAGCTCCTTGTGGCTCAGGTGCTCATACTTCGCGTAGTACTCATTCGACATGGCTGAGTCCCCCGATAGCTGCGCTGGCGGCCGAGCCGACCACCGCGCCGAGCAGGCTTGTCACGCCTCCGAGCCGCTCCGCGATGTCGGCGGCGTCGGCCTGGTTGCGCGCCTCGGTCGTGCGGTAGCTCGCGATGATCTCCGTGGTCGCGAGCTGCGCGGCCACGATCGCGTCACGCAGCCGCTGGACCCGGGACGCGTACTGGCTGTGGATCCAGTCGTAGCTGCTGACGGACTCGGTGGCGTCCTGGAAGGTGCCCAGCCGTAGCCGCCCCGACCCGAGGTCGTCGAGCTGGCGCAGCATCGCGTCGACGTCGTCGAGCCGGTGCTGCAGCGTGCTTTTGAAGTCCTCCAGGGAGAGGACACTCACATCGGTGGAGCCGTCGACCATGGTTGCGATTCCCCGTCTGTCGTCACCCGACCCGGCGACCAACAGGGTAGTGCACGGGGCCGACGAGTTCGACCCCGGACACACTCACCGCGGTCAGTGCGATGGCGACGGACGGGCTGACGAGCTGCTCGACTTGGCCGGTGCGCCGGTCCGCGGCGTGGCCGGAGTCGCCGGGGTCGAGTTGGGCGACCCGGGTACCGGCGTGGGTCCCGGCTGGTCGGTCGTGCTGAACCTGATCGCCGTCTCCGGATCCAGCGTGGGTCCCTTCGGGATGAGGGCGAGCAGTTGCTTGGGTACCGCCACCGGAGCCACCTCTGCGTAGCCCAGGGCGGCCTTCGGGTCCACGTTACGGCCGCCGGACTTGTTGCCCGGGCGCGGCACCGAGTAGCGCAGACCCCGGTCGGTGACCAGGTAGACAGTGCTCCCGTCGGTTGCCCCGCCCGGGTCGGCGCCGACGACCAGCTCGCCGTGGCCACCGGGTACCAGCACCTGGGTCGGCGCCAGCACCCCGTCGGTGACCCGGCCGGCGGTGTCCTGCCCGGTCAGGCGCAGCGGTGCCGGGGTCTGGTCGTAGGTGTGCACGGACACCCCGGCGTCGGCGTCGGCAGTCGTGGCCGTGGCGCAGACCACGGCGGTGTGCGGGTCGACGGTGAGCAGGTCGGGCATGGTCTTCGGGAAGCCCTCCTCCTCCACCTGGGTGGTCGGGCTGTGCGCGGCGGTCAGGTCGGTCAGGCTGACCTCCTCGACCGGGACCGCGTTTTTCTGGCCCCGGATGATGTCGGCCATCACCGGGCCGACCGGGGCCAGCCCGTCGGCCAGCATCACGTAGTAGGTGTTGTCGTGGCGGTACAGCTGGCCGACGGCGGCCGGTTTGCCGTTGACGGTCCGGCCGGCCGGCTGACCCTTGCCCTTGTAGGGGGCCAGGTCGGGACCGTCCGGGATGGCGTTGGCCAGCGCCTGCCCGACTGGCAGCGGGGTGCTCTGGTCCAGCTTCAACGCGATCTGCACGTAGCTGTCGGCGATCTTGAGCCGGTGGTTGTGCCAGACCAGGTACTGGGTCTTGTTGTTGGACTCGTCGGTGACCTGGATCTGCAGCGCCCGGTCGCCCAGGTCGTTACCGGGTGGCAGCCGGGTGCCGACCAGCAGTCGGGTCTCCGGCGCGGCCAGCTCCTCGTCCTGGCGGTGCGCGCCGCACACGTTCCACGGCAGGCCGAGCAGGGCGCCCGGCTCGGGGATCGCGTCCGGCGCGTTCGGGATGCCCACCGGGTGGCCGCGCTTGATGTTGAGCAGCGAGCGGCGGGACACGGTACGGACGTCGGGGTCGGCCACGCCCAGGGCCAGCCGGGCGGACGAGTAGTTGAGCACCGGGTACAGGGTGTCGTCGAGGTACACGTATCGCGCGCCGGTCTCCCGCTCGATCACCAGCGCGTTGCCGTCCAGCTGACCGCCACCCGGGTTGAGCAGCCCGTAGACGCCGACGATGGCGAACACGATGCCGCCCACCATCAGGCTGGCGAGCAGCGCTCCACCGAGCCGGCGCATCGGCAGGTCGTTGGTCTCCGGCTCGCCGGCCAGCAACGCCGAGATGATCCGCCGGGTGACGAACCGGTACGCCCGCACCTGTTCGCGCCGAGTCTGCATGCCACCTCACCTATGCACCGACCGAGTACCCCCGCCGCCCCGGCGGCGTCTCTACGATAGGGGCCGCCGGTGCGCCGTGGGCGCCCGAGCCCGGGGGAGGGGACCAAACGATGGCCAAGACGCAGGCGCCGCCCGCGCCGCGCGCGACCGTGGCCGCCACGGGGCAGTCGCCGACCGCCCGGCGGCGCGGCCGGCTCGGGCCGTTCACGATCGTCCACCTGGTCGTGCTGGAGCTGGCGGCGCTGGCGCTGCTGGCCGGCCGGAACGCCGACGGCGCCGTGGTCGGCCCGTGGACGGCCGCCGCCGGGCTGGCCGCCGTGGTGGCGCTCGGCGCGGTGTTCCTGCGCGCCCGGGGCGGCTGGTGGTACGAGGAGCGCGGGCCACGCGGACGGTGGCGGCGCCGGGGGAGCGAGCGCACCCCGGCCCGGGTACCCGGACTGGCTGTCCTCGGCCCGCTGGCGCCCGGCCTGACCATCCGATCCGTGGAGGACCGCGGCACCCGGATCGGCGTGGGCCAGGACGCCGACGGCTGGTTCGCCGTACTGGCCCTGGACACCCAACCGGACCTGGCCGACGAGCGCTCCGCCGACCTGTCCCTGGACCGGCTGGTCCGGCTGCTCCCCGACGCCACCGCGGTCTCGGTGGTGAGCCAGCTCACGCTCGCGCCGACCGCCGAGCTCGACCCCCGGGCCCCGGCCGTGCAGTCCTACCAGGAGTTGCTCGGCTCCGCGCCGGTGGCCGCGGACCAGTCCCGCTGGGTGGCGGTACGGCTGGCGCCGCGGGACGCCACCGCGGCCGCGGCCAGCCGGGGCGGCGGGATCGAGGGCGTCCACCGGGCGCTGGCCGCGCTGGTCGGGCGGGTCGGGAAGGTGCTGTCCGCCGCCGAGATCGCCGCGACTGCGCTGGACCGCGACGGGCTGGCCGCCGCGCTGGCCGCCTCGTGCGGCCTGACCGGGCGGTCCGGCGAGGCGGAGGAGCAGTGGACCGGGTGGCACGCGGACGGGCTGGCGCACACCTGCCTGCTGCTGACCCGCTGGCCCCGCCCCGGCCCGGCGGAGCTGTTCGGGCGGCTGGCCGGGTTACCGGGCACGCTGGTCAGCGTCGCGGTGACCCTGCACGGCGAGGAGTCACAACCGAGACTGCAGGGGGTGGTACGGCTGGCTGCCGATCCGAAGACGTCCGCGCGGGCGGTGGACGAGGCCCGTACCCTGGCCCGCCGGTACGGCGCGCAGCTGCGCCGGGTCGACGGGTACCACGGTCCCGGGGTATACGCGTCCGCCCCGACCGCGGCGGTGCTGTCATGAGCCCCGCGCTGGTACAGACGGTCGACCGGGCCGCGCTGGAGCAGATCGTCGTCCCGTCGCTCGGCGCCGGCGTGGTACTCGGGCGGGACCAGGCGCAGGTACCGATCGCGGTCCGGCTGTTCCGGCCGCAGCCGACGATCGTCACGCTGGTCGGCGGCTGGTGGATCGCCCGGCTGGTGGCCTTCCGGGCGCTGGCTACCGGGGCGCTGCTCGCCGTACACGCCGCGGCCGCCCAGCACTGGCAGGGCTTCGGTGAGGTGGCGACCAACCGGCCGGACCGGATGGGCTTCCTGGACCCGAGCCAGCCGGTCGCGTTGCCGTCCAGCCGCCGCCGTCCGGTGCTCTACGTACACGACCTGGTCGCCGCGCAGGGTGGCCCGCCGCCGCCGCTGTCGTCGTGGCAGTGCGCGCTGGTGGTGGTACCGCAGCTGGTCCCCGGGGCGGCCCGTGCGGTCAGCGAGGCGGACCTGTGCGTGGTGCAGCGGCTCGGCGAGTCCGAGGCGGTCCTGGCCGGCTCGGTGCTGCGGCTGTCCGGCGACACCGTCGGGCATGTGCAGCTGATGCCGGACGACCTGGTCGGCGTGCTCGGCGCCGGGGCCGCCCGGTATGCCTGGACGGCGCAGACCAACGTCGAGAAGCGCCTGCTCGGCCCACCGTCGCGGGGGTAGCCGGTGGGGTAGGAGTGTCCGGTGTCGTAGGAGTAGTCCGGCGTCGCGGGGGTGGCCGGCTCAGCCTTTGATCGCGCGGATCCAGGCATATGCGCCGCAGACCCAGGCGGCCATCGGTACCAGGCCGGCGATCAGCAGGATCTCGACGATGTCGAGCAGACGGGCCCAGACCGGGGAGACCCGCCGGCCGGCCAGGCCCAGGCCGTAGCCGAGCGCGACGACCGCTATCACGACCAGGCAGCCGGGGATCAGGGTCAGCCGCAGCACCGGGCTGCTGACCAGCAGCACGGCCAGCGTGGACAGGCCGAGACCCGCGGTACCGGCGAGCAGCAGCGGCAGCCGCTGCCACCGGCCGGAGAACGGCCGGGCGCGCAGCAGCAGCAGGACCGCGAGCAGCAGGCCGAGCAGCAGGGCGGACACCTGCCCGTCCAGGGCCAGCACCACTTCCCCGCCGAGCAGGACGAATGCGACGGTACCGAGCAGTCCGGTGAGGTATTCGTCGGCCCGCTCGCTCAGCGCGAGGATGCGCATCCCGTCGACGTCCTCCGCGTCAGCCTTGAGGTCGTCCGGCCCGGTCGGCACCGACGGTACGGGCAGCCGGGCCAGCCGGTAGGCGAGCATCGGCAACGCCGGGATCAGCGCGAACACGACCGCGCTGACGACCGCGGCGGCCGCGGCCGGACGTACCCCGAAAGTCAGGCAGGTCGCGGCGCCGACGCCCAGCGCGAACCCGGCGCCGCTCGCGCCGAGGAACACCCCGGTGCTGTGCCCGACCGCGACCATGGCCAGCGCCGCGTAGACCACCACCGCGATCGCCGCGACCACCACGTGGACCGCGGTGAGCTGGCCCAGCGTGCGGTCACCACCGAGGACGAGCAGGCCGCCGACCCCGGCGTAGACCACCGCGACCAGGGCGAGCAGCAGGCTGCTGCGGCCCTGCCCGAACGCCCGGGACAGCACCGCGCCGGTGACCACCAGACCCAGCGCCACGACCAGGCAGGCCGCCCCGGCCACGGACAGCGGCGGGCCGGCGAACAGCATGGCCAGCGCGCCGCCCAGCAGCGCCAGCGTGGCCACCCCGACCGCGAAACGCCGGGTGGTGTCCGGCTGCCAGCGGCCCTTGCGCTGCTGGGTGGCGGTCGCCACGGCGTCGATCACGTCATCGAAGACCATCTCGTCGGCGCCGGTCCCGCGCGGGGTGAAGTAGAGCAGCTCGCCGTCGCGGATCTCCAGCTGGGCGGCGGTCCGGCTACTGTCCAGCGCCCTGCCGCCGAGCCGGCTGATCACCCAACCACCGTCGGCGCTGCCGTCGTCGGCCAGCCGCTCGCCCGCGTAGTGCAGCAGGGTCGGCAGCAGCGCGGCCAGCGGAACGTCGGCGGGTAGCGCCAGATCGACCCGGGTGGTCGGGGCCACCACGGTGATCCGACTGACCTCCACACCGGTGCTACCGGGGGTACTCGCCACGCTGTCCCTCCTCCGACGTCACCGACGGAGCGTACCGGCGTGGAGGGGTACGCGCGGTGCCCTCCCGGGCGGGTACCGTGCCGGTGGGCAAAGTAGGGGCAGCAGGGGAGGGTTCGCGCATGGGTACGGTCGTGTTCCGCCGCCCGCCGAGGCGCCCGGGACCGCAGTTGCCGCGTGGTGAGCTGCTCCTGGAGTCACCCCCGGAGCTGCCCGAGGAGCTGCCCCGGGGGCTCGGCCAGCTGCTCATGGTGCTGCCGATGGTCTGCGGCGTGGGCGCGATGGCTTTCCTCTACGCGGGCAAGTCCGGCGGGATGATGACCTGGGTCGCCGGTGGCCTGTTCGGCGTCTCCATGCTCGGCATGGCGGTCAGCTCGATGGGCAGCGGCGGCGGGCAGAAGAAGGCCGAGCTGGACGCCGACCGGCGCGACTACATGCGCTACCTGGCCCAGGTGCGGCGCCGGGCCCGGCGCGCCGCGGCCCAGCAGCGGGCCGCGCTGGCCTGGCGGCACCCGGAGCCGGACGCGCTGTGGTCCTTCGCCGCCTCGCAGCGGCTGTGGGAGCGGCGGATCACCGAGGACGACTTCGCGGAGGTACGCGTCGCGTCGGGCGCGCAACGGCTGGCTGTGAAGATCATCACACCGGAGACGAAACCGGTGGAGGACCTGGAGCCGATGACCGCGATCGCGCTGCGCCGGTTCGTCCGCGCGCACACGACCGTACCCAAGCTGCCCATCGCGTTGTCCCTGCGCGCCTTCAGCCGGGTCGTGCTGCGCGGCCACCCCGAGGCCTGCGCCGACCTGGCCCGGTCGGTGCTGTGCCAGGTGGCCACCTTCCACTCGCCGGACGACCTGCTGATCGCGGTGGTCGCGGCGCCGGAGCGGATGGCCCGCTGGGACTGGGTGAAGTGGCTGCCGCACGCCCAGTACCCGGGCCGCACCGACGCGGCCGGCGCCGTCCGGCTGTCCTTCACCCACCTGCTGGAGCTGGAGGAGCTGCTCGGCGACGAGCTGAGCGGCCGCCCCCGGCACAGCCCGGACGCCCGCCCGCTGACCACCGCGCCGCACCTGGTCGTGCTGCTCGACGGTGGTGAGGTGTCGCCCACCTGCCAGCTGCTCGGCGTCGGACCGCAGGCGACCACGGTCATCGACCTGTCCGGGTCGGTACCCCGCGACGCCGGCCGCTGGCTGCTCTGCCTCGACGCCGGTCCGACCAGCCTGGAACTGAGCCGGGGCACCAGCAGCACGCCGCTGGGCCGACCGGACCGGATGAGCGCGACGCAGGCCGAGGGGCTGGCCCGCCAGCTCGCCCCCTACCGGATGGGCACGGCGCCGATCTCGGACGAGCCGCTGGCCCGCAGCATGGAGCTGCCCGACCTGCTGGGCATCGGCGACGTCGCCACGGTCGAGCCCCGGGTCACCTGGCGGCCCCGGCCGATGCGCGACCAGCTGCGCATCCCGCTGGGCCTGGGCCCGAGCGGTTCCGTGGTGGAGCTGGACGTCAAGGAGGCGGCGCTGGAGGGGATGGGCCCGCACGGGCTGATCGTCGGCGCCACCGGGTCCGGCAAGTCGGAGCTGCTGCGCACGATCGTCGCCGCACTGGCGCTGACCCACTCGTCGGAGGACCTCAACTTCGTGCTCGTCGACTTCAAGGGTGGCGCCACGTTCGCCTCCCTGGACGCGATGCCGCACACCAGCGCGGTCATCACCAACCTGGCCGACGAGCTGCCGCTGGTCGATCGGATGAAGGACGCGCTGACCGGCGAGATGGTGCGCCGGCAGGAGCTGCTGCGGGCCGCGGGCAACTACGTCAACCGGCAGGAGTACGAGAAGGCCCGCAAGGCCGGCGAGCCGCTGGACCCGTTGCCCAGCCTGCTGATCATCTGTGACGAGTTCAGCGAGCTGCTGCAGAAGAAGCCGGACTTCATCGACCTGTTCATCCAGGTGGGCCGGATCGGCCGGTCGATCGGGGTGCACCTGCTGCTGGCCTCGCAGCGGCTGGAGGAGGGCAAGCTGCGCGGGCTGGACACCTACCTGTCCTACCGGATCGGCCTGCGTACCTTCTCCGCCATCGAGAGCCGGATCGTGCTGGGCGTACCGGACGCGTACGAGCTGCCGCAGGCGCCCGGACACGGCTACCTGAAGGTGGACACCTCCAACATGCTGCGGTTCCGAGCCGCCTACGTGTCCGGCGCGTACACCGCACCGGGTTCCTCGCCCCGCCACCACCGGGTCGCCCAGCAGCAGATCGTGCCGTTCCGGCTGACCGCGACCCCGGTCCCGCAGCTGCCCGTGGAGCCGGAGGTGGTGGAGCAGCCGGCGGTCGAGGCCGGCAAGCAGACCACGATGTTGGACATCATCGTCAGCCGGCTGCATGGGCAGGGCCGCCCGGCGCACCAGGTCTGGCTGCCGCCGCTGGCCGAGTCGCCGTCGCTGGATCAGCTGCTGCCGCCGCTGGCCACCGACGAGCGGCTGGGCCTGTACCCGCCGCAGTGGTCCGGCCGGGGCCGGCTGGTGGCGCCGATCGGGGTCGTGGACCGCCCGTTCGAGCAGCGCCGCGACCCGATGGTGGTGGACCTGGACGGCTCCGGCGGCAACGTGGTCATCGTCGGCGGTCCGCAGTCGGGCAAGAGCACCATGCTGCGCTCGATGCTCTGCTCCCTGGCGCTCACCCACACCCCGCTGGAAGTCCAGTTCTTCTGCCTGGACTTCGGTGGGGGAGGGCTGCGTACCCTCGACGGCCTACCGCACCTGTCCGGCGTGTGCGGGCGGCGCGACGCCGAGGCGGTACGCCGTACCGTCGCTGAGGTGTCCGCGCTGCTGGACGAGCGGGAGGCGCGCTTCACCGCGCTGGGCATCGACTCCATCGGTACCTACCGGCGCCGGCGGGCCACCGGCGACATCCAGGACGACCCGTTCGGCGACGTGTTCCTGGTCGTCGATGGCTGGAACGTGCTGCGCCAGGACTACGAGGAGCTGGAGCAGACGGTCATGATGATCGCCGCGCGCGGCCTGGGTTACGGGGTCCACGTGGTGCTCACCGCGGCCCGCTGGGCGGAGGTCAAGACGGCCCTGCGCGACGTGCTCGGTACCCGGCTCGAGCTGCGGCTGGGCGACCCGAACGAGTCCGAGATCGACCGGCGCACCGCGGCCAACGTGCCGGAGAAGACCCCGGGCCGCGGTCTGACCCGCGACCATCTGCACTTCCTCGCCGCACTGTCGCGTCTGGACGGTCGCAGCGCGGTGGACGACATCGCGGAAGGTACCGCCGACCTGGTGGCCCGGGTACGCGCCGGCTGGCCGTACCGGGGCGCCCCGCCGGTGCGGCTGCTGCCCCGCAAGCTGCCGTCCGAGGACCTGCTGCAGGTGTGCGACCCGGCGGCCCGGGGACTGCCGATCGGGCTCAACGAGACCCACCTCGCCCCGGTCTACCTCGACTTTGCCGCCGAGCCGCACCTGCTGGTGCTCGGCGACGCCGAATGCGGCAAGACCAACCTGCTGCGCCTGATCGCGCAGTCGCTGGTGGACCGGCACTCGCCCAACGAGGTACGGCTGGTCATCGCCGACTACCGCCGGGGCCTGCTCGGTGCGGTCGAAGGCGAGCACCTGCTCGGGTACGCGCCCAGCGCGCAGGTGCTGTCCGAGATGGTCGGCTCGGCGCGCAGCGCCCTGCTGCAACGGCTGCCCGGTCCCGATGTGACCGCCGACCAGCTGCGCAACCGTAGCTGGTGGCGGGGTCCGGAGCTGTACGTGCTGGTCGACGACTACGACCTGGTGGCCACGCCCGGCAACAACCCGATCGCGCCGCTGCTGGAGCTGCTGCCGCAGGCCCGCGACGTCGGCTTCCACCTGGTCATCGCGCGCCGCTGCGGTGGCGTCGCCCGGGCCCTGTACGAGCCGATCCTGCAACGGCTGCGCGAGCTGGACGCGCCCGGGCTGCTGATGTCCGGCAACCGGGACGAGGGCGCCATCTTCGGCAACCTGCGACCCAGCCAGCAGCCGCCGGGACGGGGCCACCTGGTCCGGCGCAGCGACGGTACCCAGATGATCCAGATCGCGTGGCGCGAACCGTGATTTGCGAACCGCGGGACTACCGAGCGGAATCGACGGGGCTGCGCGCGCCGGTAGTGGTCGGCTAAGGTTATGGCGCGTTGACCGGGTTCAGGTTGTGCCCTGACGCGGTGGTGGTTGCGCAGTCCGGATCACATTGACGGGAGGAGTGACGGGCGTGACGGGATCGGGACCTTTTCAGGTCGATCACATAACGCTACACACCGCGGCCAAGGACGTGCGGAACATCCGCACGGAGGTCGACGGAGAGCTTGCCAAGCTAGGCAACACGGTGGATGAGCTGGCGGCCGCCTGGCAGGGCGGCGCCTCGCGCGGGTTCCAGCAGGTGATGGACCGGTGGAACACCGACGTGAAGAAGCTGCTGCAGGCGATGGACGAGATCGCCAACCTGCTGGACAAGTCGGCCGACACGCACCAGGCCAACGACGACGCCCAGCAGCAGATGCTCAACAAGTTCCACTCGGCGCTCAACCAGTGACCAGGACGGGGGAGGGAGCACGATGAACGACCGCATTGTCGTCAACTACGCGGCACTGGAGCACGCGCACGCTCAGATGCAGGCCAGCTCTCGCGCGATGGACGAGAAGCTGGACACCCTGCGGGCCGGGCTGCAGAAGCTGGACTGGACCGGTCAGGACCGCGAGGCCTACCAGGCCTACCAGCAGTCCTGGGACAGCGCCGTGCAGGACATCAACGCGCTGCTCAACGAGATCGGTGGCGCCGTCGGGATCGCCCGAGAGAACTACATCAGCACGGAGATGAGCAACGCCAAGGCGTGGCAGTAGCCGCACGCGTCGATCGGCGACGACGGCTCCGGTGCTCGCGCCCGGAGCCGTCGCGCATGACCCGGGTTCCACAGTGGACAGACGAGGACGGGCGGGCATGACCAGGACGGCGCGGATCGCGCTGGCGGGCGCGGCGACCCTGCTGGCGATGTCCACCGGTCTCGTGGTCATGCCCGGCGTGGCGTATGCCGAGACGGTGCGCGGGTTGCAGTGGTACCTGGGCGCGCTGCACATCTCCAGCGCCCAGGCCAGCAGCCAGGGGCAGGGCGTCACGGTGGCGGTCATCGACAGCGGGGTCGACGCCACCCACCCTGACCTGGTCGGGCAGGTGCTGCCCGGGTACGGCCTCGCCGGCGGGGCCGCGGACGGGCGGCGTGACTCGGACACCACCGGCGGGCACGGTACGGCGATGGCCTCGCTGATCGCCGGCAAGGGCGGCGGTGAGATGCACGAGCTGGGCATCGCGCCGAAGGCCAGGATCCTGCCCATCGCGGCCGGCGTCAAGGTCGGCTCGGACAACGAGGCGCTGGCCATCCGCTGGGCGGTCGACCACGGCGCGAAAGTGATCAACATCTCCGCCGACGCTCAGGCGCCACCGGCCAGCGCGCAGCGCGCCGCCGTGGAATACGCGCTCAGTCACGACGTCGTGGTGGTCGCCGCGGCCGGCAACCGGGCCAAGGGCGACCGGATCGTCGGTGCCCCGGCCAGCATCCCCGGCGTGGTCGCGGTCTCCGGCAGCGGGCGCTCCGGCCAGTTCTGGGACGGGTCGGTGAGCGGTCCCGAGGTGGTCGTCGCCGCACCCGGTGAGCAGATCATCGCGTCGGCTCCCGCCGGTACCTCACCAAACGGCTACTTCGTCGCCGACGGTACGAGCAATTCCACGGCCATCGTCTCGGGTGTGGTGGCGCTGATCCGGGCCAGGTACCCGAACGCCAACGCGGCCAACGTGATCAACCGGCTGATCCGCACCGCAAAGGACCTCGGCCCGTCCGGCCGGGACCCGCAGTACGGTTTCGGGCTCATCGACCCGGTCGCCGCGCTGACCGCTTCGGTACCCGACGTGACGAGCAACCCGCTGCTGGCCGGCTCGGGCTCCGGGACGGCCACCCCCGACCAGACCGCGGGCGCGGGCGGAGCGCAGCCGGCGGTCGAGGTCTCGGCCAACTGGCCAATCCTGTTCGGCTGCCTCGGCGTGGGGCTGCTCGTGGTGGTGGTCGTGGTGGTGCTGATCGTGCGCGCGTCGCGGCGGCGTCCGCCGGTCCAGCGCCCGCCGGTCCAGCCTCCGCCGGTATACCGGCCCGGGCCACCGCCGCCGCGACGCTAACTTCGACTTCAGCCAGGAGGGACCGATGAGCACCTCGGGAAACCCGGACGACGACCGGGTCGGCGTCCAGGTCAACGTGCCCAACCTGGGCTCCGTGGGCTATCAAGAGGACAACGTCTACAACGCCTCGACGCCGAGCCAGTTGCAGACCAAGCCGGGGGACAAGGGTACCCAGACCGAGTGGACCATCGGCACGTTCGACGAGGCGATCACCTGGCTGACCACCCACGCTGACTACTTGGACCGGTTGCGTCACGGCACCAACCAGATCGACGACCTCATCAAAGGGCCGTCGCACTCGCGGACCGACACCCAGTGGATGGCCGACGACGACGGCCCGGTGACCTCGCTGGGCGGCTTCCGCTGGGCCCGGACCCTGGCCAAGCAGCACGGCCAACTGCTCACCGAGACCCAGCAGCAACTGAAGAACATCGTCGACGAGCTGCACTCCGCGGCGTCCGCGCTGCAACAGGTGCGCGACAAGTACCACAACGCCGAGCACGCCAGCGCCATGTCCGCGGCGGAGTTCGAGAGCGACTTCAACAACAAGGGCTGACGGGGGAGAGCGAGATGGCCAGCTGGGAAGAGATGGCGATGCAGGTGATCGCCCAGGGTCGGCCGGGGGACGTGAAAAGTGCCGCCCTGGGCTGGGATCAGCTGATCGAGGGCATGAACGACGTCAAGGAGAGCCTGGACCGCAACGTCGACGACCTGAACGCCACCTGGAAGGGACCGGCGTTCGACGCGTTCAAGCAGCACATCAAGACGATCTCCGGCCAGCTCGCCCAGCTGCACACCGACGCCACCAAGGGCGACGGGATCGCGCAGAGCCTGCGCAACGCGGCCGACAAGCTGATCCAGGCGCAGCACGACATGCCGATCCCCGCCTCCGCAGTCGGCGACATCATGAACGCTCGCAACGCCACGACCAGCATCGGCCCGGGCTTTTTCAAGATGAAGCTGAAGGGCGACATCTTCGCCTCCAACTGGTCTCCGGTCAAGTGGGAGGCGGAGGTCATGGACTTCTTCAACAACCACGAGGACGAGGCCCGCACGGTCTACAACCGGATCAACGGGCAGTACGAGGACCAGTCCGCGCGCACCCCCGGCGACGCGAACACCACCACGCCGGTGGCGAACACCCAGACGGTACCCAACCTGGGTACCGGTGGCGGCGGTGGCGGTAGCGGGCACGTACCTTCCCTCGGCGGTGCCGGCGGGATCGGCAGCGGGAAGATGCCCGATCCGGGCATCGGCACCGGGATCGGCGATCCCGGTCTCAGCACCGGTGGCACCGGACTGGACGAGTCCGACCCGTACGGCACCGGGTTGTCCGGTGCGCCCGGAGGCGGGCTCAGCGGCGTGGGCGGCGGCGGTCCGGGCAGTCTGGCCGGGCTCGGCTCCGGGCCGGGAGGTATCGGTGCCGGCGGTGGGGCCGGGGGCCTGCCCGGCGGCGGCGCGCTCGGCAAGGGCGTGGGGTCCGGACTCGGCGGCATGATGGGCGGCATGGGCGGCGGTCTCGGTGGTGCCAAGGGCGGCGCGAGCGGTCGCGGCGGCCGGGGCGCGGGTGGCCGGGGCGGGATGGTCGGCGGCGGCGGGCACGGCGGCGGCCAGGGTGGCGAGGGCGACGAGCGCAGCACCTGGCTCCAGGAGGACGACGACGTCTGGGGCGCGGACAACGACGCACCCCCGTCAGTGCTGCGCTGACCCGCCTGGCGCCGGAGCGGGGCGGGCTAGAGCGGCCCGCCGCCCGGGTCGCCGGGACGCCAGCGCCGGGCCCGGCCCCGGGTGAGCACCAGGTTGCCCAGGAACAGCGCGGTGGCGAGCACCACGCCGGCGGTGACGACCCAGCCGGCGGTCACCTTCACGCCGGCGAGTGGGTCCTCGGCCTCGACGGCGCGGGGGAGCCGGCCGGTGGCTACCGGGGCGACGTCGTTGCGCCGGTACAGCAGGGCGGTCAGCGCGCGGTACGGGTTGACCATGCCGTACCCCACCGCGTTGTCGCGCCCGCCGGCCGGGATGTCGGCGGTCAGCTCCATCCGACGCTCCACATCGGACGGTCGCAGCGTGTGGTCGTACCCCCGGATCAGCGCGGCCACCCCACTGACATAGGCGGCGGCGAAGCTGGACCCGCGGTCGACGACGTACCCCCCGCCACGCGCGGCCGGTCCGACGATCTGGTCACCCGGGGCACCGATGTCGATGTTCGGCACGCCCGGCGCGACCGGCGGCCCGGTGTTGGAGTCGGCCACGTGCTCGCCCTTGCTGTCGATGCCGCCGACCGCGATCACATGGCTGGCCAGCGCCGGGAACGAGCCCTGGCCCTTGTTGCCGGCCGCCGCGACGACCACGATGTTCTGCGCGTCGGCGGCATCGATGGCCTGGCGGACGTGCGGGTTGTCCTCGGTGGTCAGCGAGAGGTTGATCACATCCACGTGCTCGGCCACCGCCATGTTGATGGCCTGCGCGATCCGCTCGGGCAGGTCCTTGTCGGTGGACTGGCGGCTGTCCGGCAGTACCCGGATCGGCAGGATCTTCGCCTCGGGTGCGATCCCGTAGAAGTAGGGGTTCACCCCGTACCGCCCGGCGATGATGCCGGCGACCAGGGTGCCGTGCCCGTCGATGTCACAGTCACCGGTCCCGCCGGCACCGGGTATCAGATCGACGCCCTTGAGTACCCGGTCGCGCAGCACCGGATGGTTGGGGGAGACCCCGGAGTCGACGACGGCGACGGTGATGCCACGTCCCCGGCTGATCGGCCATGCCGCGCGCGGCTGCAGCCGCTGCAACGCCCAGGGGGTGGAGTCGAGCTGGTTGGTGAACGCCTTGCCGTCGCATTGCTTGGCGACCGGGACCCGGGTCGGGACGGCAGCGGCCAGGCCCGGACTCAGCGCCACCGCCAGACACCCGAACACGGCCAGGACGGCGACGCGGCGAAGGTGGCGGATGGGCACCGATGGAGGGTATCCCGGTACCGGCCGCGCCGGGGGTACGCCCCGGACGGCAGCCGGGGTCACGGGGCGGCACGCCGCACGGTAAGGTCGCCCGGGTGTGGGGACTCCGTTGGCTGGTAAGGGTTTGCGTGCTCACCGTCGTCATGGTCGCCGGCACCCTGGTGCCCGCCGCGCCGGCCAGTGCCGAGACGATCCAGCAGCAGCAGTGGCACCTCGGCGCGCTGCACATGGCCGAGGCGCAGCGGATATCCACCGGTACCGGTGTGGTGGTGGCGGTCCTCGACAGCGGCGTACAGGCTGACCATCCCGACCTCGCCGGCCAGGTGCTCGAAGGCACCCGGATCAACGGCCGGGACGACAAGGGCCGCACCGACGTACGCGGGCACGGCACCGGCGTGGCCGGTCTGATCGCCGCCCGGGGCGGCGGTCCGGACCACGCCCTGGGTATCGCCCCGGGCGCGAAGATCCTGCCGGTCGGGGTGCTCCCGGGGGTCGGCTTCAGCGAGCTGCCACGGGCCATCCGGTGGGCGGTCGACCACGGCGCCAAGGTGATCAACATCTCGTTCGGGGAAAACCGGGAGATACCCGAGGAGATCGAGGCGCTGCACTACGCGGCCGATCACGACGTGGTCGTGGTGGCCGCGGGGGGCAACCAGGACCCGGACGGTGACCAGGTGCCCTGGCCGGCCCGGGTACCGGGGGTGGTCGCGGTGGCGGCCAGCGACCGTGCCGGGGTCGCGTGGACCCACGGCGTGGCCGGACCGCAGATCGTGCTCAGCGCGCCCGGGGTGGACATCGAGACCACGCTCAACCACCAGCCGGACGGGCGTCCCGGCGGATACCAGCACGTGTCCGGCGGCACCAGCGCCTCCGCGCCGATCGTCGCCGGGGTCGCCGCCCTGGTCCGGGCGAAGTTCCCGCAGCTGCCCGCCGCGGACGTGATCAACCGGCTGATCCGCACCGCCGACGACGCCGGAGCCCCCGGCCGGGACGCGCAGTACGGCTTCGGCATCGTCAACCCGGTGAAGGCGCTCACCGCCGACGTACCCCCGGTGTCGGCCAACCCGCTCCTCGACGGTGCCCGGTCTGCCAGCCCGAGCGCCGCGGCGCCGGTGGGCCGGCGCACCGGCGCGCCGGCACTGCTGCTGATTGTCGTGCTGGCCGCGGTCGGCGCGGTCGTGGTCCTGGTGGTCACGTTGGTCGTCGTGCTGGCCCGGCGCCGATAAGCGGTGGCCCACCGGTCGGTGAGCCGGTAGAACGCCAACCATGGGGGAGCCGATGCTGGTTGGGGAGCGGGTCACGCTGCGGCTGGCCACCGAGGCGGACATCCCCGCGCTGGCCGCGATCCGCGAGACTCCGGAGGTGTTCGCCTGGTGGGGCGCGGGCGCCGTGGCCGACGACCTGGCCAGTCCGGACGACGAGGTCTTCGCGGTGCTGCTGGCCGGCCGGGTGGTCGGGGCGATCCAGTGGTACGCCGAGGACGAGCCCGACTTCCGGCACGCGGGCATCGATGTCTACCTGGATCCGGTGGTACACGGGCGGGGCGTGGGTACCGACGCGGTGCGGACCCTGGCCCGGTACCTGATCCACGAGCGCGGGTACCACCGGCTGGTGATCGACCCGGCGGCGGACAACGTGCCGGCGATCCGCTGCTACACCAAGGTCGGCTTCCGGCCGGTCGGCGTGATGCGGCAGTACTGGCGTAACCCGGTCGGGCAGTGGCGCGACGGACTGCTGATGGACCTGCTCGTCGAGGACCTCCCCGCGGCGGACTAACCTCCCTGCGCGGGACTAGTTGACATAATGTAAATTATCGAATCTCGCCGGGAATGGGATGGTCGACCGGGAGCGGCGGCTGGTCCTCGGCGAGGAGGCCGAGGACTACGACGACGTGCGCCGGACGGTGGCATACCGCTGGTGATCTGCGCGCAGGCGTGGCACTGGCTGGACCCGCGACGGCGGGAGGCTGAGCGTGTCGCGTGGAACTGTCGGTCCCTCCTGGTAAGAAGCAGGTATTCATACTGATGTACGGAGGGGTGCGATGGTAGCCGCGCGGACGAGCGCCCGGGGGTTGTCCCCGGCCGACCTGGACGGGATCCGCGAGACGTTGGCGGCCGGGCGCCGCCCGAAGGTGATGTTCACCGAGACCGCCGGGCAGATCGCCGGGCAGGTCGGGCAGGTCGTGCAGCTGGCCGACCCGCAGGACGGCGACGAGTTCGTGGTGGTCCGCTTCGGCCGCGACGAGCTGCCGTTCTCCCCCGCCGACCTGGCCATCCCAGCCCGCGGCGCGGCGGCCGGCCGGAGCGTGCCGGCCCATTCCGGGCGGCGGGGAGGCGAGCCGGCCGAGGCCGAACTGCCCGGGCCGCCGCTGGCCGCGCCGCTGCGGCCGCAACCCACCGCGCCTGCTCCCGCGCCGCCGGAGGAGCAGACCCGGCTGGTCCAGGCGGCCCCGCCGAAGCCGCCGCGCAAGCCCCGCGACCACGCCGAGGAGCCGGAGGGTGCGCCGGCACCGCGCAAGGCCGGCCGGCCGGCCAAGGTCAAGCCGCCGGCGGCGCTGACCGTCACGCTGGCCTACACCGACGGGGAGTGGACGGTGGCCGCCACCCAGGGCAGCCGGGCGCTGGCCAAGCCCTATGTGATCAAGCCGGCCGAGGCGTTGAAGATGGTCGCGCTGCTGGACGTGCCGGGGGTACAGGAGGCGGTGGAGCAGATCGTGGCCGCCGAGCGGGCGGTCGCACAGGAGCACGCGGAGCGGCTGCGCAGCCAGCTCGCGGAGGTGGAGGCGAAGCTCGCCGAGTTGGGTGAGCTGACCTGACCGCCTCGCCGGGACCGGGTCAGGACGGGCGGCGCTGGCGCAGGTAGGCCAGCACCGCCTCCCGGGTGGTACGCACCCCGAGCGCCTCCCGCGCCTGGGCGATGCGCCGGTTGGCGGTACGCAGGGACAGGAACTCCGCCGCCGCCGCGGCGGCGATGGTCTCCCCGTTGGCCAGCCGCTCCAGCAGCGCCCGCTGCTCGGGCAGCAGCGGGCTGTCCGACTCCCCCTCGTCCGTGCCGATGCTGACCTCGGCCTCCGGATCCCGGGTAACCGGGCCGAGCCGGCTCAGGTCGGCCAGCAGTGCCCGACCCACCTCGGTGCCCGGGTCGGCGATCGCGACCACGCCGGCACCCCGGGCGGCCGCGTGCACTGCCAGCTCGGCGGTGTCCAGGTCGCCGACCCGGCCGTAGAGCACCACCTTCTGGTCGGCCACGTCCCACGAGTTCTCGGTCAGCGCGAAACCCTCCCGGGTGTGCCAGCCGGCCCGGGCCAGCCGACGCAGCGCCACCGAGGCCTCGGTGGCGCTGGCGACCACGTACCGGGGGGTCATCCAAGCACCTCCAGCGCGAGAGCGGCGGCTTCCGTACGGGTACGGGCGCCTAGCTTGCGCATACCCGATCTGATGTGGGTTTCCACCGTCTCCCGCGAAATACCAAGCTGTCCAGCGATCCGCCGGGTCGGCTCACCGCGGGCCACCAGCCGGAGCACCTCGCGTTCCCGCTCGGTCAGCTCGTCGCCGGAGCGGGGGCCGCGGATGTCCCGGCGGATCGCGTGCCGGCGTAGCGCCCGGCGGGTACGCCCGAGCAGCACCACCAGGCCGGCCGACTCGGCCAGCGCCTCGGCGCGCAGCAGGGGCGGTACCGCGACCGCCGGGTCCTGCGCGCGCAGCCCGTAGGCGAGCAGGCAGCGTACCTCCTCCCGGCGGGCCAGGTCGTGCCAGGCGCGCGCGGCCAGGTCGAAGTGCTGCGGGTCGGCCGCCGCCCAGGCGTCCAGGGTGGCCCGCACCGCCGCCGGGTCCACAGTGGACGGTGGGCTGCCGGCGTCGAGGATGCCGCTGTCGTATGCGGCCCACCGGGCGGTGATCCGGCGCAGCCCGTCGACCAGGGGCAGCCCGGCATCGGGCCGGGTACCGGAGCCGGCCCGCTCGGGCTGCCCGTCCAGCCAGGCCGCCTCGCGCGCCACCCAGTCGACCAGCGCCCGCGCGCTGGCCGGTGCCGGAGGCAGCCGTTGCAGCCGGCCGCGCGCCGAGGCGAGCAGGCCGCCGTCGGCCTCGGCGAGGCTGGCCGCGGCGGTGGCGTACCCCCGGGCCAGGGAGGGCAGCGTCCGGTCGGTGAGCTCGGTGGCCCGGGTGACCACCTCGTCGATGGCGTCGCCGCGCAGCGCCAGGCACCACAGCCGGGCCGCCAGGAACCGGGTCTGCCAGCTGTAGGCCAGGTCCGCGACGCAGGCGGCGGCGGCCGCCCCGGCGGCCTGCGCGGCCTCGGCCAGCCGGCCGTCCGCGGCCAGCGTCTCGACCAGCAGCCAGGCGCTCCACCTGGCGGCCAGCGGGTCGCCGGCCTCCCCGGCCGACTGCGCGGCCGTGGCCAGGCCAGCTTCCCAGCCGGGGGTACGCCCGGCGGCGCGCACCGCGGCCAGCGCCGCCCGCAGCCCCGGATGCGCCGGTACCCCCTGCGCCTGCACCTCGTCGGCGACCTGCCCGGCGGCGGCCGGGTCCCGGGCCAGCAGCCCGAGCAGGCGCAGCCGGTCGCGTACCGCCCGGGTCGGCTCGGCCACGTCGTCGGGCACCTTGGCGACCGCCTCGACCGCCCCGCCGGGGTCGCCCATCTGCAGCAGCGCCTCGCCGCGCAGCACCGCGGCCTCGGGACCGGTCTCGTCGCCCACGGCGCGCAGGCAGGTCTGCGGCCAGCCGACGGCCAGCGCCGCGGTCGCGGTGGCGAGGCGCACGTCCGGGCTGGGGGTGGCGCCGGGGAGTTCGCAGGCCAGGGCCAGCAGCTCGGCCCGCTCCCCCAGGCTGCCGGCCGGTCCGGCGGCGGCCAGGGCCCGTTCGTAGGCCAGTGCCGGCTCGCCCGCGGCGGCCAGGTGCCGGGCCGCTTCCCGGGCCGGTACCAGGTCGGCCAGGCGGCGGTGCAGGGCCCGGCGCTCGTCCGGGTCGAGCAGCCCGGCGCCGACCTCGGCGACGTACGGGGAGACCGGGCCGGCCTCGTCGTCCTCGACCCGGGCCAGTCCCGCCTCGACCAGCTCGGTCAGCCCGGCGCCGAGCAGGGCCGGTGCGGCGGGCCGGCCGAGCAGGCCGAGCGCGGCCATCGCGGTACGCGCCGGGCGGGTCAGGTCGGCCAGCGCGGTGGCCACCGCATGAGCCAACCCAGCGGTGGCCTCCGCATCAGCCAACCCAGCGGTGGCCTGCGCATCGACCGGGCCGGCGCCGGCCTCCGCCTTGACCGGCCTGACGGGAGCGGCGCGCAGCTCCCCAGCGGTCGCCGCGTGCCGGGCCAGCGCCTCCACGGCGAGCGGGATCCCGCCGGAGCGCCGGACGACTTCACCGACCGTGTTGGGCGGCAGGCCCGGGGCGACCCGGGCGACGAGCGCGGACGCATCGGCGGCGCTCAACGTCGGTACGGTCAGCCAGGCCGTGGCCACCTTGCGCAGCTGCTCCGCGTCGATGCGGTGGGGGGTGCGTAGGGTGACGGCTATCCGACAGTGGACCGCGATCGCGGGCAGCGCCGCCAACGTCACCGGGTCGGCCCACTGGAGGTCGTCGAGCAGCAGCAGGCCGCCCCGGACCCGGGACCGTACCGCCTCGGCCAGCAGCGCCTGGTCGTGCCCGGGCAGCCGGACCTTCACCGCTCGGGCCAGCGCGAACGCCGGCACGGTGCGCAGCATGGCCAGGCCGCCGCCGGCGAAGACCGGTCCGCGGAAGGACTCGCCGAGCCGGCGCAGGGCGGTGCTGCGGCCCACGCCCGGGCCGCCGGCGAGCACCACCAGGCCGGGGTCGGCCAGCGCGGCGATCGCCTGCGCCAGCAGGTCGGCCGGCCGGTCAGGCTGCTGCACACCAGATGCGGCGGGCACTGTCCTCCCCTCCCCCCGAGCTGGCACGAACATGGGATCCTGCGTCGGCAGGATATTCGTAGTGTGGAGCCCGTACCGCACGGCGCACGTACATCCGACTCCGGGAGGAACCATTATGAGCGACGGTTACGACGACCCGACCGCGCACGCCGACCACGGCCACTATGACGACCCGACCCCGCACGACGACCACCCGATCCACGAAGCACACGACTCGCACGCGATCACCGCCGACTACGGCCGTGGCACCGAGACGCTGATCGACACGGACGGTGACGGGTACGCCAACGAGGTGGACATCGACGCTGACGGCGACGGGGACGTCGACGCGGTATACACCCACACCGTCGGTGGCGGGCACGACCTGGACACCCTGGCGGTGGACACCGACGGCGACCACCGGGTGGACCTGGTCGAGTTCGACCGTAACCACGACAGCAAGGTCGACGAGATCGACCTGGACCGCAACCGCGACGGCCGGGTCGACGCGATCGTCAGCGACGACAACTTCGACGGCCGCCCCGACCACGTCGAGCTGGACCAGAACTTCAACGGCCGGCCCGACACCGAGTACGCCGACACGAACTACAACGGCACCTTCGACACCGCGCACTACTCGGAGGACGCGGTCAACCCGTTGGCGGACCACCCGGACGCCAACCCGTACGCGAAGAACTGACCCGGTGGCTCCCGGACCGCTGAGCGCCCGTGTGGCCGGCCTCTGTCAGGAGGTCGGCCACCGGCTCGGTGGGCCCACCCAGGCGCAGGTCTTCGATGTGCGTCGGCGGCTGTCCGAACCGCTGCGGGTCGCCATCGCCGGACGGCTCAAGGCCGGCAAGTCGACACTGGTCAACGCGCTCATCGGCCGGCGGGTGGCGCCCACCGAGGTGGGCGAGTGCACCCGCATCGTGACCCAGTTCCGCTACGGCACGGCCGACCGGGTCGACGTGGTACGCCGGGACGGCAGCCGGGTCAGCCTGCCGCTGGACGACTCGGGGATGATCCCCCAGCGGCTCGGGGTGCCCCGCAGCGACATCTCCTACGTGGACGTCGCCCTGACCAGCGACCACCTCACCGACCTGATGGTGGTGGACACCCCCGGGCTGTCCAGTGCCAACTCGGTGGTCAGCGCCGGAGCGCGGCGGTTCCTGTTCAACGAGGCCCCGATCGACGACGACATCGACGACGACTCGGTCGGCGCGCTGTCCGGCGCCGAGGCGATCGTGTACGTGTTCACCCAGTCGGTACGCGCCGACGACGTGGCCGCACTGGAGGCGTTCCGGTCCATCTCGGCCCGGCTGTCCAGCAACCCGATCAACTCGCTGGGGCTGTTCAACAAGGTCGACAAGCTGGCCGGGGGTACCGCCGACCCGTGGCCGGTGGCCGGACCGCTGGCCGCCGACCAGGCGGCGGTACTGCGGCGGGTGGTCTCCGACGTGGTACCCATCGTCGGGTTGCTCGCCGAGACCACCGAGGCGGGGCGGCTGACCGCGGCCGACTGCGAGGCGCTGCGTACCCTCGCCGGCCTGTCCGACAGCGACCGCACCGTGCTGCTCGCCTCGGTCGACCTGTTCGCCGGCCGGGAGTGCCCGGTGTCCCGGGAGGCCCGGGAACGGCTGCTGCGCCTGCTCGACCTGTACGGCATCGGCTTCGCCATCGCCCATCTGGTGGCCAACCCGCAGCTTGCCACCAGCGAGCTGATCCGGCTGCTGCACCAGGTGTCCGGGTTTCCCCGGTTGCGCGAGACGCTCAACCACGCGTTCCGCTGGCGCAGCGACGCGATCAAGGCCGGCTGGGCGCTGTCCAGCCTGGAGAAGATCGCCAGCCACGCGCCCCGGCCGCCGGACCGGGAGCTGCTGCGCGACGCGATCGAGCGGGTGCTGCAACAGCCGGACTACCACCGGCTGCGGCTGCTGGAGGTGGCCCAGCTGGTCACCACCGGCGCGGTGGACCTGCCCGACCAGATGGAGGGTGAGCTGACCCGGCTGGCGCTGTCCAACGACGCCCGGTTCATCCTCGACCTGCCCGCGGCGATGCCGGAGCAGCTCAGCCAGGCGGCGCTGGAGGCGGCCACCCGGTGGCGGGCGTACGCGGTGGCCGGGGCCAGCCCGGCCCAGTCCCGGGTGGCGCTGGTCGCCCATCGGGGCTTCTTCCTGCTCTCCCAGCGGGTCCGCGGCCAGGCGACCTTCCGGTAGGAACGAGGAGCTCGCGATGTCTTTGCGCCAGATCCGCCCCGAGGTGGCCGCCGGTTCGGCGCTGCTCGCCGGGCTCAGCGGGCTGGTCGTCCACCTGCTGACCGGCCGGCCGGTGGTCGGGCTGGTCGCGCTGGTCGGTGCGCTGGCCGCGGCGGCACTACCGTTGACCCTGGCATCCCGGCCCGGCGCGGTCGTCCCGCCCGCGGACCCGGCCGACCCGGACCGGGCCAGCCTCGTCGACACCTGCATCTACCTGCGTGACCGGGTCACCAGCACCGCCCTGGCCGGTCGCCTCGACCAGACCCTGGAGCAGGTCGGGGTCAGCCTGGTGGACCCGACCGGGCAGCGCTTCGACCCCAGCCACCACGAGGCCGCCGGGGCGCTGGCCACCGCCGACGACGCGCTCGTCGGGACCATCGCGGCGGTGGAGGCGCCCGGGTACGCCGACCGGGGCGTCCTGCTGCGCCCGCCGGTGGTCACCGTCTACCAGCGGAGGGCGTCATGACCGAGTGCACCGAGCGGAGCGAGGGCCGCGAGGGCATGACTAAGGGGGCGCCGTCATGACCGAGTGCACCGAGCGGAGCGAGGGCCGCGAGGGCATGACTAAGGGGGCGCCGTCATGACCACCACCGCCGACTCCACTCCGGAGTCGACCAAGGAAGCCGGCCGGGACGCCGCCGCGGTCAAGCTGATCAAGAGCGGGGTGGACAGCTGCCTGGCCTTCCTGCGCCGGGTCGACCCGGATGCCGCCGGGGACATCGACGGGCTGCGCCGGCGGGAGATCACCCGGCCCTCCTTCGCCGTGGTCGGGGAGACCAAGCGGGGCAAGAGTTCACTGGTCAACGCGCTGATCGGGGTGGTGAACCTGTCCCCGGTCGACGCCGCCGTGGCCACCGCGTCCTACCTGGAGTTCAGCCACTCGGCCACGCACGGCGCCCGGGCCCACGTACCGGGGCAGGACCAGCCGGTACCGCTGTCCCTGGGCGACCTGCGGGACTGGGGTACCGTGCTGGGCCGGCTGCCCGACGGGGTACGCCCGCCCCGGCGCATCGAGGTGCTGCACTCCGCCCCGCTGCTGCGGTACCTGACCCTGGTGGACACGCCGGGGGTGGGTGGGCTGGACTCGCTGCACGCTGAGATCGCTCTCGACGCGGTCGAGCGGTCCACCGCCCTGCTGTTCGTGGTCGACGCGTCCTCGCCGTTCTCCCAGCCGGAGCTGAGCTTCCTGATCGAGGCGAGCAAGCGGGTCAACTTCGTGGTCTTCGCGCTGACCAAGGTGGACGCCTACCCGGGCTGGCGGACCATCCTCACCGACAACAAGAACCAGCTGCAGACCTACGCGCCACGGTTCGCCTCGGCGCCGTGGTTCCCGGTGTCGGCCCGGCTGGCCGAGATGGCCATGACCATGGGCGGTACGGCCGGGCCGGAGCTGGTCCGCGAGTCGCGGATCGGCGAGCTGCAGCACGCTCTGATCCAGCTGGCCGGCCGGGGACACGTGCTGCAGCAGTCCAACATCCTGCGCGCGCTGCGCAGCGAGGTGGTCCGGCTGGACCAGGAGATCGGGGACCGGATCACCGCCGCCGACCCGGATCCGGCCGACGTGCAGAAGGCCAAGGACGACCGGGCCAAGCTGGCCGCGCGCAAGCGTACCGAGTCCCGGCAGTGGTCGCTGGCGTTGAACAACGAGACCCAGCGGGCCCGGGTCGAGGCGACCACCATGCTGCGCCACTACGTGACCCAGCTGCAGGAGGACTTCCTCGGCCGGATCGACAAGGCCTCCGGCGGGGACCTCAAGTCGATGCCCAACGAGGTCGACCGGGCGCTGCAGGCGCTGTCGCTGCGGCTGTCGCAGGAGCTGGAGTCGCGGTTCCGGCAGGTCGGCGAGCGGGTGCTGGCGCAGATCTTCGCCCGGCACGAGCTGCAGTACATCCTGCGCCGGCTCAACGCCCGGCTGCGCCACGCGCTGGCCAGTAAGCCCCGGCGGGAGGCGGGCGGCGGGGACGGCGCCGTCGTGGTGATGTCCTCGGCCGGCATGGCGTTCATGGCCGGGCGGTACGGCATGGCCGGTGCCGCCGCCGGCGCCTCCGCGCTGGGCGTGGCCGGCTTCGCCGGGGCCAGCCTGATCTTCCCGGGTCTGGGCATCGGGCTGGGCCTGGCCGCCGGCGCGTTCATGATCTGGAAGCGCAAGGCCATGACCGACCGACAGCAGCAGCGCACCTGGCTGCGGGAGGTGCTCGGGGAGGCCCGCGCCGCGCTCAGCGACGAGATCATGCACCGGTTCAACGATCTGCAGTACGCGCTGACCCTGGCCCTGGATGACGCGATCGAGCGGCGGTTGCAGCAGCTGGACGCGCACATCGCCGAGATCGACAAGGCGATGGCCGACAACAAGGCCAGCCGGGCCAAGCGCAAGGCCTCGCTCCAGCAGGAACGCGAGACGCTGCGCGCGCGGGTGAAACAGATTGACGAGATCCTGGTACGGGTACGTCAGCTCGCACCGGCCGGACCCAGCGACGCGGGGGGTTAACCGATGGACCACCACGACGACTGGGCCCAGTGGTCGGAGGACGACTCCGGGCTCGGCGAGCACGACACCGCCGACCTGGGCGGCTCCGAGCACCTGGGCGGCCTGTCCGAGCACGATGCGCTGGGCGGGTACGACGACCACGACGGATACCCCGACGCCGACGCGCACGTCCCGCCGCCGGACCTGTCGCAGGGGCCGGACCTGCTGCACGAGAGCGGCGACTACGACGTACCGGCGCACCACGAGGTCGCCGACCCGGGGCCCGACCTGGACCCGCACGACCACGACCCGCAGCAGCACGGGCACTACGACGAGCCCGAGCCGCCCGAAGCCGCCGCGGAGCACGTCGTCGGGGTGGACCCGGACCTGCCCGGCGACCACGACCCGGCCGGCCCGGACGGCTGGCATGAGGGCGACTTCCCGCCGCCGCTGGAGCTGGACGCCCGGCCGGAGCCGGCCGACGGATACCCGTGGGCCGACCCGGAGACCCTCGGCGACCCTGGTACCCCGCTGGACACCGACCACGCCGGGATGGGCCTCGGTGCCGGGGCACCCGTCGGGGACCTGTTCGCCTACGCGGGACTCGACCCGGCCCAGCCCGGGGTGGACCCGTGGAGCCTGTTGCTCGGCTCGGACGACCCGGCCACCGGCACGCTGGCCCGCTGGTGGGGCCCGGCCGGCTGACCGGCCGGGGTCAGCTCAGCGCCAGCGCGATCAGCACCACGAACAGCACCACGATCACCACGAGGACCAGGATCGTACCGAGGACCGCCGGCTCCTGGTACCAGCTGCGACCCTGAGCCGGTACCGGCGCGCGCTGCGGTACCGGCTGGGGCAGCGGACCGGCCGGTGGCACCATCCGGGGCGGCTGCGGCGCCGGGCGCGGCGCGACCGGCTGGGGCCGCGGGACCGGTTGCGGCTGCGGGACGGGTTGTGGTGCCGGCGGGGTGGAGATCGGGCGGTTCTGCGCGGGTGGGGTGCTGATCGGCCGGGCCGGCGCGGGCGCGGTGACCACCGGTGCGGGCCGGGGTGGGACCTGCGGCTGCGGCGGACCCGGGTACCCCCGGGGTGGGGAGGTCGGCACCGGCTGGGGTGGGCCCTGGGCCTGCGGTGGGCGCTGGGTCTGCGGTGGACGCTGCTGCGGGGGTACCGGCTGCGGCATCGGCGCCGGTACCGGCGGGGTGGCCGCCCCGATGCACAGCGCCCCCTCCACCACCACCGTCTCGGGCTGCTCCAGGGTGGTCGGCGCGACCTGCAGCTCGGTGTGGATCAGATGCGCGGCCAGAGGGATCCGGCTGGACCCGCCGACCAGGAAGATGCCGACCAGATCCTTGGGTGCCATCCCGGCCCCGGCGATGGTCCGGGACAGGCACGTGACGGTGCGCTCCAGGTAGGGCCGGATGAGGCTTTCCAGCTCCTCCCGGGTCAGGTGCGCGTCGACCTCCAGGCCGGGCAGATGGACGTCGGCGCTGGAGGTACGCGACAGCATCTCCTTAGCCGCCCGGACGTCCTCGTAGAGCATCCGCCGCTGCCGGCGGGCCGCCGAGTCGGCCGGGTTGACCAGCGCCGACCACTCCTGCGGATGGCTGGCGCTGTAGGCCTGCCCCAGGTACTCCACGATCGCGTGGTCGAAGTCCAGCCCGCCCACGTCGGCCAGGCCCTCCTCAGACAGCACCTGGAAGCCGCCCGGGATGCGCCGGACCACGGTGGCGTCGAAGGTACCGCCGCCCAGGTCGTAGATGGCCAGGGAGCGCCCGACCGGTACCGCGGCGCGCAGGATCGCGGTGAAGTAGGAGGCCGCCGCCACCGGCTCGGCGATCAGCTGCGGGCTGCCCAGCCCAGCCTGCCGGGCCGCCTCGGCCAGCAGCCGGCGGCGCTGCTCGCCCCAGCGCGCCGGGTGGGTCAGATGCACCTTCTCCGGGTTGCCGCCCAGCTGCCGCCGCGCCTCGGCGGCCACCTGCTGGAGTACCGCCGCGAACACCTGCGGTACCGGCAGCTCCTTGTCCCCCAGCAGGACCGTACCGTCGTCGATGCGCCGTTTCGGGTTGGGCTCGAACCGGCTCGGATCGACCCGCGCGTGCCGCTCGGCGTCCCGCCCGACCAGCATCTGGCCCTCCGGCGTCAGGTAAACCGCGGTCGGCATCAGGGTGCCGCCGTCGAACAGCAGCGGGCGCAGCCGCCCGTCCGGCATCCGCAGCATGGACACCGTGTTGGAGGTGCCGAAGTCGATCCCGAGCACGCGCATGGCGACACCCTACTGCCCCGGTACGCCGCTGTTGACCTGACGGCTAGCGACCGGACACCGGGAGCGGTCATACTCCGGCACGTGCCGAACCACCGCTTCGCCTACCTGGATGCGCCGACCCCGCTGGCGTTCGCGCACCGCGGCGGGGCGGCCCAGGGCGACGAGAACAGCATGGCCGCGTTCGCCCGTTCGGTGCAGCTGGGCTACCGGTACATCGAGACCGACGTGCACGCCAGCGCCGACGGGGTGGCGGTGGTGTTCCACGACGACGACCTGACCCGGATGACCGGTCGGCCCGGGCGGGTACGCGACCTGCGCTGGTCCGACCTGGCCGGCATCCGGGTCGGTGGCCAGCCGGTGATCCCCCGGCTGGACGAGGTGCTCGACGCGTGGCCGCGGGTCCGGTTCAACATCGACGTCAAGGACGACGCCGGGGTGGACCCGACCGTCGAGGTGGTACGCCGGGCCGGTGCGCTGGAGCGGGTGCTGCTCGCCTCGTTCTCCGACGGGCGTACCGCCCGGATGCGCGCCGCGCTCGGCCCGACTCTGGCCACCTCACCGGGTACCCGGGGGGTGGCCCGGCTGTGGGCCGCCTCGCGCACCGGGCGGGGCGCCGGGCGGCGGGCCAGCACGCTGGCCGCCGCGCAGGTACCGGTACGCCAGGGCCCGGTACGGGTGGTCGACGAGCGGTTCGTCCGCTACGCCCACCGGCTCGGCCTGCAGGTGCACGTCTGGACGATCGACGCGCCTGACCGGATGCATGAGTTACTGGACCTGGGTGTGGATGGCATCATGACCGATCGCATCGACGTGTTGCGTGACGTCTACACCGAGCGGGGCTGCTGGACCGCCTGAGCCGAGGGAAAGGCCGATGAGCCCGATGAGCGAGCGTAGCGAGGTGGCGCTGTGAGCACAGTTGTCGAGGAGGCCGCCGCGGCGGTGCCGCGCTCGGACCGCCGGGAACGCATCGGCTGGTACTTCTACGCGTTCGCCGACCACGCCTTCTACACCACCCTGCTGGCGGTGTTCCTCGGGCCGTTTCTGACCAGCGTGGCCAAGAACGCCGCGGACGGGCAGGGCAACGTGCACCCGTTGGGGATCACGGTGTCGGCGACGTCGTTCTACCCGTACCTGATCTCGCTGTCGGTGTTTTTGTCGATCTTCGCGTTGCCGATCGTGGGCGCCCTGGCCGACCGCTCCGCGCACCGCAAGCGGCTGCTGGTCGGCCTCGCCTTCAGCGGTGCCGTGATCACCTGCGGCTTCGCGATCATTCCCCGGGACGGGTACCTGCTCGGCGGCCTGCTGTACGTGCTGGCCAACATCGTGCTGAGCGCGGCCAGCGTGGTGTACAACTCGTTCCTGAGCCAGCTGGTCGGGCCGGACGAGCGGGACGGGACGTCCAGCCGCGGCTGGGCGACCGGTTACATCGGCGGCGGGATCCACCTGGCGCTGTGCCTGGTGGCGCTGAAGGTCTTCGGGGAGACCTCGACGACGGTCCGGGGTGTGATGGTGTTCGCCGGCCTGTGGTGGGCCGGCTTCGCGGTGATCCCCCTGCTGTGGCTGCGGGACCGCCCGCCGATGGATCCGGAGCCGGGCGTCGCGGCCGACAGCGTCTGGTCCAGCGGCTTCCGCCAGCTCGGGCAGACGCTGCGCCACCTGAAGGCGTACCCGTTGACGTTGCTGTTCCTGCTGGCGTTCCTGGTCTACAACGACGGGATCCAGACGGTGATCTCGATCGCCAGCACGTACGGCACCGAGGAGCTGAAGCTCAGCGAGCAGACCCTGGCGGCGACCATCCTGGTGGTGCAGTTCGTCGCGTTCGGCGGCGCGCTGCTGCTGGGCTGGATCGCCACCCGGGTCGGCGCCTGGAAGACCGTCCTCGGTTCGCTGGTCGCGTGGACTGCGGTGATCCTCGCCGCGTTCTGGCTGCCGGCCGGGGCGCCCGGGCTGTTCATGCTGCTGGGCGCGGCCATCGGGATCGTGCTGGGCGGCAGCCAGGCGTTGTCCCGGTCGCTGTTCAGCCAGCTCATCCCGGCCGGGCGGGAGGCCGAGTACTTCGGCTTCTACGGCATCTCCGACAAGGGCAGCAGCTGGCTGGGCCCGCTGGTGTTCGGGCTGGTGAACCAGATCGTCGGCAACTACCGGGCGGCGATCGTATCCCTGGTGATCTTCTTCGTGGTCGGCTTCCTGCTGCTGCTCGCGGTACCGGTCCGCCGCGCCATCATCGCGGCCGGCAACACCCCGCCGCGCGTGCTCTGATCAGGCGGGAGTACCCAACATCCGGCGTACCACCTGGACCACCAGCGCGACCAGCAGCCCGGCCAGGACCTCGATCGCGATCTGGCCAAGTATCTCAGCCACGGCATCTCCAATCTCGGGGATGCCGGACGCTACGACGGGTCAGTGACGCGGCGATGAGCAGGAGACCAGCCCTCGGTTACGCGGGCATGGACATCTGCTACGGCTTGGTGATGGACGACGGCTTGGTGGTGGGCGACTCCTGGACCGAGTCGTCGCGGGCGGTCAGGTCCATCGGGGCGGGCCGCGTGCGCCGGCCGGCCAGCCACACCCCGGCGCCGACCGCCGCGGCCACCGGCCATTCCAGGACCCCGACGGCAGCCAGTACGCCCAGCCCGCCGTAGTAGACCAGCCGCTCCGGCGGGGGCAGGGTCGACCGGACCACCTCGGCCGCGCGTACCGCCTGCTGTGCGGTCGCCCGCGGTGATGGCATGGACACGTGCGGCATGTGCGGCGCCCGGACCCGTACCCCGATCGGCACCGGTAGGTGCGCCCACCGGACGGTCGGCTCGCCGGGCAGGTGCCCGGTACCCGCCGTCGGCACGCCGGTGGCCTGCGCGGGCTCCCCGGTCGTAGCCGCCGTAGCCGTGGGCTCCGCGGTCACCGCCGCGGCGGGCGCGCCCTCCCGCTCCCGCTGCTGCGTACCACGGGAGCCGGCTGGTCGCGTCGACCGTTCCGAAGTCTGTTCTCGTGCCATGACGGCGCCTCCTCCGGCTGGGGAAGACGATTCCCTACCCGGGCGCGCGCACGAGAAACCCGAACGCAGGGCCAACTCCAGGCTCAGCCGGCGCAGATTACAGTACCGGCAATGCGCACCCGCAACCCCGACCACGACGAGCACGAGCAGCTGGTCGGCTACGAACACGTCGCCGCCCACGTGCGGCGGCTGCGGCAGCGGGCGCGAGCCGACCGGCTGCGGGAGAGCCTGCTGTTCCTGCCCGTGTTGCTGCTGGCCGCCGCGGTCCTCGTCGAGCAGGCGCTGGCGTTCACCGACCGCAGGATCGCGATCGCGTCCAGCCCGCTGACGCTGTCCCCGAGCGCGGCCGAGGCGCTGCTGGCCACCATCGCCGGCGCGACCCGCATCCTGAGGTGCTGATGGCGCTGATGCGTAGCCTGCGCATGCTGCGCGCGGCGTGCCAGGCGGCCGGCGGCCGGCAGGGCGCGATCACCGCGCTGGACGCTCAGGTCGAGGCGGTGGTGGCCAGCGCCACCGCGGCGGGGCTGACGCCGGAGGAGATCGCCGCGTTGCGCGCGGCCGCCACACCCCGGTAGGGATATCGCCCGGGCGGTCTCAGCCGGTATCGGCCACCGCCGCCGCGACCAGGTAGGACGGGTCCCGGTCGAGGGAGGCGCGGGCCCGGTCGTAGCGCTGGGTGGTCCGCGGGTCGGCGTGCCCGAGCGCGTGCTGGCGCTCCTCCAGCGAGGCGCCGCGCTCGCGGGCGATGGTCGCCCAGGCGTGCCGGAACGAGTGCGGCGTGATCCGCTCGGCGGCGGGCAGCCCGGCCGTGCGCGCCGCCCGCCGGACGAACCGGGATACCGCGAAGCGGTCCAGCCGCCGGCCGTAACGGGTCCGGAACAACGGCCCGTCGGCACGGCCATCGAGGTAGGCCGCCAGCTCCGCGGCCAGTCCCGGGGGTACCGCCCGGACCCGTGCCTTGCCGCCCTTCATCCGCAGCCGTACCGTGCGGTGCCCGCTGTCGTACCCGAGGTCGGTGACGTCCAGCGCGCAGATCTCGGAGACGCGCGCGCCGATCTCGACCAGGAACCCGGCCAGCGCCGGGCCGCAGCCGTTGCCGAGCAGCGGATCCTGCCTGGCGACCCGGCGCAGCGCCAGCGCCTCGATGGCGGTCAGCCCGACCGTGGCGGTGTGGTCCCGGTCGACCCGCGGCCGGCGTACCCGCAGTGCCGGGTTCTGCCCGAGCGCACCGGCGTCGACCAGGTACCCGTACCACGACGACAGGGCGGCCAGCCGCCTGGCCACACTGGCCGGGGCCAGCGGCCGACCGGTACGCGGGTTCGGTGCGTTGGCCAGCGCCGCGGCGTACCCGTCCAGGTGGGTCCGGCGTACCGCCAGCACGTCCAGCTCCCGCTCGGCGCACCAGCGCACGAAGTCGGTCACGTCACGCTGGTACGCCGCCCGGGTGTGCGCCGACTCGCGGAAGCTCCACAGCCACGCCGCCGTATACCCGGCCAGGCTGGTGTCGCGCGCCGCGAGCTCGGTCCCCTCAGCCGGCCCGGTCACCTCAGTACGGCTCCCCGCACACATACCAGGTGTCGCCCTCGCGCTCCAGGTGCACCACGTGCCGGTCGTGCCCGCCACCGTCGTGGACCAGGTCGGCGGTGACCAGCGCGTTCTGCCGTCCGTTGACCGTCGACACCGAGGCGGCCACGATCCGGTGGCTGCGCAGCCGCGGCTGGGCGGCGACGAAGTTGACGAACGAGCGCTCGCTCAGGCTGCCCCGTACGGTCGGGCACAGCAGCGGGTACGCCTTCGCCGCGTCACCGGCCTCCAGATCGGCGAGGAAAGTGTCGGTGGTCTGCTGGGCCGGGCCGGCGGCCCTGTCGTACCACCGGTAGAGCCCGTAGCCGGCCGCCACCGTGCCGGCGCAGCAGACCACGACCACGACCACGACCGCGACGATGATCAGGATCCGCTTGAGCCTGCTGGACCGCCGGGGCGGTGGCCCGGCCTCCGGCGTGATCGTCATAGCCCGTGACGGTAGCAGCCGCCACCGGCCGGAGCCCGTTACCTGATCGCGGCGGTGTTTGATGGGCCGAGGTTCTCCCGCAGCTCGTCGAACTCCGCGCCCGACAGGACCAGGCTGGCCAGGGTCAGTACCTCCTCGGTGTGCTCGGTGCGCGGAAGCGCGACGACAACCTCTCGCGGGGTTTCCACCCGGATCACGACAGGCAAGTCGGTCATGCGCACGACTCGCATGGTTCCCCCAGGGCGTTGAACTTGTTAAGTCCGGTCGATCGCCTTGGGCGCTGAGATCACTCCGACGCGGATCGACACGGCATGGCACATTTCGTCTGGCTCATGTGTCGGGATCGTCGTCCCTGCCGATGGCTGAACGTCTTGGGTGACATCGCCGGTTCGGCTGTCTCCACCCACCATAGGCACCCGATTCCGCTTCCGCATGTTATCTGCAGATTTCTTCGGCCTGGACTTACGCTGACCGGTCAGCGTTCAGCAGTGACTCGATGAGGGCCAGGACGTGCCGCCGATCGTCCGTGCTCAGCTGGGACAGCGCGGCCACCAGCACCTCGATGTCCGGATCGGTGGTCGGCTCCTTCCACGCGACGAGGCCCGCCGCGGAGGCAGCCGTCGTCCGGACGGTGTCCAGCGGCAGGCCGAGCCCCCGGGCCAGGCCCTCCAGCGTCACCGGGTGGGGAGGTCGGCGCAGCGGTTCGGTGGTGGCCAGATGGTGCACCGTCGAGCGGGGTATCCCGCCCCGGCGCGCGACATCAGCGTAGGACCAGCCTCGCTCCTCCATCCGCTCGCGGATGAGCCGCTGGAGAGCGTTCATGTGACCGCCTCGGTGGTTTGATCCCGGTCGTTTGATCGCTGTCGTTTGATCGCTGCCGTCGGAGCCACAGGTTACCGCTTGACACGTTCACCCGGGTCCCGCTGCCTTGCTCCGGACCGGGATGCCGCGTAGTGTCTAACTAGATTGGACAAATCGTCCGACGAAATTGGAAGTGCGGGAGGCGCACGATGTCAGCCATGACGTACGCCCAGGCCCCACAGGCCGGGTACCAGACCCAGTCCTATGGCGGCTGGGGAGACGGCGGCGGCGCATTCGGGCTGCAGGGGGCCCGCGGTCCGATGGGCGCAGGGTTCGGTCCCGAGCAGGTCCAACAGCTGCAGGCGGTGCAACAGCAGCTCGCCTACCGGATCGCCAAGCATCTCATCCGCCAGCAGATCATCCAGCTGATCACCCAGCAGCAGCCCGGGGTGGTGCAGCAGATCGAGCAGCTGCACAACATTCAGCAGCAGGCACAGGCGCACCCGGCCCTCCAGGCACTCGCCCAGCACCCGGTCCTGCAGCAGGCGACCCAGCAGGTGCTCCAGCAACTGATCCAGTCGGGCCTGCTCCAGCAGGCGCAGCAGATCGCCCAGCTGGTCGTCCAGCAGTACCTCAGCCAACAGCAGTTCCAACCGCAACAGCAGTACCAACCGCAGCTGGGCGGCTTCGGGCAGCAGGGCTTCGGCCAGCAGGGCTTCGGCCAGCAGGGCTCCGGCCAGCAGGGCTTCGGGCAACAGGGCTTCGGGCAACAGGGCTTCGGGCAACAGGGCTTCGGGCAGCCGCAGATGCAGTCGCCCTTGAGCCTGCTCGGGATCCGGTAGCGGCGCCGTCCATGGTTGCGAGGGCATGACATGACCGCGTACACCGTTGGCGGTCCAGTGCCGGGGTTGGCGGCATGGCCCGTCGAGACCTTTCCGGAGTGGTCGGCTACGCTGCCGGCCCGGTCGGCGGTAACCGAGGACGCCCTGCGCCAGCAGGCGGCCGCGCTACTTCAGCATGTCTACCGGTGGCTGGACGCGGCGATTCCCGTCGCGCCTCAGCTCGTCGCGGTGGTACCCATGCTGGTCACCGCGGTTCACCTGTACCAGGCACGGGAGTACCCGGCCTGCCTCAACCAGGTACAGGTCGCGATCGGCGCGCTCCAGCAGGCCAGGGCGACGGTCCCGGGGCTGCCACCGCTGTGATCATCGGGCGCGCCGTCGCGTCGGTTCCATGACGGGCCGCCCGCACCGGCGGTACGGCTGAGCATCTTTGGCCCCCGGCCGGGCTGGCGCGATCGCCGGTCCGGCCGAGGGCGGGCGCTCCCGCGGACGGGCCAGACCAATCGGCAGCAGACCAGTTCGCAGCAGACCAGGTGAAACGGATCGAGGCGAGAGGAGCAGGACCATGGCCGAACGAGGCGGCCAAGAGCCGCGTGGCGGCCGATCCAGGGGGCGCCGGGACGCGGCCGGCGAGCCGTCGGAGGAGCGCGAAACCGCCGACGTCACCCGCCGAGCGGCTCGCGGCCGGCGCGATCGTGGTGGGCCCGGTGAACAGCGCGAACGTGGTCCACAAGGGGAGCCGCAACGGGCCCAGCCGCGGCGCGAGCGGTATCTGGTCGCCCCGGCTCCGTGGGTCCCCGCCCCATCGCCGGTACCAACCGGACCCGGCGTGCCGGCGGCGGCCGGGCAGGGCCTGATAGACGCGCTGCGCAAAGACCCGGAAGTCGAGGTGCTCCGGCTGATCCGCGACGCCGGGTACGAGTCGCAGGCCGCCGCCCAGCCGGCGACGTCCAACGGCCGGTACCCGCTGGTCGCCGTGGTCGAGATGGCACCGGACCGGGCGATGGCCCTGGCCGCGCGGCCGGACGTGTACATCGACGCGGACCACCTGCTGCGTCAGGGCGAACCGGTGCCACCCCCGTCGTTCGTCGACGCCGGGACCGGCACGCTGGGCGAGGCCACGCCCTTGACGTTCCAGGTCAACGACGACCATGGCACGGCCCTGCCGGACGCGGTCGTCCACGTCGTGGGCGGCCTGTACCCCGTCGCCGGTACGACCGACGCCGACGGCAAGGTCGAGCTCGCGGTGCCCGTCGACACGCCCGACGCGATCCGCGGCGTGTACGTCCGGCCGCGCCCCGGCTGCTGGAGTGCCTGGCTCGGCAGTCCCCGCCTGTCCGACACCGAACCCAACCTGGTGACCTGCCGACGGCTGGCCGCCACCGCAAAGGGGCGTCCGATCGAGAACTGGGCCAACCACGCGATGGGCTTCGACCGGCTGCCCCCCACCTACCGCGGGCACGGCGTGAAGATCGCGGTTGTCGGTTCGGGCATCGACGCCAGCCACTCCGACCTCGCCGAGCGGATCACCAGTGGTATCGACATCGTCGGCCACGACGAGAAGTTGTGGGGCGAGGACCTGGTCGGGCGCGGAACCCATCAGGTCGCCGTCATCGCCGGGCACGACACCGACGCCGGTGTCACCGGGATCGCGCCGGACGCCGAGATCCATGTCTGCCGGGTGCTGCCCGGTGGCCGGTTCGGCGATCTCATCGAGGCGCTGGACTACTGCATCGCCCAGGAGGTCGACGTGATCGATCTCGGCGTGGGCAGCGAACAGATCGCCGGACTGGTCGGCCAGAAGATCGAAGAGGCCCGCCAGGCCGGCATCCTGTGCGTCGCCGCCGCCGGCGACCTGAGCGGACCGGTGCTGTTCCCGGGGGTACTGCCGGCGGTGCTCACCGTCGGCGCGATCGGCAAGCTCGGCACCTTCCCACCCGACAGCTACCACGCCACCGAGGTCTACGGGCTGCCGACGCCCGAGGGGTACTTCGCCGCGCGGTTCAGCTGTGCGGGGCCGGAGGTCGACGTCTGCGCGCCCGGCGTCGCCGTGGTGTCAGCCGCCCCGGGAGGGTACGCGGCGTTGGACAGCAGCGCCGTCGCGTCGGCGTACGTGACCGCGCTGGCGGCGCTGGTCCTGGCTCACCATCCGGACTTCCGGTACGACTTCCCGGTACGCGGACCGGCCCGGGTGGACCGGCTGATGGCTCTGATCAAGGGAAGCTGCCGGCGGCTCGTGCCCGCCGATCCGAACCGCTGTGGCGCGGGCCTGCCCGACGCGATGGTCGCCGTCGGGTTGGCACCGCAGCTGCCCTACCCCGGCTATCCCGAGCAAGCAGGGTTCGAGCCCGCCATGCACCCCGCCGGCGCGTGGCCGGCCTTTCCGCCGCCCGCCGGGCTGACGCCCCAGGCCGGCGGGCCGCCACCGCGGGAAGGTGACTGGTCGGGGCAGGAGCGGCCGGCGGGGGCACCCGGCGAGGCGCCCGCGGAGGCGGAGGCGGCGTTGAGCACACTGGCCGCCGCCATGTACGCGGCCGGCCTCCTCACCACACCCGCACCCGAGGACTGACCGCCATCGACAACTCCACGCACATAATTGGGATTATGTGCGGGACACAGATTAGCCAATTGCCGATACCGGTAATCGGCTTGGTGCTGGGGGCATCCGAGCGGTGGCCGCCGCCGGAACCCACCGCCACCGCGAGCACGAGCTGTACTACGGGTGCGACCGGAGTACGCCGGAAACCGGCAGTAGATCTTGACCCTGCTGGTGGCGTTCACTTTCGGTGCCAACCTCGGCCCGGCGCAGGTCGCCCGGCACATGCGCGGCCAGGTCAGTGTGCACGAGTTGCACACCGCGGCCGGGCACGCCGACGCGCAGAAGATCCACCATGCGTCGGTGGACGTCGTCAACGCCTACGCCCAGCTAGACATCACCCGGTTGTGGGGTGACGGGTCCCGGGCGGGTACCGACGGGACCCAGATCGACACCTGGTCGGACAACCTGCTGGCCGAATCCCACATCCGCTAAGGCGGATACGGCGGCATCGCGTACCGGCTGATCGCCCTTCGGGCTGACCGGTTGGGGCCGGTGGGGACCAGTGCCCGCTGCTGGCCGCCTGTCTTGACAACAACTCGGCCGTCTGCACCCTTGTACTATGGAGATAGATAAGGAGGTCAGGGGTCGAGTGGACGGCAGCGCCACCGCTTCCCCGCCTGGCGGGCACGGCGGGGGAAGAACGCCGCCCGGCCCGGGACAGCCTGCGTCGGGTTCGCCGATCGAGTTCCGGCTGGATCCAGCCTCCGGGGTACCGACCTACCTGCAGCTGGTGCAGCAGGTGGAGCACGCGCTGAGGCTGGGTTACCTCACGCCCGGCGACAAGTTGCCGAAGGTCCGCGACGTGGTGGCCTCGCTGGCGATCAACCCGAACACGGTGCTGAAGGCGTACAAGGAACTGGAGACCAAGGGTCTGACGGCCGGGCGGCCCGGCCAGGGCACGTTCGTGCAGGCCACGCTGAGCCAGGTCACGTTGCCGGAGCTGACCGCCCTGCGCCGTTCCCTGTCGAGCTGGCTGGCCTCCGCGGATGGGGCCGGGTTGGACGAGGACGGGATGGTGGCGCTGTTCACCAGCGCGCTGCGGGATTTCTATGAGCGCCGCAGCGGGGCGCGGACCCGTGGCGGCGCGGCGAGCGGCGAAACGGAGGGCGTCGCATGAACGTCGTCGAGGCCCATGGTCTGGGCAAGCGGTACGGCAGCACCTGGGCGTTGCGGGAGTGCACGCTGGCCATCCCCGCCGGGCACGTGACCGCACTCGTCGGCCCGAACGGCGCGGGCAAGACCACGCTGCTGAACCTGACGGTCGGCCTGGCCGCGCCGTCCGCGGGTGCCGTCACTGTGCTCGGCGGCCGGCCCGCCGGCTCACCTGCGGCGCTGGACGGCATCGCGTTCGTCGCCCAGGACACACCGGTGTACCCCAACCTGTCCGCCGGCGACATGCTGCACCTGACCGGCAACCTGAACCGGCACTTGGACCGGGCGTACGCGCGGGCCCGGCTGGACGAGCTGAGCATCCCTCTGAAGCGGAAGGCCGGCAGGCTGTCCGGCGGGCAGCGGGCCCAGCTCGCGCTGACCCTGGCGCTGGCCCGCCGGCCGCGACTGCTGGTGCTGGATGAGCCGGTGGCGATGCTGGACCCGGTCGCCCGGCACGACTTCATGGCCACGGTGCTGGCGGCGGCGGCCGACGACGGGGTGTCGGTGCTGCTGTCCTCGCACGTGCTGGCCGAACTGGAGCGGGTGGCTGACTACCTGGTTCTGCTGTCGGCCGGCCGGGTGCAGGTGGCCGGGGAGGTCGACGGCCTGCTCGCCGCCCACCGGCTGTTGACCGGCCCGACGGCCGAGGCCGACCGGTACGCCGACCGGCCGGTGGTGCATGCACGCCGCGGCGGAGCGGGGTTGGGAGTCGCACCCGGTCGGCCTGGAATAACTCACCCTTGCCTACCTGCGCGAGCCCGGTGCGGCGGCGTTGCCCGGTCCGAGCCGCAGCCGGAACACCACAATGACGGAGGCGACCAGATGACCGCGCTAACCATGCCCGCCCGGCCGACGCACGACGGCGGCCTTCGGCCGGTGCCGTGGCGGCGGATGGCCTGGGTCACCTGGCGGCAGCACCGTGCCGCGCTGGTCGGCGTGGCCGCCTTCCTCGGCGCGTTCGCGGGGTACCTGTGGCTGTCCGGCCTTGCGATGCACCACGCCTACGCGACCGACTGCCACCCGGCAAGCGCACTCGCCTGCGGGGACTTCACCGGCACATACAGCACTGCCGCGATTCTCGTCAGTATCTTCCTGCAAGCGGTGCCGGCCCTGATCGGGGCGTTCATCGGAGCGCCGGTGCTGGCCCGGGAGATGGAGACCGGCACCTTCCGCTACGCCTGGACCCAGGGCATCGGCCGGTGGCGCTGGACCCTCGGCAAGCTGGTACCGCTAGCCGTCGCCGTGACAGCCGCAGCCGGGGCGTTCAGCGTGCTGTTCTCCTGGTACGACCAGCCGTTCATCGCCGCGGGCTACGCGATCCCGTTCTCCACCCGCCTGTTCGACCTGACCGGGGTCGCGTTCGTCGCCTGGACCCTCGTAGCCTTCGCGATCGGCGTCCTCGCCGGCATGCTTATCCGCCAGGTCGTACCCGCGATCGCCGCAACCCTGGCCGTCTACGCCGGACTCGCCCTCGCGACTGGCCTGTACTTCCGCGAGCACTACATGACACCGCTGGTCACCAACACACCGAACCTGCCCGACTCCGCGTGGGCCGTGAGCCAGTGGTACGCCAAGGACGGCAAGTTCGCGTTCCCCGCCCGGGGCTCCCAGCTCGTCGACGCCGTCATGCAGCTGTGCCATGGGGGAACTGGCCCTGGCCCTGGAATTGCCGGCCCGGGCTCGCCCGCGCAGTGCCTCTCCCAGCACGGCTACACGGTGTGGACCAGCTACCAGCCCGGCAGCCGGTTCTGGCCCTTCCAGTGGATCGAGGGTGGCTGGCTACTCGCACTATCGGTGCTGCTCATCACCGTGACCGTCTGGCTGGTCCGCCGCCGGGCAACCTGAACCACTCGGCGATCGCGCGGCTGCGGGCGGAGCGGGTGTTGCTGCCGGGGGTGACGACGCTGCGCGATGACGTGGCCAGCGCCTGCAACGCGGCCGAGGACCGGTTGTACGAGGTGTTGTCGCGGCTGCTGACCGCGGCGCAGGCCGCCGATCTGGAGCAGAACTTGCAGGTGCCGCAGGGGCAGCGTCGTTCGCGGCTGGACGCGTGGCGGCGCGGGCCCGACCAGCCCGTCCGGGCGGGGTCTGGTGCTGGCGCTGGACCGGGTGCCGCAGATCGCCGGGCTGCACCTGGGGCTGCATGTTGCATTCGCGGGAGCGTCCGGTTTCTCCCGTTCCTGTGGGGGCTGATTGTGCCCGTACCGGCCATTTCTGGTGACGCGTACGCCGGTCGCTGTCGGCCCGGGGTACTACGATCCGGCGATGGCCACCTACACCGGACCGGACGACCTGAGCGGCACCGAGTTCATCGAGACGAACTTCGCGGGCAGCGTGTTCCGCGAGGTGGATCTGAGCGGTACCCGGATCCGGGGTGCCCTGCTCAACGGCGCCGACATCGACGGGGTCATTGACGGGCTGCGGGTCAACGGCGTCGAGGTGGCACCGCTGGTCGAGGCCGAGTTGGACCGGATGTACCCGGAGCGCACGAAGTTGCGTCCGTCCACACCGGACGGTATGCGTATCGCGTGGGAAACAGTGGAGGCGTTCTGGGCGCCGACGATGGCGCGGGCCGGGTCGCTGCCGGAGGAGGATCTGCACCGGTCGGTCGACGGGGAGTGGTCGTTCGTCCAGACACTGCGGCATCTGGTGATGGCGACCGACCTGTGGTTCGGTCAGGCGGTACTGGGCCGGGATCGGCCGTACCACCCGCTCGGGTTGCCGGCGACGTTCATCACGAACGGCGCGGACCTCGGCATCGACCTGGGTGCCGATTCGAGCTTCGCCGAGGTGGTGGCGGTCCGGGCCGGCCGCATGGCCGAGGTGCGGGAGTTCCTCGCCACCGTCACCCAGGAGGACCTGGACCGGGTACGCGAGCCGAACGCCCCGCCCGGCTGGCCTTCGCCGGGCCCTCGCGCCGCCTCGGCGTGCCTGCGGGTCATCTTCAACGAGGAGTGGGCACACCACAGCTTCGCCGTCCGCGACCTCGACACGATGGGATGACCAGATGCCCCGCGCTGATGTGTCGCGCTGTTGAGTCATGCTGATCAGTCGCGCGGGGACGGCGGACGCCCCGCAGCACCCCGGTGCCAGTGAGCACGCCCGGATCGGGTGCTGCCGCCGGCCGTACGGGAACGTGGCACGCCCGCCCGCGTCCAACCGCGAACGCCCCAGCCGGAACCGGCCAGGGCGCTTTCATGACCCCGACCGGGCGGCTGAGACGACCGGGACTGCTCGACCTGCGCGACGAAGGCACCGCGCTCGCCGCGTAGCGGGGCCTGCCATACCGCCCGCGCGCCTCCCCGGAACCGGGTGCGGAAGGGCCTAACCTGGCCGGCATGAGCGCCCCGACCGGGACCGACGAGCGCCCGTGTGTCCACTGTGGACGGCCGGTACCCCAGCGAGGCGGCGCCGGCCGTCCGTTCCGGTACTGCCGGGACAACGACGGCGCCTGCCTGCGGGCGGCCCGTAACAGCCGGATGCGCGAACGTAACTCCCCCGGCCTGGCCGGCCAGGTGGCCCGGACCTGGGAACTGGTCGAGCGGCTGGAGCTGACCGCCGGTACCCTCGCCGACGCACTCGCCGCCGAGCTGAGCCCGGCCGGGGTGGAGCGGCAGACCGCCGCCGTCCGGGCCGAGGCCGCGGTCCACGTCGCGGCCGCGCACGCGGAGCGGGACGAGGCCCGCCAGGAGGCGCAGGCGGCCGGCACGGAAGCCGCGGCACGCCGGGGTGAGGTGGCGGCCGCCACCCAGCGGGTCGCCGAGCTGGAACAGGCACTGGCGCGCGCTGAGGAGGCGACCCGGCAGGCGGCCAGCGAGCGCGCGGAGGCGACCGCGCAGCGGGAGGCGGCCAACGCCCGGACGGCCCGGGCGGACGGGCTGCGTGAGCAGGCCGAGCAGGAGCGGGACCGGCTGACCGAGGAGCTGGCGCGGGTACGGCAGGCCCACGAGACCCAGCTGCACGAGCTGACGGGCGAGCGGGACGCCCTGCGCGGGCAGGTCGCCGGGCTGACCCGGGACCGGGACGAGTTGCGGGTACGGGTAACGGAATCGGCCGAGGAACGCGACCGGCTCGGCAGCCAGCTCGATCAGGTGCGCGAGCTGGCCGGCACGCTCCAGCGGGAGTCCGACCGGTACCGGTGGGAGGCGCAGACCGCTCAGGCCGAGCTGGATCGCGCCCGTACCGTGGTGGAGCGGAGCAACGCCGAACGTGCCGAGTTCGCCACCCAGCTGGCCGAGCTGCGGGGCGAACTGGTCGCCGCCCGAGCCGGGTGGCATACCGCCGAACGACACGCCGAGCAGCTCGCCGGGCAGGTCAACGCGCTGACCACCGCGTTGACCCAGCTCCGGCAACCCGAGCCCGACAACTCACTTGCCTGACGCAAGTAAGTCCCGTCCGGTCGGCGGGCCCCGAGCGGGAGAGGATGATCGGGCAAAGCCCCGCTACCCTCGAAGAAGGTGACACGGTACGCTCCCGGGCCGGGTACCAGGGAATCGACACACCGGTCGCCTCGTTACACCGAAGAACCGTCTCCAGACCCGAAGGGGAAAGCCGACCATGGGCGAGCGCATGCTGCGCGGAAGCCGCCTCGGAGCCGTCAGCTACGAGTCCGACCGAAACACCGAGCTGGCTCCGCGACAGACCCGCGAATACCTCTGCGCCAGGGGTCACCAGTTCGAGGTGCCCTTCGCCGTCGACGCCGAGGTTCCGATCACCTGGGAGTGCAAGTTCGACGGCACCATCGCGCGGCTGGTTGACGGCAGCGAGCCCGAGCAGAAGAAGGCCAAGCCGCCGCGTACCCACTGGGACATGCTGCTGGAGCGGCGCTCGATCGCCGAGCTCGAGGACATCCTGGCGGAGCGGCTGGAAGAGGTACGGGCCCGGCGCGGCCGCGCCTGACGTAACCGCTGAACGAGCGCCCCGAACCGGCCGGTTCGGGGCGCTCGTTCACGAGTCGATGATCTCGCCCTCGATCGGGTAACTGTCCTCCGGTGCGGGCGTGCTCCGGCGCACCCGTACCCGACGGGGCCCGAACAGGTCACCCGCCACGGCCGGGGAGACCCGCCGCTCGGCCAGCCCGCGTACCCCCGCGCCGGCCACCCGGCGTGCCACCGGTATCCGCAACGCCAACCCGAGCGTGTCGGTCAGGAACCCCGGCAGCACCAGCAGCAGCGCGCTGAGCATGCCGACCACCCCGTCGCTGGCGTGCGTCCCGACCGGCCGCCCGGCGCCGGCCGCCTCCCGCAGTGCCCGCCAGGCCCGGACCCCCTCCCGGCGCAGCAACCAGGCACCCAGCAGGGTGGTGGCCAGCACGAGCAGGACGGTAACCAGCAGCCCGACCGCCCGCTCCACGAGCACCAGCAGGGCAAACTCCAGTGCGCCCACGACGAGCAGCCCGAGCACGATCAGTGCCAGTCGCCGTTGCATGCCGCCTCCCGTGTCGCGGCCGGACCGCGGCCCGATGCCGCCCACACCTACTCGCGTTTGCCGCTGAACATATGACGCAACGCATCCAGCCGCGCCCGCGTTCCCCACAGGCCGACCCGCCAGAACGCCTCGCGGACGATGTTGGAGCTCATCTTGCTCGCGCCGCGCTCGCGCTCGGCGAACGTGATCGGCACCTCGGCGACCCGGAAGCCGCACTTGTGCGCCCGCCAGATCAGGTCGATCTGGAAGCAGTACCCCTGCGAGCTGACCGAGTCGATCTCGATCTTCTCCAGTACCGGCATCCGGTAGGCCCGGTACCCGCCGGTGGCGTCCCGGTACGGCACCCCGAGCGCGAGCCGGGTGTACAGGTTGCCGCCGCGGGACAGGATCTCCCGGCGCCGGGGCCAGTTGACCACCGTCCCGCCCGGCACGTACCGGGAGCCGAGTACCGCGTCGTGGTCGCGCAGCTTGTCCAGCAGCCGGGACAGCTGCTCGGGGGCGTGTGAGCCGTCCGCGTCCATCTCCACGACCGACTCGTACCCGTGCTCGCGCGCCCACGCGAAGCCGGCCACGTATGCCGCGCCCAGCCCCTGCTTGCCCGGCCGGTGCAGCACGTGTACCTGCCCGTCACCGGCGGCCAGCTCGTCAGCGAGCGCTCCGGTGCCGTCCGGGCTGTTGTCGTCGGCGACCAGGATGTCCACCTCGGGTACCGCGGCCCGGACCCGCCCGACGATGATCCCGATGTTGTCGGCCTCGTTGTACGTGGGGATCACCACGAGCACCCGACCCACTCCGGGGTAGCCGACACCGTGCTCCGGCGTCGTGGCGTCCTGGCTCACAGTTCCTCCTGGGTCAGTCGTTGGCGTCGGCGGTCAGTCGTTGGCGTCGGCGCAGCAGCCCGGCCCCGGCGAGACCGAGCAGGCCAAGGCCGACGAGCATACTCTCCGCCGCGGGTCCGAGCTCACTGGCCAGCGTACGGTTCGTGCCCAGGCGCAGCTCACGGACCCGGACCGCGCGGACGTTGAACCCGGTGGCCTCGAAGACCCGCCCGTCGGCGGTGGCGAACCCGGAGATGCCGACCGTCGACACCATCAGGGCGTCGCGCCCGTGCTCCACCGCCCGCAGCCGGACCATGGCCAGCTGCTGCCCCGCTTCGGCCGCGGTGAAGTCGGCGTTGTTGGTCTGTACGGCCAGCAGCGCTGCTCCTCCGTCAACGGTGTCGCGCACGATGTCGTCGTAGGCTACCTCGAAACAGATCGCCACCCCGACCCGCGCCGGCCCGACCTGGAGCACCCCGGGCCGGTCACCCGGCACGAACTCGAAGCGGACCAGGTCGACCCGGTCGCTGACCAGCCGGGCGATCGAGCGCAACGGCATGTACTCGGCGAACGGTACCGGGTGCCGCTTGACGTACCGGTCGGTGACGATATCGCCGGGCAGCCAGACCAGGGCCGCGTTGCGGGCGTGGTCGCCGGGTCCGACCAGCACCGCGCCGAGCAGGATCGGTACGCCGATCGTGTCGGCCGCCTGGCTGATCCGGGCCCGGGCGTCGGCGTCCTGCTCGATCAGCGGGTCGATGTCGCTGGCGTTCTCCGGCCACACCACCAGGTCGGGCTGGGCCACGGTGCCCTGGCGGATCCGGGCGGCCAGGTCGAGCGTGGCGTCGACGTGGTTGTCCAGTACCGCCCTGCGCTGGGCATTGAACTCCAGCCCCAGCCGCGGCACGTTGCCCTGCACGATGGCAACCGTGACGGCGCGCCCGCCCGGGCTGCTGCTCGGCACGGCCAGGCCGGAGAGCACCACCAGCACCGCCGCGCCGAGCAGGACAGCCGCGCGCCGCGGTGCCCGCGGCGTCTGCCAGGCCAGCAGCGCGACCAGACCGCCGGTCAGTGCGACCAGGAAGGTCACCAGGGGGGCACCGCCGAGCGCGGCGTAGCGCAGCAGCGGCGAGTCGCCCTGGCTGAACGCCAAGCGGCCCCACGGGAAGCCGCCGAAGGGTATCCGGTCGCGCAGCGCCTCCTGCCCGGTCCACAGCGCCGCGGTGAGCAGCGGCCAGCTCCACCGGTACCGGTCGACCAGCGGGCTGCTCCACGCGGCGAGGCCGGCCAGCAGCGCGACGAACGCCGCCTGCAACGCGGAGAGGATCAGCCACGGCGCGGTACCGCCGACGATCCGGGTCCAGGACAGCAGCATGACGAAGAGGGTCAGGCCGGTCAGCGCGCCCAGCCCGCCGCCGGCCCAGAAGCCCCGGCGGTGTACCGCGACAGCGAGCAGCGCCACCCCGATCGGGGCGCACCACCACTGGCCGAAGTTGGGGAAGGCGACCAGCAGCACGACACCCGCGGCCACCGCCGCGGCCACGGCCAGCCATCGGGGCAGCCGGACCGGCGCCGGTTCCGCCGGGGCGGGCGCGGCCGGGCTCGGCGCCGGAACCACCTCGGCGGTCGTCATGCTCAGCCCTTCGCCGCTTCCGATCAGGTGCCCCCATTGTCGACGAGTTGGCGCCCACGGCGAAATCAAGCAGCGGCCAGATCAGGGAGCGGCCAGATCACAACAGGAATCGGGGCGCGGCCGATACCGGCCGCGCCCCGTGCTCCCAGGCCCTATCCGGGCCGGTGCGGCAGACTGCGATCCCCCGCGACCTTCGGACCGACCGGATGCGAGCTGGCTGCCCGCTGCCCGCCGTTGTCTACTGGCCGCGCGTACCCCCCTGCCCTAACCACCGTGCGGTCGCCGGATCGCGCCATCCCGCCGACCCCCGCCCACTGGACCTGGCCGAACGCGGCAACCAGGTTGGCAACCGCCGGCCAGCGAGCGATGGGACGACACGATCAACGCACCGCTCCCGAAGTAGGACTCCAAAACGGTACGCGCACGCACCCGGAGCCTGTCAACCGCTAGCCGTACGGTGGACACGTCTGTCGGCGTGTCGCTCTGGCGTGTCTTCGAGGTGAACACTAAGACGAGATCATCGGTACGGTGGGTAGCCGGGATTGCAGGAGCGCGAGTGCCACCGCCGGGTGCTCGGCGGCCAGCAGCCCGGCCGGGGCGAGCACGTAGTCCCGGTCGACCGCGGTGACCGGACGGTGCGGCAGCGCCCAACCCCCGGCGTGGTCGGTCAGCGGGGCGGCCAGGATCGCCTCCGCCTGCTCCGGGCCGGCATGCCGGAGCACTCCGCCGGAGCCGACCAGCAGCCGCACCTCTCGCAGGTCCCGGCCCGCTCGGGAGTGCCGGCGCAGCGCCAGCATCGCGGCCAGGGCGGCGATCCGCGCGTCGGCGTGGCGCTCCGCGTCGTCGGTGGCGACCAGGCCGGGATCGGCCACCCGCCGGTCGGCCGCACCGGCCAGCTGCGCGGCCGCGACCGGGTCGAGCAGGCGTCCGGCGGTGGCGGCCTCGACCACGCCGGGCGCGCTCCAGCGCATCCCCAGGTCCCCTTCGACGGTACGGCCGGCACGAAGCGTCCCGGCGGCCGGTTCTTCCCGGTCCCGGTTCAGCACCGAGTACACGTCGGTGGTCGCCCCGCCGACGTCGAGCACCACCAGGTCGGTACCGGTGTGCTCGGCGAGCAGCTGAACGCCGGTCAGCACGGCGTCGGGGGTGGCCGCCCGGACCAGCGACGCGAAGCGGGTACCCCGGGACAACCGCTTGCCGCCGATGACGTGCCGCAGGAACACCCGCCGGATGGCGGCCCGCGCCGGCTCCGGGTCGAGCACCCCGATGCGGGGCAGCACGTTGCCGGCCACGGTGACCGGTACCCCCCGGGCGATCAGCGCGTCCCGGGCCGGCTCCCGCGCGTCGGCGTTGCCGGCCAGCACCACCGGTACCCGCAGGCGCGCGCCGGCCAGCCGGTACGCGTTGTGCAGCAGGGTCTGCGCGTCCCCGCCGTCGGTACCCCCGACAAGCAGCACCACGTCCGGACGCGCGGCGCGCAGCGCGGCCACCCTGGTACCGTCCAGCCGCCCGGCGGCCACGTGGACCACCCGGGCCCCGGCGGTGAGCCCGACCTGGGTACCGGCCCGGGCGGTGACCAGCTCCTCGTACCCGACCACCGCAAGGCGCAGCCCGCCACCGGCACTGGAGCACACGTACAGCGGATGGCCGGTACCCCCGGCGGCGGCCACCGCCGCATCCAGCCCGTCCAGCACGTCCGTGCCTACCGTGGTCGGGTGCGCCGCCGTACCGACCAGCTCCCCGCCGGCCAGGTCGACCACGGCCACCTTGGTCCAGGTCGACCCGACGTCGGCGCAGACCGCGAGACCGGCACCGGCCCGACCCGTCACGGCCCGACCCGTCACGGCACGACGACGGTGCCGGTGGCCACCACCGCGACAATGGGCGGGTCCAGCACCTCCGCCGCGGACGCACCCTTGTCCGGCTGGGCGCGGCACACCACCGAGCAGGAGAACTCGATGGTCCGGGAGCGGTTGCCGATCCGGCTCACCTGCCCGCTCACCTCGATCACGTCCCCGGCCCGGATCGGCGCGACGAACTGCACGTCCGAGTAGGAGGCGAACAGCCCCTCGTCGCCGTCGAGCCGGATACACAACTCGGTGGCCACGTCACCGAACAGGCCGAGCGCGTACGCCCCGTCGACCAGCGCGCCGCCGTAGTGGGCGTGGGAGTGCGGCACGTACCGCCGATGTTTGACGACCAACCCG
>WNGE01002286.1_pt1 | contig 55126 bp, 54 predicted proteins | sample 5400651 | NCBI WGS metagenome assembly WNGE01 (sample SAMN13153370, study PRJNA577476) | soil metagenome | isolation source: 60 cm soil or saprolite under grassland replicate 2 | place: USA:California | collected 2016-06-15 | reverse complement strand
TGCTCTGCTCAGTTTAGCTGCTCTACCTGCGCGGACCTTGACCCTGGCCTCCCCCAGGGCCACGCCATGTTCTGAGGTTCCCCCGCTTTCCCGGAGGCTTTCGAACCTGGTCCACTTGGGCCAAGGAGGGAGCCTTCGATGGCAGCACCGCGCAAGTACCCACTCGAGCTGAGGGAGCGGGCGTTGCGGCTGTGGCGCTCGACGACCCCGCGCCGGCCGATCGCCCACGTCGCCCGGGAGCTGGGCCTCAACCCGGAGACGCTGCGGACCTGGATCCGCCAGGACGAGGCCGACCACGGCGAGCGCACCGACCGGCCCACCACCGCCGAGGTCGAGGAGCTGCGCCGGCTGCGCAAGGAGAACCTCGAGCTGCGCCGCGCCAACGACATCCTCAAGGCGGCGAGCGCCTATTTCGCCTCGGAGCTCGACCCGACCCGGCGACGGTCATGACGTTCGTGGCTGAGCATCGTGACCGCTTCGGGGTCGAGCCCGTCCTCCGGGTCCTGGAGATTCCCGTCTCCACCTACTACGGCTGGGTGACGCGCCGGCGGCGGCCCAGCCCCCGCGACATCGAGGAGACGTGGCTTGGCGAGCAGATCGAACGCATCCACAAGGAGTCCGACGGCACCTATGGGTCGCCCAAGGTCCATGCGCAGCTGCGCCGCGAAGGCATCCGCACCTCCCGCAAGCGGGCGGTCAAGCTCGGCGCGGGATGGTGGGCCGGTGTAGCGGCCGTAGGCGGCTGCCTGCTCATCGGTGAGGAACTCGACCGGCACCTACGCCTCCCCCTGTTGACGCCGGCGGCGTCGCGCGTCGTGTTGGGCGCCCGAACACTACACGTTTGTCCGTGATCGGCCCGAATCGGCTTAGCGCTGGTTTTCGTTCCGATGACACTCACGGGCCGGGCCCGGCACCTTCCCGACCGACAAGCCGCGGTTTGTCGGCCTGCTCACCGGGGTCGTGCTGATCGTCGGCGCGCTCACCTTCTTCCCGGTGCTCGCCCTCGGCCCACTGGTCGAACAGCTCTTCACCACCACCGGGAAGCTCTTCTGATGACAACGAAAGGCAACAAGGCGATGGAGACGGGAACTACGTCGATCGCTCAGCCGCCGCCCGCGCCGCCGCTGGGCGGTGCCGTGCGCGGACACCGCGCTCGCAAGCTGTTCGAGCCGAAGATCGTCCGGTCGGCCGTGGTGGCGGCCTTCCGCAAGCTCGACCCGCGGGTGCAGCTCCGCAACCCGGCCATGTTCGTGGTCGAGGTCGGCAGCGTGCTGGTCACCCTGCGCTTCCTCGTCAACCTGATCCAAGGCGGCGGGCCAGGCGGTCGCTCGTTCACCGGCCAGGTCGCGCTGTGGCTGTGGTTCACCGTGCTGTTCGCCAACTTCGCCGAGGCCATGGCCGAGGGCCGCGGCAAGGCCCAGGCCGACCAGCTCCGCCGCACCCGCAAGGAGACCACTGCCCGCCGCCTGCGCCAGGACGGCAGCACCGAGCGCGTCCCGCCGCCTCCCTGCGCAAGGGCGATGAGGTCATGGTCGAGGCCGGCGAGGTCATCCCCGGCGACGGCGAAGTCATCGAGGGCATCGCCTCAGTGGACGAGTCGGCCATCACCGGTGAGTCCGCTCCGGTCATCCGCGAGGCGGGCGGGGACCGCTCCGCGGTCACCGGCGGCACCAAGGTGCTCTCCGACTGGATCCGCGTGCGCATCTCCGCCGAGCCCGGCAAGAGCTTCCTCGACCGCATGATCGCCCTGGTCGAGGGCGCCGAACGCCAGAAGACCCCCAAACGAGATCGCTCTGTCGATCCTGCTCAGCGTGCTCACCATCATCTTCCTGATCGCGGTGGTCACCCTGCAGCCGTTCGCGGTGTACTCCGGACACCGCGCGTGGTGGTGGTGCTGATCGCGCTGCTGGTCTGCCTCATCCCGACCGGCACGATAACCCTTGGCAACCGCCAGGCCACCGCCTTCCTGCCGCTGTCGGGGGTCGAGACGGAGGAGCTGGCCGACGCGGCCCAGCTCTCCTCGCTGTCCGACGAGACCCCTGAGGGCCGCTCGGTGGTGGTACTGGCCAAGGAGCGCTACAACCTCCGCGGCCGTGAGCTGCTGGAGCGCCACGCGCAGTTCGTGCCCTTCAGCGCCTACACCCGCATGTCCGGCGCTGACCTGGACGGGCGCTCCATCCGCAAGGGCGCCGCCGAGGCGGTCGTCAAGTGGGTCCGGGAGCAGGGCGGCAAGATCCCGCCCGAGCTCGACCCGATGGTGGACCGGATCGCCCGCGAGGGCGGCACGCCCCTGGTCGTGGCCTCCAACGACCGGGTGCTCGGCGTGATCCAGCTCAAGGACATCGTCAAGGGCGGCATGCGCGACCGCTTCGACCAGCTGCGCCGCATGGGCATCCGCACGGTGATGATCACCGGCGACAACCCGCTGACCGCCGCCGCGATCGCCAACGACGTCGCCAAGTACTTCGCGATCATCCCGGCGCTGTTCGCCGCGACCTACCCGGTGCTGGACAGGCTCAACCTGCTGCGCCTGCAGACCCCGGAGTCGGCGGTGCTGTCGGCGGTGATCTTCAACGCGCTGGTCATCATCGCGCTGGTGCCGCTGGCCCTGCGCGGCGTGCGCTTCCGGGCGGTGAGCGCGACCGCGCTGCTGCGCCGCAACCTGCTCGTCTACGGCCTTGGCGGCATCGTCATCCCATTCATCGGCATCAAGCTCGTGGACCTCGTCGTCACGCGCTCAACCTCGCCTGATCAGGAGGCTTGTATCCCATGCTTGTCGACCTGCGCCGCGGCGTGATCGCCCTGGCCGTGTTCACCCTGCTGGTGGGGATCGCCTACCCGCTGCTCGTGCTCGGGGTCGGCCAGGTGGCCTTCCGCGGCGCCGCCGACGGCAGCCTGGCCCGCTCCGGCGGCCGGGTGGTCGGCTCCGCCCTGATCGGCCAGTCGTTCGGCGACGACCCCAAGTGGTTCTGGGGGCGCCCGTCGGCCGCCGGGACGGACGGCTACGACCCGACCGCCTCGGGCGCCTCCAACCTCGGGCCCACCTCGGCCAAGCTGAACGAGCTGGTGCATGGGCGCCTCACCGCGATCCTCAAGGCCGACCCAGGCACCACGCCGGCCGAGGTCCCGTCCGAGCTGGTCACCGCCTCGGCCTCGGGCCTGGACCCCGATCTCTCCCCCGCGGCCGCCCGCTTCCAGGTCAACCGGGTCGCGCGGGCGCGCGGCCTCGACCCCGCCGCCGTCCGCAAGCTCGTGGACCAGCAGGTGCAAGGACGCACTCTCGGCCTGTTCGGCGAGCCCACGGTCAACGTGCTCAAGCTCAACCTCGCCCTCGACCAGCTCCGCACACGATGATGCGATGATCGTCGACGGATGGACCGTGACCAGGGGCGGCGACCACCCCGGCGAGGCCGGCTCAGGATCTTCCTGGGCGCGGCGGCCGGAGTCGGCAAGACCTACGCCATGCTCGGCCAGGCGCGCGACTTCAAGGCCGCCGGGGTGGACGTGGTGATCGGCTACCTCGAGGCGCACGGGCGCCGCGCCACCGAAGACCGCGCCGCCGGCATCGAGGTCGCCCCCCGGCGGGTGGCGCGGCGCGGCGGCCGCACCTTCACCGAGATGGACGTCGACTGGATCCTGGAGCGCAGCCCGCAGCTCTGCCTGGTCGACGAGCTGGCCCACACCAACCACCCCGGCGGGCGCAACGCCAAGCGCTGGCAGGACGTGGAGGAGCTGCTGGAGGCGGGCATCGACGTCGACACCACTGTCAACATCCAGCACCTGGAGAGCCTCAACGACAAGATCTACGAGATCACCGGGGTGCGGGTGCGCGAGACCTTCCCCGACCGCCTGCTGCACCAGGCCGACTCGGTGGTAGTCGTTGACATGCCGCCCGAGGCGCTCCGCGAGCGCACCGCCCGCGCTGGAGGGAGCTGCTCGGCCAGTCGATCATCGCCAACGTGCTGCGCGAGACCGACGGCGTGGACATCCTGATCGTCGCCGACGCCCGCGCGCGTCTCGAGAACGCGGCCGAGATGGCGCCCTCGACCGACAAAGGAGGGAGCCAACTATGAGTAGCCGCAAACGCCAGCTCGCCGAGGTCGACGGCGAGGGCCTGGTCTGGGGCGGGATCGGCTTTGCGGCCAGCCGGGTCGTCGGCGTGGCGCTCAGCCCCTCCCGCAGCCAGATGGGCCTGGAGAATGTGGTCATCGTCTACCTCTCGGTGGTCGCCATGGCCGCCGCCATCGGCGGCCGCGCCGCGGGGCTGGTGTCGTCATTGTCGGCGGCGCTGTCATACAACTTCTTCTTCACCACCCCCTACTACACGCTGCGGATCGACTCGGCCGACCAGGTGGTCACCGTGGTGCTGCTGTTCGCCGGCGGCCTGCTGGCCAGCCTCGGCGGCCGCGCCAGCCGCCGCGCTGGCGCGCAGGCGCGCGAGGAGGACGCTGCCATCCGGCTGCTGCATGCGGTCACCCTGGCGGTGGCCAGCGGCAAGGAGTGCCCCACCTGGACCGCGACGGCCGCATCCCGTCGGGGCATCTGCGCTCGGTGGGCGGGACGCTGGTGCTGCCGGCCGAGGGCACTGCGATCGACCTGGTCCGCGACGGGCGGCGAGTGGGCACGCTGGTCATCCTGCCGGCTGCCGAGGCTGAATGCCGCGCGCTCGTCAGGCAACGTCAAGACCGGATCGAGGAGTCGCGGATCGCACTCCCGCGATCTCTCAGCGAAGGCCGGAGCTTCGACTTCGCGAAGGCTTCAACACCTGCACGGGGGTCGATCACGTCACGGGGAGTAGGAGTAGATCGACCCCCGGCGTTGTCGTGGAACCCGCTCTTACGTCGTGGTCGGCACCATGCTCGTCGTCGGCCCTATCGTCGTGCTGGTCGACGTGCTTGTTGAGGTTGAGGTACTCGTGGACGTGGACGACGTGGACGTGGGTCCCACCGTCTCGGCGAACCAGGCGATGGTCACCGTCTTGTTGGCCCACACAAGGTTCGCGCCGTACTGCGCGAACCTGGCCCGGAACGTCGTCGCGGTGTACCGGTCGGCGCCGAGGAACTGGGCGATCGGGCCGCCACCGAGCGGCGACTTTACCGTTACCCCGACGTACGTCGGGACCGCGTCAAGGGTATGGGGAACGGTGACGTAGCCGAGTTCGTCAGTCGTTACTGTGATGGTGCCGGCCGCAATGAGCGGGTTGGCCTGCTGCGCGGGGGCCGGCGCGAGCAACAGGCCGGCGGCGAGCGCGGCTGCGGCGACCAGCATGACGGCCACCGCGCGGATGCGACTACGCAATATTGGGCCTCCTTCCCGCTACGTGCAGAGCGTTTCCGTCGTCATCTCCTTTCACTGGCCGGGGGAAATAATGTCTGTCGGGTTGCCCGCTCAAGGTGTCGCCACCCCTGCGCCGACGCCGGGTCACCGTTGGCCTCGCTGACCCTCGCGGCCTGCGCCACACCTTGCCCTGCGCGGATGTCGCACTGCCGGGAGTTTGGCGCGCTGCTGTCCCACCACAGCATTCCAATAGTCAGGAGGATTAAACGTCGCCAGCGTGCACGCCCGAGCATGCGGACGAACAGCAGCAGCGTGACTGTTCGGTTCGGGCTACCCCGTTCGCGCGGCAAGGCCGGCGAATTCGCCAGCGGTGTCCGACCCTGGGCGCAGCGTCAGCGGCGCGGCGAGGCCCGGGCGCCCGAGGTCGCAGGCTGATCGGCGGCGAGCGCGCGCACCCAGCCCTCGATGAGCTCCAGACTCCAGGCCAGCTCGGTCTCGGGATCGCGGTGGTCCAGATGGCTGCCGAGAGCGTGGTGCAGGGGATAGGCGTCGCGGTCCAGGTTGGCGCGCCGCTGCGCCGGGGTGAGGGTGCCAGCGCTGAACCGGCCGCCGACCTCGGAGGCGGCATAGCCCAGGACGTAGGTGCTCAGCAGCCGCTCGGTGCGGGGAATGTCGGCGGGTGGGATGCCGGCCTCGGCCAGGGCCGCGAAGATCGCCTCGACCAGGCGCAGCGCGCCGGGGGTCACAGCCGGGCGCTGCAACAACAGGGGGAACACACCCGGATGCCGCCGGGAGACCGCAAGGACGTCGTCGACCAGCGTTCGGAGCCGCCTGGCCCAGCCCAGTCGCGGGTTGGGCAGCGGGACCTCCAGCAGGAGTCGTTCGACCAGCCCGTCCAGCAGGGCCTGCTTGTCGCCCACATGCCGGTACAGCGCCATGGGCGTCACGCCCAGCCGCTGCGCGACCGCGCGCATGCTCACCGCGCGGACGCCCTCGGCGTCGGCGATGGCGAGCGCGACCAGCAGGATCGCGTCCGGGCTGATGGTCGGTGGTCGACCCCTTCCTGCTCGACAGCATGGACCTGATCGTCGCCGCCGGCGAGACGACCGGCCTGATCGGCCACAACGGCGCGGGCAAAGCACCTTCATGGCGCTGGCGGCCGGGTTGCTGCGACCCGACAGCGGCGCTGTGACCGTCGCCGGGGTCAGCCCCATCCGCCAGCCGCGGCACGCCCGCGCGCTGCTCGGCATCGCCCCGCAGGAGGCGCCTGGCTGGCGTTCGCGGAACCGCCTTGCATCGCCAGATCGACCAGATCGCTCAGGCCATGTGCCTGACCGAGGTGCTCGACCGGCCGGCGGGGCTGCTGTCGGGCGGACAGCGGCGGCGCACCCATACGGCCACCGCCCTGCTGCACCACCCTCGGGTGCTTCTGCTCGACGAGCCCACCGCCGGCGCCGACCCCACCACCCGGGAGGCGCTGCTGGCGGCGGTCCGCGCCCAGGCCGACGCCGGCGCCGCCGTCTGCTATATCACCCACTACCTCTCCGAACTGGACACTCTGCAGGCCACCGTCGCGGTGCTGGCCCACGGCCGCGTCATCGCCAGAGGTGCACGCCAGGACCTGCTCGCCGCCCTGCCCAGCGAGGTCGTCGTGCAACTGGACACACCCGTCCCGTCCCGCGTGGTCCACGGCCACCACGACCGCGCCGCCGAGGGCCGGCTGCTCCGCATCCGCACCCGCGCCGCGCCGGTCGCCCTGGGCGAGTTGCTGCGCGACCTCGGTCCCGACGCCGGCCGGCTGCGCGGCGTGGAGGTGCGCCAGCCGACCCTTGACGACCTGTACCGCAGCCTCGCCAGCCCCGCCGACCAGCCCGCCCGCGCGCCACGGTCCGATGCGGCCTGACCTCGCCGGGGCGCGCCAGATCGGCGTGCTGGCCCGGCACAACCTGCTCCTGCTGCTGCGCGACCCCGGCCAGATCGTGGCCTATACCGTCATGCCGGCCGTGCTGATGAGCCTGCTCCAGCCCCTGTACCGCGCGGCCCTGCACCATGGACCCGCCGCTGCCGCCGCCCAGGATGCCGCTGGCATGGTCGTGATGTTCTCGCTGTTTGCGCTCAACGTGATCGGCCACAGCATCCTGAGCGAGCGGACCTGGCGCACCTGGGACCGCCTGCGCGCCACCCCCACCAGCGCCCTGGAGCTGCTGGCCGGCAAGGCGGTGCCGCTGCTCACGGTCCTCGGCGCCCAGCAGGCCCTGCTCCTGGGCATTGCGACGGTGGCGATCGGCCTGCGCCCGGCAGGCCCGGCCTGGGCGTTCATCCCCGTCGGGCTGGCCTGGTCGCTGTGCGTGCTCGCCTGCGGCGCGGCGCTCGCCAGCAGCGCGCGCAGCCACGGTCAGCTCGGCACCTCTGTGGATATCGGCGCGCTGGTGGCCACCTGTCTGGGTGGCGCGCTCATCCCGCTGTCCGCGCTGCCGGCCTGGCTGCGCTCGGTCGCCTGGGTCTCGCCCGGCTACTGGGCCATGGCGGGCTACAACGCCGCCCTCACCGGCCAGCCGGCCACCCGCCTGCTGCCACCCTGCGGCGTCCTGCTGGCTATCGCGGTCGCCGCCGCGGCGCTCGCCGCCACGCGGACCAGCCGCGCCCAAGGGCGAAACCGGCACCTCTGACGGAGAGCCCTCTGACGGACTCGAACCGTCGACCTCAAGGCGGTCGCGGGTGCCCTGGCCAGGCCGTCTTGACATGTTATATAGTTTGGACGTAGCGTCTAAAGCTGTGAGTCAGCTTGCACACGCTGCTGACATGCACCTGAGGAGGAGTCGCGATCACGACTGCGACGCAGCCAGGCCCGGCGTGGACGATGCCCGTGCGGACGGTGTGTGCCGCGATCGCCGCGCTGCTGCATCCGCATGCCGAGGTCGCGCTGCACGACCTTGACACCGACACGATCGTTGGGCTGTGGAACCCGCTGTCCGGGCGCCGCGTCGGCGAGCCATCGCTGCTGGAGGAACTGCCGGAGTCCTGGCGGGAGCGGCCGGTCCAGGGCCCACACCGCAAGCTGCTGGCCGATGGGCGCGAGCTCAGCGCGGTCAGCGCGGTGGTGCACGACACCAGCGGCAAGCCCCGGGGCCTGCTGTGCATCAATCTCGACCGCACCCCGCTGCTGGACGTCGCCGCGCTGCTCGCCGGGGTCGCCGCACCGGTGGCGGCACGGCCGGCCGAACTGTTCGCGCGCGACTGGCGCGAGCAGATCGCGCTGGCAGTCGACGAGCTCTGCCGCGAGCACGGGCAGGACCGCCGGCGGCTGACGCGTGCCGACCGGCGGACGCTGGTCGAGCAGCTCGACCAGCGTGGGCTGTTTGCAACCCGGAACGCGGCCGAGCACGCCGGCCGCGCGCTCGGCGTCTCCCGGGCCACCGTCTACACACTGCTCAAGGAGGCGCGCCATGAGCGTGACGCTGCCCAACTTCCGGCTTGAGGTCTACCTGGGACGCTGGGAGTTCGCCGCCCGCCACCACCTCACCGCCTCCGACGCGCAGACGTTGACCATCGCGGAGCTGCTCGCGCTGGCAAGCGACGACCAGCGCGAGGCGTTCGAGCGTCTCCCGCTCGGCTACACGCCGACGTGGGGCACGCCAGCGCTGCGCGAGGCGATCGCGTCAACCTACGACACGGTCGGCCCCGAGCAGGTGCTCAGCTTCGCGGGCGCCGAGGAGGCGATCTTCTGGACGCTGCCAGAGCTCGTCGGCCCCGGCGAGCACGCTGTCGTGACCGTGCCCAACTACCAGTCGATGGAGACGGTCACCATCGCCACCGGCGCCGACGTCGACGGGCTCGTCCTGCGCCCCGAGGACGGCTGGGCGCTGGACCTGGACGCGCTCAAGCGGCTGCTGCGCCCCAACACGCGGCTTGTCGCCGTCAACTTCCCCAACAACCCGACCGGCGCGCTGCCCGACCGCCAGACCTTCGGCCAGCTCGTGGAGCTGTGCCAGGAGCGCGGCATCCGCCTGTTCAGCGACGAGGTCTTCCGCGGGCTCGAGCTCGACCCGGGGCGCACGCTGCCCCAAGCCGCCGATCTGTCGCCCACCGCGCTGTCGCTGAACGTGATGTCCAAGGCCTACGGGCTGCCCGGCCTGCGCATCGGCTGGCTGGCCTGCCGCGACCGCGCGCTGCTGGAACGCCTGGAGCGGCGCAAGCACTACACCTCGATCTGCAATGCCGGCCCCAGCGAGCACTTGGTGACGATTGCGCTGGGGGCCGCCGACCGCATCCGTGCCCGCAACCGCGCGATCGTCGCCGAGAACCTGCCCATCTTCGACGCGTTCTTCGCCGTGTGGCCGGAGCGGTTTGCGTGGGAGCACCCCCAGGGCGGCTGCGTCTGCTTTCCGCGTCTGCTGACCGGCGAGCCGACCAGCGCGTTCTGCCGGCGTCTGGTCGAGACGGCCGGAGTCGTCCTGCTGCCCGCCGACATCTACCGCTCCCAGCTGGCCGACGTGCCAGGCGACCGCTTCCGCATCGGCGTCGGCCGGCGCGACCCCCGACCCGCGCTGGCGGCCTTCGACCGGTTCCTGCGCGCCGACCGATGAGGTCATCGGCCCGGACGACTGACGACGACTGACGACGACTGACAAGGAGATCCTCATGGCCGCAGTCATTGCCGCAATGTCGATGTCGTTGGACGGCTTCGTCGCCGATCCCTCCGACCAGCAGGTAGATCCACCGTGACGGCGTTGCCGGGCTCGCCGCCCCGAATCCGCGGCCGGAGGGTCAGACGAAGCGCTTGACGAACGCGAGCGCCTTGTCGGCGACCTCGCGCCAGCCGCTGTCGATGGTGAGCGCGTGCCCGCGGTTGGGGACCTGCACGATCTCGGTCACGCCCTCGTTGTCCTGCTGTTGCTGGTAGGAGGCGTTCGCGATGGCCCACGGGACGGTGTGGTCCTTCTCGCCGGAGATGATCAGCAGCGGGCCACGGTCGGGGTTCCTGGTGTCGACCTTGGCCTCGGTCCAGGGGTTGAGGTTGGCCGTCGCGGCCTGGAAGATCGGGCGGCCGGAGGCGGGCACGGCGTAGGTCTCGTACAGCTGCTTGGCCTCGTCCTCGCTGACGGCGTTGGCGAAGCCGTAGCGGAACTGCTCATAGGTCAGCGGGACGGCACGGTTGCGGTTGGCGGGATTGCCGAGCACGGGCGCGGACGACTTCAGCGCGGAGATCGGCAGGGGCAGCACGCCGCGGAACGGCGCCGGGTCGATCGCCACCGACGCCGCTGCCAGGCCGCGCCCGGCCAGAATCTGGGTCAGCAGCCCGCCGAAGGAGTGGCCGATGATCGCCGGCTTCCTGGCCAGCCCGCGGATGATCGTCTCGAAGTGGTCGGCGACCTGGCCCACCGACTTGCCGGCGAACACCTCGGGATGGGCCTTGGCCTCCTCGACCGTGTCCGGATCATCCGGCCACCCGGGCGTCAACGTCGTGTAGCCGCCCTCCTCGAACACCGTTGCCCAGCGATCCCAGCTGCTGGGCAGCAGCCACAGGCCGTGGACGAACACGACTGGCGTGCGCCCGGTCGCGTTCGCGCGCTCGCACTGCTCGAGCTCGTGCTCGGTGATCGTCTTGTTGCCCGGTGCCCCTGCGCTGGCCATGGCGGTTCCCCTCACTAGAATGCGGTGCGAGCCACGGATGCTCACACAATAGAAGCAGTGGCGAGCCTCCGGCTACCGTCAGGCGCTGCGCAGGACCGGGTGGTGCTAGTCTCCGCCCCCGGGACGGCGAGACGGGGAGGGGCTGGATGGCCGACGCGGCGTTCGAGCGCCTGGCCCGGGCGACCCTCGACGACGTCCTCACCCGGCACCCGGACATGGCCACCGAGCTCGGCGACCACCGCTTCGACGACCGGCTGCCGGACGAGCGGCCCGAGGCGCTGGAGGACGAGCGCCGCGCGCTGCGGGACCGGCTCCGCAAGCTGGCCGCGCTCGACCTGGCGGCGCTGACCCCTGACAACCGCGTGGACGCCGAGATCCTACGGTCGCGCGTTGAGGGGCGCCTGTACGAGCTGGAGGTCCTGCGCGAGCACGAGTGGAGCCCGCTGCTGGCCAACCCCGGCGGCGCCCTGTACTCGCTGCTGGCCCGCGACTACGCCCCGCTGCCCGAGCGGCTGCGCTCGCTTGCCGGCAGGCTGGCCGGGGTGCCCGAGTCCCTGGACGTGGCCCGCCGGTCCCTGCATGACATGCCGCGGGTGCACCTGGAGACCGCGATCGCCCAGTTCGGCGGCGCGGCCGCGCTGATCGCCGAGGAGATCGACAGGGCGCTGGAGGCCGCGCCCGTGCTGTGCCGCTCCCTGATCGACCGGGTGCGCCCCGCGGCGCTGGCGGCGATCGAGGAGCACCGCCGCTGGCTGTCCGAGCGGCTCGCCTCGTTGGCGGGCCCGGGTCCCGATCCCCGGATCGGCTCGGAGCGGTTCGCGCGCAGGCTCGCCCACACCCTCGACGCCGCCACCGACTCCGACCGGATCCTGGCGCGGGCCGAGGCTGAGCTGGCCCGGGCCGAGGAGGACATCGCCAGCACCGCCGCGCGCATCAGCGGGGCGTCAGCGGGCGCGCCGGACCTGGTGCGCGAGGTGCTGGACCAGCTCGCCGAGGAGCGCCCCGACAACGCGACCATCGTCGAGCTGTGCCGGCGGGCGCTGGCGGGCGCTGGCGAGTTCGTCGCCGAGCAGCACCTGGTCACGGTCTACGACGACCCGGTCGACGTCATCGTGATGCCGGAGTTCCATCGCGGCGTCGCGGTGGCCTACTGCGATCCGCCCGGGCCGCTGGAGGCCGCCTCCCTGCCCACGTTCTTCGCGGTCTCGCCGACGCCCGACGACTGGCCGGCCGCGCGGGTGGACTCGTTCTTCCGCGAGTACAACGCGCACATGGTGCATGACCTGACGGCACACGAGGGGATCCCCGGGCACGCGCTGCAGCTGGCGCATGCGCGGCGCTTCCGTGCGCCCACCGCGGTGCGGGCGGCGCTGTGGAGCGGTCCGTTCGTGGAGGGCTGGGCGGTCTACGCGGAGCGGCTGATGGTCGAGCGTGGCTACCGTGACGACGCGCTGCGCATGCAGCAGCTCAAGATGCAGCTCCGCACGATCATCAACGCGATCCTGGACGCCCGCGTCCACGCCCACGGCATGACCGAGGCCGAGGCGATGCGGCTGATGATGGAGCGCGGCCACCAGGAGGAGGGCGAGGCCGCCGGCAAGTGGCGGCGCGCCCTGCTCAGCTCGACCCAGCTCTCGACCTACTTCGTGGGCTACACCGAGGTCAGCGACCTGGCCAGGGACCTGGCGGCGTCGCACCCCGCGGTTACCGAGCGGGAGCTGCACGACCAGATCCTCGCGCACGGCTCGCCGCCGCCCCGCCACCTCCGCCAGCTGCTGGGTGTGTGAGCGTGGACGGCCGGGCCCGCGCGGTCGCCCATCCCACCAGGGCCGATCTGGAGCGGGCGCGCGCGGTGGTGGCGGCGCACCTGCAGCCGACGCCGGTGATCCGGATCGAGCTGCCCGATGGCCGCGGCGAGGTGCTGGCCAAGCTCGAGTGCCTGCAGCCGACCGGCTCGTTCAAGATCCGCGGCGCCCTGGCCGCCCTGGCCGCCCACGCGGTGCCCGGCGCTCGGGTGGTGACGGCATCGGCCGGCAACCACGCGCTGGGCGTGGTGCTCGCCTCGCAACGCTTCGGCGTGGCGGCGACCGTGGTGGTGCCGCGGACAGCCTCGCCGGCCAAGCTGGCGGCACTGCGGCGGCTGGGCGCGCGGCTGGTGGAGCACGGCAGCGGCTACGAGCAGGCCGAGCGGCACGCGCTGAGCCTGGCGGAGGAGGACGGGGCGGCCTTCCTGTCCGCCTACAACGATCCGCAGGTCATCGCCGGGCAGGCCACCTGGGCGTATGAGCTGCCCGGCCAGGTGGAGCGCGAGACGACCCTGGTGGTGCCGGTCGGCGGCGGTGGCCTGCTGGCCGGAACGGTGCTGTGGGCGGGGGGCCTGGAGGGCGTCAGCGTCGTTGGAGTCGAGGCGGCCGCGTCGCCGGCGCTGTCGGCCGCGGTGCGGGCCGGCCGGATCGTGGCGGTGCCGGTGGCTGCCACGCTCGCCGACGGGCTGGCCGGCAATCTGGAGCCCGGCAGCATCACGCCGGCGCTGGCAGCCGGCCGGGTGCGCGCCATCGCCACGGTGAGCGAGGCGGAGATCGAAGCGGCCATCCGGTTCCTGGCGGTTGGCTGCGGGCTGGTGGTGGAGGGAGCCGGCGCGGTCGGCGTGGCCGCGCTGCTGGCCGGCAAGGTGCCAGTGACCGGCCAGGTCGTGGTGGTGCTCAGCGGCCGCAACATCGCCCCCGCGGCGCTGGCGCGGATCCTCGCGGCGTCCTGAGGTCAGGCGGGGTGATCCCGGAGCCAGTCGCCGGCCACGGTGGCGACCGGCTGCTGCTCCAGCTGGACGCGGCGGTTCAGGTCGATCAGCTCGCGCGTTGTCAGGCCGCGGGTGACCGCGTTCAGGACGCCGACCAGCGGCGCGCCGTACACGTCCAGGGTGCGGCTGCGCAGCGCCGGGACGATGTTCTCGGCGGGTTGCAGCCGCCGGTCGTCCTCGAGCTGGACGAGGTCGTTGGTGGCCAGGGTGCCGTCGGTGGTCTCGATCATGCCCACGTCGATCTCTCCCATCGCCAGCGCGGCGGCGGTCACCACGCGCGACGGCATCGGCTCGAAACGCCCGAAGCGCAGGCCGTAGAGATCCTCCAGGCCCTTGAGGCACAGCGGTCGCGGCGGGCACTCGGGAGGCCCGCCGAAGGTGAGCCGCGACGCCAGCGGCAGCAGGTCGCTGATGCGCCGCAGGTGGTGCTCGCGGGCGCTGGACGAGGTGACGACATAGCCGTTGCGGCTCTCGGCGGCGGCGAAGTCCAGGACCGTCACCCCGCGCGCGGCGAAGGCCCGCCGCAGCATCCCGTGGGTGCGGCTGGCGTCTGCCGTTGCCAGCCGCTCACCGCCGCTGACGAAGTCCAGCGCGGTGCCGAGGTACTCTGGGACCAGGTCGACCCTGCCCTGTTCCAGGGCGGGCTCGACGATCTCGCGCGGGCCCAGCGCCGCCACCACCTCGACCGGGTAGCCGTGCAGCCGCAGCGCCTGCGCGTAGATCTCGGCCAGGATCCCGCTCTCGGTGAAGGTGAAGGACGCGATGGTGATGGTGGGGCGCCGCGGGTCCTCGGGCGCCGCGCGCCCGGTGGACCCACCGCTGCAGGCGGCCGCGACCACCATGACCAGCGCCGCCAGAGCCAGCCTGGTCATCCTCGACGCCGTCGCTCCGCCCATGCCCCGCTCCTGGGTCAGGCCTGCTTGCCCAGGCTACACTGACGCACTGGCCCGCACCCGGGGACAGGAGCGCGCGTGGTGAAGCTCGAGCAGGTCGACGCGGTCGAGGTCATGCTGACGGTTCCGCGCTGGAGCTGATGCGCGAAGCGGGGGCGGGGATGCGGACAGCGATGACGCGCAGACGGGCCGGGGCCGCGCTCATGGGTGGTCGGCGGCTGACCCTGCCGCGCCATCCCGGCGACGTGCTGCGGGTGGTCACGGGCATGGTGATCCTGGTGGCGAGCGCCGAGGTGGTCCAGCGCGACCGGGTGGGCGTGCTGGAGACCGACGCCTTCCGGCTGGTCAACGACCTGCCCGGGCTGCTGCAGCCGCTCTTCTGGGCGGCGATGCAGGCCGGCAACCTGCTCGCCGTGCCGCTGGCAGCCGCGGCCGCCGCGCTCACCCGCCGCTTCCGCATGGCGGTCGACCTGGCCGCCGCCGGGTCCGCGGCCTGGCTGCTGGCCAAGCTGGTGAAGCGGCTGGTGGCGCGCGGGCGGCCGCCGAGCCTGCTCGGTGACGTGCACCTGCGCGGCCCGGCCGCGACCGGGCTGGGCTACGTCTCCGGCCATGCCGCCGTCGCCGTGGCGCTCGCGACCGTGGCCAGCCCGTTCCTCGGCCGGCGCGCGCGCCGGCTCGCCTGGGCGCTCGCCGCGCTCGTCTGCCTCGCCCGGCTCTATGTCGGCGCCCACCTGCCGCTGGACGTGATCGGCGGAGCCGCCCTCGGCTGGGCGGTGGGAGCCCTGGTGCACCTGCTGCTCGGTGCGCCCGGCGGGCGGCCGTCGGCGGCGCGGGCACTGCGCGCGCTGGCCGCATGCGGGCTCGACCCGGTCGAGGTCGACCCGCTCGGGGGCCAGGACGAACGCCGCTCGGCGCGCTTCGCCGCCACCACCCGCACGGGCGAGCGGCTGTTCGTCAAGCTGATCCCGCGGGAGCGTCGCGACGGCGACCTGCTCTACCGCGCCTGGCGGCGGCTGCTCCGTGGCGTGACCCGACCGGGCGTGCGCCCCGGCTCGCCGCGCGAGCAGGTCGAGCGCGAGGCCTACCTGGCACTGCTGGCGTGGCGTGCCGGCGTCCGCACACCGGACGTCGTCTTCGCCGGTCCCTGCGACAACGACGCCGGGCTGCTGGCACAGCGCTGGCTCCCGGGCCGCCCGCTCGACCAGTACCAGCCGGACGAGATCGGCGACGACCTGCTGCGGGCGGTCTGGGGCGAGGCGGCCCGGCTGCGCGAGGCCGGCATCGCCCATGGCGACCTGGGCCGTGCGAGCATCGTCGTGGACGAGCGGGGCTCGCCCTGGGTGGTCGACTTCGACCGCGCCGAGGCGGCCGCCAGCGGCAACCTGCTCGCCGCGGACGTTGCCGAGCTGCTCGCCTCGCTCGCCGTCTAGCTCGGCCCGGAGCGTCCCCTGGCCAGCGCCATCGAGGCGCTCGGCGGCGCCGCCGTGGCCGGCGCGCTGCGCTCGGCGCGCCCGGCCGCCCTCAGCCGGGCCACGCGCGCCGAGCTGCGCAGCCACCCGGGCGTGTGGGAGGCGCTGCTGGCCAAAGCCGCCTGACGGTGGGGCGGCCGCGCCGGCTGGTCGCGGCGCCGGCTCACTCGGCCAGCTCCACCCCGAAGCCCTTGCGCGCCAGGCGCAGCAGCACCTGGCCTGGGGCGCGCAGGTCGCTCACGCGCCGGCTGCAGAGCGCCTCCAGCTCGCCGAGCCGCGCCTGGAGGGCGCCGTGACGGCGGGCGTGGCTGAGCAGGGTGGCGTTGCGCCACACCTTGCGGCGCGCCTCGGCCAGGAAGCGGCGGGTCGCGGCCTGGTTGAACGGCACCAGCAGCCGGTCGAGCAGGGTCCGGTCGCCGGGCCGCTCGTACCTGGCCAGCTCGACGTCCTCGGCGGCCACACGGCTCGCGAGGATGTGGTCGATCCGCTCGTGGTCGGCTCTGCGCCGGCTCACGATGGCGGGGTCGTCGAACTCCTCGTCGCCGATGACCGCGAGCAGCGCCTGTGGCAGGTCGTAGTTGATGTGGGCGTTCATGCCCAGGGGAGGAATCAGTGCAGCAGGGGGTCGGCGGCATGTACTACGGGCTGCCCACCGCCGACGCCCCTGCCGAGGGAAGTGCCGAGAGTGCCCAGCGCCAGAGCATGCGGGCGAGCGGAACTTCCCACAGCGCTCTGGCCCTGAGCAAATCCCGGGGCCACCACCGGGCGGCTATCTGGCGAACGCGGGGTTCGCGCGGTGGAAGGTCCCGTCGTCCAGCTTCACCGCCGGTCCGACGGCATGGCCGAAGGCACGGGCGCGGCGGGGGCGGGGTGGGCGGGCCTGGGCTAGCTGTTGCGGGCCTGCTGGCCGCGGGCCCAGCTCCAGGCGTACTCGGGGTCCTCCGAGCGCTGCGCGGCAGGGCCGAGCAGGAGCGGCCTGAAGGTGTCGACCATCACCGCCAGCTCGTCCGTGCGCTGCTGGCCGATGGCCGCCTCGACCGAGCCGGGCTGCGGACCGTGGGTGAACCCGGACGGGTGCAGCGAGATCGAACCGAGCCCGATGCCAGAGCCCTTGCGCGCGGAATAGTCGCCGCCGGCGTAGAACAGCACCTCGTCGGAGTCGACGTTGTGGTGGTTGTAGGGGATCGGCACCGCGGCCGGGTCGAAGTCCAGCGGACGCGGGCAGAACGAGCAGACCACGAAGCTCGGCCCCTCGAAGGTCTGGTGCGTCGGCGGCGGCATGTGCACCCGCTTCACGATCGGCTCGAAGTCGTGGATGTTGAACGCGTACGGGTACAGGTAGCCGTCCCAGCCCACCACGTCGAAGGGGTGGTGGAGGTAGGTCAGGCGGGTCAGCCCGGCGCGGTGGCGCACCAGCACCGCCGTCTCGCCCTCGTCCACCAGCAGCGGCTCGCTGGAGCTGCGCAGGTCGCGCTCGCAATAGGGAGCGTGCTCCAGGAACTGGCCGTGGCGCGAGCGGTAGCGCTCGGGCGGCCGCACGTGCCCGCTCGCCTCGATCACCAGCGCCCGCAGCGGCGGATCGCCCGCCGGCAGCCAGCGGTGGGTGGTGCCGTTGGGGACCAGCACGTAGTCGCCCTCGCCCGCGTCGAGCGCGCCGAACACCGACTCCAGGCGCGCCCGGCCGCTCTGCAGGTAGACCAGCTCGTCGCCGATGGCGTTGCGGTACAGCTCGCTGCCGCGGTCGGCGGCGACGAACGACAGCCGCACGTCACCGTTGGCGAGCAGGAGCTGGCGGCCGGTCACCAGGTCGCCACCGGCGGGCAGGCCGCCGGTGTGGAAGTGGTGGGGGAGCAGGGGGTGGTTGGCGACGAGCTGCTCATCCGGCGCGGGCTGCTCGACCGGCTCGGCCTTGACGATCGCGGTGGGCAGGTGGCGGTGGTACAGCAGGGAGGCGTCGGAGGAGAAGCCCTCCTGGCCGACGAGCTCCTCGGCGTGCAGCGAGCCGTCCGGCTTGCGGAACTGGGTGTGGCGCTTGCGCGGGATCTCGCCGACAGCGTGGTAGAACGGCATGGTGACCCCCAGGGTCGTCCTACTATTTCTTTAGCTCTTCAGATGTACAACGGTAGGCGACGCGCACGAGAGGTGCAGCCATGGCAGCGAGGCCGTTCGCATCCTCGGCAGACCTCGGCGGGAAGGTCGAGACACTCGAGGTCCTCGGAGAAGGCGTCTACGCACTGACCGCCGAGGGCGATCCCAACGTCGGCGCGGTCGAGGGCGAGGACTTCCTGGTCTGCTTCGAGGCCCGGGCCACGCCGGTGGCGGCCGGCGACTGGCTGGCCAAGCTGCGGCGGCACACCGGCAAGCCAGTGCGCTACCTGGTCCTGTCGCACTACCACGCGGTGCGTGTGCTGGGCGCGAGCGCCTTCGACGCGCAGGTGATCGTGGCGCACGAGCGGACTCGCGAGCTGATCGCCGAGCGCGGCAAGCAGGACTGGGAGAGCGAGTACGCTCGCATGCCGCGGCTGTTCCGCGATCCGGCGTCCATCCCTGGCCTCACCTGGCCGACGCTGACATTCAGCGAGCGGCTCACCATCGACCTGGGCGGCGACCGCGGCCAGTTGCTGCTGCGGTACTGCGGTCGCGGTCACACCGCCGGCGACATCGTGGCCTGGCTGCCGCGCCAGCGCGTGCTGTTCGCCGGTGACCTGGTGGAGGCGCGGGCGGCGCTCTACACCGGCGACGCGTTCCACGCCGACTGGTCCACCGGCACGCTCGACGCGGTCAAGGCGCTCGGCGCCGAGGCGCTGGTCGGGGGCAGGGGCGCGGTCGCGCGGGGGCGTGCGGCGGTGGACGCGGCGATCGAGCAGTCCCGCCGCTTCCTGCTGGTCATGCGCGAGCGGGTCGGCGCGGTGCACGCCGCTGGCGGGACGCTCCGGGAGGCGTTCGAGGCCAGCCACGCTGCGCTCGCGCCGCGCTACGGGCGCTGGCCGATCTTCGAGCACTGCCTGCCGTTCAACGTGCAGCGGCTCTGGGACGAGCTGGACGGGATCGACTGGCCGCGGATCTGGACCGCCGAGCGCGACCGCGAGGTGTGGAACGAGCTGCAGGACTGAGCCATGGCCAGCAACGGCGAAGGTGCGGTGGGGGTGATCGGCAACGGCCCGGTGGGCCAGACGACCGCGCTGCTGCTGGCACGCTGGGGGATCCCGGTGGTGGTGCTCGACAACCGGCCGCGGCGCGACGCCGAGGGCTCCAGGGCGATCTGCCAGGCCCGCGACGTGCTCGACGTGTGGGCCGCCGTCGGCGCCGGGCGCCTCGCCGACGAGGGCGTGACCTGGACGACCGCGCGCACCTTCCATCGCGACCGCGAGCTGTTCGCCTGGTCGTTCGTGGATCGGGGCAGGTCGCGCCTGCCGGCCTGCGTCAACATCTCGCAGGTCCGCACCGAGCAGGTCCTCGACCAGGCGATCGCCGCGCAGCCGCTGATCGAGACGCGCTGGGCCCACGAGGTCGTGGGGATCGACCAGGACGAGGCCGGGGTCACGCTGCGCTGCCGGACCTCCCGGGGCGAGGTCGGCCTGCGGGTGCCGTACGCGGTGGCGTGCGCCGGGGCGCGGGGCGAGGCGGTGCGCCGCATGCTCGGCGTCGGCTTCGACGGGCGCTCCTTCGACGACCGCTTCCTGATCTGCGACATCCGCGTCGAGCTGCCCGGATGGGAGACCGAGCGGCGCTTCTACTTCGATCCCGAGTGGAACCCCGACCGGCAGGTGCTCATCCACCCGTGCCCGGACTCGACCTACCGCGTCGACTGGCAGGTCCCCGCCGGCTTCGACCTGGACGCCGAGCAGGCCGGCGGGCGCCTCGACGCCCGCATCAGGCAGATCACCGGTGAGCGGCGGTACGAGATCGTCTGGAAGTCGGTGTACCGCTTCCACTCCCGCCATGCCGACCGCTTCCGGGTGGGTCGGGTGCTGCTGGCGGGCGACTGCGCCCACCTGTACGCGCCGTTCGGCGCGCGCGGGCTGAACTCCGGGGTGCAGGACGCCGAGAACGCCGCCTGGAAGCTGGCCTTCGTGCTGCGCGGCTGGGCGCCGCCGGCGCTGCTGTCCAGCTACCACGCCGAGCGCCTCAGTGCCGCGCTCGAGAACCTCGAGGTCACCTCGCGCACGATGGACTTCCTGGTGCCGCGGTCGCCGGCTTCTGGTACGTGGGCTCGCCGCTCACCACCGCTGACCCGAGCCGGCCCTTCGCGGGACGGCCGTCCCGCGGCGAGACCCCGGTGCCGGCGCCTGGCGTGCTGGTCCCCGACGCGCCGGTGCGCGACCCGGAGCGCCCGCGGGTCGCGCAGCTCCGGGAGATCGTCCGCAACGGACTGCTCGCGCTCACCTGCGGCCGCGCCGACGCCGCGGGCACCGCGCTGGGGCTGAAACGGGCCACCGATGCGCCCGCGCGCGTCCTGCGCCTCGAGGACCTCGACCGCGAGGGGCACCTGCGCGGCGCGCTCCGCGCCCGCGACGGCGAGATCTGGCTGCTGCGCCCCGACGGCCACGTGGCCGCGGTCGTCCGCGACGCTGCCGAGGTCACGGCTGCCGCGCGCCGCGCCCTCGGCAACCTTCTCTGAGCCCATCCGCGCACTCAGGCGCGCTTGACCCGGGAGGCCTTGGCGTCCTCGCGCCGCACCCGGGAGGCGGTCCGCTCCAGATGCGCGCGCATGATCTCGGTCGCGGTCGCCACGTCCCGGTCCTTGACCGCCTCCACGAATGCCAGGTGCTCCTGCGCGCCCCGCTTGCCCATCTCGGGCGCGACCTGCCTGGCCTGGTGCAGCGACATCAGCAGGGGGCCCTGCAGCGACGGCAGCAGCAGCTCGATCGCCCCGTTGTGGGCGCACTGCGCGACCCGGGTGTGGAACTCCACCGACAGGCCGACGTCGTAGCTGTCGGTCGCCAGCGCCTCCTGAGCCTGGTGGCAGAGCTTCAGCAGCTCCTCGACGTCGTCGTCGGTGGCGCGCTCGCAGACCAGCGGGATGATCCCGAGCTCGAGCACCCTCCGCAGCTCGGTGACGTCGCCCGAGGTGACCGACGACATCGTCAGGTAGTCGGCGATGCCCTCGCCGACCCGCTCCTTGGACGGCCGGCGCACAAAGGTCCCGCCACGGGCGCCGACGCGGATCTCCACCAGGCCGTTGGCCTCCAGCACGCGCAGCGCCTCGCGCACCGTCACGCGGCTGACGCCGAAGTCCTCGCACAGCTCCCGTTCGGCCGGCAGGCGGTCACCAGGCTGCAGCTGGCCCTGCCGCATCAGCAGGCGGATCTGGTCAACGATGATGGCGGAGATGCGGCCCGGGTTGATCCGGCTGAACAGCCCGGCGGCCGCCGCGCCACCGCTGGCACCGCCCGTGCCTGCGGGCGGGATCGTGCCCGCAGGCTGGCTCAACGGACGAGAGCGACTCATCCCCCACTCCTCTGCTCGAAGGCGCTGTTGACGGCGGTGACGAAGCGCCCCTATGGTTTTGACCAATAGTCTCATACCGGATGGGGACCAGACGCTGGTCGCTTTGCTGGTCGCAATCCAGCATCATGTGCGGATGCGCGACGAGCTTCTCCTGCTGCGCCCGGTCGAGGAAGCTGACCTGGGGGTGCTGAGCCGCCTCGACACCGATCCCTCGGTGAGCGAGCCGTTCGAGTGGTTCGGCTTCCGCAGCCCCAACGCCCGCCGGCACCGTTGGGAGGAGGACGGGCTGCTCGGCCCGGACTCCTCCTTCCTCGGGGTGGCCCTGCCGGACGGGACGCTGGCCGGCATCGTGAGCTGGCGGGTGGTCCGGACCGGTGGCCCCGACGGCGGCTGCCTGGAGATCGGCATCCTGCTGTTTCCCGAGCACCGCGGCCGTGGCCTCGGCACCGCCGCCCAGCGGGCGCTGGTGGACTACCTGTTCGCGATCACGCTGGCCAACCGGCTCCAGGCCATCACCGACGTGGAGAACCTCCCGGAGCAGCGCGCGCTCGAGCGGGTCGGGTTCCGCCGCGAGGGCGTCATGCGTGGCATCGCGTTCGTCGGCGGGTGCTGGCGCGACGGGGTCATGTACGCCCGGCTGCGCGGCGACCCGCCGTGAGGCGCACTGTCAGCAGGCTGGCGCGGTCAGCTTCTCCTGCATGGACCGTACCAGGCCGTCCTCCACCCTGAAGTGGTAGTAGAAGGCCTCCTTGAAGTGGGCGCTCCGCCTGCCCAGCTCGCTCAGGGCCGGGGGCCCGGCGGGAAACTCCTCGCATGACCCCCTGAACTGGATGCGGACGTCCCGGGCCACCGGGAGGGTGCGCAGCAGCGGGTTCTGGTTGCGCACGTACCACTCCGGGAGCCAGATCCCCGGCGATGGCTCCTCCGCGTACTTGCCGTCCTCCCTGGCCGCCTTGAAGGCATCCTGGCCCTCGAAGACCTGCACGAGGTCGACCACGATCGTGCGGCCGCCGACGTCGACGCTGCGGACGAAGCCGTCGTAGCCGCCGTCGGCCAGGACCGGCGCGTGGCCGCCGTTGCCCGGGCCGGAGCCCGGCTGGTCCTGGCCGGACGACTGCGGGGTGGTGGTGGTGGGCGTGGCGACGTTCTGGGGCCCGCCGGCCGGCGGGCCCGTCGCGGCGGTGGGCGCTGGCCGGACGGCCAGGGCGACGGCGATCCCCGTGCCCACCGCCGCGAGCGCGAGCGCGGCGACGACGACGAGCGATACCACCAGGTGCCGCCGCCGGGTCGGGCCAGCCGACTCGGGCCGCGGTCTGGTGTGGTCGGTCGTGGATGTGCGCATAGTTCCCCCTGTCCCGCGCCGCCGCCCTCGACACCGCTACCGCTGCGCCGGCCGGCTGGGCACAAGCCGACGCAGCGGTACCCCCTCGCGGTGCGCTGCCGAGGCGGAGAGCCCCCCCGGGGTGCGCGGCAGCGACGGCGTCAGCTTCCCGCGGAAGGATCACAAAGCGATGCCATGATCAGCGCGCGCCGGTATCGGCCTGATAACCGTTGGGCTCCAGCACCGCTTCCGCCTCGATCTCGACCTGCCAGCGCGGGTCGAGCAGGCCGGCGACCACCACCATCGTCGCGGCGGGGCGGGTCTGGCCGAAGACCGCGCCGTGGGCGCGGCCCACCGCCTCCCAGATGCCGGCGCTGGTGACGAACATCCGCGTCCGCACCACGTGCTCGGGGCCGGCCCCGGCCTCGCGCAGGGCGGCCAGGATCAGCTCGAGGCAGCGGGCCGCCTGCCGCTCCGGGTCCGGGTCGCACGACCCGTCCGGCCAGACCGGCGCGGTCCCGGCGACCACCACCCGGTCGCCGACCCGGACGGCGCGGCTGAAGCCGATCTCCGGCTCGTAGGGGGACCCGGAGGAGATGCGCCTGCGCGCGGCCGCGCTCATGCCCTGGTGCCGTTCGTGGGTGCTGGCGGCGTCATGTCGCCAGTGCACCACGTCCCGGCGCCGGCCGCCACTGTCGCCGGGCGACCGGCCTCGTCGAGGTCCGGGATGGCCGGCCGCCGACCATGGACGAGGTTGCCTCCAGGCGCGCATGATGGGCGGGTCGGGTCGGCCGTTCGACCTGTGCCGCCGCGCGGCTGCCAGGCAGGCCCGACCTCCGCCCCCGGAGCACGAACCACAGGAGGCGAGTATGCGAGGCCATGACCTCGTGGTCGTCGGTGCTTCGGCTGGCGGGGTGGAGGCGCTGGGACGCCTGGTCAGAGAGCTCAAGCCCGAGCTTCCGGCCGCCCTGCTGGTGGTGCTGCACGTGCCGCCGGGCACGACCAGCGCGCTGCCGAGCATCCTCGACCGGCAGGGACCGTTGCCGGTCTCGCATGCCAGGGACGGCGAGCCGATCCGGCGCGGCCACATCCACGTCGCCCCGCCCGACAGTCACCTGCTGGTCAGCGAGAGCACCCTCCGGCTCAGCCAGGGCCCGCGCGAGAACGGCCACCGTCCGGCCATCGACCCGACGTTCCGCAGCGCGGCCCGCTCACACGGGCCGCACACGGTGGGCATCGTGCTGTCCGGGGTGCTGGACGACGGCACCGCCGGGCTGCTCGCGATCAAGGCGAGGGGCGGCACGGCGATCGTGCAGGACCCTGACGACGCGCTCTACCCGGGCATGCCGAGCAGTGCGATCGAGCACGTCAAAGTCGACCACATCGTGTCGGTCCCGGCCATTGCCGCGCTCCTGGACGCGCTCGCCCAGGAACCGCCAGACCCGCCGGACCCGCCGCGCGCGCTGCCGTTCCGGAACCGCCGGCTGGAGGAGCGGACCGAGGACCTCGCCGCCGACCTCCCCGGTCATGGACCCGCGGCACTCCCCGGACAGCCGTCGATCTTCGCCTGCCCGGAATGCGACGGGGTCCTCTGGGAGGTCCAGGACGGCCGCCTTGTCCGCTTCCGCTGCCACGTCGGCCACGCCTGGTCCCCGGAGAGCCTGCTCAGCCACCAGAGCGAGGCGCTGGAGGGCGCGCTGTGGGCGGCGCTGCGCAGCCTGCAGGAGCGCGCCGCGCTGGCGCGCAGGATGGCGGACCCGGCACGTCATCGCCGCCACGGCCTGGTCGCGCTCCGCTTCAACGAGCAGGCCCGCGAAGCGGAGCAGGCCGCGGCCGTGCTGCGCGAGCTGTTGCTGAAACGCAGTAGCGTTGCGGGTGCACAGCCACAGGGCGCCGTCCAGCACGAGGACCAGCGAGCAGCCGATGAGCGAGGACACCACCGAGCACGACCTTGAGGTCCTGCTCGACTACCTGCGCCGCAACCGCGGCTTCGACTTCACGGGCTACAAGCGCAGCAGCCTCAGTCGGCGGGTACGGAAGCGCATGCAGTCGGTCGGGGTGACCAGCTACCTCGACTACGTCGACTACCTCGAGGTGGTCCCCGACGAGTTCACGCAACTGTTCGACACCATCCTGATCAACGTCACCGCGTTCTTCCGCGACCCGCCCGCCTGGCAGTACCTCCGCACCGAGGTCGTGCCCCGCATCCTCGGGCAGAAGCAGCCGGACGAGCCGCTGCGGATCTGGAGCGCTGGCTGCGCCTCCGGGGAGGAGGCCTACACCCTGGCGATGCTGCTGGCCGAGTCGCTCGGCGGCGAGGACATCAGGGACCGGGTCAAGATCTACGCCACCGACGTCGACGAGGCGGCGCTCGGCCAGGCGCGCGCGGCGCACTACAGCCAGCGCGAGGTCGAGGGCGTGCCACCCGAGCTGCTCGAGCGGCACTTCGACCCCAACGGCCAGGGCTTCGTGTTCTCCAAGGAGCTGCGGCGCGCGGTGATCTTCGGCCGCCACGACCTGCTGCAGGACGCCCCCATCTCCCGGGTCGACCTGCTGGTGTGCCGCAACACTCTGATGTACTTCAACGCCGACGCGCAGGCCCGCATCCTGACGCGCTTCAGCTTCGCCCTGCGCGAGGAGGCCTACCTGTTTCTCGGCAGGGCGGAGATGCTGCTCGCCCACTCGAACTTGTTCAGCGCGTTCGACCTCAAGCGGCGCCTGTTCCGCAAGACTCCCAAGGGGTCGCTGCGCGACCGCCTGATGGTGCTCGCCGGCGCCGACGACCCGCAGACCAAGGAGGCCGACCCGCTGGAGGACCAGATCCGTGACTCGGCCTTCGAGGCGAGCCCGGTGGCCCAGCTCGTGATCGACACCTCCGGCCACCTGGTGCGGGTGAACCGCAGGGCGCGGGCGCTGTTCAACCTCTCCAGCGACGACAATGGCCGCCTGTTCCAGGACCTGGAGGTGTCCTACCGGCCGGTCGAGCTGCGCTCCAGGATCCAGCGGTCCTACGTCGAGCGCCGGGCCTCGCCGCTGTTCGAGGTCGAATGGACCGGCGGCTCCGGCGAGACGCTCTTCCTCGAGGTCGAGATCGTGCCGCTGCTGCACCCCCACGACCAGACCTTGCTGGGCGCCAGCGTGAGCTTCTCCGACGTGACCCGTTCCCACCGCTTCCAGGAGGAGCTGGAGCACGCCAACCGTGGCCTCGAGGAGGCCTACGAGGAGCTGCAGTCCTCCAACGAGGAGCTCGAGACGACCAACGAGGAGCTGCAGTCCACCGTCGAGGAGCTGGAGACCACCAACGAGGAGCTGCAGTCCACCAACGAAGAGCTCGAGACGATGAACGAGGAGATGCAGTCCACCAACGAGGAGCTGCAGACCATCAACGACGAGCTGAGCCGGCGCAGCGCCGAGCTGAACGAGGTCAACGCCTTCCTCGAGTCGATCTGGGCGAGCCTCGGCGGTGCCGTGACCGTGCTCGACGACGACATGCGGATCCTGGTGTGGAACCAGCGCGCCGAGGACCTGTGGGGTGTCCGTCAGGACGAGGTTCAGGGCAAGCACTTCTTCAACCTGGACATCGGCCTGCCGATGGACCGGATCCTGCCCGCGCTGCGCGCCGCCCTGTCGGACGGGTCGACCGAGACGGTCCAGCCCGCCCTCGTCCTGGACGCCAACAACCGTCGCGGCAAGCAGATCAGCTGCCGGGTCAACTGCAGCCCGCTGCTGGGCGCCGACTCGCACGTCCGCGGCGTGATCGTGGTGATGGAGCAGGAACCACGAGACGGCGAATAGCGACGACGCGAGCCGGGCTGACCGCTCGACCGGCCGGCATGCCCGCCTGCTATCGTCCAGCCGCGCGTAGTGTCTGTCGCCGGATCGATCGGAAGGGGGGCGCCCGGATGGCGAGCTGGGTCGAGCGGGACGCCGCGGTGGTGTGGCACGGCTTCACGCAGATGGCGTCGTGGGCGGAGAACGCGCCGGTCATCGTCGAGCGGGGTGAAGGCCGCGAGCTGATCGACGTGGACGGGCGACGCTACCTGGACGGGATCTCGTCGCTGTGGCTGACCACGCTGGGACATCGCGTCCCGGAGCTGGACAGCGCCCTGGTCGGGCAGGCCGGGCGGATCGCCCACTCGACCATGCTCGGCAACGGCAACCGGGTGGTGGTCGAGCTGGCCGAGGCGCTGGCCCGGGTGGTCCCGGTCGAGCGTCCGCACGTGCTGTTCGCCGGCGACGGCGCCAGCGCGGTCGAGCAGGCGCTCAGGATCGCCTTCCAGTACTGGGTCAACCTCGGCGTCGGCGGCCGCGCCAGCTATCTCGGGTTCGGTGGCGCCTACCACGGCGACACCGTCGGCGCGCTGTCGGTGGGGGACGACGCCTTCAACGGCCCGCTGTTCGAGCCGCTGCGCTTCCCGGTGCTGCGCGCCCCCGGCTTCGATCGGCCCGACTGCCTGAAGGTGGCCGCCGAGCTGGTGCGGGAGCACGCCGATGAGCTGGCGGCGGTGGTGGTCGAGCCGCTGGTGCAGGGCGCCGCCGGCATGCTGATGGTCGCGGCGGAGCAGTTCGCCCAGCTCGGCGAGGCGTGCCACCAGACCGGCACGCTGCTGGTGTGCGACGAGGTGGCGACCGGGTTCGGCCGCACCGGCACGCTGTTCGCCTCGCAGCGCTGCGGGCTGCGCCCCGACCTGCTGGTGCTGGGCAAGGGGCTGACCGGCGGCTACCTGCCGATGTCGGCGACGGTCGCGGCCGACCACGTCTACCGGGCCTTCCTGGGCGAGGACCTGGGCCCGCGCACCCTCTACCACGGCCACTCCTACGCCGGCAACGCGCTCGCGGCGGCGGTGGCGCTCGAGCACCTTCGGCTGCTGGAGCGCTGGGACGTGCCGGCCGGCGTGGCGGAGCGGTCGGCCCAGCTGCGCGGCCTGCTGCGTGAGCGGATCGTGCCACTGCCGGCCGTGCGCGAGGTGCGGCTGGAGGGGCTGATGGGCGGGATCGACCTGGAGGCGGCAGGGCAGGAGCGGGTCGGCCGGCGGGTGTGCGCCGCGGCGGTGCGCCGCGGCGTGCTGCTGCGCCCCCTGGGCGACACGGTCGTGCTGGTGCCACCCCTGACCATCACCAGCGCTGAGCTGGACAGGTTGGTCAGCGTGCTGGCCGCGGCGATCGTCGAGGTGACGGCAGCGTGAGCGGCCCCTGGCGCGCCTGGGCGGAGGCCGAGGCGCACGGGATCCGGGCGGCCGGGCGCTGGCGGGCGACGCGGGACTTCGACAGCCGCGACGCGGTCGCCGGGTGCCTCCACGACGGGCGCACGCTGGTGTCGTTCGCCGGCAACGACTACCTGGGCCTGCGGGTGCATCCGGCGGTGGTGGCCGCGGCGCGCCAGGCGCTGGAGCGCTGGGGCGCCGGCGCGGGCGCCGCGCGGCTGCTCACCGGGTCGCGGCCGGTCCACGGCGAGCTGGAGGCGGCGCTGGCCGAGTGGAAGCACGCCGAGCGGGCGCTGCTGTTCTCGACCGGTTTCATGGCCAACCTCGGGGTGCTGACCGCGCTCGGCGGTGCCGGGACGCTGCTGCTGTCCGACGAGCGCAACCACGCCTCCATCATCGACGGGTGCCGGCTCGCGCGCGCCGAGGTGGCCGTCTTTCCCCATGGCGACCTCGACGCCGTCGCCCGCCTCCTCGGCCGCGCGCCGCGCGCGCTGGTGGTCACCGAGGCGGTCTTCTCGATGGACGGCGACCTGGCGCCGCTGGAGCCGCTGGCGTGGCTGTGCCGGCGGCACGGGGCGCTGCTGGTGGTCGACGAGGCCCACAGCGTGCTCGGGCCCGAGCCCGACCTCGGCGGCGCGGAGGTGCTGCGGGTCGGCACGCTCTCCAAGACGCTGGGCGCGATGGGCGGTTTCGTGGCCGGCCCGGGCCCGCTGATCGAGCTGCTCTGCAACCGGGCGCGGTCGTTCGTGTTCACCACCGCGCTGCCGCCGGCGGACGCGGCGGCGGCGCTGGCCGCGGTCGGGGTGCTGCGCTCGGGCGAGGGCCGGGCGCTGCGGGAGCGCCTGCGCGGGCACGTCGAGCGGCTGGCGCCCGGCCACCCCAGCCCGATCCTGCCGTGGCTGCTCGGCGACGAGCGGGCGGCGCTGGCCGCGGCGCACCAGCTCGAGCAGGCGGGCCTGCTGGTGCCCGCGATCCGGCCGCCGACGGTCCCGCCGGGCTCGAGCCGGCTGCGGGTGGGCCTGTCGGCGGCGCACACCAGCGACCAGGTGGCGGCGCTGGCCGCGGCGCTGGCGCGCCTGGGCGCCCGGATCGCTCCGGCCGCGGCGGCGCGGCAGGGAGTGGCCCGTGCCTGAGCGCACCCTGCTGGTGGTCAGCGGCACCGCCACCGGGGTGGGAAAGACCTGGGCCGCCGCCGAGCTGCTGCGCGCGCTACGAGCGGCCGGCGTGCCCGTCGCGGCGCGCAAGCCGGTGCAGTCCTTCACCCCGGGCGAGGGCCCGACAGACGCGGAGCTGCTGGCGGCGGCGAGCGGCGAGGACCCCCACCGGGTGTGCCTGGCGCACCGCTGGCTGCCGCTGGCCGCCGCTCCGCCGATGGCTGCCGCCATGCTCGGCCGGCCCGGCTTCACGCTCAGGGCGCTGGCCGCCGAGCTGGAGCTGCCCGAGCGAGGGGTGGCGGTGGTCGAGGGCGTCGGCGGCCCGCGCTCCCCGCTGGCCGACGACGGCGACACCGTCGACCTGGCCGCCGCCCTTGACGCCGACGCCGTGCTGCTGGTGGCCGAGGCGGGGCTCGGGGCGATCAACGCGGTGCGGCTGGCCGCCGCGGCGTTCGCGCGCGCCGCTCCGGTCAGCGTGCTGCTCAACCGCTACCACCCGGCGGAGCGCCTGCATCCCGCCAACCTCGCCTGGCTGCGCGACCGCTGCGGCCTGGACGTGCTCGTCGAGGTCGCCGGGCTGGCCGCCCGCCTGGCCCGAAGCCACCAGCTCCCGCTCCCGATGGAGGCGCCGTGACCGCTCGCCAGCTGCTCGCCAACGCCGGCCAGGCCCTGCTCGACGAGGGCCGCGACCTCACTCCCGCCGAGATCACCGCCCTCGCCGAACTGCCCGATGGCGCCGTTCCGTCGCTGGCGGCGCTGGCGCACGAGGTCCGCCTGGCCCGCCTCGGCCCGACGGTCGAGCTGGAGGGGATCCTGTCGGCCAAGACCGGCGGCTGCCCCGAGGACTGCCACTTCTGCGCCCAGTCGGCGCGCTTCGACACCCCCGTCCGCGCCACGCCAGCGCTGGACCTCGGCCAGCTCTTGGAGGCGGCGCGGCAGACCGCCGCGCTCGGGGCCAGCGAGTTCTGCATCGTGATGGCGCTGCGCGGGCCGGGCGAGCGCACCATCGACCGGGTCCTGGAGGCCGCGGCCGTGATCCGCGCGGAGACCGGCCTGCAGGTCGCCGCCAGCCTCGGCATCCTGAGCGCGGAGCAGGCCAGGCGGCTCGCCGTGGGCGGGGTGCACCGCTACAACCACAACCTCGAGACGGCCCGCTCCTTCTTTCCGCGTGTGGTCGGCACGCACAGCTGGCAGGAGCGGTTCGACACCTGCCTGCGGGTGCGCGAGGCCGGTATGGAGCTGTGCTGTGGCGTGCTGCTCGGCATGGGCGAGACCCTCACCCAGCGCATCGAGCTGCTCCGCGAGCTGCGCCAGCTCGGGCCCGCCGAGGTGCCGGTGAACTTCCTGGACCCGCGGCCAGGCACCCCGCTGGCGGAGCGCCCGCTGCTCGACCCGCTGCAGGCGATCCGCTGGATCGCGCTGTTCCGCCTGGCGCTGCCAGGCGTGATCCTGCGGTATGCGGGCGGCCGCGAGATCACCCTGCGCGAGCTGCAGGCCATGGGCATGACCGCTGGGATCAACGCGCTCATCATCGGCAACTACCTGACCACCCTGGGCCGCCCGGCCGAGGAGGACCTGCGACTGCTCCACGACCTGCGGATGCCCATCGGCGCTCTTTCCGGCCTGCTGTGAACCTGACCTTGCCCGCTTGCGCAGCCGACGTTTCAGGCACAGCTCACGAGGCAACGCTGTCGATCGTCGAGGGGCCTACGCAGAACGGCTGAGGGGCGCGCCCTGGCATGGCGGTGGCACGAGTGATACGGTCCGTAACACCATGCAAGCCGTGCCGCCGCCGACGCCGTCGTCGGCGCCCCCCGACGGCCGCGCCCGCCGCCCTGCCGGTGTCGTCATCCTGAACTGGCGCGACACCGCCAACCCCGAGGGCGGCGGCTCCGAGCTGTTCGTCGAGAAGATGGCGGCCGGCCTGGCCGGGCAGGGACGGCCGGTCACCCTGGTGTGCGCCGCCCACGGCCACGCTCCCGCCGAGGAGTGGCGCGGCGGCGTCCGCGTGCTGCGGCGCGGCTCCGCGCGCACCGTGCACCTGCGGGCCCTGCTGCTGCACGTGCGCCGGCGGCTCGGCCCCCATGAGGTGATCGTCGACGTGCAGAACGGCATGCCGTTCCTGTCGGCGATCTGGTGCCGGCGGCCGGTGGTCGTGCTCGTGCACCACGTGCACCGGGAGCAGTGGCCGGTGGTGCTGCCGGCGCCGCTCGCCCGCCTGGGCTGGTGGGTCGAGTCGCGCCTGGCGCCCAGAGTCTACCGTCGTGCCAGCTATGTGGCGGTATCGCAGAGCACCTGCCGCGAGCTGGTCGACCTCGGCGTGCGCCCTGAGGCGATCACCGTGATCCACAACGGCGCCCGCCCGCTCCCGCCGGACCCCGCCGCCAGGTCGGCAGCGCCCACCATCTGCGTCCTCGGCCGGCTGGTGCCCCACAAGCGCGTCGAGCTGGCCCTCGAGGCGGTCGCCCGGATCCGCGGCCGCATCCCCGACGTGCGCCTGCTGGTCGTCGGCCGCGGCTGGTGGGAGCCGCGCCTGCGGGCGACCGCCGAGCGGCTCGGCCTCGGCGGGGCGGTGCGCTTCCACGGCTTCGTGGACGAGGCCACCAAGCGCGAGCTGCTGGCGCGGTCGTGGGTGCTGGCGATGCCGTCGCTCAAGGAGGGCTGGGGGCTGGCGGTGACCGAGGCGGCCGAGCACGGCATCCCGTCGGTGGGCTTCCGCTCGGCCGGAGGTCTGGGCGAGTCCATCGTCGACGGCGTCACCGGTCTGCTCGCGGATCAGCCGGACGAGCTCAGCGCGCATCTGGAGCGCATCCTCACCGATCGGGCGCTGCGCGAGCGGCTGGGCGAGGCCGCCCGGGCCCGCTGCGACCGGTTCCGCTGGGACCACGCCGCCGAGGCCTTCGCGGCGGTGCTGGACGGCGCCGCGGCGCGGTTCAGCGGGAGCCGTAGACGACCAGCGGCCGGTTCGACGGCGTCCCGCTGCCAGAGGTCGTGACCAGCGTCAGCGACGTGACGAACGCCAGCAGCAGTGCGCCGATGGCCAGAGCGACGAAGATCCGCATCAGCGGCTCCCTTCTCCAGATCGCCGGGAGGATACCAGTTTGCGACGCCGCCCGGCCATCGCCAGGCCGGTGACGGCCCATGCCAGGGTCGCCAGCGCGAGCGCGTCGGCCAGCAGCACCGGGCCGCGCCCGCTCGCGCCCGGCAGGTGCGCGACCGCGGGGTCCGGCACCCGGTACAGCGACAGCTCCGGGTTGTCGAGGACCATGGCCAGCCCGGCCAGGCGGGGCGTGAACCGCTCCACGCCGGCGAGCTTGAACGCCAGCACGTAGCGGATGCCGGCGGCGCCGAGACCTGGGGCGAACGGTGCCGGCCCGGTCACCAGCGGCGCCAGGCGGGCGCCGTAGGGATCCTCGCCGGGCACGGTGACGCCGGCCAGCTCCAGGTCGTCGTTGCCGACCGCGCGGCGGGTGAAGTAGCGCTGCGCCGGGTCGAGCACCGTGCGGTCGCCGTTCCACGGGAACGCCAGGTACAGGTGCCAGGGCAGCACGAGCATGGCGCCGGGGACCGGGTCGGCCGCCATGACCTCCCGCGCCGCGGCCCACTCGCGCGGGTAGGCGACCGGCTGCAGCCGCCCGGCGGCGCCCCACGCCAGCGCGGGCAGCAGCAGCACCGGCGCCGCCACCAGCACGGCGGCGAGCGCCGCTCGCGTGCGCCGGCCCGCCAGGGCGCTGAGCAGCCACTCGGCCCCGACGCCGAAGCCGACCGCCTCCACCAGCGCCAGCGGCGCCACCAGCTTCTCCGCGTCGCGCAGCAGCCCACCGCCGGGCAGGTGCAGGACGGCCAGGTCCACCAGTGCCCGCAGCCCGGGTGCCGCGTAGGCCGCGGCCAGCGCCAGCCCGGTGGCGGCGGCCGCCAGCAGCCCGAGCGCCGCGCCGCGCGGCCAGCGCCGCGGCAGCACCCGCCAGCCGAGCGCGGCGACGGCGAGCACCACCGCGAAGCCGGGCCACCACAGCCAGGAGCCGTGCCCCGGCGGCACCACCCGCGCGTTCCAGATGCCACCGAGGCCCAGCAGGGCCCCGACGGTGCCGAGCGGCCCGTCGGGCCGCGAGGCGAAGGCGGCCACGCCGACCGGCCTGGCGGGCACCCCGCCGGGCCGCAGCACGCTCGGCACCCACCAGGGCGCGTTCAGCAGCAGGCCGGCGGCGAGCACCACCCCGGCCCGGCGCAGGGCAGGCCGCGTCACCGCCTCCCGCCGGCGGGCCGGCCAGGCGACCACCAGCAGGGCCGTGGCCACGGCGATGGCGCCGCCCGGCGGGCTGCCGCAGGCCGCCACGGCGAGGCTGGCGACCAGCCCGTGGACCGGTCGCCCGCCGTCGCGCCAGGCGATCGCCGCGCCGACCACCCAGGGCAGGGCGGCGTACGACACCAGCAGCGCCCAGTGGCCGATCAGCAGCCGCTCATAGACGTGGGCGTTCCAGACGTACAGCGCGGCCGCCGCGGCACCGCCCAGCGCGGTCATCGCCGGCGCCAGGCGCGCGGCGCCCCAGCCACCGCCGACGAAGATGGCCACCAGCACGAGCTTCTGCAGCACGTCGGCGGGGAGCGCGCGCGAGGCGAGCGCCACCAGCAGGTCGCTCGGCACGGCCCTGGCGACCGCGGTGCCGAGCCCGAGCAGCTCCCGGGTGAGCTGCATCCGTGGCACGAACACCATGTCGTAGACCAGCACGTAGCCACGTCCCAGCAGCGGCGCGAGCGCGAGCGCGGCGAGCGCGGCCGCGGCGAGGAGCCCGCCGAAGCCGCCGCCGCGCCCGCCGGTGCGCTCCGGTCCGGCGCGCACCGGACCGCGGGCGCGCGCCGCGGCGAGATCGGTCAGGCTCAGGGCGCGTCCTCTACAGCGCGTCGGCCGGGCGGGTCTCGGGCGCCGGCTCGTTCGCCGGGCGGGACGGCTGGCGCGCGACCAGCGCGACCCCGAGCACCACCAGCACGACCCCGAGGGCCAGCGCCACGATCGGCAGGATCGTCTGGATCAGGCGGAGCTGGCTGGCGGCGGAGCTGGCGTCGTCGGCGTTCTCGCGCACGGTGGCGTCATCCCAGGCGAGCTGCCCGCGGAACCCGGTGAGCACCGGGTGGCCGTCAGCGGTCTGCAGGATCTGGGTCTGGTTCTCCGCGGCCTTGACGATGACGCCGCTGCGGGGCTCGACCCAGAGCGTCCTGTCGTTGCCGTACACGAGCGTGGCCGGCACGGTGAGCCGCTTCGGCTGCCCCGCCTGCACGCCGCTGACCTGGATCGTGTCCAGAGGGACGCCGCTGAAGTGCTGCTCGAAGCGGTACACCTTCACGCCCCGGACCTTCTCCTCGCCGACGAACGTCGCGGGGAAGGCCTGCTGGGCCCTCGAGTCCCAGAACGAGTAGCCCGTCTTGCGGGTGTTGAAGGGGAACTTGAGGGTGAGGCCCTCGTGCCGGGGCCGGTCGCCGCAGCAGTTGCGCGACTCGGCGCTGACCCGGTCCAAGGCGATGCGCTCCTGGATGACCTCGATCACGCCACCGTCGCCGAGGTCCTTGGTGACCTCGAAGCTGTCCCACACCGCCGTTCCGGAGCTGCCGGCGCGCGGGTCGCCCTTGACCGTGCGGACGTTCTGGAGCTGGGCGGTGACCTCTCTGAGCTTGGCCCGGTTGAAGTAGGTCGCGGTGCCGGTCGCGACCGGCTGCGAGTACTGGTTGAGCGGCGCCTTCTGGAGCCGCGGGTAAGCGTAGAAGCGCACCAGGAGCGAGAAGAACACGAGGAAGAACCCGACGAACACCAGAACGTACGCGACCCGACGGCCCACCTTGGCCTCCCTTGACACTTCTTAGGTGTAACTCTTCGAAACAGATCAGCTCCGAACACTACACAAAGATTTGCACCGAAAATAGACTCCTGGGCCTGGCCTGCACAGTCGGGCACTATCACCATAAACGGAAGTCGAGCCGATGAGCGACCTGGTGCCGCGGAGGTGGTGGCGGTGAGGCGGCTGCACGTGGCCCCTGGCCCGTGGCTTCGCCGCGCGGCGATGGTGGTGCTGCTCTGGCTGCTGGGCGGCCTGGCGGGCCTGCTGCTCGGCGTGGTGATCGTGGTGCTCGAGCTGCCGCACCCGCTGGCGCCACGCCGGCTGCTGATCGCCGCGCTGCTGCTGTTGCTGGCGCTGCCGCTGGTCGTGCTGGCCCGCGGCCTGCCGACGCGGGCCACCCTGAGCGCGGACTTCGCCGCCGGGAGCCTGCTGCCGCACCTGCTGGCGGGCGTCGCTGTCACGCTGCTGGTGCTCGGCGTCCTGCGCGACGTCCGCGCTCAGGGTGGCCCGCCCGCGCCACCCGGGCCGGCGCCGCCCGACGCCGGGCACGGACAGCGCGCGCTCGCCCCCCGGAGCACGGCCGGCGAGCTCGAGCACGCCGGCGACGCTGGCGCGCACGACGGGCCGACGCCGCGATGAGCGCGCCGGCGGCGCTGGTCTCGGTGGTGGTGCCGACGCGCGACGCCGCCCGCACCCTGCGCACCTGCCTGCGGTCGATCCGCGCCCAGAGCCACCCCGCGATCGAGCTGATCGTCGTCGACAACCGCAGCGCCGACGGGACCTGGGAGCTGGCGCTTGAGCTCGCCGACGCGGCGCTGCGGGCGGGCCCGGAGCGCAGCGAGCAGCGCAACGCCGGCGTGGCGCGAGCGCGCGGCGAGTGGGTCATGTGGATCGACGCCGACATGGAGCTCCGCCCCGACGTGGTGGAGCGCGCGCTGGCCGCGGCGCGCGCCGCCGCGGCGGCCGGGGTGTTCATCCCCGAGCGCAGCGACGGCAGCGGGTTCTGGACCCGCTGCCGCACCCTGGAGCGGCGCTGCTACCACCGGGAGCCGCGCATCGAGGCGCCGCGGCTGCTGCGCCGGGCCGACCTCGAGCGGGACGGCGGCTTCAGGAGCGGGGCCGGCCTCGAGGACGCCGAGCTGCGCACCCGCCTGCTGGCCGCCGGGGTCCCGCTGGCCTGGGCGGACACGCTGATCGTGCACCACGAGGGCCGCCTCACCCTCGCCGGCGTCGCCCGCAAGCGCTTCTACTATGGCAAGAGCCTCCCCGCCTACCACCGCGCCCATCCGGGCGCGGTGTGGGGCCAGATCGGCGCCACCCTCGGCGCATTCTGGCGCCACCGTCGCCTGCTCGGCGCCGACCCGGCGCACGCCGCCGGGCTGCTGCTCCTGCGCGCCACCGAGGCGGGCGCCTACCTCGCCGGCGCCCTCGCCGCCCGCCGCGCCGGCCGCCAGCCCGAGGTGTGAGAGCGCTCAGGGACGGGGTGGGCCGGCCTGGACGCGCTGGCGGGCGGTTGCGACCGGGCCGTGGAACCAGCCCAGCTTCTCGACCCACCAGGTGAGGCCGACGGCCTCCAGCGCGGCCACGCGGGCGGAGTCGGCGGCCTGGTCGCGGCCGCCGCTGTGCCCCTCGACCACCACGTCGAGCGGGACCAGCCCGGCGGGCCGCCGCGAGCGCGTGTAGCGCACGATCTCGTCGAGCTGCGCCGGCGCCATGGTGTCCGCGTGGCCGATGCCGGCATGGGTGGGGAACACCCCGTCCCAGCGCGCGGCGCGCCGGAACGGCCGCCGGTTGGGCCAGCGGCCGGCCACCCACACGGGCACCCGTGGGCGCTGCAGCGGGCGCGGCAGGAAGACGGTCTCCGCCACGCGGTAGTGGTGGCCGTCATGGCTGAACGGCTCCCCGCGCCACAGGCCGTCAAGGATCGCCAGCCCCTCGTCGAGCTTGTCCGCGCGCACTCTCGGATCGCCGTCCTCGCCAAAGGCGGCGAACTCCTCCTCGGCCTGCGACCCCAGCCCGACGCCCACGACCAGCCGGCCGCCCGAGAGCACGTCAAGGGTGGCGGCCTCGCGGGCGAGCTTCCACGGGCGACGCCTGGGCAGCGCGCAGGCCAGCACGCCCAGCCGGATCCGAGCGGTCGCGGCGGCGATCGCCGTGACGGTCAGGTACGGGTCGGCGACGGGCCAGCCGCGCCGGCGGTAGGCGACGTGGTCCCAGACGAAGACGCCGTCCCATCCCGCCGCCTCCGCCTGCCGTGCCAGGTCGACCAGCAGGCACGGGTCACCGTAGTCGCCGACGTTGGGCAGCCCGACCGCGTAGCGCATCAGCGGGCGCGGCGGCGCGAGCCGGTGCGGGCGGCCTGGCGCTGGGGCTGCCAGATGGCGTTGCCCGGCGGCGCCCACGAGCAGTTGGAGAACTCGATCAGGTTGCCGCCGTGGCTGGCGTGGATGCGGCGCAGCGCCCGGGCGACGCCCCCGCTGCTGGTGTTGTCGAAGAAGACCTTGCCGTCGCACGCCATCACCAGCGGGCGCAGCCGCTCGAACTCGGCCACCACGGCCTCGGCGCGGTGATCGCCGTCGAGGAAGGCGAAGTCGACGTGGTCGACCTCGCCGGCCAGCCTGGCGAGGTAGTCGCGGCTGTCGCCGACGTGGAAGCGGATGCGCCCGGCGACGCCGGCCTGCTCCGCATGCCGCCTGGCCAGCTCGACCACCTCGGGGTCGAGGTCGACCGTGCGCACCACCCCATCGGCTCGGGAGTCCACCAGCGCCTGCGCCAGGACGATGGTGGAGAACCCCCGGTTGGTGCCGGTCTCCACCACCACCGGGTCTGACGGCGGCAGGCTCGACAGCAGCGTGTAGTACAGCAGGTTCCAGCTCGGGTAGCCGATCGACAGCCCGGTCCGCGCCACCGCCGAGCGCAGGTCGTGGCAGCCTTCCTCCTGCTCGGCCAGGTAGGGGTTGACCAGCAGCCTTCGGTCATAGTCGAACCTGCGCCTGCTGGGGATCGGGCGGATCGAGTGGTACAGCCACTCGAGGCGTGTTCGGATCGATTCAGCCATTGGGACCAGCGAGCCTCCTTGCTGGCGCGAGAGCCGAATCATAAGGTGCGGCCGTGAACCTCGCGAGGCTGCAGCGCAACTGGGACCTGCTCGGTCGGTCCGATCCCCTGTGGGCGATCCTGTTCGACCGGACCAGGCGGGGTGGCCGCTGGCGGCCCGAGGAGTTCTTCGCCACCGGTCGCGAGGAGGTCGCCCGGCTGCTCGCCGACCTCGATCGCATCGGCGTGCCGGTGCGCGGGGGCCGCGCGCTCGACTTCGGCTGCGGCGCGGGCCGGCTCACCCAGGCCCTGGCCGAGCACTTCGACGAGGTCGACGGCGTTGACATCGCCCCGTCCATGCTGGCGCTGGCCGAGCGGCACAACCGGCACGGGGCGCGCTGCCGCTACCACCTGAACGCGCGCCACGACCTCGCGCTCTTCGGCGCCACGAGCTTCGATCTCGCCTGCAGCCTGCTGGTGCTCCAACATGTCGAGAACCGCTACGCACTCGGCTACCTCGCCGAGCTGCTGCGCGTGCTGCGCCCCGGCGGCGTGCTGGTGGCCGGCGTGCCGAGCCACCCGCAGCCGACCCTGCGGGGCTGGCTGTTCGCGCTGCTCCCCAACGCCGTGCTCAACCCCTGGCGCCGGCTGCGCTACCGGCACCGGGGCGTGATGGAGCTGCACGGGCTGCCCCGGGAGCAGGTCGTGGCGGTGCTGCGCGCCGCCGGCGGCCGGGTCGTGGAGGTCAGGCCCGACGACGCGCTCGGCCGCGACTGGCAGGCCTTCCGCTACGTCGCGGTCAAGGAGCCGCCCGGCTGACCCGCGGCCTCCACTGTTACTGGCGGTAGCTTCGAGATAGGCTTGCGCCCCGACCCATTCCTCGCGAACAGGACCGCGCCACGATGGACAGTGCCCGGCCCCAGGCATCCGAGCTGCCGGCGCCGCGCCAGGTGCCGTCGCGCGTGTCGCTGCGGCGAGCCGGGCTGCTGATGGGCGCGGCCATGGGCGTCGGCAACGTCCTCAACTACGCCTACAACCTGGCGATGGTCCGGCCGCTCGGTCCCGCCGGCTACGGCGCGCTCGCCGCGCTGCTGGCGCTGGTGCTGATCGGCGCCTTCCCCGGCATGGCGCTGCAGGTGGTGGTGGCCAGGCACACCGCGCTGCGCGGCAACGACCAGCGCGCGATCGGGGAGCTGTGGGCCGGCACGCTGACGGTGACGCTGGTGGGCGGGGCGGGGCTCGGCCTGCTCGGCGTGCTGGCCGCGCCGGCGGTGACCGGCTTCCTCCACCTCGGCTCGATCGTGCCGGCGCTCTGGCTCGCGGCCGCGCTGGCGCCGCTGCCGGCGATCGCGGCCACCCAGGGCATGCTCCAGGGCCGGGAGCGCTTCGGCGCGCTCGCCGCCGTGCTGCTGGCCGCCGCCGGTGGCAAGCTGGCCGCGGGCACGGCCCTGGTCGCGCTCGGCGGTGGCGTCGCCGGCGCCGTGGCCGGCGCGGCCGCCGGCGGGGTCTTGGCCCTGGTCACCGGGCTCGCGCTGGTGCGAGGCTCGCTGGCCCGCCCCGATGGGTCGCGATCCGGCGCCGTGGCGTTGCGCGGCGTGCTGGCCGCAGGCACCGCCATCCTCGGGCTGCTGCTGCTCACCAACCTCGACGTGCTGCTCGCCCGCCACCATCTCAGCTCGCATGACGCCGGCCTGTACGCGGCCGGTGCGGTCATGGCCAAGATCGCCTTCTGGGCGCCGCAGTTCGTGATCACCGTGGTGTTCCCCCGGCTGGTCGCGCCGGAGGGCCGAGCGCGGCTGCTGGGGCGCGCCGCGGCGGTGGTGACCGCCGGCGGCGCGCTGCTGGTGGCCGGGGCCGCGCTCGCGCCCCGCCTGGCGGTGCTGCTCCCCTTCGGCCGGGAATACCTGGAGGTGGGCCCGCTGCTGCCGGCCTTTGCCATGCTCGGCACCGCGCTGGCGCTGGTGGAGCTGCTGCTGTTCGCCGGCATCGCCGCGGGCGACCGGCGCGTCAGCCGGCTGCTGCTGGCCGCGGTGCTGGCCGAGGCGGCGCTGATCCAGCTTGCGCTGCACCGCTCGATCGGCCAGATCGTCAGCGTGGCCCTCGGCACCGCCGTCGCCCTGCTGGCCGCCGGTTGGGTGCTGGAGCGCCGCCGCGCCGCGAGCCCGCTGGACCCGGGGTTTCGGGGCATGGCCAAGGGTCGCGAGCGCTAGCACGTGCCGGTCGGGGACCGGCGCACCAAGGACCGGCTCAGCGACGTTCAGGTGCTGTTCAGCTTGCCCCTGGGAGCCTGCGTCCCGTCGGTCGACCGACGGAGCGGTCCAGGACCGCGACGGAAGCATCGACGACGGTGGCCAGACGACCATGACCGGCAGGAGGATGACATGCCTTGCCACAGACAAGACCCGGCGCGACCACCCGGCCCGAAGCACTGGCAGGGCGTGACCCTGCTGAGCATCGGCTTGGCCGTGGCGCTGGTGACCAGCGCGTGCGGCGCATCTTCGAGCTCCAGGAAACCGACGACGGCGGCCACGATGCCCCCAGGCCCAAGTTGCATCAAACCCGATGACGGCAATGGATGCCTCCCGGTCGCACCGGCCAGCAAGCGGGTCGATCTCACCAGGCCGTCGTTCTCCCACCCGACGCCGATCACCAATCTGCTGCATCCCAGCAGTAGGATCGCCCAGGTCGTCTATGGCGGCCAGGTCGACGACAAGCCGTTCCGGACCGAGTTCACCCTGCTTCCCGGCAGCAAGACCATCAGCTGGAACGGCCAGCAGATCAACACGGTCACCTTGCAGTACCTGGCGTACTCCGACGGGCGCATCCAGGAGATCGCGCACGACTGGTTCGCCCAAGCCGATGACGGAGCCGTGTGGTACCTCGGCGAGGACGTGTCCGACTACAAGAATGGCGTCGCCTACACCCACGAGGGCACCTGGCTGGCCGGCAAGGACGGCCCGGGTGCGATGATCATGCCCGCCAACCCCAAGGTCGGCGACGTGTACCGCACCGAGAACGCCCCCGGCATCGTCTTCGAGGAGATCACCGTCAAGGCCGTCGGCCAGACGGTGCCCGGCCCGAGCGGCCCGGTCAGCGGCGCGCTCATCGTCTCGGAGCTGCATACCGACGGCACCCGCGAGGACAAGATCTTCGCTCCCGGCTACGGCGAGTTCTCCACCGGCGACCCCAAGGGCGACCTGGAGGCCGCCTCCCTCGCCGTGCCAACCGACGCACGACCCGGCCCGCTGCCAGCCCAGCTCATCACCCTGTCCGCGTCGGTCCGCACGGCCTTCGACACGGTCGGCCGCAACGACTGGACCGGCGCCTCCGCCGCGAGCAAGACCTTGGGGACGGCTTGGGGCGCCTACCGGTCGGGCGACGTGCCCGAGCTGCTCGAAAAGCAGATGAGCAGGGACATCGACGCGCTCGCCGGAGCCGTCGCCGCCCGCAAACCCGCAGAGGCCCGCCAAGCCGCCCTCCGCGTCGCCCAGAACGGCCTCGACCTCCAACTGCGCTACCAGCCGGTCGTCAAGATCGACCTCGCCCGACTCGAGCTGTGGGCACGCCAGGTCGCCGTTGACGCCGCCGCCAACGACGCCGGCGCCGTCGCCGGCGATGGCAGCACGCTCGAATGGATCCGGGAGCGGGTCCGCCATGCCGTCGACCCGGCCACGGCCACGCGCCTTGACACCCAACTCCGCGACCTGCGGGCCGCGGCCGACAACAAGAATCTCGCCGCCGCAGCCAAGGCCACCCCGGCGCTGCTGGCGACGATCGCGGCCATCCAGCCCGGCTGACAGGCGTTGGGGGGCGGCCCGGGCCGCCCCCCAACACGTTCAGGTCTTCGCGGCGCTCCGCCCGGCCAGGGCGCGTTTGGCCATAGTTCAGCACCGGCGTGTAAAGATCCTCACTCGACCGCGTGGAGGGCAAACAATGCGGGTGCTGGTGGTCGAGGACGAGCAGCGGCTCGCCGCCGGGCTCCGCAATGGGCTCGAGGCGGAGGGGTTCGCCGTCGACGTTGCCTTGGACGGCAACGACGGGCTGTGGCTGGCCCGGGAACACCCCTATGACGCGATCGTCCTCGACATCATGCTGCCCGGCATCAACGGCTACAAGATCTGCCAGACGCTGCGGCAGGAAGGGGTCTGGACGCCGATCCTGATGCTTACCGCCAAGGGGGGCGAGTGGGACGAGGTCGAGGCGCTCGACACCGGCGCCGATGACTACCTGACCAAGCCGTTCTCCTACGCGGTGCTGCTCGCCCGGCTGCGGGCCCTGCTGCGCCGGGGCGCCCAGGAGCGGCCAACCGTGTTGGAGGCGGGTGATCTCCGCGTGGACCCGGCGGCCAAGCGGGCGTGGCGGGGGGACGTCGAGGTGGACCTCACTCCCCGCGAGCTTGCCCTGCTGGAGTTCCTGGTGCGCCGCCGGGGCGAGGTCGTCTCCAAGCGCGAGATCCTCGAGCACGTCTGGGACTACGACTTCGAGGGCGACCCCAACATCGTCGAGGTGTACGTGCGGCGTCTGCGCAACAAGCTCGACCGGCCCTTCGGTCGGGTCTCGATCCAGACGATGCGCTGGGCTGGCTACCGGCTGGCGGCCAATGGCGGCTGAGGAGCGCCGATCTTGGGCGACCCGGATCCGGACACGGGTGGGCACGGTCCGAGTGCGCACGACCGTGGCGGCCGTCGTGGTCGTTGGCGTGGCCATGGCGGCGGGTGCCGTGGTGCTGGTCGTGGTCCTGCGCGTCACCCTCACCCGTGAGGTTGGCAACGCGGCTCGGGCACGCGCCGCCGACGTGGCCGCCGTCCTCGAGTCGGGGACCCGACCGGGCGAGCTGGGCATCGACAACACCGAAGACCTGCTGATCCAGGTCTTCGACGAAGGCGGCCGGGTCGTCGCCTCGAGCCCCAACGTGGCGGGGTTGCCGCCGGTGACGCGCCTGCGCTCAGGAGAGTCGGCCAAGGTCGACGTGCCGGTCGACAACGACCCCTTCCTTGCCGTCGCCACCGCCGCCCCCAAGGCCCGGCTCACCGTCGTGGTCGCGCGCGCCCTTGACGGGGTCGGCGAGGCAACCTGGATCGTCACCGGCCTGCTCGCCGTGGGACTCCCCGTGCTGTTGCTGGTGGTCGCCGCGACCACGTGGAAGGTCGTGGGGCGGGCGTTGGCGCCGGTCGAGGCGATCCGCGGCGAGGTCGACGAGATCTCCGCCGCCGAGCTGCACCGGCGGGTCCCGGACCCGCCAGGCGCCGACGAGATCGCCCGCCTGGCACAGACCATGAACCGCATGCTGGGCCGCCTCGAACGCGCCAACGCGCGGCTGCGGCGCTTCATCGCCGACGCCTCCCACGAGCTGCGCTCACCGGTCGCCTCCATCCGCCAGCACGCCGAGGTCGCCCTGGCCCATCCCGACCGCGCCACCACCGCCGAGCTGGCAACGACAGTCCTGGCAGACAGCGTCCGGGTCCAGCGCCTCGTGGAGGACCTGCTGCTGTTGGCCAGCGCCGACGAGCACACCTTGCAGCAGTTGCCCCGGCGCCCCGTCGATCTCGACGATCTGGTCTTCGATGAGGCCCGCCGCCTGCGGGACGCCACCGACCTGCGGGTCGACACCACCGCGGTGTCCGCGGGCCGGATCGATGGTGACATCGCGGGGCTGCGCCGAGTGCTCCGCAACCTCGGCGACAATGCCGCCCGTCACGCCCGCACCCGCATCTCGTTCGCGCTCGCTGCGCACGACAGTGCCGTGGTCCTGGCGGTGGACGACGACCGACGGCGACCGCGACCGCGTCCTGGAGCGGTTCGTCCGCCTCGACGATGCCCGCGCCCGCGACGCCGGTGGCAGTGGGCTCGGCTTGGCGATCGCCGCCGAGCTGGTCGCTGCCCACGGCGGCACGATCAGCATCGCCGACAGCCCCCTCGGCGGGGCCCGCATCCAGGTGAACCTGCCTGGGCAGGGGCCGCCCGGCGACTGAAACGGGACCATAGCGCTGCGCACGACAAAACAGGACCACAGCGGCATCGCCTCGTACTTCACCGGGCTCAGGTACTCAGCCTCAAAGCATCACGGACACCCTGAATTGGTTCCGAAGGCGCGCAGGACCTCGCCCAGGCGGGCGCACTGGCGGCGCAGGTCGTGGCGCTCCAGGACGGAGCGGCGGTTGGAGGCGCCGACGGTCGCCCGCCTGGCGGGGTCGGCGAGGAAGCCGAGCAGCGCCTCGGCCAGCGCCTCGGCGTCGTCGGGCACGCGCGGGTTCGGCGGGCGGACGGCCTCGTGGTTGGAGCCGCAGACCGTCGTCACCACCGGCAGCCCGCTCGCCATGGCCTCGATGTAGACGATCCCGAACTGCTCGTTCCACACCGGGGTCGGGCGTGGCGCGGTGACCAGCACCGCCGCCCGGCGCAGTGCCTCGGCCACGCGATGGCGGTCGCCGGATCCCAGGTAGCTCACGCCGCTCCCCGGGCGGTCGGCCTCGCGCCGTACCAGGCCCTCGAGCGGCCCGCGGCCGAGCACCTCCAGCCGCGCCTCGGGCAGGCGCCGCCGCACCAGGCGCTGCGCCTCCAGGACCCGGTCGATCCCCTTGTTGCCGGCCAGGGGCGAGACGAACAGCGCCACCGGCTCGGACTGTGGCGCCGCGGCGGGCCGGAACAGCTCGGTGTCCACCCCGGGCAGCACCACCGGGCAGCGCTCGGGCGGCAGGCCCAGGGCGACGCAGTGCTCGCGTGCCGCCTCCACCAGGCAGATGAAGAGGTCGGCGCCGCGGGCGCGCCGCAGCGCCTGGCGGTACGGAGGCAGCCGGTACAGGGGCATGGCCGGGTCGTTGGCCCAGACCAGCACCGCCTGGAGCTGCCTCCGATGCCTGGCCAGCGCGCTCACCTGCCCGGTCACCAGCGAGCACAGCTCGAGCGAGACGAGCCAGCCGGGCGGGATCGCCACCGAGTCCAGGCCCCGCAGCCAGGCGAGCGCGCCGGCCTCCACGAAGCGATGGGTGGGCTGGCGATAGCGGCGCTCGACGAAGCGCGCCCGCTCCGGCGGTCGCGGGGTCCCAACGGCGGTCACCTCCGCCCCGGGCATCAGCGTCAGCCAGTGCAGCTCCCGGAACGGGCGCTGCCCCGGCAGCATGAACCAGGTGACGGCCAGCGGCGTGACGGCCAGCGGCTGCGAGCCCGGGTCAGCCACGCGGCCCTGCGCCGTCGACGGTGCCGCCAGTGTCCCGCAGCCACGACCTGCCCCAGTCGACCAGCGCCTGCACGAGCGGCTCGAGCCGCGCCCGCTCGCCCTCGGCGATCGAGTACTCGACCCTCGGCGGGACCTGGTCGTGGACGGTCCGCACGACGATGCCGTCAGCCTCGAGCTCGCGGAGCTGCTGAGTGAGCATCTTCTGCGAGATCGGCGGCATGAGGCGTCGCAGCTCGCTGTTGCGCCGTGGCTGCTGCAGCAGGAAGAAGCCGATGAGCAGCTTCCACTTCCCGCCCAGGACCGTGAGCGGGACGTCCACGGGACACAGATAGCCGCGCTCGTGCTGACGCTGACCTGCCCTCGGGGTCACGCGCACAGGCGGCGTCCTTTCTCTCTCGAGCCAGCAGATGGTCACCGCAAAGCATGTACACGTCGCTTCGGCCGGTACAAGAACCGAGAACCCCTTTGGCTTGCGGGCCGCAAGGGATGCCGTTGGCGAATTGGTGGTGTGGGTTCCAGGGGCGGCAAGGCATTCGGAATTCGCCTCACCGAGCACTGATCGCCTCCACGGCAGGCAGCCCGGTCCCTATCCCGGCCGCCGCCGGCGCCTCAGGGGCCGTAGGCCAGCAGCGCCATCATGCCGCTCATGGAGTGGTAGAGGTTGTGGCAGTGGGCGAGCCAGCGCCCGGGGTTGTCGGCGACCACGTCGGCGACCACCGTCTGCAACGGCACCACGATCACCGTGTCCTTGCGCGGCCCGGGCGCGCCGTCAAAGCGGACCTGGAAGGTGTGGCCGTGCAGGTGGACGGGGTGCACGATCGCACGGGCGGCCTGGCCGTACTTGCCCTCTGGCACCGCCACCAGCGGGAAGGCGCCGTCACCGAGCCGAACCTCCAGGTCGTAGCGCTCGCCCATGGCGATCACCAGGGTGTCCACGGTCACCGGGCGCACCGGGAAGCCGTCGGAGTGGGTGACCGTGAGCCGGTGGCCGCCGAGCGCGACCCGGAAGGCGGTGTCGGCGCCGGCGTTGACGATCCGGATCCGGGCACGCTGGCCAGGCCGCGCGCGAAAGGTCGGCGGCGCGCTCGGCAGCCGGCCGTTGAGCAGGTAGTGGGGGTAGGCGACGTCGCCGCCCTCGCTCCCGAGCACCGCCGACTTGGGCCCTGAGCGCATGTCCATCATGCCGCCCCGCATCTCGCGCATGACGTCGTCCGGGGTGCGGCCGGTGCCGTCGAGCCAGTCGTCGAGCACCACCACCAGCTCCAGCTCGTAGCGGCCCGGCTCGGCCGGGTCGTCGACGATCAGCGCTCCGTACAGGCCGCGGTCGGGCTGCACGCCGACGTGCGGGTGATACCAGTAGGTCCCGGGGTGGGGGAGCCTGAAGCGGTAGCTGCCGCTGCGCCCAGGGGCGATGGGGGGTTGGGTCAGGCCGGGCACGCCGTCCATGTCATTGGGGATGGCCAGCCCGTGCCAGTGGACGGTGGTGTCCTCCGGCAGGCGGTTGTCGACCCGGACCGAGAGCGTGTCGCCGACGCGGCCGCGCAGCAGCGGGCCGGGCACGGCGTCGCCGTATGCCCAGGTCCGCACGACGCGGCCGCCCAGGTCGATCTCGCCTGGGCGGGCCTCGAGCGAGGCGGTGAGCCCGGCCGGGGCCGACCTCGCCGTCGTCGAGGGGGGGACGATCCCGAACCCTTCACTACCGGTCGAGGTCAAGGGCCCCGTCGGGGCGCTGGAGAGCTCGCGCAACGCCCCGAGCCCGCCGGCCAGGCTCAGCGCGGTGACCACCCCGCCGCCAACGAGGAGCTGGCGCCGCGTCATCCCCCGCCCGCGGGTGCGGCTGGCCCGATCGGGCTCGACGACGCGGATGCGGGGGGACGCCATGCCAGCTCTCCTGACGATCGCGGGTCGTGCTGCGGACCGTGGCACCTTGCTCGCAGCCGCTAACCAGCCGCTAACCTCGATGCTCGGGGAGGCCACTTGCCGATCTGACCGTCCAGCCGCGCGCCGCCGTTGCCGAGACCTTGAGGGGATGCCCGGCGGGTCTGTGCCAGCACGGCGCGGGCCCGGCCGGCCGAGGTCCGGCGACATGGGGGGAGCGGGTGGCGGCGAGGCGGCAGGTGGTCGTGCTGGCAGTGGTCCTGATGGCGGCGGTGGGGAGCAGCGCGCTGGCGCTCAGCCCGCGGCGCGCGTGGGCGGCGACGCCGTCGCCGGCGACCACGGGATGCTATCGCTGGAGCCGCGCCCTGCACGTGGGCATGAGTGGCGCGGACGTGGCGCAGCTCCAGATCCGCGTGGCCGGGTGGGCGGCCTACCGGAGCTACGTGACGGTCGACGGAGTCTTCGGTCCCCAGACACAGGCGGCGGTGGCGCGCTTCCAGTCGGGGTACGGGCTGCCCGCGGACGGGGCGGCCGGCAGCGGCACCTTTGCCAAGCTCTACTCGCTCCAGGACGCCGACTGCACCCCGGTCCACTTCGCCTGGAGCGAGCTGGACGACAGCAGCGCCTGCGGCGGTGGCTTCGACGGCGGCAAGCTGCCGGCCACCACGGTCCAGGCGAACGTGTTCCGCGTGATGTGGAAGCTGGAGGCGCTGCGGCACAAGCTGGGCGACCACCCGCTGGTGATCACCTCCGGGTTCCGCAGCATCCTGTGCAACCAGTGGGTCGGTGGCGCCAGCAACAGCCAGCACATGTACGGCACGGCCGCTGACGTGGTCGGCGGCAGCGGCGTGTCGCTGTGCGCGATCGCGCTGGCGGCGCGCTCGGCCGGCTTCAGCGGCATCCTCGGGCCCGGCGCGCCCAGCCACGACGACCACGTGCACCTCGACAGCCGCATCGAGAACCACTCCGACGGCCTCACCGACGGCTGGTACTGGTCCGCGCCGGCCTGCGGCATCCCCACCTCCACCTCCACCACGCTCAAGGCACTGGAGGCGGAGCTGGACGTGTAGCGCCCAAGGCGCGGGGTCCCGGATCAGCGACCCTGGATCACGTAGAGGCGGTCGTTGCGCTGCCGGGTGAAGCCGAGTTTCTCCGCCACGCGGGCGCTGGCGGTATTGTCCCGCGAGGTGGTCCAGCTCGGGATACGGCCGCGGCGCAGGATGTCCGCGCACAGCGCACCCGCGCACGCGGTGCTCAGACCGTTCCTGCGGAAGCCCGGCTCGGTCGCCACCCCGATCTCCTCGTAGCGCTCCCCGACGAAGAAGACGCATGCGACCGACACCAGCCGGTCCCGCGAGAACGCCCCCAACGCCATGCCGCTCGCCGCCAGCCCGGCCGGGCCGCCCCATGTCCTGGAGACCCAGCGGCACTCGGCACCCAGCCCGTCGAGTGCCCCGGCGTCGTCCGGCCGGAGGCGCCGGACGACCTGGCCGGGCGCCGGTGCCGGCCGCAGCGGGCCGTGCAGCGCGAGCACCACGCGGTCCCACACCAGCAGGCCGGGATAGGCCGCCGCCAGCAGCGGGACGAACCGCGGCGGCGCCTCGACGAACCCGGCGATGTGGCCGCGGAGGTCGGCCGGCGCCAGCGCCTCCGGGGCGCCGGCCAGCGAGTAGTTCGCCCCGGTCTCCACCAGCAGCGCGTGCGGTTGCGGCCAGCGGTCGGCCAGGCAGGTCCCGCTGCCGGTGCGGATGACGTGCAGCCCGACGAGCGGCCCCGGCCGGTCGGGGATGAACCAGTGCTCCAGCGTGGCAAGCTGCTCCCGCGAGATCGGGACCATCGGCCGCGCGGGTGTCAACGCCGCCGCCTCGGCGTGGCGAGGGCGATCTGGATCATGCTCAGCGGCCCTCGGCGACGCGGGTGAGGTAGACCACGCCGACGAAGGAGCGGTAGAGCTGCAGTGGGTCGTCGCCCTCGATCAGCACCGACCGCAGGCCGCTTCGATCGACGCCGCGGATCCAGGTGGCCATCTCGGCCATGTCGGCGGTCTGCAGCCACAGCTCCAGGCGGGCGGGCAGGTCGATGGCGGGTGGGGTGAGCGCGCCGGCGCGCCGCACTGCTCGCCGCGCGCCCTCGCGGACCAGCCGGCGGGCCGCGTCGGGGTGCAGGTTGTGGGCGGCGAAGCGGGTGAGCGACTCCTTGACGACCACCAGCTCCGCGCCCGGCAGCAGGGCCTTGGCCTCCTCGGCCGTCTGGCGGTCGCCGCTGACCAGCGCCACCGGCACCCCGGCGTGCAGCGCCACCAGGGCGTTGATGCCGCTCTCGCCGACCCGCGTGCCGTTCAGCTCCACGTGGCTGATCACCGCGGGGTTGTAGGTGTGGGACAGCACCGCGCTCTCGCCGCTGATCGAGCCGTGGTAGCCGACGAACAGGCACGCGCCGAAGCTGGTGTCCAGGCCCTGCATCATGTACAGCGGCTTGTGCCGGCCGGCGATGTAGCCGGCCTCGCCACGCAGCTCGTGCGGCGGCAGGTTCTGCATGGTCCAGTGGGAGTCGTTGACCACCACCTCGTCGGCGCCGGCCTCGACCGCGCCGTCGATCGCCGCGTTGACCTCGCCCAGGGTGAGCTGCTGCCCGAGCTGATAGGCAGGCCCGTCGCCGATGCACTGCCGCCAGTCGACGATACCCGCGATGCCCTCCATGTCGAACGAGAGGAAGACCTTCACGCTGTCTCCTTTGTCGGGCCGGCCATGCGTGACGGTACTCTGGAGCTGGTCTGGGCGGGGACGTGATGCGGCGGCGGGAGGGATACTGCGTGCAGCTCGGTTTCGGGATCCCGATCTCAGGAGCGTGGGCGACGCCGGACAACCAGCTCCGGCTGGTGCGGCGTGCCGAGGAGCTCGGCTACCACTCGCTGTGGACCTTCCAGCGGCTGCTGGTCCCTGAGCCGCCGGACGAGCGCGCAGCGGCGCCCGCCTACCGCAGCGTGCTGGACGCGATCGTGCCGCTCGCCTTCGTCGCCGGGCACACCAGCCGTATCCGCCTCGGCCTGTCCGTGGTGAACATCCCGTTCTTCGCGCCGGCCACGCTCACCAAGCAGCTCACCACCCTGGACGTCCTCTCCCGCGGCCGCCTCGACGTCGGCCTCGGGATCGGCTGGTCCAGGCAGGAGTACGCCGCCGTCGGCGTTCCCTACCAGCGCCGCGGCGCCCGCGCCGAGGAGTTCATCGCGGCGCTGCGGGCGCTGTGGACCCGGGAGGTGGTGGAGTTCCACGGCGACTTCTACCAGATCCCGCGCTCGCGCGTGGAGCCCAAGCCCGTGCAGCGCCCGCACCCGCCGCTGCTGCTCGGCGGCGCCGCCGAGGCAGCCCTGCGCCGTGCCGGCCGCCTCGCCGACGGCTGGACCTCGAGCAGTGGCGCCGACCTCAAGAGCATCGGCGACTCGATCGAGATCGTGCGGCAGGCCGCGCGCGAGGCCGGCCGCGACCCGGCGGCGCTGCGCTTCGTCTCCCGCGGCCCGCTGCGGGTTCGGCCGGCCGGCGACCCGGCGCGGCCGCCGCTCACCGGCTCCTTCGACGAGATCCGCCGCGACCTCGACGATCTCCGCGAGCAGGGCGTGACCGAGGTCTTCCTCGACATGAACTACGACCCCGAGATCGTCTCGCCCGCCACCGGCCCCGCCGAGGCGCTGCGCCGCGCCGAGATCGCCCTCGAGAGGCTGGCGCCCTAGGAGGTGCGGCTGAGCCTGCGCGGCAGGGCACGGTGGTCGTCGATCCGCGCGAAGGTATCGCCGAAGATCAGCCCCCGGACCCCCTCGCTCTCCAGGAACGAGCGCTGGAACCCCGGCTGGTACGCGGCGGCCGCCTCCAGCCGGGCGAGCTGCTCCGGCTCGAGCGTGAGGTCGAGGCAGCCGAGGTTGCCGCGGAGCTGCTCGGCCGTGCGGGCGCCCACGATCGGGATCACCACGCAGCCGGGCGCCTGCTGGCGGACCCAGGCCATGGCGACCTGGGCGGGCGGCCGGCCCACCGCCCCGGCGACCGCCAGGACCTCCGCCGCGACCCGGTTGGTCCGCTCGCCGACGTCGGCGGGCGCGTAGCGTGCCGGCCCCGCCGCCGAGGCCAGGTACTTGCCCGTGAGGGCGCCGCCCTCGAGCATGCCCCACGGGGTCACCGCCAGGTCCAGCGCGGCGGCCATCGGCAGGTGCTCGTGCTCGACCTCGCGGTCCGCCAGCGACCAGGGCATCTGCAGCCCGGTGAAGGGGGTCCAGCCGCGCAGCTCGGCCAGGGTGAGGCCGCGGCTGACCACCCAGGCGGGGGTGTCGGAGATGCCGACGTAGAGGACCTTGCCGGCGCGCACCTGGTCGTCCAGCGCGCGCAGGACCTCCTCGATCGGGGTCATACCGTCCCACATGTGCAGCCACAGCAGGTCGACGTAGTCGCTGGCGAGCCTGCGCAGGCTCGTCTCCAGCGAGCGGACCATGCTCTTGCGATGGTTGCCGCCGGCGTTGGGGTCCTCGCGCCGGCTGGTGAGGGTGTACTTGGTGGCGATCACCCAGCGGTCGCGGTCGCCGGCGACCAGCTCGCCGACGATCCGCTCGCTGGCGCCGTCGGTGTAGTTGCTGGCGGTGTCGATGAAGTTGCCGCCGGCCTCCGCGTAGGCGTCGAGCATGCGCCGGCACTCGTCAGGGGACGCGCCCCAACCCCAGTCCTCGCCGAAGGTCATCGTGCCGAGGGCCAGCTCGGCGACGCGCAGGCCGCTCCTGCCGAACAGCCGGTAGCGCATGGTCACTCCTCTCGAGATCACGGTGCCGCGGCGAGGAAGGTCGCCAGCAGCGCGGAGCCCTCGCCGGCGGCCTCGCGGCGCAGCGCGTACAGGTAGCGGCGCGCGTTGCCGCGCAGGCCGACCAGCCCAGCAGCCCGCAGCAGCGTGAGGTGGTGGTGGACGGTGGACCTGGCGAGCCCGAGCTCGGCGGCCAGCGCCTCGAGGCCGCGGTCGCCGGCCGCGAGCACTGTGAGGATGCGCAGCCGCTGCTCGTCGCCGAGCGCGCGGCCGAGCCGCAGCAGCCTGTCGCGGACCTCGTGGGCGCCGCCGGCCGCCTCGGCCGGGTAGCAGATGACCCGGGTGGCGCGGTGCTGGCAGAGCAGCAGCCATGGCCGTGCGGCGAGCTGGGGGAGCAGCAGCACACGCGGGCACTCCGGTTCGCGCTCGTAGGTATAGCCGCCGGTGGCCAGCTCGATCAGGCGCTCGGGCGCGACCAGGCCGGCCAGCGCCCGCTTGGCGGCGGCATCGCGCGCCAGCAGCCCGGTGGCGACCTGCTCGCGCGCGGCGAAGGACGCCTCGTGCCAGCCGCGCAGCACGGCGAGCAGCCGGCTCCTGGTCTCGCGCGCCCCGAGCGGCAGCAGCACCGAGAGCGCCGCCTCGACGCTGCCGCCGTAGTAGCGGTCGTCGGCCAGCAGGCGGGCCTGGGCGGCGCGGTCGCCCTCCGCGGCGGCCAGCAGCACCGCCGGGTCCAGGTAGCGCCGCCACGCCGGCACGAAGGCGCCGAGCAGGTGCCGGCGGACCACCAGCGGGTCGGTCGCCTCGACCTGCGCGAGCAGGGCCTCGGCGTCCCGTGGGCGCGGCGCCTCCATCGCAAGGCCGAGCAGGTGCAGCCACACCTCTCCCGAGGAGTCGCCGACGCGGGCGATCGCCCTGCGCAGCGGGCCCGGAATCGCCGCCTTGGCGGCCTCCAGCCAGCGCAGTCGCTCGCCGTCCAGCGCCTCCGGGTAGCGCGCCCCGGTCAGCACCGCCAGCTCGATCAGCAGCTCGTAGGCGCCGGCCGCCTCGACCTCGACCTCGAGCCCCGCCTCGGCGGGAGCCACCGCCCGAACGTGCAGCATCCTTCCGTTCCCAGATCCGAAGTCCAACGATCATTATTCGAAATCTATCGAATGGTCGACCCGGGCACCGAAGCTGTCAAGACGCCGCGGTGCCGCTCAGGTCGCCGCATCCTTGACGTACCGCCCCGGGGTCAGGCCCACGATGCGCTTGAAGTTCCGGGTGAAGTGCGCCTGGTCGTAGAAGCCCGCCTGCACGGCGACGAGCGTGATCGGCAGCCCCGCCCTCAGGAGGGACTTGGCGCGCCGTACCCGAACCTGCGTCTGGTACGCATGGGGCGTCATTCCCACGGCCTCCCGGAAGACACGGCACAGGTGGAAGGGGCTGAGGCCGGCGAACCGGGCCAGGGCTTCCAGCGTCACGTTCTCCGCTGCATGCTCCTCCAGGTACTCCCGGCTGAGGCGGACCGCTCTGCGCTCCCGGCCGGGCGATCTGGGCGCCTGCGGGGGTGCCGCGTGGCGGCCGACCAGCAGCACGAGGGCCTCTGTGAGATGAGATTCCCGTTCGAGTATGGTCGACCCGGGCCGCTCCGAGAGCCTGTGGAAACGGTGGAGACGCGCCGCCACCTCAGGATCCCGCACGATATCCCCGCCGAACTCGGGCATCGTGGGCCTGTCTCCGGGGAATCCCGTCATGATCTCGATGATCTCGCGCATGAGGGCCGGGCGGGGGTAGAGGGCCCGGTACGTCCAGGAACCCTCCGCCGGGGGACCGCCGGCGTGGGCCTCCTCGGGGTTGAGCACGAGCAGGTCGCCGGGGCCGATCACGTGGGTGTCTCCCCGGTAGGTGGGCGTGGCGAGGCCTTCCTCGGTGAGGGCGATGAAGAACTCTTCGTGCGCGTGCGGGCGGAAGGCGAACTCCGTGAGGGTGGCTCTGAGAAGCTCCAGGCCGCCGAGGTCTTCTGCCCGCCACATCCGAGCGATGTCGGGTGATTGGGAGCCGGATGCTCTCGCCACTGAGACCAGCGTAGCAGGGGAAGCCGGAGGCAATCGGGCGCCGGATTCACTGTTGCCGGGAGCAAGACTGTACAAGACCGAACCTGGTGCGTCCGGCTAGGTTTCTGCCCGACCGGGTGCCGCCCCACGTCGGACCCGCGCGAAGGGAGATTGGGTGAGAGCCGCAAGAGTGCAATGCTGACGCATGATTGGCAGGCCCTGCTCGAGGGCGCCAGCAGCGAGGCGCTGAGGTTCCTCCGGGACCTGCCCGGCCGGGAGATCCAGGCACCCGCCACCCTGGAGGAGCTTCGCGAGGGTCTCGGTGGACCCCTACCCGAGGCCCCGAGCGACCCCAAGGCGGTCGTCGCTGAGCTGGCCAAGGCGGCCGACCGGGGGCTGCTCGCCACCACGAGCGGCCGCTTCTTCGGCTTCGTGATCGGAGGGGCGCTCCCCGCCTGCATCGGTGCGGAGTGGCTGACGGCGGCCTGGGATCAGTGCGCGGGCTTCCACGCCATCGCTCCCGCCGCCGCGGTTGCCGAGGAGACCGCCGCGTCGTGGCTCCTCAAGCTGTTCGATCTACCCCCAGACGCCTCCGTGGGGTTGGTGACGGGCGCCCAGATGGCCCACTTCACCGGCCTGGCCGCCGGCCGGAACGCCGTGCTGCGCCGCGCCGGCTGGGACGTCGAGACAGACGGCCTGGTGGCAGCGCCGCCCCTGACCGTGGTCGTCGGACGGGAGCGGCACGTGACGGTGGACCGGGCCCTGCGGTTCCTCGGGCTGGGGACGGCCTGCCTCCGGGAGGTGGAGGCGGACGGGCAGGGGCGGATGCGGCCCGACGCCCTGGCCGGGGCGCTCCGCGGTCGCTGCGGACCGGCGATCGTCTGCGCCCAGGTGGGCAACATCAACACCGGGGCCCTCGATCCCGTCGGCGAGATCTGCAAGATCGCCCACGAGCGCGGCGCCTGGGTGCACGTCGACGGGGCCTTCGGGCTGTGGGCGGCCGCGAGCCCCTCCCTCCGCCCCCTGACCCGGGGGGTGGAGCGCGCCGACTCCTGGGCCACGGACGCCCACAAATGGCTGAACGTCCCCTACGACTCCGGCATCGCCATCTGCGCGCACCCAGCGGCCCACCGCGCCGCGATGACCGCGATGACGGGCAGCGCCAGCTACTTCCCCCAGGCGGCGGGGCAGGAGC
>WNGE01000410.1_pt1 | contig 55287 bp, 50 predicted proteins | sample 5400651 | NCBI WGS metagenome assembly WNGE01 (sample SAMN13153370, study PRJNA577476) | soil metagenome | isolation source: 60 cm soil or saprolite under grassland replicate 2 | place: USA:California | collected 2016-06-15 | reverse complement strand
GACGGCTACGCCGTGCGCAGCGCGGATCTGAGGGACAGCGAAACCGACCTCGACGTGATCGAGACCGTTCCCGCCGGCCAGTTCCCCAGCAAGGCCATTGCCGCCGGGCAGGCGATCCGGATCTTCACCGGCGCGCCGCTGCCACAAGGTGCCGATACGGTAATCCGTCAGGAAGACACCGCTCAGCGCGTAAACGGGGGGGCACGAGTCACGATCCGCAATGCGCGCGACGCGAAAAAGAACATCCGGCGCCGGGGGGAGGACATCAAGCACGGCACCGTCGTGTTGCCCGCCGGCGCGGCGCTCGGGCCCGCGCAGCTTGGCGTGCTGGCGTCGATCGCCGTCGATCAACCGCTGGTGCACCGTGCGCCGCGAGTTGCCTTCATGGGATCGGGGGATGAAATCGTCGACCTCGATCAGAAGCGGGAGATTCTCGCCGGGACGAAGATCGCGAGCTCCAACTCCTACACTCTCGACGCCCTGATCCGCCGCGCGGCAGCCGAGCCTCTCAACCTCGGCGTCGCTCGGGATAGCAGGGACAGCCTGCGAGAGCACTTGCGCGGCTCGGCGGGCGCTGACCTGCTCGTGACGACCGCCGGCGTCAGCGTCGGCGAGCACGATCTGGTGCGTGAGGTACTGCAGGAGCTGGGCGGCGAGCTGACGTTCTGGCGCATCGGGATGCGCCCGGGCGCGCCGGTAGGATTCGGGAGCCTCAGCGGCGTTCCGTGGATCGGGCTGCCGGGGAATCCGGTAAGCACGATGGTCACGTTCGAGCTGTTCGTGCGGCCCGCCATCCGGCGCTTGCAGGGGCACGCGTTGCCGTTTCGTCGGACGGTGCCCGTCATCGTCCGGGAAGCGATCACCCTCGGTCCCAGGCTGCGACACTACTTGCGCGCAATCGTGGAGGGAGAGGAGGCGCGTTTGACAGGGCCGCAGGGGTCTGGCATTCTCACCAGTATGGCGCGCGCCAATGCCCTGCTCATCGTCCCGGCCGACATGCCGGCCGTTGCCGCCGGCACCGAGCTGCAGGCGCTGCTGTTCGACGATCCGCGCCACGTCGCGGAACCTCCCTACTGATGCCTGCGCCCGCGTCCCCCGCCCTGCGCGGCGTGCTGCGGCTGTCGAGCTACGTGCTCCTCACGCTGCTCGCGTACTGGATCAATGCGGTCACGCCGTCGACGGCCCGATTCGGCATCCTGTATACGATTCCGGTGTTGCTGGTCACCTGGACCGAGGGTCTGGTCTGGGGAATCGTGTTCGCCGTGGCCACCACAGTATTCCGCGAAGCCATCGCGTGGGTCCAGATGCCGGTCGACACGCCGATGTTGTGGCGCGTCTTCAACGGGTTGGCCTACCTCGTCGTGCTGGGCATCGCCATGGCGGGCCTCCAGACGCTGCGGCGCAGCCAGGCCCAGCTCGCCCGCCTCGTCATTCAGGACCCGCTCACCAACGTGCTGAACGCCCGCGCGTTCGTCGACCGGCTCGGCCAGGAGCTGGACCGCAATCGCCGCTATCCGCGCCCGCTCGCGCTGATGTACATGGATCTCGACAACTTCAAGGTCATCAACGACACCCATGGTCACCAGACGGGGGACGCGGTGCTGCGGCTGGTCGCCGACGCGATGCGCTCGTCGGTGCGGCAAGCCGACGTCGTCGGGCGGCTGGGTGGCGATGAATTTGCGGTGCTCATGCCGGAGACGGACGCCCAGCTGGCGGATGCCGCGGCCCGGCGGCTGATCGCCGGACTGCGCACTGTGTTCAAGGGAACCCCCAACGTCACGGCGAGTATTGGCGTGGTGTCCTGTACCGCGACGGATGCGAGCACGGACGATCTCTTGAAGCGGGCCGATCAAGCGATGTATGACGCGAAGAAGTTGGGGAAGGACCGCGTGGTACAGGTCGCTCTTTGATCCTGCTGCTGCTCGCGCTCACCGGGGTGAGCGCGCACGATTCCACCCCGCAGCTCTACTACAGCCTCACGGTCCCCACCGACCGCTCGGCGTACCTGGTCGAGCTCCAAATCGCCAACCCCCCCAATCCCAGCCGGCTCGTCATCCCGAACTGGGCGCCGGGGGCGTATCGGCTCATGGATGCGGGGCAGAACATCGGGGGATTCGTCGCCGTCACCGCCGCGGGCGAACAGCTGCCGGTCCACCAGGACTCCCCGATCTCGTGGATCGTCGACACCAGGGGCAACGCGAGGATCACGGTCCGGTATACGGCCGGGTTGCGTGACACGATCCAGTGGCGGCGACCCAACAATCGCTGGTTCCTGCGTGCCGGCTCCGGCGTCGTCGACGGGCCGCGCACGTTCATGTATCTCGACGGTTGGAAGCAATCGCCGGCCCGCGTGACGTTCCAGCTCCCCCCGGGCTGGCGCATCGCCACCGGACTCGTACCCACGACGATCGACAGCCTGGCCTTCTCCGCACCGAGCTACGATGTGCTGATCGATTCGCCGGTTCTGCTGGGCCACTTTCTGTCGTATCGCTTCAACGCCGCGGGGACGCCGCACCGGGCCGTCGTCGATCTCGGCGGCGCCCGCGCCCACGCGCCGGCGGTGTTCGTGGACATGTTGCGCCGGATCTCCACCACCGCGATCGGCATCTTCGGCGGCGCGCCCTACCAGGATTACACCTACATCTTCGTCGGCGGCCGCGGCGGCGGACTCGAGCATCTCAACTCGACGACCATCGGCGTGACGACGGGAACGCTGGCGCGCAACCCGCGCGCGGCCGAAACGGTGAGCGCGCACGAATTCTTTCACGCCTGGAACGTCAAGCGCATCCGGCCGGTCGAGCTCGGACCGTTCGATTACGAGCACGAGGTCCGGACGGTCAACCTGTGGTGGAGCGAGGGCGTGACCGACTACTACGCCGACGTCATTCTCGCGCGCGCGGGGCTCGACAGCCCCGGCGACTTCGCGCAGGGCATCGCGACCTCCATCGGCAATCACCGCGGCAACCCGGCACGGCTGCGCATCTCTCCCGAGCGCTCCTCATGGACGGTCTGGGATTCGCCGGCCGTCAATGACAGCTACACGATCTCCTACTATCTGCAGGGCGAGCTGCTCGGGTTTCTGCTCGACCTCGGGATTCGCGACTCCACCGACAACGCGAAGTCGCTCGACGACGTCATGCGCTATCTGTTCGACCATTTCGCCGGCGAGCGCGGCTTCACGCGTGACGATCTGCTCGCTGCGGTCCGCGCCGCGACGGGACGCAACTTCGAGGAGTTCTGGCGGCTCTACGTGAGCGGCGTCACGGAGATCCCGTGGAACGACTACGTGCGGGCGGCGGGATGGGCAGTGGTGTTCAGCGAAGAGACGGCCATCGATGCGCGCATCGGCTCGATCCCGCCGGCCGTGCAGGGGGGACGCTGGCGTGCCGTCGCGGCGCCCGGCAGCGCTGCCGCCGCGGCGGGGCTCCAAACCGGCGACGAGCTGGTGCGGATCGACGGCCGCACGATCATCGATGGCAACGACGTGACGGCGATCGTCCGGCGGATCGGCCGCAACGCCCTGGTGGTCGTGGACGTCGTGCGTGACGGCCAACCGCTCGCGATCCGGTTCCGGGCCGGTACCTACCAGCGTGTGCGCGCGCAGCTGCGCGACCTGCCGGCGCCGACGGCCAGGATGCTGCGCATTCGCGCCGGGATCGTACGGTGAACCAGCGCGTGATGGAGCTGGTGCTGATCTTCACGTCGATCCTCTTCATCGTCGACCCGTTCGCGGTCATTCCGACGTTCCTGGCGATGACCGTACGCGACTCGCCACAGCAGCGGCGCGTGCTGGCGCGCCGGGGCGCGTGGACCTGCGCGATTACGCTGATCGCGTTCGCGCTGGGCGGCAGCATGATCTTCAAGATCTTCGGGATCACGATCGGCGCGTTCAAGATCGCGGGCGGCGTGCTGATCGGCCTGAACGCGCTCGACATGGTGCAGGCGCGGCGCAGCCAGCAGCGCGAGACGGCGGTGGAAACCGCCGAGGGCATCGAGAAGGACGACATCGGGATCATGCCGCTCGGCGTCCCGATGCTCGCGGGGCCCGGCGCCATCTCGACCGTCATGGTCCTCGCGTTGGGCGCGAAATCGCCCGCGGCGACGGCCGCCATCTACGTGTCCATCCTGCTCACGGCCGTGATCTCGTTTCTGGTGTTGTCGGCGGCATCGCTGGTGGAGCGCCGGCTCGGCCAGACGGGCATGCGGATTCTCACGCGCCTCATGGGGCTCGTGTTGAGCGCGATTGCCGTGCAGTTCATCATCGACGGCGTCAAATCGGGCTTTGGCTGAGGTTCCCACCAACGGACTAGTCCATCCGGAGGAGAACGCTCACACGTCCGGCCCATCGTTGGATTGATTGTGCGGAGAAATGCGGATTCCTACTGTTTCGCTCATGGCCTCTCCCCGTCCGTCGTCGACGCATCGCTAGATGTCATCCCCGCTCGTGAGTACGCTGCTGATCGAAGGTCCGGTGAACCGGCACTTCGCGCAGCTGCATCGCGACCCGGAGGCCCTCACCGACGCCGTCAACTTGTACCTGCAGACGGGCCTGCGGCGCGGCAACGGCGTCGTCGTGATCGCCGCCCGCGCCCACACCGATCGCTTCCTCACGCGGTTGCGCGAAGACGAGCTCGATCCCGGTGTGTTCCTCAAGTCGGGCCAGCTCGAGCTGCATGACGCCGAGCTGACGCTGCGCAAGTTCATGCAGAACGACATGCCGGACTGGAACGATTTCCGCCGCTGCATGGCCGCGCTGTTCGAACGGGTACGGGCGTTCGGGCGCGGTACGACCCGGGCGTATGACGAGATGGTGAATCTGCTGTGGCACGAAGGGAAAGAAGAAGCCGCCATTCGTCTCGAGGAGTACTGGAACGAGCTCGCACGCCTGTATCCGTTCTCGCTGTTCTGCAGCTACATGCTCGACGTCCATCACGAGCAGGCCTACAACGGACCGTTGGAAGAGATCGGCCGGACCCATTCCGACATCATCGGGACCGCCGAGGATGAGCGGTTTCGCGTCGCCCTGGATGCCGCCAGCCGGGACGTGTTCGGGGTACCGCTGTCGCAGATGGTGGGGTTTTCCGGGGAAACGCACCCGGGCGAGCACCGCTTTCCCAGCGGGCAGCGCACGATGCTGTGGGTGAAGCGCAATCTTCCCTCGGCCAGCGCCGCGGTGCTGGAACGAGCACGTCGTTACTACGAAGAATCGTCGCCGGAATAATCCGTAATGACGTCGCCCTCCAGCAGTTCCTTCCTGACCGAGGCTCCCACAGGCCGCCATTGCGCGCAGTTTCACAGGGATCCGAATACCCTCACCGAATCCGCCTACGCCTTCCTCGAAGCAGGTATACGGCGCGGCCAGAACGTGCTGGTGATCGCCGCCCGTGATCATGCGGACGAGCTGCTGATTCGCCTGGCCGCAAACAAGTTTCACCCCGGAGCACTGACCAATTCGGGCCAGCTGAGCATCATGGACGTCGCCCAGATCATGGGGCAATGCATCGCGGGCGGCATGCCCGAATGGGGTCGGTTTCGCAACGCGCTCATGCCGATGCTGTCGCGCGTCCAGCCCGGCGGACGGGGAACGCGAATCTACAGTGAGTTAGCGAGCGCCCTGTGGCAGGGCGGCAATCCCGAGGGCGCGATCCGTCTCGAAGAGCTCTGGAACGCGCTGGCCGTCACCATGCGGTTTTCGCTCTACTGCGGCTACACGATGGACACGCTCTCCGAGGAATCGTACGCGGGGCCGCTGGAGGAGCTGGGCCGAACACATTCTGATATCCTCAGCACACCGGAGGATGAGCAATTCGGCGTCGCACTCGATCGGGCCAGCAAGGAGATCTTCGGGATTTCACTCACGCAGATGGCGGGCGTATCCAAGCAGGAGGGCGCTCGGCGGTTTCCGAGCGGGCAGCGGACCATGCTCTGGGTTAAACGCAACCTGCCGATGTCGACTGCCCAGATCGCGGAACGCGCGCGCCACTACTTCAGGGACAGCCACGCCTAGCGCTACATCCGTTTGTACTTCGGCCCGCTGCCCCCTTCCCGCGGCGTCCAGCGAGGTCCCAGTACATCCGTAGCCTTACAATCGACGCAATTCGGCGCATTGATCCGCAGCCCGTTCTCCGTCGCATCGTAGACGCCGGCGGGGCACATGTGCGAGTAGAACCGCGCGACATCGCCTGGGACGCCCCCGGCCGGGATCAGATGGCTGGGAATCGTGTCCCGCGTGGAATTCCCGGATTTGAATACCGCATCCACTTTGCTGACCCCGTTCGACGTCTCGGCTGACCCCGGGCGCAAGCCCGGGGAAGACCGTCGCGCGACCTGCACATCCGCATGCATCCGATACTTCCCCCCCGGGAACCGCCCGCCGGTGAGCGTCATCAGCCCCGCTTGGAGGCCGCCAAGGTAGAACCCGTCGCGGAAGGCGAGCCGCATGTTGCGGGTGCGGTACAGATCGGCGCGAACGTACGAGCCGTCCACCTGACTATCATATGCCGCGAGCGCGGCACCGCTCTTCACGTTCTGGAAGATCGCCCGCGCCGCGAAGATCCCCGACTGCATCGCGTAATGAATGCCTTTGAGCGACGGAACGTCCACGAATCCGGCGGCATCGCCAAGCAGGACGATACCGTCACCTGAGCGCCGCTCGGGCAGCGAATAGAGACCGCCCTCCGGAATCGTCTTTGCGCCCCATTCCACCAGTTCCCCGCCGGCGAGCAACGGCTTGAGCAGCGGATGTTGCTTGAAACGCTGCAACAGCAGATGCACATCGAGTCCCGCGTCGCGGTAATCGAGGCCGACGACCAGGCCGAGCGCGACGAGGCTCGGCTCGAGCGGATAGATGAAGCTGCCCCCGAAGGCATCGGTCGGGAGTGGCCAGCCGAGTGTGTGGATGACGCGATCGAGCGGCCGCTTCGTCTCCCACAGCTCTTTCACGCCGAGGGCGAAGATCTGGGGATTGTCCGACGGCACTGTCTGCCACTCGCACCACGCCTGTGCGAGCAGGCCGCGCGTGCCTTCGGCCAGCGCCGTGACCTTCGCGACCAGGTCGTTGGGCGGCGTACCACCGGGCGTCGGGTTCCCGTCTCGATCGAGAGCAGCGGGCGCCGTCCGGACACCTGCGACCGTCGACTCCCGCACGAGCAGCTGCGCCGCCGGAAACCCCGTGAACAGATTGACGCCGAGCGCTTCGGCTTTGGCGCCAAGCCAGCGCACGATTTCGCACAGCGAGGCGACGTAGTTGCCGTGATTGCGCATCGACGGAGGCGTGGGAAGCCGGATCTTGGAACCTGGAGTCAGGAGATAGACGGCTTCCTTCGTTACTGGTCCACGGAACGGGAAGTCGGAATCTTTGAGATCGGGAAACAGCTCGCGGAACGCCCGCGGGTCTACGACCGCACCGGAGAGCGAATGCTCGCCGAGCGCCTCGGCTTTTTCGAGCACGCCGATGTTGAGATCCGTTGCGTCCGCCTTGGCCAGCCTGGCGAGCTCGATGGCGCAGGCAAGTCCGGCCGGCCCGGCACCCACGATGAGGACGTCGAGCTCCATGCGGTCGCCGGCGCCTGGAGCGCCGTCTTGCAGAATGAGCTTGTCCAACGGCAGCGCAGGTTGATACTGCCCCGGAATGAACTCAGCCATGCAGTTTGCGGATCTCTTCGGTCAATCGCGGCACGATCTCGAACAGGTCTCCCACGACGCCGTAGTCCGCGACTTTGAAGATCGGCGCGTCCTTGTCCTTGTTGATCGCGACGATGACCTTCGACGTACGCATGCCGGCGAGATGCTGGATGGCGCCGGAGATGCCGACCGCGATGTACAGCGACGGGCTCACGGTCTTCCCCGTTTGCCCGACCTGATCCGCATGTGCCCGCCACCCCGCGTCGACCACCGCGCGTGACGCGCCGACCGCGGCCTGGCCGCCGAACGCGTGCGCCAGCTCTTCCAACACCTTGAAATTGGCGGGCTCCTTCAGCCCGCGGCCACCCGAGATGATCACCTGCGCTTCGGCGACGTCGAGCGTCCCCGCCGGAGCGGCTTTGATCTCACGCACCATTACCCGGCCGGCCGGAACGTTGACGGCGATCGTCTCTGCGGCGCCGGCCTTGGGTCGCTCGACCGGTGTGAAGACGTTCGGTCGCAGCGACAGCACCACCGGCTGTGCCGCAACCTTTAGCTTGAGCAGGGCTTTGCCGGCGTACACCGGTCTCGTCACAAAGATGACGCTACCATCAGCGGCAAGATCAGTGAGATCTGCGGCCACGCCTACGCCGAGCTTGGCGGCTACGCGAGGCGCAAGATCTTTGCCGGTCGCGCTCGCGGCAAAAACAATGGCGCGATAGTCGCCCTTCGCGCGGTCGGCGAGCGCCTGGGCGTATCCCTCGGGCGCGTACTTCGCGAATGCCGGATTGGCGAGTGTGACGACTCTATCCGCGCCGTACGCGGCGATCTGATCGGCACCTTTGACGGGAGCGGCGGCGCACACCACGGCTTCCACCGTGCCACCGAGCCGGGCGGCGCCCGTCACGACCTCGTGCGAGATCTTCCGCAGCACACCGTCGCGCTGCTCGAGCACCGCGAGGACCCGAGTCACAGGACTTTGGCTTCTTCGCGCAGCAGCCGCACCAGCTCGCCGACGGCCCCCGCCCCCTCGCCGACGATCTTCCCTGCTTTCCGCTCAGGCGGTGGCATGAGGGCAACCACCTCGAGCACACCAGCTCCCGGCTGCACCGGCTTCACCTCCAACGGCTTTTTCTTCGCCGCCATGATCCCCTTGAGCGCGGGGTAGCGGGGCTCGTTGAGGCCTTTATCGGCGGTGAGGACGGCAGGCAGCGGGAACTCGACGACTTCGATGCCTCCCTCGATCTCGCGCTCCGCGACACCCGTGGCGCCCTCGATATCGAGATGCGAGATGGCGGTGACACAGGGCATTCCGAGCAGCTCGGCGACGAGTGGACCGACCTGGTGATTGTAGTCGTCGATCGCCATCCGGCCGAACAGAATCAGGTCCCAGCTCGCGCCCTTCAGCTCGCCAGCGATGAGCCGTGCGGCTTCAAATGGGTCTGCGGGAATCTTGTCGGCCTGGAGGAGCACGCCACGATCGGCGCCCATCGCGAGCGCGGTGCGGATCGTTTCCTGCGCGGCGGGCGGGCCGAGGCAGATCACGGCGACTTCGCCGCTGCCCGCCTTTTCCTTGTGCCACAGCGCCTCCTCGACGGCGAACTCGTCATACGGATTCATGACGAACTTCACGCCGGCCTCGTCCAAACTTTTGCCATCGGCAGCGATTTTGACGCGCGTTTCCGAATCGGGGACGCGCTTGATGCAGACCGCGATTTTCATGAGGACCGAAAGCTACGCTACCGTCTCGCCATGCGGAACACGGCGATGCCCCAACGTTCGGGATCGTCGGGTGGGTCGTCGTTCCAGTCGTTGTAGGAGTGGGAGCCGTCCGAACGGTAGCGCAACACGTAGGCTCCAGCGGGCAGGGTGATCACGCCGTCGAAGCTGCGGTTCTTATCGGCGCCGCCGGCGGGGTCGGTTTCGTCGTACTTCATTTCCCACACACGGCGCCCGCCGGCATCCTCGATCCAGCCGTAATCGAACATGTCGTCATCACGGCCCTCCCCGACGGCCAGCACGCGCAGCCGCGTCGCTTCGGTCAGGCGGAACGTCGCGCGCGCGTCTTCGTCGTTGGCCATGTGCTCGAGCTGCGCCACGGTCACGTCGTTGCCGGCGCCCCCCCCCGTGGCGCGCAGGAACGGCCCGATGTCGGCAGGGTTCAGCCGCCGGCTGGCGGGGAAGACGCTCACGCCCCAGTAGCGCGCCTCGGCGGGCGGCGCGCCATTCCAGTCGTTGTACGAGTGCGAGCCGTCGCTCTTGTAGTACACGAGATAATTGCCCGGTGCGAGATGCACGGTCCCGTCGAACAGCCGGTTCTTCGCGGCACCGCCGGCATGCTCGGTGTTCTCGAAGCTCATCGACCAGATCCGCTTGTGCCGTTCCGCATCCACGATCCACGCGTAGTCCGCCATGCGGTCGCGGAAGCCCTCGCCGATGGCATAGAGGTGCACGTCCATCGGACGCCGCAGCGCGAAGCCGGCCGACCGCATCTCGTCGTCTCTGATCCCGATCAGTGAGACGATGGTCTGGCCCTGCGGCACCGGCTCGTACTCGAACGGCTTGACCGCGGCGCGTGCTGCTGGATCAGCCACGCGCAACGTGAGACCCCAGAACTCCGGATCGGTCGCGGGTACGTTGTTCCAATCGTCCGGGCTGTGGGAGTCGTCGCAGGCGAAGTACGCGACGTAGTGTCCCGGCTTGAGCTGCAGCGTCTCGTGCGCCATGCGGTTCTTCGCAGCGCCGCCCGCGGGATCGGTGGTGGCGTACGTCATCGACCAGACGCGCTGGCGCGTGTCGGCGTTCATGATCCAGCCGTAATCGAGTTCGTCGTCGAGCGTCAGCTCGCCGATCGCGTAGACCTCGACCTTCGTCGGCCGGGTGATCTCGAAACCTTTACGCGCCGAGCTGTTGCGATCCGGCACGACGGTCACGACGGCAGACGCTCGGAACGCGCCCTGCGCGGCAGTCAGCTCGTCATGGGAAGCGCTGCGGCCGGCGCCCGTGATGGTGATCCCGAACTGCCTGAACAGACCCGTTTCGACGTAGGGACCACCGTACTTCGCGCGGCGGCCGAGACGCACGATGTCGCGAAAGTCCTTGATGTCGCGGTTGAAAGCGGAGAAGGCGGACGGATAGGAGGCGTAGTGAGCTTCGTACGTCCCGGCGGGAAGCCGGATGGTGCCGTCGAAGTGCCGCAGGCCGTTGGATTCGCGGCGGGTTTCGGCCGATCGGAGATCCCATACCACCGCGCGCGTACGGGCATCGAGTATCCACGCCGCGGCGGGCCACGTGGTCTGTTCGTCATCCTGCCAACGGCGCTCGTCGCGGTTGCGCAAGCGGTCGGGCCACGGTTCGGCGCCGACGGCCGACAGTTTGAGCTCCTGTGGCGCGCTCAGCATGAAAGTGCTGACACGGTATTCCTGTGGCCTGAGATCGTGGATATCGACAAGGGCCGGTGCTTGGGGTGCTTGGACCTGCGCCACGGCCAGAAGAATTGCGAGGAGCATGGGAGTCATAACGGCGCGCGCTCAAAAGGGTTTCTCCAATCTACGGCGTCGCGCCGCCCATGCCCGGCACGGCCAGAGGGCGCACAGCTATCTCGAACTCTAGTTGAAGGCGGGCAGTCCCGTGATCTCCTGCCCCAGAATCAGCGTGTGGACGTCGTGCGTCCCCTCGTAGGTGTACACCGATTCGAGGTTTGCGAGATGCCGCATCGCTTGATACTCCGCCAGAATTCCGTTCGCGCCGAGCAGGCGGCGGGTCTCGCGGGCTATGTCGGTGGCCATGCTCACGTTGTTGCGCTTGGCGAGGCTGACTTGCTGGGGCGTGGATTTGCCGTCGTCCTTGAGACGACCTAACTGCACACAAAGCAGCTGGGCTTTCGTGATTTCGGTGAGCATGTCCGCGAGCCGCGCCTGCTGCAGCTGGAACCCGCCGATCGGCTTCCCGAACATCACCCGCTGCTTCGCGTAGCTCACGGCCTCGTCGTAGCATGCCATCGCGGCGCCGACGGCGCCCCAGGCGATCCCGTAGCGCGCGGCCGTAAGGCACATGAGCGGCGACTTGAGCCCGCCCGATTTGGGCAGAATCGCATCTTTGGGCAGATGCACGTCCTGCAGCACCAGCTCGCTCGTATCGCTGGCCCGCAGCGAGAGTTTGCCTTTCTGGTCCTTTGCGGAGAAGCCCTTGGTGTCGGTGGGCACGATGAACCCACGGATGGAATCGGCGTCATCGAGCTTGCCGGTCTTCGCCCAGATGATCGCGGCCTGCGCCGTCGAGCCGTTGGTGATCCACATCTTGGCCCCGTTCACGACCCACCCATCCTTCGTTCCCTTGGCGACGGTGATCATGCCGGCGGGATTCGAGCCGTAGTCGGGCTCGGTCAGCCCGAAGCAGCCGATCACCTTGCCGCTCGCCATCTGCGGCAGCCATGTCTTCTTCTGTTCTTCCGAGCCGAACGCGTAGATCGGATACATGACGAGCGCGCCCTGCACCGAGGCGAAGGAGCGCACGCCCGAATCACCGCGCTCCAGCTCCTGCATGATGAGCCCGTAGGCGACGTTGTTCAGGCCGGCGCAGCCGTACTCTTCAGGAAGGTTCGCACCAAACAGGCCGAGGGCGGCCATGCCGGGCACGAGTTGTTTCGGGAACTTGCCGGCGACGTAGGCTTCGCCGATGATGGGCATGAGGTTTTCATCTATCCAATCGCGGACGGTGTCACGAATGGCTCTCTCCTCTTCAGAGAGAAGCCCATCAATGTTGTAGAAATCAACGCCTGTGAACTTCGGGGGCATGCGAGCCTCGGTTAGGGTAGCGAGCCCACGGCCGCCGCTTCGGAGGGCGTCGGGGGTACCTGGTTTTTCTTGCGAGCAAATGCCGCGGTGTCTGATGGTTGGAACCGCTGTTTCGCCGCTTCCCATCGAAAAAACGTCACTTGCACTGCGGTAGGATCGATCGTCACAAAATTGAAGGAGACGGGCCGGCCTCCACGCGCGCGGGTCGAGAGCGTCCCCGCGGTCGAGACGGCCACCCGCCCGTCGAGCATTTCGGCGCCTTCCTGGTGATCGTGCCCGCACAAGACGACGTCCGTCCCCGCTTCGACGATGCGGCGCTGGGCGCGCTTCCAGCGTGCCAGCCCCATGCGCTGCGACATCTCGCCGCGCAGCACGTTGTGATGCACGACGAGCACCCGCGGCAGCCCGGGCTCGGCCTGTGCGAACACGTTTTGCACGCGCTGCATCTCGGCTTTCGGCAGGTGACCCTTCACGGCGATGTCACGCAGCCGAGGCGTCAGCGATCCCCACGCCACCCCATGCGCCGTGAGCGCCGCGGCGATCACCGCGCCGCCGGGAATCGTCAATGTCGGCGTCAGGTCGGCGCCGAAGTAGCTGCGGTACTTCTGATAGACGGCGTCCTTGCCGAACGGAATGAGCGGCCGCCACCACCACTGCACGTCGTGGTTGCCGGGAATCACGAGCACCGGCGCCGTCTCCCGGCACAGATTCGCGAAGGCGCGGCCCCGCTGGAATTCGCCGTGCCGCGCGCGCTGCGAGAGATCGCCGCCGATGACGATGGCATCGGGACGCAGATCGGGCAGCATCCGCTCCAGCGCTTCGACGACCGGAATGTCGGCGAGCCCGCCGAAATGCATGTCGCCGATGTGCGCGATCTGGACCGTCATGACTCGATTTGCACGGTGTAGGTCAATGTGGCTTCTCCGCCTGCGGGAACCGAAACGCGGAAGCGCGACTCGGCCGACGAAAGCTTTTCGGGCGGTGCACTACTCTCCGTGATCCTCCAATTCCCGAAATGCGATTCGCGCACATCTACGGTGACCGCTTGCGCTTTGGCATTCGAGAGCGTCACGCGATACGACGCCGTCACGCGCTGCCGCGGCGGGAGGCCGCGGCGCTCGGTCGGAAGCTGCTCCTGATTGTAGTCGGTCTGCACACGCTCGGCGGTGATGTCGAACGCATCTCCGGATTGAAGACGCAGATCTCGTCCCGGCGCCGTGTGGTCGTTGGACGCTTCACCGATAAGCTGCACTCGGCCGCTCGAATCGGCTTGATACAGCTGCACGGTCCCGGCAGGAAGCGGCCGGTCGCCGAACGGCGTCTTTGCCGCGCGCTTGATCGTATACCAGACCTGCACCGGCACGCGGTTAGGTTCAGGGTTTTGCCCGATCCAGCCACGCCAGGGCAGCACGCCGGGAACGATGAGCTCCTGGGTAACGGGTGCCGAGCTGCGAGGGAACAACGCTGTCGCCACAGGGACCGCTGGTTCAATCGAGAGTCGGCCGGGCAGCTGGTAGACGTGAGTTTCTCCGACGGCCTCTTCCGCGGCGTACCTTTTCTCCTCTGCAACCATCGTGCCCGCCCGACCTACCATATCCATCGCGGGAGCGGGCGCGGCTGGCATACGGGTACGCCGGATAGCCCCGGCCACGAGCTGCACTTCGGCGCTATCGGCGCGGAGAGTCTGCGACGTCACGGTCGCCGTGCCCGTGACCTGCGCACGCGCGCCGGTGACGATCACCTGATATAGCGCTTCCCACGTCATCCCCTGCGCCACGTACGCGATGTCGGTGCGTTGCCGCGCGCGCGCCGCGTCCAGAACGACTTGCGCCTCCGGGGCGGTTCGCACGAGCTCGGCGGGAAACAACGGCTCGCCGGGCAAGCCGAGTAACAACCGGCCGTCGGACAGCTTGAACTGTGGCGGCTCGGCGCGGACGACGGTCGCGCGGATCGTATCCCCTTTGCTGCGCACGAATGACATCGTCTGGCCGATGGCACGCGCCAACGCGTCGTTTGCAGTACTGGGGTAACGAACGGCCGCTGATGCCACGGACACCGACGTGTCGGTTGAGAACAGCGTCGCGGGATCGAGCGCCTCGAGCCGCAGCGTCAACGCATTGCGGCCCTGTTGCAGCGCCTGCGGCAGCGTCCGCCGCACCACGACACGGCCGTCTCTATAGATGGAAAGCGATGTCTGCGCCGCAAGCGGACTCGCAACAAGCACCAGTGCTACCGATAGCCGATAGCCAATAGCCGATAGCTTCATTTGATCCACTCCAGTGTTACGCGCTTAGCTATCAGAAACGTCAGAACGTACCACAGGAGCACACTCGCCGCCCCGACCAGCCGCGCCGTCCGCTCCACGGGCAGTGACACGGCGACATACACCGCAAGCGGCACGGTCGTGCCGATGGCCACCAGGCGCGCGACCTTGCTGGCGCGCCGCTCGAGCAGCCGGGTGCAGTTGGCGCACAGCCCGCCGATCGGAATGCCCGCGGTGTCCGTGCCACACCTGGCGCACGGATGGCTAGGCCCTAACCCGCTGGACCACGGCGCGGGCGAATTCGGCCGTAGCAGCGCGTCCCCCCAGGTCGGGTGTGCGAACCTTGTCCTGCACGATGGCCGCTTCCAGCGCGCAACGCAGCCGCTTGCCCGCCTCGAGCTCCCCCACATGATCGAGCATCATCGCGGCCGCCAGCAGCTGCGCCGAGGGATTCGCGATTCCCTTGCCGGCAATGTCGGGCGCGGAGCCGTGCACCGGCTCGAAGATAGCGGCGTGCGTGCCGATGTTGGCGCCCGGCGCGAGCCCGAGACCGCCGATCAACCCGGCGGCCTCATCCGAGAGAATGTCGCCGAACAGGTTCGTCGTGACGATCACGTCGAACTGCTCCGGTTTGATCACGAGCTGCATCGCGGTGTTGTCCACGATCTTGTCGTCGGACGCGATGACGCCGGCATACTGCTCGGCAACCCGCCTGGCGACTTCGAGGAACAGGCCGGACGTCGCCTTCAGGATGTTCGCCTTGTGCACGATCGTCACCTTCTTGCGGCCGTGCGTCTTGGCGTACTCGAACGCGTACTTCGCGATGCGCTCGCTGCCTTCGCGTGTCACGATCGACATCGCCTGCGCCATGGCGCGCCGGTCGGCGCCGATCTTGAACGTGTGATCGAGCCCGACGTACAGCCCCTCGGTGTTCTCGCGGATGATCACGAGATCGATGTGGTCGTAGCGGCCGCCCGGGACGATCGTCTTCGTCGGCCGGACATTGGCGTACAGGTCGAACTCCTGACGCATGGCGACGTTGACCGACCGGTAGCCGCCGCCCACGGGCGTCGTGAGCGGGCCTTTGAGGCAGAGACGCGTGCGACGAATCGAATCGAGCGTGGCGTTGGGGAGCGGAGTGCCGGCTTTCTCGACCGCCGCCATCCCGCCGTACTCTTCATCCCAATCGAACTTCGCTCCCAGCGCGTCGAGCACCTGCAACGTCGCAGCGGTGATCTCGGGACCAATGCCGTCTCCCGGGATCAGCGTGGCCTCGCGCGCCTTCACGGCAAACCCGGCGTCAGGCTCTTCACGGCGCGCGTGAGCGCGGTCCAGGGATCGGTGCCCTCCCCTCGAGCCGTCGTGCGCCAACCCACCCGCCCGACGCGCGTGTCGATGAGGACTATCGAGAGCTCCGCCGTCGGGACGGCCGGACGGCCCGACGGCCCGACGGCCGGAAGCCGAAAGACGAGACCCGCCGGGACAAGCACATACCGTCCTCCTACCAGACCCACGAGCGTCCGCAATTCATAACGCAGGGGATCGGGGACCTCCACGATCTTCTCGGCGCGGAGAAACGGCGTTCCCATCTGATCGGGATCGGCGGCGATACCGGCCGCTCGACGCGCAACGCGACGCACCTCGGAGGCGCCTACCCAACCGACTTCCGGCGCCCGTGCAGTGAGGAATGTCGCGATGATGCTGTCGCTCCTGTCCAATGTGGCGCGACGGTCCGCGATCAGCGCATCCCAGTGCAGCGTGTCCTCAGCCGCGACGAGCGCCAGTGGCATGAGCGCGACGCGCTGCCCGGAGAGGCCGGCGGTAGGCAGCGGCGCCGTGGGTACGGGCGTTGGCTGCTGAGCCGATTTCTTGCCACCGCAGCTCAACAGGGTGCCGAGTGCCACGACGCACCACGCACGACGCACGAAGTAGTTGTGTTGTAATGGGTTAGTCACGCGGCCAATCTAAGCCAGCGTGAGGCCGCCGTCCACCACGATGACCTGTCCGGTGATGTGCCGCGCCGCTTCGCTGCACAAGAACAGGATCACGCGCGCTACGTCTTCCGGTTCGGCGACGCGGCCGAGCACCGACTCATGCTCGGCGCGCTCGAGGACTTCGCGCGGCAGCTGCGTCAGCAGCTCCGTCTTCACGAATCCGGGCGCGACCGCGTTGACGTTGATCCCGGCGGAGCCGAGATCGACCGCCGCAGCTTTCGTCAGACCGATGAGCGCCGCCTTGCTCGCCGCGTAATTCGCGATGCCGAACCCCGGCCGAAACGCCTGATGGCTTGCCACATTGACGATCTTGCCGAAGCGTTGCGCGCGCATATACGGTGCGACGGCGTGGATGCAGTTGAACGCGCCGCTGACGTTCGTGTCCATCACTTCCGACCACGCCTCTGGTGTGAGTCTCCAGAGCGCGCCGTCATGAGTCACGCCCGCGTTGTTGACGAGATAGTGCACGCCGCCGAGCTGACTGCGGACCTGGCCGACGAAATACTCGACCAGGTCCATCTCTCGTACGTCGCACAGCGCCGAGTAGCACGGGACACCGAGTGCCTTGATCGCCGTCTCGGTGAGCAGCGCCTGGGGGCCGACCTCGCGTCCCGGCATCTCGACATAATTGAAGCCGACGCCGCAGCCGGCCTGTGCGAACTCGAGCGCGACGGCGCGTCCCAGCCCCGTAGCGCCGCCGGTCACGATGACGACGCGACCGCGGAGGGATTCAGCGCTCTTCTTGGGTTGGGGCCGCTCCTGCACAACCGGCGCGGAAGCTTCGCGCCCGCCTGACGACCACGGGTACGGGCTTGAGGGGCTCAAGGGATTCGAACCTATGTTCGAACTTGAACATCGGCAAGCGGCGTCGCAACTTACGGCGCGTGCGGGCAGCCATCTGGGTGATCATTTCCGTACTGGGCGCGGCCGCGTTTGGCGTGCTCGCGCTGGCCCGCGGCGAAACGATCAGCGCCGCCTGGCTGTTGATCGCCGCCGTCTGTACGTACGTCGTCGCCTACCGCTTCTACTCGAAATTCCTCGCCACGCGCGTCTTCGGCCTCGATCCCCGGCGCGCGACGCCGGCGGAGCGCTTCAACAACGGCCATGACTTCGTACCCACGAACAAGTGGGTGCTGTTCGGCCACCACTTCGCCGCCATCGCGGGGGCCGGCCCGCTCGTCGGCCCGGTGCTCGCGGCGCAGTTCGGCTTCCTCCCCGGCACGCTGTGGCTCGTGATCGGGGTCGTGCTCGGCGGCGCGGTGCAGGACTTCACGATCCTGTTCTGCTCGCTGCGCCGGGACGGCAAGTCGCTCGGCCAGATGGCCAAGGAGGAAGTCAGTAAAGTCACCGGCGTGACGGCCATGATCGCCGTGCTCGCGATCATGATCATTCTGCTCGCGGTGCTGGCGCTGATCGTGGTGAACGCGCTGCGGGCGTCACCGTGGGGACTCTTCACGATCGCCTGCACCATTCCCATCGCGCTGCTCATGGGCTGGTGGATGAAGCGCTGGCGTCCCGGGAAAGTGGGCGAAGCGTCGATCCTCGGTGCGCTGCTGCTGTTGATCGCCTTAGTCGGCGGCGGCAGCGTCGCGAGCCACCCCGCGCTCGCCGCGGCGTTCACCCACAGCGGCACGTCGATCACCTGGATGATGATCGCCTACGGGTTCATCGCGTCGGTGCTGCCGGTGTGGATGCTGCTCTGTCCCCGCGATTACCTGTCGACCTTCCTCAAGATCACGACGGTCCTGGTCCTCGCCGTCGCGATTCTCATCATTCTGCCGCCGCTGCGGATGCCGGCGCTCACGCCGTTCGCCACCGCGGGCGAGGGCCCGGTGTTTGCCGGCAAGTTGTTCCCGTTCGCGTTCATCACGATCGCGTGCGGCGCGATCTCGGGATTCCACTCACTCGTGGCGTCGGGGACGACGCCCAAGATGATCACGCGCGAGACGGATGCCCGCATGATCGGCTACGGCGGCATGATCATGGAGTCGTTCGTCGGCGTCATGGCGATGATCGCGGCCTGTACGCTCGACCCCGGCGTGTATTTCGCGATGAACACGACCCCCACGGCCCTGGCCGGCGCGTCCCAAGTGCTGACTCAAGCCGGATTCGTCGTAACGCCCGATTACATGCAGGCGCTCGCGGCCCAGATGGGCGAGCAAACCTTGATTGCCCGGACCGGCGGGGCGCCGTCCCTCGCCGTCGGCATGGCCCACATTTTTTCGGGGCTGACCAGCGCGCTCGGCGGTAAGACGTTGACAGCGCTGTGGTACCACTTCGCCATCATGTTCGAGGCGCTGTTCATCCTTACAACGATCGACACCGGCACCCGCGTCGGGCGCTTCATGCTCCAGGAGATCGTCGGCCATGTCTGGCCACGATTTGGGCAAACGTCGTGGTATCCGAGCGTCTTGCTCGCGAGCGGCACGGTCTGTGCCGCCTGGGGCTACTTCCTGTATCAGGGCGTGATTGATCCGCTGGGCGGGATCAATTCGCTGTGGCCGCTGTTCGGCATCTCGAACCAACTGCTCGCTGCGGTCGCGTTGTGCGTGGCGACGACGATCCTGATCAAAATGCAGCGGCAGCGCTACATCTGGGTCACGCTGGGGCCACTCGCGTGGTTGATTGTCGTCACGATGACCGCGGGGTGCCAAAAGGTCTTTTCGGCCGACCCCAAGCTCGGTTTTCTTGCGCACGCAGCCACGCTCGCGACGTCCGCCGATCCAAATGCGGGCCGTCTGATCTTCAACGACCGGCTCAACGCCGTTGTGGCGCTGTTCTTCATGGCGGTCGTCGCGATGCTGGTCTTCACGTCAGCACGCGAATGGTGGCTGGTGCTCTCACGTCGCAAGGCCGCGGTCGTGCATGAGGCACCATTCATCCCTACCGCACTCGCTTCGGCCGACTAGCGACGGAATGATGTTTCACGCGGTAGATTGATTCTCGAGCACGCCGAGCGTACGCTTAGCTTGTCGCCGGACTCTCAGGAGCGTCTCAGTGCCGGTGACCGCCAAGCTGTCGCGCAAGTTTTACGAGAAGTTTGGTCATGACTTGACCAACGAACTGGTGGACTGGCTCAACCAAGTGGACGCAGCCTACCGCTCCGAGTTTCGAGATTTATTCGAGGTCCACTTCGCTCGCATCGAAGCGAAGCTGACCGCAGAGCTAGCGCGCTTCGACACACGAATGGCCGCGTTCGAAGCGCGCGTAATCCGCTGGATGTTCCTATTCTGGGTCGGGACGCTGGGAACGCTGATCGCGCTTTTGAAACTCTAGCCCACCGTTGCCAGGCATTCGATTTCAATCTTCGCACCTAACGCCAACCCGCTACCGGCGACGGTCGAACGCGCCGGTGGGTCCTTCGGGAAATACGTCGTGTAAACGCCGTTCATCTGGTCGAAGTCACGGATGTTGGCCAGAAACACGGTGCACTTGAAGACGCGGTCGAGCGAGCTGCCGGCGTAGGCGAGCACCGTCTTGATGTTGTCGAGCGTCTGCTGGGTTTGTTTTACGACGCCGGTATCCACGAGCTGACGAGTGCCGGGAAGTACGCCAATCGCGCCTGACAAATAGAGCACATTTCCCACGCGCACCGCGCTCGAGAACGGCAGTCCTGGCAGCGAGCCAGGCAGCTGAATGACTCGTTTTTGAAGATGTGATGTATCACTCGGTTGTTGCGCAGATGCTGCCGTCACGAAGACAGCCGCGAAAAGAAGTGGCACTCTCATTTGCTTGTCCTCCCTCCTACAGCTCCACGTATGCCCCCACCTCAAACACCTGATTCGGCGGAATCTTGAAGAACGCAGTCGCTCTGAGAGCATTGCGCGACATGAACGAGAACAGCCGCTCGCGCCACATCGCCATGCCGGGCCGGTCCGAAGCGATCAGCGTCTCGCGGCCGAGAAAGAATGTCGTCCCCTCCAGCGGAATACTGAGGCCGTTCCCCTTGCACGCGGCCAGAATTTCGTTGATGTCGGGATCCTGCATGAACCCGTAGCGCGCCACGACGCTGTGGAACCCTTTGCCGCTGCGCTTCACCGTCACGCGCTGCTCGGAACCCACGTGCGGGACGTCCTCGGTCATCACCGTCAGGAAGACGATCTTCTCGTGCAGTACCTTGTTGTGCGTGAGATTGAGCACCAGCGCCGGGGGCGTGCCGTCGGAGCTGCCGTACATGAACACCGCGGTCCCCGGCACGCGCACCGGTGGCTCGGCGGCAAGATCGGCGAGCAACAGCTTGAGCGGGACGGTCTTCTCCATCATGCGCTTGGCGAGAATCTCCCTGCCCCGCTTCCAGGTGATCATGACGAAGTACAACGCGATCGCGATGACGAGCGGCACCCATCCCCCATGCCAGATCTTGAGCGCGTTCGCCGCCAGGAACGTGAGGTCGACGACCAGGAACAGCCCCGAAACCGCGGCAGCTTTCGGGAAGCTCCAACCCCACACCTCTCGGCTCATCACGTAGAACATCACGGTCGTCAGGGCCATGAGCGTGGACAGCGCCACGCCGTACGCGCCCGCCAGATTGCTGGACGTCTGGAAATACAGGACGAGCGCAATCGTCAGCACCGCCAGCATCTTGTTGACCGATGGCACGTAGATCTGCCCGATCTCGCGCGATGACGTGTGCTCGATGTCCATCCGCGGGATGTAGCCGAGCTGCACCGCCTGGCGCGTGAGCGAAAATGCGCCGGAGATGACGGCCTGCGATGCAATGATCGCGGCCGCGGTGGCGAGCGGGATGAGCGGAATCAACAACTTCGCGGGCGCGAGAAGATAGAAAGGGTTGGCCGCGGCCTCGGGATTGGTCAGCAGCAGGGCGCCCTGGCCGAAATAGTTCAGCATCAGCGCCGGCAGAGGAATCGTGAACCACGCCAGTTGGATCGCTGTATGGCCGAAGTGCCCCAGGTCCGCATACAGCGCTTCCCCGCCGGTGACGACCAGGAAGACGGCGCCCAGAACGAGCAGCCCGCGCCCGGGATCGTCGGCAAAGAAACGAATGGCGTGCGTGGGCAACACGGCACCCACGACGGCCGGGTGACGCAGGATGCCGTTCACGCCCAGAACGGCGATCACGAAAAACCACACCAACATGATCGGTCCAAACACCGCGCCGACCCCGGCGGTGCCTCGGCTCTGGAACATGAAGAGACCGACCAGGATCCCCAGCGTTATCCAGATCACCCATTGCTGGAGCGCCGGCGCCGCGATCTCTAGCCCTTCCACCGCCGAAAGAACGGAGATCGCGGGTGTCAGTGCGCCGTCGGCGTAGAGCAACGCCGCGCCGAAGATGCCGAGGACGATCATCAGCCGCCGCGGCGTAAGCCCGCGCGCCAGACGGCTGCCGTTCACCAACGCCATCAGCGCGAGCACCCCGCCCTCGCCCTTGTTGTCGGCGCGGATGATCACGACGTGGTATTTCACTGTCACGATGAGCAGCAGCGACCAGAAGATCAGCGAGAGCACGCCGAGCACATTCCCCGGTGTGACGGGAATGCCGTGCTGACCATGGAACGCCTCGCGCAGGGCGTACAGCGGGCTGGTGCCGATGTCGCCGTACACCACACCGAGGGCCAACAGCGAGAGCCGCGCGAGGTAGCGGCCTCGCGGATGGCTTCGGGCGCTGGCGGTCGGGGGGGGAGTTGGGTTTTGAGGGGCGGTAGGGGCGCTCATCGCGCGGTAACCCTATGCAAGCGGGTCCAGAAAGACCAGAGGATGACCAAACCCAAAGCGCCAACGGCACTTACAAGGAATGCGGTCGCTCCACTCGCGCGCTGGAAAATGATCCCGAGTAGCAACCCACCGGCGAGTGCGGCGACTCCCGTTAACGCGTGATACGTCCCGAATGCCGTCCCCCGGTGCCCCCCGGTCGCGGCGGATACGAGCGAACGCTCGGGGCTCTCAGTCAGCCCCGCGACGACACCGAGTGCGAGAAACAGCAGCCACGCGGCCGCGCGACTCGCGGCAAATGCCATCCCCGCCGCCAGCGCCACGTACGTGAGCCAGCCGATCCACATCGTGCGCGACGGACCGATCCGATCCGACAGCGCGCCGCCGATGAATGAGGTCGAGGACCGCACGACGTGCAGCGCCGCCCAGAGCAACGGCACGAGGGCAACCGCGATGCCTAATTGCTGCGCCCGAAGGATCATCAAGGTTTCGGGCATGCGGAGGAGATAGAAGAAGGCAATGGCAATGACGGCGGGGAAAAGGGGGCGGTAGGGGGCGGTAGGGGGCGGTAACGTGGCGGATGGTTCCTGAGCTCCTACCACCCCCTCCCGCCTCCTACCGCCCCTTACCGCCCACATCGCCAACACTAAGACGAGCACACCTGGAACGAGACTCGCAACAATCACTTTCCGCACGTCTGCACCGGTGGACAGCATCCACCACGCCACCAACGGCCCGATCACCGCGCCCACATGATCCAGCCCGCGCTGCAATCCGAACGCCCGCCCGCGGATCGGTTCCGCCGTCACATCGGCGATCAGCGCGTCACGGGGTGGAGTCCGCAACCCTTTGCCGAGGCGATCGACGACGCGCAGGCCGACGACCTGCCACGCCGCCGCGGTGGCCGCGATGATGGGCCGTACGGCGGCCGCGACGAAGTAGCCGATGACGATCAACGGCCCGCGGCGGGATGGCCGGTCGGCGAGACGGCCGGCGACGAGCTTTACGAGCGCGGCGGCGGCATCGGCGGCGCCGTCGAGCGCGCCCAGCGCCACGGCCCCGCCGCCCAGCACGCCGGTGACGAACGCCGGCAGCAGCGGGTACACCATCTCGCTCGCAAAATCGTTGAGCAGGGAGACCGCACCGAACAGCTTGACCTGCCGGGGGAGCGCTTGCCGATCACTCACCCAGGCCGAGTCCCCAGCGAATTAAGGTGACGGGCAGGCCGCCGTACGGGAGCACGGCGTCGTGAAATCCGCGCAGCGTAAAGCTGCCGCCCTTCGCTTTGCGGAAATCGTCACGCAACCGCAGCAGCTCGCGCCGGCCGACCGCATAGCACAACTGATACGCTGGCCAGGCGCAGTAGCGCCGCACCTCGGCCTCCGCGTTGCCACGCTCCACGTGCAGCTCATTCACCATCTGATCCACGGCCTGGTCGCGCGTCATGCCGCGCGTGTGCAGCCCTACGTCGAGCAAAATACGCATCGCGCGCCACAGCAGGTGCACGCGTTGGAAGAACAGCTCTTCATCCGATGCGTAGAACCCTTGCTCACCCATCATGTCTTCGCAGTACAGTGCCCACCCTTCGACGGTGAGGGGCGTCCAGAGGTTCTTACGAACATGAGACGGCAGCTCTTTGGCGATCACGAGCTGCAGATGATGGCCCGGATAGCCCTCGTGCAGCGCCGTCGCCGCGAGCTCGTAGCGGCAATGGTCGCGGAGGATGCGCTCCTGCTGCGCCGCCGGCAGGCGCGCGTCGGGCACGGTGACGTAGAACCAGCCGGTCCGGTCCCGGCTATACGCGCCGGGGCTGTCATATGCGGCGTACGGGATCACCGGCCGCATGAACGCCGGCGTCGGAATCACGCCCAGCGGCGCCTTGGGGATGGGCGCGAGCCGCCGCTCCGCCACGAAGTCGCGGGCGCGCGCCATCTCCTTCGCGTACGCCTCCACGAGCTCGTGCGGCGTCGGATGATCACCGCGGAGCTTGTCGACCAGCTCGGACCACGGCTTGCCACGCCCGTCCAGTCGCGCGGCGAGCCGCACGAGATCGGCCTCGATCTCCTCCTTCAGCCGCAGCCCATAACGCCACAGCTCCGGCGCCGTATCGCGCAACGCGTGTTGATAGTGCAGCAGGAAGTTGAACGCGTCTTCGCCGATGGCGAATTGCTCCGTCCCCATCTCAAGCCAGCGCTCGAGGTTCGAATCGAACTTGAAGAGCGCAGCGCTCGCCTGTTCAGCCGCGGCCGCGAGACGCGTGGCGTGCATCGGGGCCTGGGCACCGAGCGCGGCCGCCAGCTCTTTCACCAAGAGTCGCCCGCCTTCCGACATGCGCAGCGCCGTCTCGACGAAGACACGCACCGGTTCTTCCAGCGTCGCCTTGAGATCGTCGAGGAAATCGGGGATGTCCTCGAGCCGGCCGATGGCCGCGGCGGCTTTCTCGGCGGGCGTGCGATCGGCTGAGAGCAACAGGTGATGGAGGCCGCCGAGCAGGTGCGACAGCCAGAACTCCGGATTCTTCGCCTGCGGCTTCAGCTTCTCGAAGCGCCGCAGCGAGACGCGAATCTCGTTCAGCAGCGCGGTGCGGTCGATCTCCTCGTCGAGGTTGGCGGCACTCGCTTCCTCCAGGGCGGCCGCAAGCGACTTGAGCGCGGCGAGATGGGGCGCGAGCGCGCCGGGACTGAAGCGGCCGTAGCGGTCGTCGTGGCCCGGCACCCCCGCCTGCGTCGCGGCCACGGGGTCCATGTGCCAGTAGAGATCAAAAAACGACTTCTCGATGTCGCGGAAGCTCATGCGTTCAACAACCGATGGCACTCTTCGTCCGACAGCACGCGATCGGTGCGCTTGGCCGCATCGAACAACGTCCGGCAGGCCTCCTCATCGTTGGGATCGTAGCCGTGGTGCTCGAGCCAATACTTGACGTTGGACAGCCCGGACACGGGCGAGATCTCGATGCGCTGCTCGAAGCCGAATTCTTCCGCGGGCACCGAGCTGTACACCCGATCGGCGAGCCAGTTGTGGCCCTTTTTCTTGGCCTTGATGATCGCAGCCGCATGCACCCCGGTGCCGGTGCGAAACGCATCGGTCCCCACGACTGGGTAGTTCACCGGAATCGGCACGCCGACCGCATCCGCGACGAGCCGGCAGTACTCGGGCAGCTTGCGGATGTCGGCCTTGTGCGCGCCCAGCAGCTTCAGGTTCACGATCAGGAGGTCCATCTCGGCGTTGCCGACCCGTTCGCCGACACCGAGCGCCGTGGCATGGACGCGATCCACACCGGCCTCGATCGCGGCGAGACAGTTGATCAGGCCCATGCCCCGATCTCGGTGTCCGTGCCAATCGATTTTTACGTCGTTCTTTTTGACGATTTCATCTTGGACGAATTTCGCCAACGCCCGTACGCCGTCCGGCGTTGCATGTCCCACCGTGTCGGCCAGGCAGATTCGTCCCGCTCCGCAGGCGATCGCAGCCCCGTACAGCGCTTTCAGCGTCTCCGGCCGGGCCCGGGTCGTGTCTTCCGTGACGTACATGACGGGCAGGCCGTGCTTCACGGCGTAGGTCACCGCCTCTTCGGATGCCTTGAGGATGCGATCGAGCGTCCAGTCTTCCGCGTACTGGCGAATCGGCGACGAGCCGATGAACGTCGCCGCCTCGATCTTGATGCCTACCTCATCGGAGACACGCACGATGGGCTCGACGTCGGCAACCACGGTGCGGGCGGCGCAGTTAGGCGCAATCGGCAGCTTTTGGTCGCGGATCTCGAGGGCGAGCGCGCGCACCTGATCCACGACACGCGGGCCGGCGCCCGGTAATCCGATGTCGGCGGCGACGATGCCGAGGTCCGCCATCAGGTGCAGCAGACGCTTTTTGACGTCGAGGGAGGGATCGGTGACCGAGGGCGACTGCAGCCCGTCGCGCAACGTCTCGTCGTTGAGATCTACACGCGCGCGCGTCCAGTCGAAGCCGCCGTTGGGTCCGCCCGCGCTGTTCCAATCGTAGATAAGCTGCCGCTCCTCCATGGGTCTAGTGTCGCGTACGCGGTAGTCCAGGTCAAGTTGCGACCGCGCCACACGACATCATAGTTTGACCTCCATGCCGGAAACCATGGACGCGCTGCTGACGCACGATCGCATGCGCAGCGCCCGCGCGCACATCGAACGCTCCGACGAGGCGACGCTCGCCCGCCAGGCGGCGCTGTCGGCGATCCCCGCGCCCACCGGGGCGGAGCGGGCACGCGGCGCGCGCGTCGCGGAAATGTTCGGTGCGGCGGGGTTGGAAAACGTGACAATCGATGACGTCGGGAATGTGCGGGGATGGCACGGAGGGGCACGACATGTCGTGCCCCTACAAGACGGGTGCGTGGTTCTGTCGGCCCATCTGGACACCGTGTTTGGCCCCGATCTCGACGTGTCGGTGGCGCGCCGCGGGACGCGCCTCGAAGGTCCAGGAATCGCCGACAATGCCCGCGGCCTCGCAGCGCTCGTCACCATCGCCGAGGCACTCGTACGCGCGCGGGTCGCGACCCGGCGGCCGGTGCTGTTTGCCGCCACCGTCGGCGAGGAGGGATCGGGCGATTTGCGTGGTGTGAGATACCTGTTAAACGATCATGTAGGCGCACGACATGTCGTGCCCCTACAAACGGATGCACCCGTTCCAATCCGTCCCCATGCATTCATCGCGCTGGATGGCGCCGGCATCGAGCGCATCGTGCACCGCGCGCTCGGCGCCCGGCGCTATCGCGTGACGTTCCATGGCCCCGGTGGCCACTCGTGGGCGGCCTTTGGCATCGCCAATCCTGCCAACGCGGTCGGTCGCGCGGTCGCCCGTCTCGCCGAACACCCCACGCACAACGCACCACGCACCACGTGTGCAGTCGTGCGACTGGGGGGCGGCACCAGTCTCAACTGCATCCCACAAGAGGCATGGTTCGATGTGGACCTCCGCAGCGAAGAGCCGCGCGCACTCGAGCGGCTCGACGCAGCGGTCCGCCACGCTCTGACCGAGTCGCTGGACGAAGAGAACCGCCGGCGGCTGCCCGCGACCGCGCCGCTGACGATCGAGGTCCGGCGGGTGGGTGATCGCCCGTCCGGACTGACTCCGCGCGCGCATCCCCTGGTGCAGACCGCCGTCGCCGCTACCCGTGCCGTGGGCCACGCGCACCAGCTCGCGTGTGCGTCGACCGACGCCAACGTGCCGATCGCGCTTGGCGTACCGGCCGTGGCGCTGGGCGCCGGCGGGCGGGCGGGCAATGCCCACCTCCCCACCGAGTGGTATGAAAACGACAAGGGCGCGCTCGGCATCGTGCGCGCCCTGCTCGTCACCGCGGCGATGGCCGAGGCGGTCGCCTAAGCGGGCACCAGCTCCAGCAGCGTAATCTCGGGCGGCGCGCCGAGTCGCAGCGGCGGGCCCCAATAGCCGGTGCCGCGACTGACGTACAACCACATCGACTCGAGCCGATGCAGCCCCGCGACGAACGGCTGAAACAGCCGGACGAGCAGATTGAACGGGAAATACTGGCCGCCGTGTGTGTGTCCGGAAAGCTGGAGGTCGTAGCCGGCCGCCTGCGCGGCGAACGCGCTGCGCGGTTGGTGGGCGAGCAGCACGCGCACGTCGCTCGGTGCGGCACCGGCGACCGCGGCAGCCGGATCGGAGGACGCCGAGAGATCGTTGACACCCGCAACCAGCAGGCGGCCCGTGCCGCGCACTACGACGCGATGCTCGTTCGAAAGTACGGCGATGCCCAGGCGTTCCAGCTCGTTAGTCCAGCCGCGGACGTCCCAGTAGTACTCGTGATTCCCCGTCACGAAGTACGCTCCGTGCGGTGCCCGGAGGCGCCCGAGCGGCGCGACATGCTCGCGCAACTCCGGAACCAGTCCATCCGCGACGTCGCCTGTGACTGCGACGAGGTCGGGCCGCAAAGCGTTGGCGCGATCCACCACGGCATCCACGAAGCGGCGGCGGATTGTGGGCCCGATATGGAGGTCGCTGAGCTGAAGAATGCGAAATCCCGCGAGGTCGCTGGGGAGATCGGCAATGGGCACGGTCACGCGCACGATACGCGGCCGCCGTGCGAGTATCATCCCCACCAGCGTGAGGAACGCAGCTCCGCTCAGCACTGCGAGCACCACCGTCGCCGTAGCGGGGAGCCGCAGCAGATCGGTGGCAACGAAGGAGACGATCAGTAGCGACGACAGTCCCATCGACGAATACGCGGCCCAGTCCAGGACCCGCGCGAGCGGGCCGCGGTTAACGCCCTCGCCTACCTCGCGACGCGCCGTGACGAGCGCGACGAGCGGCAGCCAGGCCACCAGCAGCACGGCCGCCCAGGCAAGCACCCGCGCCACCCCGGCGATCGGGGCGGGACCGAGCAGGTGCGCGCCGACGTAGAGATGGAGCAACGTCCAGAGCCCGCCCACGACCCCCAACCGGACAACGAGCTGGTTCTTGGTCAATGCGCCGCTCCGGCTCCTGGCATGCCTCGGCTGCGATGCATCAGGAGCAATAACGGCAAGGACAGCACGAACGCCGCCCCGAACAGCAGGAACAGCTGCTCGAACGACAGCATCATCGCCTGGCGGGTGACGATACCGTTCAAGAACCCGATCGCTTTGGTTTGTGCCAGCGCGGGGAGCTCCCCCCGGCCGATCAGCGTCTGTGTGATCGCGGCGAGCCGCTCCCGGGTCGCTTCAGCGTACGGCGTCACATTCGCGGCGAGATCGGCGCGATGAATCGCCGTGAAGCGCTGCAGCAACGTCGCCGAGAGCGCGATCCCCACGCTGCCGCCCAGCTGCCGCATCAGGTTGAACAACCCCGTGCCGTTGGGAATCTTCGACATCGGCAGATCGGCGAGCGCGAGGTTCGTCAGCGGCACGAAGATCAGGCCCAGCCCGACGCCACGGAAGATCAGCGGCCAGAAGAAGTCGGACATGCCACTTTCCGTCGTGAAATGCGCGTGCTTCCACATCGAGAGCGCGAAGATCCCCACGCCCGCCGCGATCGATAATCGTGCGTCGAATTTCCCCTGCAGCCGGCCCATGAACGCCATGGTGAACGCGCTGGCGAGCGCGCCGGGCAGAATCACCAGACCCGTCTGATTCGCGGTGAAGTTCCGCACGTTCTGGAGATAGACGGGCAGGACGAACACGGTCGCGTAGAGACACACCCCGAGCACGAGGCCGAAGACGACCCCCACCGCCAGCTGGCGGCTCTTGAGGATGCGCAGATCGACCACCGGCTGTTCGGTGCGCAACTCGTGCCAGATGAACGAGATCAGCGCGATCGCGCTCGTGATCCCGAGCAGCCGCACTTCACCGGAGGAGAACCAATCGAGCCGTTCACCACGCTCGAGCATCGTCTGCAGCGAGCCGATGCCCACCGCCAAGAGTCCCAGGCCGAGAAAGTCGACGCGGTCCGCGCGCTCCTGGTGCCGCGAGTCGGTGATGAACGACATCGTCAGCGCCAGCGCCAGCATGCCGAACGGAATGTTGATATAGAAGATCCACGGCCAGCCGTACATATCCGTGATCCAGCCGCCCACGGTCGGTCCGAGCGTCGGGCCGACCATCACGCCGACGCCGAAGATCGCCATCGCGGTGCCGTACTCTTCGCGCGGGAACTCTTCGTACAGGATGGCTTGTGACGTGGACAGCAATGCCCCGCCGCCCAGGCCCTGCACGATGCGCCAGAACACCAGCGCGCTGAGCGACCCGGCATTGCCGCACATGAAAGACGCCAGCGTAAACAACGCGATCGAGCCGGCGAAATAGCGGCGGCGCCCGAAGTAGGCCGAGAGCCAGCCGGTGATCGGCAACACGATCACGTTGGCGACGATGTAGCCCGTCGAGACCCACGCGATCTGGTCGAGCGTCGCGCCCAGGTTTCCCATCATGTGCGGGATCGCGACGTTCACGATGCTGGTGTCGAGCAGCTCCAGCACCGAAGCGAGCGAGACCGTGATCGCGATCAGGTACTTGTACTTGTACCGATCGGGCGCAAGGGTCAGCGGTAGCGCGGCGGCCGTCATCGTCCTAACGCGTCTTGATTGTCGCGACGACGCTCATCCCGGGCCGCAGCACGTGCGCGAGATCCACGGCACCGTCCAGGTGAATCCGGACCGGAATCCGCTGGACCACCTTGGTGAAGTTGCCGGTGGCGTTGTCGGGCGGCAGCAGCGAGAACTTCGCGCCCGTCGCCGGCGACAGACTCTCGACGTGACCGCGGAAATGCACGCCCTTGTAGGCGTCCACCGTGATATCGGCGGAGTCGCCGGGCGTCACGTCCGCCGTCTCGGTTTCCTTGAGATTCGCCGTCACCCACACGTCTTCGAGCGGGACGACGGTCATCAGCGGCTGGCCGGGCTGCACGAGCTGGCCCAGCTCCACCGTCTTCTTGGAGACGACGCCGGCGGATGGGGTGATGATCCGCGTGTAGGAGAGCTGCAGCGCCGCCTGATCGCGAGCGGCGCGGGCCGACGCCACGCGCGCATCAGCACCCACGAGCGCGGCCTGCGCCGCCGCGAGCTGCGCGTCCGCCGCCGTGGCCGCCGCGCGTGCCGCGTCGAGCTGCTGCTGGCTGACGACGTTCTGGACCGCGAGCGGCTCGATGCGGGCGAGGTCGGCGTTGGCCTTGAGGGCGTTCGCTTGTGCCTGCGCGACCGCGGCCTCCGCCTGCCCCACGCGCGTCCGGCTGCTCACCGTGGCGAGCAGTGCCGCGAGATCGGCTTCGGTTTGCTGCAGCCGCGCCCGGAAGTCGCGGTCATCGAGCACGACCAGCGTATCTCCCGCCTTCACCGACTGATTCTCGGCGACGCGCACCTCGGCGACGTAGCCACCGACCTTGGGGAGCACCGGCACGATGTGCCCATCGACCTGGGCATTGTCGGTCGAGACGTGCGAGCGGCCGAACCACCATTTGCGCGCGCCGATGATCAGCAGGCCGAGCAGGATCACCCCCATGATCATGAACACGGTCCGCCGCGAGCTCTTGGGCTTGGCCGCAACAGCGCCCCGAGGACTCGGGGCCGGTGCGGGCCGTGCGTGAGAGTCTGTTTTCGGTTCCATCGTCGTAGCCATTTTGTCCTGTTCCTTAATGCAGGGTCCGCGCGCTGCCCACCGAGCGGGCTAACGCAATCCGCGCCGATACGGCCGCAAAACGCGCATCGATGTCCGCGTCACGGGCGCGGAGCAATGATTCCTGTGCCGTGATCACTTCGATGTTGCCAACCACACCGGCCTTGAACCGCTGGCGTGCCTGTGACACTTCCTCCGTCGCGAGCTGGATCCGCTCTGTGGCGACCGCCTGCTGCGCGCTCGCCGAGCGGAGATCGAGCAGCGCGGCGTCCACGTCCGCTGTGACCTGCTGACGCAGGTCCGTGGCGCGCACGTCCGACTCCCGGACGACGGCCTGCTGCTCCGCCAGGCGCCCTTCGCGCCGGAAACCATCGAGAATGGGCAGCGTGACCTGCACGGCGACCTGCCGCGTGCTGAGGGCCGTCGGCAGGGCAATGCCGCTCAACCCATAGTCCGCTTCCAGCTCCAGGCGAGGCAACCGCTCCCTGGCGATGGCGGATGCCGACGTGCGGGCCGCGGCGGCGCGCGACACCTCTGCCGCGAGATCGGGCCGCGCGGTGACGGCCTGCGTCACCGCGGCGTTGCGATCGGCCGGAACGTCCGCTGCGCCAAGCTGCGCATTCAGCGTATCGGTGAGTACGATCGGCGTGGCGGGATCGAGGCCGAGGGCGCGCGCGAGATCGATCTTGGCGCGATCGAGCTGGTTCGCCGCAACGATCAACCGTCCGGCAGCCTCGGCGAGCTGCGTCTTCGCGCGGGTGACGTCGATCGCCGCGCTGACGCCCGCCTGCTGTTGCGCCACAGCGAGGCCGACGAGTTCGCCGGCGAGCGCTGAGTCCGCCTGTCGTGCGTTCACGACCGCCTGCGCCCGCGACGCGCGCGCGTATGCCTGGGCGACGGTCTGAGCGCTGGCCTCGACGACGGCCGAGCGCTCCGCGCCGGCAGCCGAGGCCTGGCTCTTCGCGGCACTCACGCGCCCCAGATTCGAGAAGTCGAACAGCGTCTGCGTGAGGCGTACGCGGCCGTCATAGGCATCGAATGGGCCGATGATCCGCGGTACGCCGGGAAAGGACAGACCCTGCGCCTGCGTATTGAACGTGCGGCTCAACCAGAAGCCGGACAGCGACAGGTTCGGCAGGAGGCCCGAGCGCACCTGACGCACGCGTGCGGATGCGGCATCGGCGCGGAATCCGGCGATCGCGACGGACGGCGGCGCCGCCTGCGTCTGGCCGGTGGCCTGACGAACCGCGTCGGCAAACGAGAGGCGCAACGGTGCAGGCGTTTGAGCCTGGAGCAAATCTGCGCTAATCAGCGCGAGAATCAGTGTGATCTGTGGCAATGCCATGGAGATAGAGATCGATGTGAGTGTCGAGGTATTTGGCGACGTCGAAGCCTTCAGGCATGCACGCGGCGAACGCTTTGCGCGCGACGACGGCATGCATCAGCGGCGCCATCGCGAGCTTCGTGGCGACCGGCACGTCCACCTTGCGGAACTCGCCGGCCTTGATACCCCGTTCCAACACGCCACCCATCAGGCGATGGCCGCGCGTGACGACTTCCTCGTAGTAGAAACGGGCGAGCTGGGGGAAATTGCGGGCTTCCGCGATCATGAGACGCGGAATGCCCGAGAGCGACGTGTCACCCACCAGCCGGAAATACTCGCGGATCAGCTGCTCGAAGAGGTCCCGCGCGCTGCCGGTGAAAGACTTGGCGAGGGCCTCGCCCTGCTCGATGACGGGGACGATCGTCTCACGCACCAGCGCCTTGAACAGCGCTTCTTTGTTCTCGAAGTAGAGGTAGATCGTGCCCTTGGTAACGCCGGCGCGGCGGGCGACATCCTCGAGCTTCGTGGCAGCGAACCCGCGGTCGGCAAAGACTTCAAGCGCCGCCGAGATGATCTCTTCAGGACGGGCGTTCTTGCGCCGGCGCCAACGGGGTTTTGCGACTGTGTGCGGCATTGCGAGCTCCAAAGTTATTAACTGAACGGTCAGTAAGTAACTTTAGGTTCCCGCCGCCGTCAACCCCTCCGCCGGTAGTAGAGGATCAGATCGGTGCTGGGTGGAACGGTACCGAGCTGCCGCAGCAACGTCACGATCTGGCCCCGATGGTAGGAGGAATGATTGATGAAGTGCCGAAACATCTGGCGGAACGTATGCATGTATTCGCCGCCGCTGGAAGGCTTTACGAGCCGCGTCTTTTCCAGGTCACCGTCGGTCAGCCCCAACACGAACGTGTCCCGCTCCCCCTCCACCGCGTCCCAGCGCCTGCGGACATCGGCCAGCGACTGCAGATCGGTTCCCTGTGGAACGGCGGGATTCGGCTTGCCGACCCAGCGATGCAGCCACAGCTGCTCGGCCCACACGATGTGGCACAGCGTGCCATGCACGCCGCCGTAGCTGCTGTGGAGATCGCGGAAGTACTGCTCCTCGGGAAGCTGGGCGACCGCAGCGAAGATCGTGCGGTTCGCCCAGGCGTTGTACTCGAACAGCTCGAGGAATTCGTTCACACGGGTTAGCGGGCCGCGGCGATCTCTCCCGCATCCATCACGGAGTCTTTGACCTGGCGGCCTTCGATCCGCTGCTGGTCTCCCACGACCGAGCCTTCCACCGTGGCCTTTCTTACCTGGACGCCCTTGCCGAGGATGCTGTTGCGGATGGTGCTGCCCTCGATGGCGCTCCCGGCCTCGATGGCGACGTTCGGTCCGACACTCGAGTCCTCGAGCGTGACGCCGTCCTCGATGTATACCGGCTCGATGATTTTGACGCCCGCCGGGACCTTGGCGGGAGGGGGCCGCTTGCCGCGCCCATGTTCGAGCAGGTGCTGGTTCGTCTCGAGCAGCGTGTCGACCTTGCCGCAGTCGTACCAGCCGCCCACTTCGCTGACGAAGAGTTTTTTTCCGTGGTCCACCATGTACTGGAATGCGTCCGTGAGATAGAACTCCCCGCCTTTCCCGGGTGGGCTCTTCAACACGTGCTCGATCCCGTCGAACAACGAGCGCCAATCCTTCACGTATTGCAGACCGATATTGGCGCGCCGGGAAATCGGCGTGCTCGGCTTCTCGACGATCTTCGTCATGTAGCCTTGCTTGTCGGTCACCACCACGCCGAACCGCTGGTAGTCCTCCACTTCTTTCGTCCAGATGATGCCGTCCGCCTTCGTTGTCTGGACGATGGAAAGATCGGCGTCGAATAACGTGTCCACGAAGATGACGATCACGGGCCCGTCGACATGCGGCCGGGCCAGGTTCACGGCGCCGGCCGTGCCGTCGAGCACCTTCTGCTCGATGAAGCGCGCCGGGATGTCGTAGTGCTTGCGGACGTATGCCTCGACCTTCTCCTTCAGATGTCCCGTGATGATGATCAGCTCGTCGAGCTGTCCCGCGCGCCGCAGGGCATCCATCACGTAGTCCATTACGGGGCGGCCGCCGACGTTCACGAGCGGCTTGGGAACGCGCTTCGTCAGCGGCAGCAGCCGCGTGCCCTTTCCCGCCATCGGCATGATGACCTTCATGGCACCCGTCCGTAGCGATCCTTGAGCCGCACGACGTCGTCGAGCTCCGGCGTCGATGCCTCGAGCAGATCGGTCACCACGACGGCCTCGAACTGATGGATCTGTTTGGGGGGAATGTGAAACGCCTCGCCGGCGCGCACGCGACGCTCGATCAGCGTCTCGCCCTGCTGGATCCGCAGGATGATCTCGCCCGAGAGCACGTAGATCGACTCATCCTTCTTGTTGTGATACTGCAGCGAGAGCACGTGACCGGGCTCGATATGCAGGATCTTGCCGACGTAGCGGTCGGCCTTGGCCCAGATGAGCTCGTGGCCCCACGGTTTCTCGACGCGGTACGGCACAGGGGGCGGACTCACGCGAGCCGCAGTTTCAACGACGAGGGGATCGTCACGCATGCCGTCACACATACCCCGCACCCGACGCACCCCTCCGGCTTGAGGACCGGATGGCCACGGTCATCCAAGGCGAGCGCTCGCTCGCCCACCGGACAGGCCCGCGCACACACGCCGCATTCGGCGCCCTGAAACGTGATGCAGCGCTGCGGGTCGAGCTCGAGGATGCCCATGTGCACCGATTCCCACGGGACGCGCGTCAGGGCGCCGGTCTCGCACGCAGCGGCACACGGCATGTCTTCGCACACGATGCACGCCCGCGCCGCCGGATCGATGTAGGGCGTTCCGGCGGCGAGGCCGCCGTCGTTCGCCGGCATCTTGAGAATCGCATGCACGGGACAGACGTCGATGCAATCGCCGCAGCGCGTGCACGCCGCGACGAACGCCACCTCCGGGGCCGCACCCGGCGGCCGGAACCAGCGCTTCGGCGCGACGCGCTCCTCCGTCCGCCGGGCCACCTCGTGCAGCAGGCGACCGATCGTGTCCTGGAAAAACGCGCGGCGCTCGTTCAAAAGCTCGGCTCCAGACTCACTTGCCAGCGGAAATGCAGCCGGCCGTCGCGGACGGAACTGCCGTCCGCCGCGAAGTCCCAGCGATTGACGACCAATGGCATCTCGAATCGCATGGTCCACCTAAGATCGTTGATGCTGTGTCGCGTCACCACACCCACGCCGCCGTCGTACAGCGTCGTGTACGACTGGCTCGCGGGGACCGGCGGGATCGCGCGAGGATCGACGATGCCGGCGTCGGCGAAGGCTTCGAGCGCGACGCTCTTGTAGAGGGTCTTGGTGCCCTCGAGGTTCAGTGCGACCGCCCAGCGACCGCCGAGGTCGGGACGAAAGCCGCGCAGATTCGCGTCCCCTGGGGCATGGTAGTGGAAATCGGGCCGGACGAACAGCGCACCGCGGCTCCTTAATAGAGGATTGCTGAACGTCTCGTACGGGTCAGCGCCGCCGAGCATGATCCGCCGCTGCAGCGGCGGGACGTGCTGCGCGAGGTAGGCTCCGCCGAAGAGTCGAGCGCCCAGCGTCGTTTTCAATATGAACGGCGTGCGCAGACTCACTGCGCCGGTGGCCCGCCCGAAGCCTTCCACGTCGTAGCGATTGGCTGCCTGGACGCCGGGACCTGGATTGCGATACACCAGCCCACCCCGCAGCGCGACTCGCGCCTTCCACAGCTTGGAGCCCCGCTGGGGGGGGCTCGTGACGGACGCCCAGGGTCCGGCCTCGATCGTGCCGGCGTCGTCCCACAGCCGCCGGTCCACGTAGCCGAGGTCGCTCACCGCCATCCAGATCGCGTCGAAGCCGGCGTGCCGGTCTGGGCCAACTCCCAAATGCTCGGCGAGTGACCGATCAGCGTGCAGGGCAATCCCGGTTCTGCCCTCGACACTCCAGAAGGCGGCGCTGGCGTCGGTGCGAGGCATCGGATGACTGACGGGATTGCCGAATCGGGCGTACCAGCCGAAGCGGTGTGTCGCGTCGGGATCGAGCCCGTAGGAGAGCAGGCCCACATGCTTTTCAAACCGGCCGAGATAGTTCGTTCGCGAGCGTAAGCCGCCGGTCCAGCCGCCGTAGTTGTTGTACCACATGAGCGGGAGAAGACTGTGGACCATCCCATCGCGGCGAGCCTCCTCATGCGTGGGGTTGTCCAGACGCGTATGCTCGTTCCCTTCCCTGCTCCCGAACCATCCCCGCTTCTCGTGGTTGTTCAGCGCATTCCAGTCATGCGCCCGCTGGCGCGGATCGAGAATCAGGCGCCCCGGCTCGCTATCGGTCACGAATTGCACACGCTCGCTCAGCGGCTCGCCGCTCGATCGGGCGTAGATCCTCTTCTTGTCGCCGATTTCGATCGGCATCCAGCCGTCGCCTTGACGACTGATGCTGACGGCCGTCAGCCATCGGCCATCAGCAAGGCGGCGTCGCTCGACCTTATCCAGTCGATAATCGATCAGTGGCGTGCTATGCAGCCATTGGGCAAAGAGCCAGCGCAGGTCCTGACGCGACACTTCCTCGGCGACACTCCGGAAGGCGTTCTCATCGACGTGCTTCAGACGCCAGCGCGTGTAGTACGTGCGCAGGATCTGCCGCATCACGTCATCGCCCACGACGTAACGCAGCTGCTCGAAAAACAGCTGCGCCTTGTCGTAGATCATCGTGTTGTACGTCTGGAAATCGCGATAGTGCTCGCTGACCATCGACACCGGCTCGCTCCAGCGATCCAGGTCCCAGAGCAGGATGTCTGCTTCGATGCCCGGATACGCGGACCCCTGGCCGTGCGCCTCGAAGAACCAGCCGGTCTGGAAGCTCGTGAATCCTTCGTCCAGCCATCCCTCGCGCCACTCGTTGTTCGCGAGGATGCCCATCGTGTAGTTGTGGCCCAGCTCGTGGACGATGAGGCCGAGGCCGGCGCTGCCGTCCATGATCATCATCGGGAATTCGGTGCCGCCCCCTTCGATGCGATGCACGTTCGTGATCTGCGGCCACGCGAACTTCCCGTAGAGAGAATCGAGCCACGCGAGCGCCAGCTGCGTGCGTCCGACGGCAATGCCCTTCCCCCACGTCACGCTGTCGCCGGGCTGATAGAGGACCCGCACCACGATGTCCTTGTAGCGGCCTTCCTCGTAGCGGTAATCGGGATTGAGCGAGAACGCGAAATGATGGACCGAATCGGCGTAGAAGCGAACGCACTTGCGACCCGGAGCCACGCCGCAATGGCTATCGGGGGGTGTTCGCCCGATACTCGATAGCGGATACCAGTTTCGCTGATAATCGATGGGCGAACCGGGTGTCGCATTGGCACGTGCCCATCCCGGATCACCGCTGATCGGCACACCCGTCGCGCCAACCACCTGGTCGGAAGCCAGATCGAGCATCACGTCGTAGCTCGCGAACTCGCCGTAGAACTCCCCGGCCGGATAGAGTGGATGGTCTTCCCACCCGTACTTGTCGTACACCACGACTTTCGGATACCACTGCGCGAAGTCGAAGCGCCGGCCCCGCCGTCCTTGCCGCCGCGGCAGCGTCGAGGGGCGCGCCTGCCACGTGACGTCGACGACGCATGAATCGCCGGGCGCCAGTGCGCGCGGCAATCGCCAGTGCGCGATCGTGGAGTCGGGCGCGTACGGGTAATCCGGCGCGCGGTGCTCACCCATCACCATTGCCGCCGTGATCCGCTCGAACGCGTAGTCGGGATCCTTCATGTGTTGAAAGCGCACGCGGCCTTCGGCGGAGTCGGCCGCGGCCCAGCGCGAGCCCGGGCGGAACGCGTTGAGGTACTGGTGGACGTAAAAGTCGCGCAGCGTATCGGGCGACTGATTCACATAGCGGATGGACACATGGCCGCGCAGTACGCCGCTTGGCTCGTCGAGCGAGGCGTCGATCGCATACGCGACCCGCTGTTGCCAGTAGGTCGAATCGGGTGCCAGGAGAGTGAGGAGGAGAAGCAACATCGGCCCGTGAATCTCGCGTCTTTCAGTGCCGTGTCGCAAGGAAAGGACGGTAGTCCGGACGCGCGTGCCACCACTATGAGCCTTCACTCTTACCAGGAGGGCTCATGGTATTCCGTATTTTTGCCGTTGGCGCGTTGCTGCTCGGGGCCGGTGCGGTCGGTTGCGACGACCGCACGCCCGTCAGCGCGCCCGCGGGGCCGGTCGGTGCGGCCGCGGCGGTCACGACCTCGCCCCAGCGGCCCGAGGCGCTCGCCCGCATGGTTGCGAAGGGGCTCAAGAACGCCGCATTCCGCGCGTATCTGAAAGCACAGCTCGACGCCTCACCCTATGGCGAGCACAAGCTGCAGTTCGAAACGTTCCTCGCCGCGAACAGCGGCCGGGCGCTGCGCGAAATCGCCGCCGAGAACGCTACGACCAAGGATGGCCTTGCCGAGCAGGCGAAAACCGCCATCGCGCTCGAGGTCTACTTCCCCGTCGCCGCGCATCGGGCGGCGTGGACCGGCGATGAGCAGGTGCTCGTGGCGACGGCGTTGACCGACGACGACCCGCCGATCGCGTTCGATCCCGACGGCGGGCGCCACGTGCTCGACCCCAAGACGCCGCCGGCGACTCCCGTCCTCGCGCTCGTGCCGGTGGAGACTGACTTCTCGGTCGTCCCGGCACGACAGATGTGCCTCGAGGAGTGTGATACCGGCGGCGGGGTGATCGGCGAGACGCCGCCGCCCCCTGGCCTATACATGACCAAAAGCCATTTCGTACAAGACTTTGAAGGCTGGTTGAAGGGGTCACCCGAATTTGAGGTACAGATCCTGGGCCAAAAGGGCGCTACGGACTCGTTGATTTCATACCAGTGCGCCGGAGAGCATGCCGGTGGGCCGTACACGTTCGATCAGAACGATCTGGATTGGTCCGGGCAGGTGCTGCTGTTTTCCAAGCAACAGCTCGATACGTACAACGCGGCGCATCCGAATTCCAATATCCGCGTGTTTGTGGTCGAGGATGACGACACGGCATGTCAGATTAAGACGGATCCTGATCGATTCCAGCACCTGATCAACGTGGTGGACAGCACCTACAACAAATACACCTCGGGCAATGACTCGAGCACGTTTGTAAGAAAGTATTACGGGTACGCGAAGTCGGCATATAACATCTTCCAGGCGATCGCGAGTTGGATCAAGACAGATGACGAACTCGTGGGGAACGCCGTCGAGGACCGTATCGTCGGCGCCTATTACCCCGGATTCAATTGGTTCGTGAAAGGTGATAACAACATCACCAACGGCTGGATCAATCTCGTAATGTATTGAACGAGGCTACCAATGCGCGCGGTCCTTCTCCTGCTCACCTGTTTCTGTTGCGGTCTGATTGTCCCGGCTGGAGCACAATGGTCCGTCGCATTGGAGCTCGCGACGAACACGTATCGCGGCGCAACACATGACACAACCAGTAGCCACGTCGCGTCCGAGGGACGACCTGGCGGCGGCACCGCCGTATCGCTGAAGTTAGGCCGCAATTGGCGGCGAGCAGGCGCCGCGCTTCGACTTTCATACTCGAATCCCGGCTTCGCGGTTGCTGGTCAGGGCTTTAGTCTGACCGACAAGACGACCGGCAGGCTGCTCGAGCTTTCAATGCTGGTGAACACCCGGGTGGGAGGGATTGGGCCGAGCGGAGCGGTGAGGGTTGAACTGGGGCCCGCCCTCCACCTGTGGGATTTCGATGGTGAATTCCGGTTACGTGCCGGCGCACTGGGCGGCGTCGCCTACGAATGGCCGGTTACGAATCGTCTGCTAGGATCCGTCCGCCTTGAGGGGATGCTGTCACCGTCGTGGTTCAACGCCGACGATGTGCCACCGGAATTCGAGAGACGCGCCACATGGCGCTACGGTGTCGGGTTGGGTTTGTCTTACCGCTTGTAGCAAAGTTCTAACGCAGCATTGTGGAAGCGCGGCGAGGTCGCACACGTAAATTGAGCTCGTGCGATCTCGCGGCGCGATGACCCTCGAGTGGCTGGCCGGGCTGCGCCGCGCGGGAGGGGACGTGCGGGTAGTGCTGGAGGCTTCGTTCTAACCCGCTACGGCGTCTGCGCCGGCGCGCTGCGCGGCGCCAGGACCGCCTGCCCCAGCGTATTCGCGTCCGTCCCGAACCAGATCGACTTCGTCGCCGCATCGTAGTACATGTGCCGCACGACGCCGCCGCCGCTCGGTACCGGCGTCTCTTCGCTGAAGCGCAGCGTCCTGGAGTCGAATGACACGAAGCGGTTGGGCCGCGACGTCTCGACTACCCAGACGCGGTCTTCATCGTCGCGCACCACGGCGTACGGCCGCGCATCCGCACCGCCTGGCAGCTGCCACTCGTCCACCTTCCCGCTCCCCGGATCGTAGCGACCCAGGAAGCCGCCGGCGTAATCGCCGTACCAGATCTTGTCGTCGGACGTGATTTCCATGCGGCGGGGGCGCGCCTCCGCGCGCGGCAGCGTGATCTCCCGCAGCTGCATCGTCGCAGGATCGACGGTCGCGATCTTGTTGGTGCCGAACAGCACGATCCACGGGTGGCCTTGGGAATCGAGCTTGATGCCATACGGGCGGGCGTTGGGCGTGGGCACCATGAGCAGCCGGACCACACCGGTGCTCACGGTCAGCTTACCCACCGCGTTGCCGCCCTGCGCGCTGAACCAGATGTCGCCGTTTTTGTCGAAGACCAGCGTGTGTGGATCGCGGACCATGGGGTCGGGCATGGGAAATTGCTTGATGCTGCCGTCTTTCGGATCCAGCCGGCCGATATATCCCGCGAGATTGCCCGAGTACCACACGAAGCCCGACTTATCCACGATCAGGTTGTGCGGGCCGCTGCCGGACGGCAGAGCGTAGCGCTTGAACTCTCCGGTCGACGGCACGAAGTAGGCGAGATAATTGCCGGCCTGACCGCAGAACCAGATGCGATTCGTCGTCGGATCGACGTACGGATCGCGCGGGCGGGTGTCGGCCCAGGGGACAGGCCATTCCTTGATGACAGGGGGTTTATCGACGACAGGAACAACGACAACACCGAGCAAGCCGAGTAACGCGAGCGCCTTCATAGTCACTCTCCCGTGAGCATTCTCCGCTGTAAAGCTGTGAGCCGCCTGCGGACCGAGCCATCGAAGATGCGGTCTCCGACCCGTACAACTACCCCGCCCAGGATCCGGGGGTCGGACCGGAAGTAGGCCCGCACTTCGCGTCCCAGTGCCTTGGTCAACCGCTCGACGACCTGCTTCTGGGTGCGGGCGTCGGCCTCGTTGGCGAGCGTCACGCCGGCATGCACGCGGTTGAGCTTCGCATCGAGCAGGACCTGGTACTCCTGGGCAATCTCGCCCAGCAGGCCCTGGCGACCCCGTCGCACGACCGCCTGGAGAAAGCGCACGAACTCGGGTGGGGCTTCGCCTTTCAGCGCACGCTCCAGGATCAGGGCTTTGGCGGCCTTCGACACGCGCGGTGATTCCAGCGCCGTGGCGATCCGCTCGTCGGCCTGCACTGCGCCCGCGACCGCGTCGAGCAGCGGGCCGAACTCGTGCCCCGCGGCGAACAGCGCCTCCGCGTAGTTGCGCGCGACAGTGACGCTCTTCACCGCTGTTTCTCCGCCTTGCCGAGGCTCTCGAGGAACTCCGTCACGAGCTTGCGGTTCGCCTCAGTGTCGAGATTCGCCTCGATGACCCGCGACGCGGCCGCGATCGACAGATCTACCGCCTCGCGCCGCAGCGCCAGGATCGCTTTCTCCTTCTCGGCGTCGATGTCCTTGCGCGCCCGGCTCAGCAGCGCGTCGTACTCCTCGCGCGCCTTGGCCAGCAGCGTCTCACGCTCCTTCTGCGACACCGCTTTCGCTTTGGCGAGAATGTCCTGCGCCTCGTTGCGCGCCGCCGCGATTTGCTTCTTGTGCTCCTCGAGCAGCCGCTGCGCCTCGGCGTTCGCCTTTTCGGCGTCGTCGAGCTGCTTCTGGATGCGGCGCTCGCGCTCCTCCACCATCCGCAACAGCGCGGGATAGCCGAGCCGGTAGAGGACCGCGAGTAGGATGACGAAGATGACGACGGTCCAGATGATCACCCCGCCGTTGATGTCGAACGGCGAGGCTACGCGCTCCGCTTCGTGCTGGATAAATGACAGTAACAAAGTCATTTGATCAGCTTGAACAGCAGCGCGAACACCAGCGCCGCGAGCGTCGCGCCTTCGATGAGCGCCGCCGTCAGAATCATCGCGCCGCGGATGTCGGCCGATGCTTCGGGCTGCCGGGCGATCGCCTCGACCGCCTGGCCGCCGATGCGACCGATGCCGATCCCGGCGCCGATGAGGGCGAGTCCCATCCCGATGCCGGCGCCGAGCAGCGCGTTGTTATTCAGCGCGGCGGCGGCGGACGGTTCCTGGAGCAGCATGAGGAGCATGTGCATGGTGTTCCCTCTAGTGTTCGTGTTGCATGAGTCCGATGAAGACGGACGTGAGGAGCGCAAAGATATAGGCCTGCAGGAACGCGACCAGCAGCTCGAGGCACATCATGAACAGCACGAACGCGACCGTGCCGCCGGCGATGAACCAGTTCGCAAACAGGAAGATGAGACCGAGCAGCGAGAGGATCACGAAGTGCCCGGCCGTCATGTTGGCGAACAGCCGCAGACAGAGCGCGAACGGTTTCACCACCTTCCCGATCAATTCGACCGGCGTCATGATCACCGCCATGATGACGGCACCGACACCGGTCATCCCGGCCGGCACCATCACGATCGTCTTCAGATAGCCCTTCGGACCGAGTGCGCGGAAGCCGGAAATCTCGATGACCAGGAAGGCGATCAGCGCCAGCCCGCCCGTGACCGCGAGGTTGCCGGTCGGCGTCGCGCCCCAGGGAAACAGGCCCAGCAAGTTGCAGTACAGGATGAAGAAGAAGAGGGTCTCGATCAGGGGGACGAACTTCTCACCGCCGTGGCCGATGCTCGCGATGGCCACGTCGTCCCGCACGAACAGCACCATCGCCTCGACCGCCGCGCCGAACCCGCTCGGGCCCTTCCCTTCACGGTGGCGCTTCGCCACCTGCCGCCCCGCGTACCAGATCGTCAGGAACACGAGGAACGCGGCGAAGATCATGAAGACGACGTGCTTCGTGGGCGAGACGTCGATGTGCGTGCCCGGAATGAACCAGGGACCGGGAAGCGGGATTTCCTTCCCGAACGGCAGCTCGAGCACGTGGCTGTCCGCCGTGTGCTCGAGGATCACCTTGCCGATGTCGGGCGCTTGCATCATCGCAGAAACCTCGTCTCCAGGAACAGGAGCGGCAACAGCACACCGAGATACCCAAGACCGGCGGGCAACGGCGGGATCGAGGCGCGGTGGGTGACCGACCACACCAGGAGCACGCCGAGCGCCAGAAACCGGATCCCCATGCCGCCGAGCCAGCGGGCCATGAACTCGGGGTTGGGCGCGCGCATCTTCGGCCGCAGCAACGTCACCGCCCACAGCTGCGCCAGCACCGCCACGCCCCCACCGATCATTGCCGGCCTGCCACCAAGCGCGCCGGCCACCACGACCAGGACAACGCCGACCGCGACGAGGATTCCGATTGCTTTCACGTCGCTCCCTTACCGTCCCTTACCGTCGGTGTATCTACCGTCCCTTACCGTCGATGTCTTTCTTCACGCGGTAGTAGATGCTCATGAACCCCGCGAACCCGCCCACGAACGCACCGATGATCGCGAACAGCGGCCGCGTATGAACCCACCCATCCAGAAACCACCCCCCGGCGCCGAACAAGAGGATGGCGATCGCGAAGTTGAGCGACATGCCGAAGTACTCGTAGCCAGAGCCTTCGTTTTTTTGTGCGGGAGTCATGTTGCGCCCGGAAACCTAGGCGCTTGTGAAATTTTTCGCAAGCAAATCGCCAGCCATGCAACGCTATGTGGCGTTTGAGGGTAGGGACTGATTACCTTCGCTGCAATGGCGTCAAACCCTTCCCCCGTCCCCCGTCCCTCTTCCCCGGTCTCCGGCGACGTCGAATTACTCGAGCGCCTCGCCGGCGCGCGCCGTGACCTGCTCGAGCAAGTCGGGCAGCGCATCGTGGGGCAGCGCGACGTGTTGGATGGGATCCTCACCGCGATCTTCTCCGGCGGTCACGCGCTCCTCGTCGGCGTGCCGGGACTCGCCAAAACGCTGATGGTGCAGACGCTGGCGGAGACGCTCGACCTCGGCTTCACGCGCATCCAGTTCACCCCCGACCTCATGCCGTCCGACATCACCGGCACCGAGATCATCGAGGAGGACCTCAACACCGGCAAGCGCGGCTTTCGCTTCGTGCGCGGGCCGGTATTCGCCAACATCGTGCTGGCCGACGAGGTGAACCGCACGCCCCCCAAGACGCAGGCGGCGCTGCTCCAGGCAATGCAGGAACATCAGGTGAGCGCGGCGGGGCAGACCCATCACTTGCCCTCACCCTTCTTTGTGCTCGCCACCCAGAATCCGATCGAGCAGGAGGGGACCTATCCGCTCCCCGAAGCGCAATTGGATCGCTTCATGTTCGAGCTGCGGGTGGACTATCCGTCGCAGGAGGAGGAAGAGGCGATCGTGGCGGCGACGACGGGCGACGACACCGCCGACGTGCGGTCCGTCCTCACCGCCGACGACGTGCTCGCGATGCAGCACCTGGTGCGGCGCATTCCGGTGTCGCAGGCGCTGGTGAAGGCGGCGGTGACGCTGGTCCGGATGACTAGGCCGCCCGAAGCAGACGCTCTCCCCTTCATTAAAGAGTACATCTCCTGGGGCGCGGGCCCCCGGGCGTCGCAGTACCTCGTGCTCGGCGCAAAAGCCCGGGCTGCGCTGGACGGCCGGCCGATGGCGGACGAGGACGACCTCCGCGCAGTCGCGCCGACGGTGCTCACGCACCGCATCGTGATCAATTTTGCGGCGGAGGCGGCGGGAAGGACCGCCGCCGACATCATCGCCCAGCTCCTGAAAGAGGCGCGCTGGCAGCCGAAGTAGCGCGAGCCACCGCGAAGCTACCTCACGCGCCGATACACCTGCTCCCCGTCGACCACGCGCACCTCTCCCACCGTTCCATCAGGATCGATCGCAAAGGCCACGTAGTCCGGCTGCAGGAACTGGTCGCGCCACGTGACGCGGAAGACGTCGTACTGCCAGTGCTCCATCTGGCCGTTCAACTGGCCCACCTGGAGCGTCAGCCCCCCCCCCGCCCCCAGCCCCCCGCCGCCCATGCGGACCGTCGCCGTGCCGTACAGGCTGTCGGCGTACGTCCCGACGTAGCGATCGAGCGGCAGCGTGGGATGCGTATTCGGGACACGCTTGCTCTCGTTCGCCCGCTGGACCGCCGCCGTGCTGTCGGCTAAGCGCTTGTACATGGCGCGCATCTCGACGCTCCAGTCGTGCGCCCCAGGCCCGATGAAGCGGTCGAACACGGTGTACATCAGCGCGTGGCGCAGCTCGGAGTGATCGAGGTTCGTGAAGATCGCGACGCCGACGCGCCGGTCGGGGAGCAGGCCTACGATGGCCGAGCGGCCTTCGATGGAGCCGGTGTGCATGGCGACGAATTCGCCGCGATAGTCCTGGAGGATCCATCCCAGCCCGTACGCCTGGAAATGCGGATGCACGAGCGACGCGGTCGGAAAGAAGGGTCGAGCCAGGGTCTGCTGCGGCTTGAACAGCTCGGCGAAGTTCTGGGGACTGACGAGCCGCCGGCCGGCCACGCTGCCCGAATCGAGCAGGAAGCGCAGCCATTTGGCCATGTCGGTCGCGGTCGTGAACGCCGAGCCCGCGGGCGCGATGCCGTCGATGCCGTTGAGCGGCGCCGGCAGGACACGAACGGTATCGCGCACGATGCCGTGTGGCGACGACAGATCGGTGACACCGGCCGCCTGCAGCTCGCTCGCATCGGCGTAGCTCTCCGTCATGCCGAGCGGCGCGTAAATACGGGCGTGCAGCAGGGCCTGCCAGGTCGTCCCAGCGGCGTGCGCAGCGACGTCCCCCGCGAGGGAGTAGGTGACGTTGTTGTACTGGAACTTGGACCGGAAGCTCGTGGTGGCGGGGACGAGGCGCAGGCGGTGCACGATCGTGGCGAAATCGAGTCCGCTATTGCTCCACAGATAGTCCGGATCACCGAAGCCGACGCGGTGGGTAAGCAGGTCGCGCACGGTCAGCTCGCGCGTCACGTAGGGGTCGGCGAGTTGCAGCTGCGGCAGGTATTTCTGCACCGGATCGTCGAACGCCAGCCGGCCGCTGTCGGCGAGCATGGCGACGAGCATGGCGGTGAACGCCTTGGTGGTGGACATGTTGCCGAACCGCGTGTGCACCGTGACAGGATCGGGTTTGCCCAGCTCGCGGACGCCGTAGCCCTTGATGAAGACGACCGAATCGTCTTTCACCACTACGATGGCGAGGCCCGGGACGCGCCAGTCGGTCATCGCCCGAGCGACGTAGGCATCTAAGCCGGCCAGGGGGCGCTGTTGGGCACGGGCCGTTGCCGGGCCGAGGCATGTGAGGACCACCAGTAGACTTAAGGCGCGCATAGTGACCAAAGGTGGTTTGCAGGGGGTAGATTGGTAAGGAGGTTTTTATGCTCACCAAAGCCGCTTTGGCCTTTACAGCTGCCGCAGCCGTACTTGGCCCGTGCGATCCGACGAGTCCCCTCCGGCCGCCGAAAGGCATCCTCGGCCTGTGGGGCGGCGAGAACGCCGCGCTGATCGCCGACGACAGCAGCGCACACGTTCACATCGGTTGCACGTACGGCAACATCCATCAGCTCATCGTTCCCGATGCCGACGGACGATTTGTCGTGCCGGGCGAGCACAACATCACCGCGCATCCGGTCGATGCCGGGATTTATCATCCGGCGCAGTTCAGCGGCCGGATCATCGGCAACAACATGACGCTGACGGTCACGCTCACCGACACGACGGTCACGCTGGGTCCGGTGCAGCTCAGCTTCGGCAAGGAGCCGCGGATGGGGCCGTGCCCCATTTGCCGCCGTGGCTATCCTATGGGAGAACAATGACTCGATTCGCCGCCCTCGCGCACCTCGCAGCACTCGCAGGCACCCTCATCACATCGGCTACCGCACAGCAGCAACCGGACGTCCGCAAACCCTATACCGGTCGCTTCGACCTGACGCTCACGGCGAGCGACGGACGGAAGCTGCCGTCGTGGCTCGAGGTACAGAAGTCGGGGAACGCCGCGCTGGTGGGGCGGTTCGTCGCGGTGGTGGGGAGCGCTCGGCCGATCGCAAAGATCGACTATGCGAACGACACCATCAGGTTCGCGATTCCGCCGCAATGGGAGGGTGGCAGCGGCGATCTCCGGGTCGAGGCGCGGGTCGCGGGTGACAGTGTCTCGGGCACGGTGACGATGCCGGACGGCACGCAGCTGCCGATGACGGGTGTGCGGGCCCCGGCGCTCAAGCCACCGGCGCACGTGCAGTGGGGCCGGCCGCTCAAGCTGATCGGGACCGATCTGGCCGGCTGGCGCGTGTTCGGTGGGCCGAATCAGTGGTCGGTGGTGAGCGGGGTGCTGACGAACGCCAAGGCCGGCGGCAATCTCGCGACGAACGCGAATTACGGTGACTTCAAGCTGCATGTCGAGTTCCGCTATCCCGCGGGCGGCAACAGCGGCATCTATCTGCGCGGCCGCCATGAGATGCAGATCGAGGACCCCGCGCTCGGCGTGGTGGCGACCGAGGGGCTCGGCGCGATCTACGGCTTTCTCGCGCCGACCGATCCCGTGTACAAGGGTACGGGCGAGTGGCAGACGTACGACATCACGCTGATTGGCCGCCAGCTCACGGTGGCGCTGAACGGGAAGCAGGTGATTGTGGAGCGTGAGATCCCGGGGCCCACGGGTGGGGCGATCGACAGCAATGAACGGATGCCGGGGCCGATCTTTCTGCAGGGCGATCACGGGCCGATCGAGTATCGCAACATTACGATCGCGGTCGGGCATTAGATCCCTCGCTACGCTCGGGAGATACCGACTTTCTTCTTCTTTTTCTTCTCAAAAGACCGAAGCGGGCATGTCATCCCGAGCCCCGCAGGGGCGAGGGATCTCCTGAGCGTAGCGAAGGATCTGCTTTTAGGGATCTCGGCGCCCGACGGTAAAGCAGATCCCTCGCTGCGCGCGCTAGCGCGCGCTTCGCTCGGGATGACATGCAGCGTCGCGCTCGCTAAAAAAAGGGATGAAGAAGGAAGGCAATAGGCCAGAGATCGTTCCCAAGCGTCCCACGCGCGCCGAGGTGCTGGCGGCGGCCGGTCGGACGGTGCCGGATGTGATCGCACCGGGAATCCAGGTGCTGTTCTGCGGCATCAATCCAGGACTCTACTCCGGCGCGACGGGGCATCATTTCGCGCGGCCCGGCAATCGGTTCTGGCCGGTGTTGCATCGCGCCGGGTTTACGCCGTGGGTGCTCAAGCCGTGGGAAGAGCGCGAGCTGCTCGCGTGGGGCTACGGGATCACGAATCTCGTGGCGCGGGCGACCGCGACGGCGGCCGAGCTGGGGCGGGAAGAGTTTGTGGCGGGCGCGCGGCGGCTGGAGCGGAGGGTAAAGCGCTACCGGCCGGAGTGGGTGGCGGTGGTGGGGATCGGCGCGTATCGCGTGGCGTTCGGTCGGTCGAAGGCCGTGATCGGGCCGCAGCCGGAGCGCCTCGGCACGGCGGGGTTGTGGCTCTTACCGCAGCCGAGCGGACTGAATGCCAATCATCAGATGCCCGAGCTGACGGCGGCGTTTCGGAAGCTTCGCGCGGTGCTCTAGTTCTTCGACCGCACTCCCCGCTCGGCGGCCTCGAGCAGCTCGGCGACGTCGAGATGGCCTTCCTGCCGAGCCCGCGCCAGCGGCGTCACTCCTTCCAGATTGGTGTGCTTCGGATCCGCGCCGGCGGCGAGGAGCACGCGCGCGGCGTCGAGCGATCCGTATTCCGCGGCGTGATGCAGCGCCGTGAAGCCGGTGAGGTTCGTGGCCTCGATGGATGCGCCGTGCGCCAGGAGAAATCGAATCGCATCCGCGCGATTGTTGATGGCGGCCCAGTTCAGCGCGCGGCGGCCATTCTGCGAGGGGCGGCGATCGAGTGAGTCGATCCGCGCTCCGTCCTTTAGCGCCGCAGCCAGGATTGTCGTATCGCCGGAGATCGAGGCGTCCCACAAGCGAGTCTGCGGAGTTTGTGACGCACATGGCCGGGCGATGGCCAGCGAGAGCAGTACGGCGAGATTTTTCGTGATCATGCAGAGTTAGATGGGGGGGCACCGCACTTGGTTGGCGACCATAACCGGCCTGTTGACACTGGCTTATCGCAGCCCCGCCAAACATCGCCCAAGACCCAGTAATTCAACGTGTTGACAGGTCGTTGATTCATCGGCCTAATGTTTCTGGGTGAATCAATAAAACGCGTGCTGGTATGTGACTCACACCTTCGTATTGCACAGCCTGGGTGGTCCCGCCTTGTTCACCGTTGCCGGCGAACCAGTGCGGTTCCGTACGCGCAAGCACCTCGCCCTCCTCGTTCGTCTCGCCCTGGAACCGGGCAAGCAATTCACGCGCGACTATCTCGCCGACCTGTTGTGGCCGGAGGCCGCGCCGCAGCTCGCCAATCATTCGCTGGCCCAGGGTCTCTCGGTCATCAAGGCAAAGGTCGCGCGCCAGGCCGTGGTGATTCAGCGCGCCACCGTCGGACTCGCGGCAAACTGGATAGACGTTGACGTCAACCATCTGGGCGAGGGCGACGTGCGCATCGACGGTCCCTTCCTCGACGGTTTCGAGATCCCGGCGGCGCGGCCGTTCGAAGAGTGGAAGGATGAATTCCGCGCGCGCCTCACCCCCCAAATGCGGGATTGTCTGGTTCGCCAGATGGACGCCGCCCGCCGCATCGGCGACTTCCCCACCGTCGAGCAGCACGCCACGCGCCTGCAGGATCTCGATCCGCTCGCCGAAGAAGGCATTCGCGGGATCATGGAGGCGCGGGCCTGGGCCAGCGATCGCACCAATGCGCTCAAGGCCTTTGCGCGCTATGAGGCGCGGCTCGCCGAGGAGCTGGGGGCCAAACCGGGGCCGGAGCTCGTCCGCATGGCGGATCTGTTGCGCGACGGTCGCCGTTCGCCCGGCCGGGCCAGCGTCCCCGGTTATCCGCCGGAGCGCGCCGATCGCCGCTTCGAGCCCGAGACGCTCATCGGCCGGGAGCGTGAGTTCAGCGTGTTGTACGACGCCTGGCTCGAGGCTCGGCGCAAGTCGCCGCGCATCGTGGTCGTCACGAGCGATCCCGGCGTCGGCAAGACCACGCTCGTCAACGCGTTCGCATCGAGCTGCCAGATGGATGGCGCCGTCGTCGCGCGGGCGCAGGCGTATGACGCCGAGCGGGAGCTGCCATTTGCCGTGCTGGGTGAGCTGGTGAAGCAGCTCGCGACGCAGCGCGCGATTGGGGGAGCGGATCCGGAGGCATTGAGCGAGTTGACGCGGATCAGCTCGGAGATTTTGAAGGCATTTCCGGGTGTTCCGAAGCCGGTGGAGTGGGCGCCGGAGTTGATGCCATTGCGCATTGCGGATGCGCTCTTGAAGACGGTGACTGCAGCTGCGGTTGATAATCCTGTCTTGTTGGTGGTCGATGACATCCATGCAGCGGATAACGCGAGTACAGCGATCCTACATTCGGTGGCGAGAAAACTGAGTGATACTCGCGTTCTGCTGGTAGTGACCGGACGAATCAGCGAACTGCGCTTTTCTGGGGCGCCCTGGGCTTTCACAACGGACATGAGTATCGAGTCGTTGTGCGGACTGGATCTTGAGGTACTCTCCAACGATGCCTCCGAACGCCTAATCAATCGTCTCTCGTCTGCAACGGCGCGCTCTGCGCCGCCAGTGGACAGGTTAATGAAATCCAGTGGCGGGAATCCGTTGGCCATCGAACTCCTGACTCGTGAATGGACAGAACATGGATCGGACTCCCTTCTGCGCGACTTAGAAGCACTCAATACTCAGCCAGTTCCGGTAATAGGTATCCCGCGGGCGATTGCTGCTGTGTTCGAGCGCCAGAGTGGTCGGCTTGATCCCACGACGAGGTCGACCCTTGGCCTAGCCGCCATACTCGGGCGCAGGCTGACTGACTTAACGCTTTATAGCGCCCTAGACATCACGCCCGCGATAGCTGTGGAGTCCCTTTCGCGACTGAAGGCGGAAGGCTTTCTGCGAGAGATACGTGGTGACCTCGAATTTAGGAATGAACTCATCCGTGCTCAGGCGTACTACGCTGTCGCTAATGCCGTTCGGTTACAGCTACACAAACGCGTAGGCGAGCTCCTGGCAGCCCGGCAGGTGACTGGGGATACCGCCGCCGCAATCGAACTGGAGGTTGCCTGGCAGTTCTTGAGGGGTGCCTCCGCTGACCTCGCGATCCCATTCGCACATCACGGAGCTGAGACCTTTCTTTCCATCGGCGCGCCCCATGAAGCCGAGGAGGTTCTCAGAGCACTTTTGGAAGTTGAACAGGCGCCGACAGTGTTACGTCGGACGCAGATGCTTTTGGCCAAGGCATTATTAGACCAATCTAAGGCTGAGCTCGCCCTTCCCCTCATCAATAGTCTCGCATCTCACCAGGTTACAATCGTGGAAAAAGCGGAAGCCGCAATGTTACGAGCATCGGCCGAATACTTATTGAATACAGAATCAGGAGACAAATACTGCGAGGTTGCCCAGTCGGCTTTGGAATGTGCCAATGAGACCGAGGACCCGAGCCTTATCTCTAGCGCCCTGTTCGAGTGCGCTCGCGCCGGCTCAGAACAAGGCGTTACGCAACTTGTTAGCATTGCAGAACACGGCATCGGCGAGCTAAGGAAGCGAGCCGACATCAGCCGGATGCTGGTGGCCGCGGTAACACAGGCGTTCTGCCGTATGTACCGACTGGAGTCTTTTGAGTGCCTAAAAGATGTCCGAGAGGCGATTCAAGCGAATAGTTCTACTGCGAACGCTGCACAAATGGCGTTTCTTTACTCCGCAATGGCCCTTGCATTGATGAATTTGGGCAAGCTGAAAGAGTCGCTCGACGCATACTTGAAGGCGTTTGAGCTTTCGCAGAAGGTAGGCGATGATGCTCGATTATCAGTCTTGTCTTCAAATATCTGTGTTGTTCTGACAGCGCAAGGAAAATACGAGGACGCGATAAAGTGGGGCGAATTGAGCATCTCACTTGGGGAGTCGTCACATAGTAGTGCGCTTCAAATGACTTACACGAACCTCGTTGATGCCTATGTGTTGGTCGGCAGGGAAACGGACGCTGTGACACTCATGGACCGCGCTAAGGGTTGGCTGGTCCCGAAGCGCCGGTGGAAGTTTCATTGCGCCTTTCTTATCGTGAGTGCCGCGTTCGAGTTGATACGTGGAAACATCTCGTTCGCTCTAGACATCGTCGCAGATATGGAAGGCGTCGCACGTGATCGAGAGGAAGGCGTTCCGATTCATGGTGCGTATTGGAAGCTCAGGATCTTCAGGGCGGCGCACTTCGGGCGGCCTGGTGAAGCTGAACAAATGGTCGAGTCGGCGACGGCACGGTTGCGTGAAAGATGCCCAATCCAATATCTCGATGTCCTGGCAGCCACGGATTGGTTGGAGATCAGGACACGCGGAGAGAACACTTCAAACACGCTTCGCGAGCTAGGGCTGTTCGAAAGGTTTGGTGCGGAAGGACGTCGCGCTCTGCTTACTGCCCAGGGTTTCCTGAAGCCTCTGGCTTCATCCCAGTCCGAAACAAGAGACGAACCGGCAACCACAGCGACACTCCCCGCCTCGTAGTCATTCAATTGGCTGCACCTGTGTGCTTTCTGGATAGCTCGGTCGCAAGACTGGAAGTGCTCGAGTTGTTGTAAGTCCTTAAAGCAGGCCTGCGCCCGACCGATTAACCTATCGCAGGTCCCCGTTGTTCGGCCATTTCAAGCCACAGTGCCCTCACCACGCTGACGCATCCCTCGGGAGGGCAGTTGCATGCTGGCGATTTTTGGGGTCCCGAGAACAATCTGTGGTCCAAGCAAACGCCTAATGGCAGGTGACTTGACGACGAGCTCCACCAGTCTGGGGTCAAACTGACGCCCTGCATGTTTTGTCATTTCCTCGAGGGCCTTTGAAAGAGTCAGAGCCTTTCTGTAAGGACGATCAGTTGTCATGGCGTCCAATGTATCCGCGACCATGATGATCCGGGCGCCGATCGGAATGTCTTCGGCAACAAGACCATCTGGGTATCCGCTTCCGTCGAAGTTTTCGTGATGATTTCTTATATCGATCTGCACTTTTCCACGAAAGTCGGCGATCGTACTTGCCAGTTCAGCACTGCGGACAGGGTGGGCCTGCATTAGCATGCGCTCTTCTGGCGTCAATCTGCCTTCCTTGCGAAGCAAGGGGGCGAACTCTTCGTAAATCTTGCCGACGTCGTGAAGAAGAGCAGCCGTCGCGATTTGGTCGATCTGCTTTGAATTCAATCCCAGTTCACGAGCAATTTGACGGGCATATTCGGCAACGCGAACCGAATGTCCCGAGGTATACGGGTCACGAGCTTCGATCGCCTTAACCATTAGCTCGAGGAGTTCTCTATTAACCCGCTCGACCTGAAGATTCATGTGATACATGTGTCGAACAAAGAACAACGGCAATACAAGGGCGACGAGACCCACTATCTGCAACCTGATGAAAAGAAAGGCGAGCACGATTGCTAGTGAGCTCGCGACAAGATCGTACAGAGTCGAATGCCCCGCGATTCGTGTCCAGGCCTCGCGCAGAGAGGTGTCAGTCGTAGATGACACCGCGAGAACTACGGTTCCTTGGTTGACTGCAAAGAACACGAGAACTAGCATTGCGAAAGCCGGGAAGTTGACATGAATGCTATCGACGCCGACATGACCTCCCAATGCGACGTACACTGACCCGCCCAAGCCAACAAACAGCATGTATTGAGCAGTGTTAAAAAAGGCTCGCACGAGCGTCTTGCGTCTAACTATGTAATGCGCAACCAACCCAGTCGTGCCAGCTATTACCATTGGCCATGGATGGGCAAATAACAACACGGAAGCGAGAAACGGAATGAAGACGACGGACGAACCGATATGAGCGGATGAAATGCGAGGCACCGAAAGAAATGCAGAGTCGCTAGCGATTCCCAGCAGCGTAAACGCAACCAACGCATTCCAAAATGCGGCGTCTGCAATAGGAGGTATATACCATTCCGTTACGAATAGCAGCGAAATCGCTGCCGCGCTAACAGCGGCAAGCAAGAACCGAAAACTCCATCGGTCGAATCGGGGCTGATTCTCGCTCATCTGAGTCCTTGTTCAAAACAACTAACAGCTGATGAAGGTAAACCGGGGGGACCCTGCATCATCGCTAGATTGAATAGATGCCCTCTGCGAAAAACAACTTCGCCACTGCCGTGAACAGCACCGCGAGCAGTTGCAACATCGAGCGTCACCCCCTTAATGGGTCCAGCGAGTGTTACGGCCTCGCCTAGGAGTGGCACGCCTCTCTATAGCGTGCCCGACGCT
>WNGE01000507.1_pt1 | contig 55330 bp, 45 predicted proteins | sample 5400651 | NCBI WGS metagenome assembly WNGE01 (sample SAMN13153370, study PRJNA577476) | soil metagenome | isolation source: 60 cm soil or saprolite under grassland replicate 2 | place: USA:California | collected 2016-06-15 | reverse complement strand
CTGTCCTGGCGCAGTGAAGGTGATGCGGTTCGGTGAATCTGATGTGGCTCGCCGAGTCTGCTCGGTGAGGATGACACGGCGACGCAGTCGATTTGATGCGGGGATGGATTGAGCGCATAATCCTCGACATCTGCTTTTCCTGGTTCGTCGGTTGAGGGGGGCATGCCGAACTCGTCTGGTCCCGCCGCGCCCGCTGTTGAGGTGGTCAGGTTCGAGCTCACCTACCTGGACGATGAGGGTGCTGAGCAGCGGAACCGGCTGATCGACGTGGGCGAGGTGGCGTTCGAGGCGGCGTCGCCGGTGCGCTCTTTCCCCTCCTACCACGGGCAACGCAACTATCCCGGGCTGTATTGGTCTGCTTCGGGTGGGCGCCATGTGGGCTACGAGTCGCTGCTTGAGCGCGACCAGGCGATGCTCATGGACTTCGACCCCGGGGTCGTGGACTTTGCCGCCCAGCCGTTCTGGCTGCACTGGCATGACGGGCGCCGGGAGCGCCGGCACGCCCCCGACTTTTTCGTGCGGCGTTGTGACGGCGTCGGAGTCGTGGTGGACTGCCGCCCGGCCGACAGGGTCAAGCCCAACGACGCCGCGGCGTTCCGGGCCACCGCGCAGGCGTGCGCTGCGGTCGGCTGGGAGTATGAACTCGTACACGGCCACGACCCGGTCCTGGTGGGCAACGTGCGCTGGCTGGCCGGCTACCGGCACCCCCGCCACCACGACCCGCAGACGGCGGCTGCGCTGCTGGAGGTGTTCGTCCGGCCGGGGCCGCTGCTGGTGGGGACGGGCAGGGTCGGTGATCCGCTCGGGGTGCTGCCGGTGCTCTACCACCTGCTCTGGGCTGGTCAGCTCACGGTCGACCTCACCGTGTGCCTGCATGAGGACTCGGTGGTCGGCCCAGGGGCGGCCGGGTGATGGGTCGGCTTGCCCGCCCTGCGGGGCTGCAGGTCGGTGACCGGGTCCACTTCGACGGCGCGACTCGGACTGTGGCGGGCCTGGCAGGCACCTCGGTCCGGCTGGTCACCAATGCTGGCGAGCCCAGCGTGGTGCTGCTGGCTCACCTGCTCGGCGCGCCCGACTTCGAGTTGCTGGAGCATCCCGCGCCGTCCTTGCTGCCGCCGTTGGGGCTGCTGGAGGGGCTGCCGGATGCGGTCGTGGAGCGTGCCCGCTGGTGGGAGCGTCACATCGTGGAGGTCATCTCCGGGCTGCCACCTGATGCGCCCGAGGGTGCCCAGCCGCGTGGCGACTATGACCCGGCACGTCCGGTGCGTCAGCGGGACGCGGCCAAGGCCGCGGAGTTGACCGCCGCTGGCCAGCCGATCAGCGCGGTCACCGTGCAGCGGCTGCGGCTGCGCTATCAGGCCGAAGGGCTGTGGGGGCTGGTGGATCAGCGGTCGACCCGGTCGAGCAGCCCGTATGGGCGCGCCGACCCACGGCTGGTGGCCGCGATCCGGACCCAACTGGACGCCGAGACCGACCAGTCCACCGGCACGCGCGGGCGGCTGCGCCGCCGGGTGGCTGCAGCCGTGGAGGCCGAGCACGGCCCGGGAGTGGTGGCGATGCCCTCCAAGGCGACGTTCAACCGGCTGGTGGCTATCCTGTCAGCCGGGCGGCACACGTTCGGGTCTGCCCGCACCCGCCGGTCGCTGGCCAACCGCCCCCAGCGGCCGTTTGCGCCCACGCTCGCGGCCCGTCCCGGTGAGCAGGTCCAGATCGACTCCACCCCGCTGGACGTGCTGGCCTGCTATGAGGACGGCGTGCCCGGCCGGGTGGAGCTGACCGCGGCCGTGGATGTTGCCACCAGGACGATCTGCGCGGCGGTGCTGCGTCCGGTGGCGGCCAAGGCGGTGGACGCCGCCCTGCTGCTGGCGCGCATGCTGGTGCCCGAGCCGCTTCGCCCGGGGTGGGCGGACGCGCTGGCTATGGCGCACTCCCGGCTGCCGTATGCGCGGCTGGTGAGTCTGGACGCCCGGCTTGAGCAGGCGGCGGCCAAGCCGGTGATCATGCCCGACACGATCGTGATCGACCACGGCAAGGTGTTCTGCTCCGAGGCGTTCCTGCGTGCCTGCCAGACCCTCGGGATCTCGGTGCAGCCTGCGCACCCGCGAAGCCCTACGGACAAGGCTGTCGCGGAGCGGACGTTCGGCTCGATCAACTCTTTGTGGTGTCAGCATGTGGCCGGCTACGTCGGCGCTTCGGTCGAGCGTCGCGGCAGGACCGCCGACCAGCAGGCCCTCTGGTCGATCCCTGACCTGCAGGACCTGCTGGATGAATGGATCATCGTCTGGCAACACCGCCCACACGACGGGCTCCGTGACCCCCAGACGGGGCGGACGTTGTCGCCCAACGAGGCGTATGCCGCGCTGGTCGCCGCAGCCGGCTACCTGCCGGTCACGCTGACCGGAGAGGACTACCTTGAGCTGCTGCCGGCGGCGTGGCGATCCATCCAGGACTACGGCATCCGGCTGGAGCATCGCACCTACGACGCCGAGGCGCTCAACCCCTACCGGCGGCTGCCCTCTGGCGTGCGCGCCAAGCAGCACCGCTGGGGAGTCCACTACGACCCCTATGACCTGTCCCAAGTCTGGGTCCGCAACCACCACGACGGCGGCTGGATCACCGTGCCCTGGACCCATCAGGGGCTGCTGCGGCAGCCGTTTGCGGACTTCACCTGGCGTGCTGCCCGCAAGCTGCTGGCCGAACGCGGCGGCAACCCGACCGATGAGACCGCCATCACCGCGGTGCTGGCCGAGCTGCTGGCGCGCGGCGAGAGCGGCCCGTCGCGTGCGCAACGCACCGCCGCGCGGACCCGGACCACCAGCCAGCCCTCCTGGCCCCGGCCAGCCCAAGCCGAGCCCGCCGACCAGGATGACCAGGCGGAGGAACCCGACCGTCCGGAGCAGGGGACCGACGCGCCAGCGGCCAAGGTGGTCCCGCTGGGCATCTTCGACCCCTACCAGGAGGCATCCAAACGGTGGTGACCCCCACCAACGGCAGCCCGCCCAGCGCTGATCGCGCTGCCTGGCAGGCGGCGGTGAACGCCGAGGACGAGCACCACCACCTCACCACCCTGGAGGGCTGGCGACGGTTCGTCACCGATGCCCCCGCCTCGTTGGAGCTGCTGCCTGGTGCGGAGTGGGAGCGGCTGGAGAGCGCTGACCGGCTCGCCTATGACGAGGCCCGGCTGGACTACCACACCCGCCTTCGGGTGGTCGCGACCTCCGCACTCCGGCACGTCGTGCACACCGGCCGCCGGTTGATCCTGCTCAACCGGCACGCCGTCAGCGCCCGCCGCGGCCTGATCGTCTCCGGGGTCGCAGGCACCGGCAAGACCACCGCGATCACCCAGTTCGCCAAGACCCACGAGGTCATCGACCGCCAACGCCACCCGAGCGCCGAGCGGATCACGGTGGTCTATGTCACCGTCCCACCGGCGGCCACCCCCAGGATGCTGGCGGTGGAGTTCGCCCGGTTCCTGGGGCTGCCGATGACCACCCGGGCCAACATCACCGACGTCATCGAGGCGGTCTGCGGCGTGAGCTGCGACGCGCAGGTTGCCTTGGTGCTCGTGGATGAGATCCACAACCTCCAGCTTTCCACCCGCAACGGCGCCGAGGTCTCGGACACGCTGAAATACTTCTCCGAGCGGATCCCGGCCACGTTCGTCTATGCCGGCGTGGACGTGGACCGCGCCGGGCTCTTCTCCGGCACCCGCGGCCAGCAGATCGCCGGGCGGTTCACCCTGATTACCACCAGCCCGTTTCCCTACGCCGCCGAGTGGCAGGGCGTGGTGGCCACCCTTGAGGACGCGCTGCGGCTGCACCACCACCGACCGGGCACCCTGGCCAAACTCGACCGCTACCTGCATCTTCGCAGCGGCGGAATGATCGGCAGCCTGTCCCACCTCATCCGCGGCGCCGCGGTGGAGGCGATCCTGGACGGCAGCGAGCGGATCACCAAGGCCACCTTGGAAGCCGTCGACCTAGACCACGCCGCCCAGCACCGCGCTGGTGTCGCGAGCAAGCGCCGCCAGCAGCGCCGCCAGCCAGTCCGCGCATGAGCCGGCGCGAGCCTCCCCAGGTGCTGCGCCCGCTGCCCATCCGCGTGCGCCCCCAGCCGGCCGAGCCCGTGGAGTCCTACGTCAGGCGACTGGCCCGCGCCAACCACCTGCGGCCCAGCTACCTGCACGCCTACCTCTGCGGCCCGCCCGCCTGGCTCGGCGCTGTCGATCTCGGGCGGCTGGCCGTCCTTTGCGGCCGTCCGCCGCGGTGCTGCAACGCACCCTGACCGAACTGGCGCCCGTCCCCTCGCCACCGCCGGGCCGGCAGCCCCGCCCAGCCGACGCTCCCAGCCCTCGGCGCCCACGGTCAGCCCGAACAGCCCCACCCCGCACCAGCAAGCCCACCGGCCAGCCCAGGAACAACACCCAGAAGAGAATCGAGAAGAGGACCGCGTTGTTTGCCTCGATCCGTCATGACGCGCAGTTCCTCGGTGCCTCCATCCGCGCCCTGGCCAGGCGGCATCATGTTCATCGCCGCACCGTCCTGCAGGCCCTGGACTCGCCAATCCCCCCACCTCGCAAGAAGCTGCCACTGCGCAAGTCCCAGGTGGATCCCTACAAGGACGCCATCGACGCGACCTTGCTGGAGGACCAAACCATGCCACCGCACCGGCGGCACACCATCCGGCGGATCTGTCGACAGCAACTCAACGCCGACGCCGACTAAGAAACCTCAACTCCAATGAGCCGAGCGGATGCACCATGGCTCGATAAACCTGATGCGTCGCAGGTGGCCGCACCCCCCACGCATCACCTGCACTGAGCCAGGACAGCACCGACCCTCCGGGGTCGGTGAGGATCGCAACCTTGTAGACACCGAGCTTGGTGTTGAGGGCCACCTGCACGGCAGCACCGACCCTCCGGGGTCGGTGAGGATCGCAACGTGCGGCAGCTCGTCCGCCCGGTCGCCAAGCAGCCGCGCAGCACCGACCCTCCGGGGTCGGTGAGGATCGCAACCCGCTGGAGGACATCTCCATCAAGGCTGGTGGCGATGGGCAGCACCGACCCTCCGGGGTCGGTGAGGATCGCAACTCCCGGGCGGCGCGCAGTTCGGCGACCACCGCCGTCCAGTGCAGCACCGACCCTCCGGGGTCGGTGAGGATCGCAACGTGCGGCAGCTCGTCCGCCCGGTCGCCAAGCAGCCGCGCAGCACCGACCCTCCGGGGTCGGTGAGGATCGCAACGCGATGCAGGAAGCCTACGTCTGATGCGGATCGGCCAGGCAGCACCGACCCTCCGGGGTCGGTGAGGATCGCAACCTCATGGAACCGGCCTGGGTTGCGTGGTGCGCCGCCTCGCAGCACCGACCCTCCGGGATCGGTGAGGATCGCAACGCGTGGGTCCGGCTCGGTTGGACGCGCACGGTGGCGAGGTGCAGCACCGACCTTCCGGGGTCGGTGAGGATCGCAACCGCAGGGGGACGTGCGACGGGTTACGGAGGGTAACCGCAGCACCGACCCTCCGGGGTCGGTGAGGATCGCAACCCCGGCCGCCGGCGCCGGGGCCGGCGCGCCGCGGACGCGCAGCACCGACCCTTGAGGATCGCAACCTGGCTGCCCCTGGCTCGACGGGGCCGGTGAGGATCGCAACCACAAGGTCACGCAGGACACCGACACGGCGGCGACCTCGCAGCAGCACCGACCCTCCGGGGTCGGTGAGGATCGCAACGACCGGTCTCCGCGAGGAGCGGGAGGAGGCAGCACCGACCCTCCGGGGCGGTGAGGATCGCAACATGAACCAGAGCGGCGCACCCAAGGTGCTCGTCGAGTGCAGCACCGACCCTCCGGGGTCGGTGAGGATCGCAACTTCGAGACCAGGTCGTCCCAGACGGCGACCTCGCAGCAGCACCGACCCTCCGGGGTCGGTGAGGATCGCAACTCGGGTGTCGCTCCAGTTACTCGAGCTGCGTCGGCGCAGCACCGACCCTCCGGGGTCGGTGAGGATCGCAACACGCTGTACCTCGACGGGGAGGCCCAGCCGGGCGACCGCAGCACCGACCCTCCGGGGTCGGTGAGGATCGCAACCGTCACTTCGGGTCGGAGACCGCCTGGACGGTCGTGCTCGCAGCACCGACCCTCCGGGGTCGGTGAGGATCGCAACGCCTTGACATCGGGGACAGTGCTGGTGCCTATCAGGGCAGCACCGACCCTCCGGGGTCGGTGAGGATCGCAACCTGGAAGGACGCCTCGACGCGGGCGACGCCCTGGTCTCTGCAGCACCGACCCTCCGGGGTCGGTGAGGATCGCAACCTCAAGGCCCTGGTCATGGTTATGCACCTCGCGGGAATCCCCGCAGCACCGACCCTCCGGGGTCGGTGAGGATCGCAACTGAAAGACCGCGCCGCTGAGCAGGTGGCAGGCCGCGATGGCAGCACCGACCCTCCGGGGTCGGTGAGGATCGCAACCACCGGGCGCTCGCGGGTCTGGAGGCGGACGGCATCAAGCGCAGCACCGACCCTCCGGGGTCGGTGAGGATCGCAACGAGCGGACGCTGAACGTCGGCTCCGACACCGAGCTCGAGCAGCACCGACCCTCCGGGGTCGGTGAGGATCGCAACACCGGCCGCGGGCTCGGCTGGCGGTCGGCCGCGCAGGGGCAGCAGCGACCCTCCGGGGTCGGTGAGGATCGCAACCACAGCTCCAACCGGATGAGGCTCGGCTCCTGCTGGAGCAGCACCGACCCTCCGGGTCGGTGAGGATCGCAACCTCACGGACCGGAAGGTCTGGACGGCCGGCGGGTGTGAGCCCGTCAGCGAGACCCCTTGGTGATCCTCTTGTCGGGCTGTGCGGTGCTGGCCTGCGTGGGTCACGAGGTGCGGCCGTGCCCGGGCAACTGGGACAGATCGGGGCTCGCAGCAGCGACCAGAAGAGGCGAGAGGGTTTGCACCATGAGGGCGTGTGCCTTCTGCGGGGCGGCTGCTGAGAGTCGGGTGGTGGCGCCGGTGGGGGGCGGTGTGCGGCGCGCTGGGCTCTGCCGGCCGTGCCTGGAGGAGATCGCTGGCCAGGCGCGGCGTGGTGGGAGGAGCGCGTGCCTTGGGTGCCGGTCGGTTGCGGTGGCGGTGGAGCGGGCGCTGGCCGGCGGTGGGGTGGAGGTCACGCTCCCCGAGCGTGTCCGGCACGTGAGGCGGTGCCGCAGGTTTCCGTCCCTGCTGCTGTCGGATGGACGGCCGTCGCCGTCGCCGTCGCCGTCGCCGTCGCCGTCGGCGTGGGCGGAGCGGCGCGCGTGGCTGCTGAAGGCAGGTGCGTTCCGTGAGCGCCAGCGTGGCGCCGGATCGATACCGCCGCTGCTGCTTGCGTACCGGGACCGGTGGCTGGTCGCCAGGGTGGTCGCGCTCGCGCCCGGCTCGGGCGAGATCGTGGAGGCAGTCCCGCCGGCGGCGGTGCTTGCCGCCTGCCTGGGCGCCACCCAGATCCGTCTCGTCGTCGACGCCTGGGTCCGCACCGATCTCGAGGGCCGGCTTCCGTCCGAATCCCTGTCCGACGATCCCCGCGCGCGTTCAGCCCTCCTCGCTCACGACTGGGACGTGACAACCGGTACCGAGCAGCTCGAAGTGCTCTACTACACCATCGGGGACGACGGAACGCCGGTCGTCGACCGGACTCCACGACCGCTGAATGCAGGTGGCGTCATCTCCGGCAACATCCACGACATGCTCCGGCTCGCCGTCGACCATCCCCACGCGGTGCCTGCGCTGCGGTTCGCGACACGGCTCGCAGCGTCGGGGTACGAGGTCGAGGTCTATCCGTTCCCCGCCGAACGCGCTCGGACGGTCGAAGACGAGTTGCACGCACCCGGGCCGGACGACCGCCTGGCTGACCCGCCTGATCTTCCAGAGCCCGGGCTGTGAGCCAGCCGGCGAGGGTGTCAGTAAGCGATCCGTGCCACTGGAACGGCGGCATGGGCACCGGGCGATCCGAGGAGGGCAATCGGTGTGTCAACGTCACGCCGGGTCGTCGTCCCACAGCAGCATCCAGAGCGAGGGCCGCGTGACGACCAGGCGGTCGTCCGGTTCCGCAACCCGGTCGACGCCGCCGGCGACACCTCGGCCCCCAACGTCGTGCTGGAGGACTCGCGGCTGAGCGCGCAGGTGCGCTTCACCTACGTCGTGCTGCGCAAGCTCGCCTACGAGCGGCAAGGGCAGCCGATCTACCGCCGTGACATCGCCCGGCACACCGGCGTCAGCGTCCGGCAGATCGCGCGGCACCTGGCCGAGCTGGAGGCCGCTCGCCTTGTCCAGGTCGACAGCGGCCAGCGCGACGGGCTTCCCAACTGCTACTGGATCGAGGACCTCGCCGTCCGCTACGGCGACCTTGGCGCCCCGCGGCCGCGGCGACACCCAGCGGGGGGCGGGGGCCGCGGCGACCGTCACGGGTCGGCCCGCCCACCCCAGGACACCCGCGTCCCACCCCCCGGGGACAGCAATGACCCACCCCCCGGGACACCGACGTCCTCCAGCAGCAACGCTGCTGTTGTCGATGATGATGCACAGCCACAGCACCTGCCCGGCGAGCTCGCCATGGCCGACTGCCTGATCGGGATCGGGGTCGACGCCAGTGTTGCCGCGAGCCTGGTCGCGGTCCATGCGCCCGAGGTGATCGCGGCGGTCTTGCGGGTGCTGGAGCGGCGGCGGCCACGGCCGCGTGACCCGGCCGCTTGGGCGGTCGCCGCGATCCGGCGCGGGTGGGTCGTGCCCGAGGCTCGCCAGGCGGCTGCTGGCGGGCACCGCGCGCCACCACCAGCGGCGCCGCGCGCTGACGAGGCAGCGATCGTCGCGTTCGAGCGGCGTGCCGACGCGCTGCTCGCCGCCCTTGCCCCGGAAGACTTCCAGGCGCTCCAGCAGCAAGCCACCCAGACAGTCCAGGAGCGGTTCGACCGTCGAACCGCCGGCTCGACCGTGGGCGCCGGGCTGATCCGGACCGAGCTGCGACGGCTGGCCGCGGTCCGCGGGAACTTCCTGGTCCCTGGCACGCCGCCAGCCCCGGGAGGGCCAGGCTCCTCGAGTAGCGCAGGCGGCGGTTGATCCTGATGCCGCCGTCGGATCGCACCTGGTCGCTCGCTATGGCCCGTCGAGGTCGGTCGTGGCCGTTGGAGGCTCCATCGTCCGCTGGTGGGGCGTGCCGGTCTGCGGATCGTCCAGGTGCTCGATGCAGGCTCGGAGTTCCTCGACGAGCTGCACCGTCTCGGTGTGGCGCGCCCGCGACGGCGGGTCGTCGGGGGCTGGGCCGAACGGGTCGTGCCGGTCGGCAGCGCCGACGTCGGCGCGGTGGTACTCGACCGTGCGGGCCCCGGCGAGCCAGAAGCGCCGCTGGGCGGTGCTCACGTACGGGAACGACCGGCCGAGGGCCCGGTGCAGGTAGGGCGGCGGGTCGCGCTCGAGCGCGAGCACGGCGTGGCGCTCGAGCTGTTGCAGCCGGCGCGCGTAGATCTCCCCGCGGGCCAGGACCTCGGCGTGCTCCTGGTCCCAGGCGTGGCGTTCCTGCTCGGGCCGCTCCAGCGCGTCGAGGAGGTCGCCGAGGTCCCCCACGCGCTCGGTGATCGTGCGTTCTCTGGCGATGTGGCTGCCGAGCGCGTCCTTGAGGTCCCGTCGGGCCCGCCACCGCCAGCGAGGCGTGGCGTCCAGTGTGTCCTGGAGGCGGCCGAGCTCACGCAGGCAGTCGCCTCGTGCGCTCTCCAGGGCGCCGATGAGCTCGATGACGGTGGCCAGCTCGGCCCAGCGCCCGAGCGGCCGGCCACGCAGCAGCGCGGCAGCCGCGGCGACCCCTTCGCGCAGCAGGTCCAGCCGCGGCTGTGCCGCAGAGTCGTGCAGGGCCTGCTGCTTGGCCTTGGGGAGCAGCCACCGCCACCGGTGGGGGCTGCCGTCACGGCCGGCGACGACCTGGCGGAGCTGCTCGCGCTGGGCGGCGGTGCCGATCGCGCCCGGCACCTGCTCGACTGGGTCCTCCAGCCGGCTGAGCCGGTGCCGGCGGCGCCCGAGCCGGGCGAGCTGCGCTGCGGTCCGCAGGTCGGCCTGGGACTCGGCGTGGAACACCCCGTCGGTCCATCTCGCCAGGTCCCAGTGCCCCTGCGCGCGCGCCAGCGCTGCGTCCACGTCCCCGACGTCGACGTGCAGGGCCTCGGCCAGGCGCTCCCGCCAGCCGGCGACTGCCTCGGCGTCCAGCAGGGCGACGACCGCCTGTGGGCTGTAGTAGCTCGCGCGGGGGAGCTCCCATCGCCAGCTCGACGGGTCCTGCGCTCCCGCCAGGTGCGCCTCAAGGTCGGCAAGAAATGCTGCGTCGGCTCCGGGTCGGCGCAGGCCGGGCAGCACGGGACCCAGGAGCGCCACCGCGGCCTGAGGAACCCTGATCGACGCCGGCTGGATCCGCTCGGCGGGCTGCATCGCCAGTGGGACATACGGCTCGCGCCGCGCCTCTGCACGGCTCGGCGGCTCGCGTTCGGCAGTGGCCATCGCTGCTCCCCGGACTGCTGGCGGCGGACGTTCCCGCCAGCACGGGCGAGCCTTGGCCAATGGGCTCACAGGCGACCTGCACCCGCGCGGGCGCTGCGGGTGCCAGGACGGCGGTGAGCGCTCGGTAACCGCCGCCGCCGAAGCTGCTTCGACCACTCTGAGCTGCTCAGGCTCCTGTCCGACGTGGAGGTCGTCTGTTGAGCTGCCGCGAAGTCCCCGCCCGCCGGGAGCGCAGCGGTGCGGTGCCAGCTCCCTGCGCTCCGGCCGATGAGGCGACGCTTGACGCTTCGAGTGCGCACCCGTGCAGGCCGCCGGCGTCCGCGCCCGCCAGCGCCGTCATCGACGGCGAGCTTGCAGCCGCGCTCGCGCGGCTGGCTGCCTCGTTCGGCGCCTGCAATGTCCGCGTGGTGGCCGTCTGGCGGCATGCGCCCGCGAACCCGCCCGCCACAGCGGTCGGGGTGCAGACGGGCGAGCGGCCACCGCCGCTGCAGGGGCGGCTGCTGTGAGGGCGGCCGCGGGCGGCGGTGGCCGTGCGCGAGCTGGCAGGGGCCGCGTGCGCTTGTCGCCAGGGCCGACCCGGCCGCCCGCCACGCGGCCACCCGTGGCGCCGCCGCTCGTGGAGCCTGGCATTGCCGAAGCACGTGCGGACGCTCCGGGCGCGTCTTGATTTCGCTGAGACACGCGACCGGGCGAGCAGCCGCCGGCGGCAGCGGCCGGGACTGCCGTCGCCGCTGCCGGCTGCGGTGGCCATCGCCATCACCGTCGTCGAGGTCGAGGGCGGCGTGCGACCCGCAGGCCACCTGGAGGCGATGTGCCACTACAGCCTCTGGGGGCTCCTGGCCACGCTGGGCGGCCCCACCTCCCACGACACGGCGTGGGCGCCCCCTCGGCCGCTGGTCGTCGCCATCCAGGAGCAGACGCCCGGCCTGGTCGACGCCGCTGTGGTGGTCGAGGTCGCTGGCCGCGCCGAGGCCGTGGCGTTCCGCCTGGACGGCGCACGGGGGCGGTGGGAGCTCATCGAGCTTGCGTACCGGTCATCGGCCGCTCCGAGCATCCCAACGCCAGGCACCGACGCCCCGCCAGCCCCGCTGCCGGCGTGGGCAGGTCGGATGACCAGCATGCTCGACGGCCCAGCCGCCGGTGAACGGCACGCTCCCCTCGGCCCAGTGGACGGCTCCGGCGTCGACCTCGAATAGCGGGCCCGTGCTGCCAGGCGGTCAGTGACCTTCCCAGTGAGCCGGCACGGACATACCAGGGCGTCACCTCGCTCGTCCAGCTCGACGAGCGCGGTCGGTCGCCAGGCGAGGTTCGAGATCGTTGGGGACGGTGAGCATGCATGGTGGCGTTCTCGCTCCGCTCCCCATTGGGGCTCCCCCTCTCCGAGGAGGACGCGTTCGACGCGTACGCCGAGCTGGCCCGCACGGGCCGGCTCATCAACCTCACCCAGCAGGACACCCACCGTGCGATCCAGACCCTCGCGCGGGACCATGCGCTGCTGCTGGCGGGGCGCCGCTGGGTCGCGGGGCGGCCGGACCCCGCCCAGTTCGTGCCGGGCGACGTCGCCGCGATCCGCTACCTCGCCGCCCAGACCATCCCCCTGACCGCTGCGGCCCTCGAGGCAGTCGGCAAGTCCCTGCCGGATCCGGACCTGCGCGACGCGGCGTTGCTGTCGGCCTACGGCCTGACCCAGAAGATGGTCGAGCTCACCAGCGCCGCCCCCTACTTCCTCCCCGTCAACGCGGCACTGGCGGTCCTGCGCAGCCGCCCGCCACCGCCCGACCTCGCCGACGAGCTGCGGCTGCCCTACCCGCAGGTCCTGGTGGCGTTCGGCACCGACCTGCAGCTCGACCCCGAGCTGTACCCGTGGCCGGAGCCGACCGCCGAGGAGGTAGCGGACGCCATCGCGGAACCGTACGAGATGGTGGGCGGGATGCGCACGCGCGGTGGTTATGTGACCGGCATGGTCCTGCTCGCCGACGGCGACGGTCGCCTGCGTGAGGATCTGCTGTGGGTCGTGGCCGCCAACCCCGCCTCGACGGTGCCGTTCCCGCATTCCGAGGATCGCATCCGTGGGGTCCTGCGCGGCTGGCGCAGCCAGGCGACGCTGCGGCCGCTGGTCGACGCGGTCGCCGCCGCGGTGTGCTGGGGAGACTGGCAGGAGCCCAGGGGCCGCCTCGACCTGCCCAGCGACGACACCAGCCGCCAGTGGCGCAAGGCGGTGCGGCGCGGGGTGTTCAGGCGGCGCGAGCCCCACGGCGCCGCGCTGGGCGTGCGCGTCATCGACCTCCAGCGCTCAGCGGCACGGGCGGCCACCGAGCAGGCCCGAGAGCGCCACCCGCACGCCTCGCCCAGGCCGCACGCGCGGATCGGGCACTACCGCCGGGTGCGGATCGGTCCGCGGGCCGACTGGCATTACGAGATCCGCTGGATCCCGCCGGTCGGGGTCCTCGGCTACGACCTCAACAGCGTCGACCCGCAGCAGATGGTCGTCCATCGCCTGCCGCCACCCGCCGAGGAGACCCCGGCCCCGGCCACCCTCGACGTCCCTGCCGCCACGCCGCCCGGCGAGCCGCAGCCGCCCGGCGGGCCACGGCCTCCCGGGGGCGTGGTGCCGCCGTCGACCCACCATCCCCTGGCTCGGGAGCCCACCGGCCTCGACCCTCCTGGGATCGAGCTGGGCTGACGTCATGCCGCTGGTGCTCGACGATCCTCGCGTGCTCGTCACGGGCAGTCGTGCGTGGCCAGCACGCGCCACCGTGCACGACGTCCTTGACCGTCTGCTGGACCGCTACGGCGAGCGCCTGGTCGTGATCGAGGGTCGCGCCAGAGGTGCGGACATGGCCGCGCACGACTGGTGCGAGCGCCGCCGGCTCGGCCCGGAGCGGCACCGCTGCTACCCGGTCGACTGGCCCGCCGAGCAGCGCCGCCGGCCCGACGGCTGGCGGCAGGCCGGCCACGACCGCAACACCCGCATGCTCCTGCTCGAGCGGCCGCGGCTGGTCGTCGCGTTCCACCACCGCTTCGACGTGGGCGCCGGCGGGACCTCGGACATGTGCCTCAAGGGGCTGCTCGCCGGCCTGCCCGTGTGGCTGGTGGCCGGTCCCGACCCGCTGGAGGGCCACTGGCTCCGGCTCGACCTGTTCCCCGGCCGCCGTGTCGCGCGTGCGCGCCAGAGCCTGGAGAGCTGGGCCGTGTCGCTCGCAGCCGAGCCCCGTCACGACCTCGCGGGGATCGAGCTTCCCGGTCCCGACTGATCCCGACCCGGCCGGCGGGCAGCGCCCGGGTCTGTCGCGGCCTGCCTGCCGGGCCGGGCCAGGGTAGTGCCACCCGGGCGCCTGCAAGGCCGGTCCGTTCCTCCCTCGCCCTTCGGGCTCGGTCCGGTACTCCCGCCGCTGCGCGGCGACCTGCGGTCGGCCTTTCCGGCACCCGGGTCCCGGCACTGCCAGCCGGCGACCGGCAGGCCATCGGGGCCTGCCCGATCGTCGGAGGCACGCCCGGATGCCTGTTCGCACACGCAACCGCCGCCACTCCCTGGGGCAGCTCGAGCTCGACCTTGCGCTGTGGACCCCCGACCGGCCGGCTCCCGTCGCTCCACCTGCCGAGCCGGCGGCCAGCGACCCGCGCCACGACCGCGCCCGCCAGCCCGAACGCGGGGACGACCGCGGGCCGGACACCTCGACGCCACCGCCAACGCCGGGTCGCCGGCGGGACCGGCACGCCGCCCTCCAGGCGCTCGGCCGCATCCCGCACGGGCCGCTCGCACTGGCCCGCAACAACCTGCGGGTGCTCGCCACGCTGGAACGGGTCAGCCGCACGCCCGGCCCGGTGGGCGACGACGACTGGGAGGTCCTGCTCCAGTGGGCAGGCTGGGGGCCGATGGCGCGGGCCCTGGACCCCCGCGTCGGTGAGCCGAGCTGGCGGGTGCTGGGCGAGGAGCTGCGCGGGCTGCTCACGCCGGAGCAGGGCAGCGCCGCGGAGCTGGCCACTGCGACCAGCTTCTACACCGCGCCGCTGGTCGCCGACCTGGTGTGGCGACTGCTGGCGGGCCTGGCGTTTGACGGTGGGCGCGTGCTGGAGCCCGGCTGCGGCAACGGCCGGTTCGTCGCCACCGCCCCGGACGGGCTGCAGATCGCCTGGACGGGAGTGGAGCGCGACCCGACCTCCGCGCGGATCGCCAGCCTGCTGTGGCCGGACCAGACCGTCCACGCGGGGGCGCTGGAACGGGTCAGCCTCCCGCCCGCCAGCTTCGACGCCGCGGTCGGCAACGTCCCGTTCGCGGACGCGAAACCGCACGACCCGGCCGCGCCCCCGCTGAGCCTGCACAACTACTGCATCTGGCGGGCGGTGCAGGCGGTCCGCCCCGGCGGGCTGGTCGTGGTGGTCACCTCCCGCTACACCCTCGACGCCGAGCACCGCGACGCCCGCGAGCAGCTCGCCGAGGACGCGGCGCTGGTCGGCGCGGTCCGCCTGCCGACCGGGGTGTTCGGCGGCGAGGGCACCGACGTGGTGGGCGACGTGCTGGTGCTGCGGCGCCGCACCGGCGAGGAGCCCGCCGAGCCGGCGTGGCGCCACAGCCTGCCGCAGGCGGCGCTGCGGACCGCGGTCAGCGAGTACTTCCTCGCCAACCCGCAGCAGGTCGTCGGCCGCATGCAGCCGCGCGGCGGCGCCCGCTACGGGCACACGCTGGAGGTCCGCTTCGACGGGGACCGGGCCGCGCTCCAGCGTGCCCTGGACGCTGCTGCGGAGCGGCTGGTCGCCGACGCGCGGTGCCGCGGGCTCGGGTTCGTCGCCCGCCCGGCGTTCGCGCCCGCCGAGGACGACCGGGTCGAGCTGGCCGGCGCCCACGGCCGCAAGGAGGGCTCCTTCCAGCTCGTCAACGGCCTGGTGTACCGGGTCAGCGCCGGACGGCTGGAGCGGGTCGCGCGGGTGGGCGCGGAGCTGCGCGCGCTGGTCGGGCTGCGCGACGCGCTGCTGGAGCTGCTGCGCGCCGAGGCCGACCAGGGCGTGCCCGACGAGGCGCTGGCACCGCTGCGGGCGCGGCTGGACCAGCGCTACGACCGGTACGTTGCCGCCTACGGGCCGCTGAACCGCTCCACGCTCGTCCAAGGGCCCGCCGACCTGGAGACCGGCCTGCCGACGTTCGCGCGCCGCCGGCCGCAGATGGGCGGCTTCCGGGTCGACCCGGACTACCCGACCGTGCTCGCGCTGGAGGACGTCGACGAGCACAGCGGCGTCGCCGGCAAGGCGGCGATCTTCACCCGGCGCGTCAACCGGCCCCACCAGCGGCCCGACCACGCCGCCATGCCCGCCGGGGCGGTCGCGCTGTGCCTGGACGAGCTCGGCCGGCTGAACCTGCCGACGATCGCGCGGCTGCTCGGGATCGGCGCGCCCGAGGCGCCCGCGGCGCTCGGCGGGCTCGCCTACGTCGACCCACCGACCGGCGAGTGGGTCACCGCGGCGGACTACCTGTCGGGCGACGTGCGCGCCAAGCTGGACGCCGCGCGGGCCGCGGCGGCGGCCGACCCGGACCGGTGGGCCCGCAACGTCACCGCGCTGGCGGCGGTTCAGCCGGCCGATCTCGGGCCGTCCGAGATCAGCGTCAAGCTCGGTGCGCCGTGGGTGCCCGCCGGCGACGTGCAGGCGTTCCTCGCCGACACGCTGGGTGACGGTGTGGAGGTCCGTCATCAGCCGCTGGTGGCCACCTGGGAGGTGCGGGCGCCGTGGGGTGGGCGCGAGGGCGCCGCGGCGAGCGCGCAGTGGGGCACCGGCCGCGTCGACGCCTACCGGCTCGCCGAGACGGCGCTCAACGGTGGCGCGCCGGTCGTCTACGACGAGGTCGAGCGCGACGACCACACCACCGTCCGGGTCCGCAACGCGCAGGAGACCCTCCTGGCCGAGTCGAAGCTCCAGGCGCTCAACGAGCGGTTCGCGCAGTGGCTGTGGGAGGACCCCGGGCGCGCCGACCGGCTCTGCGCGGTCTACAACCGCCGCTACAACGCCACCGTGCTGCGGCGCTTCGACGGCTCGCACCTGAGCTTCCCGGGGCTTGCGGACGGGTTCGTGCCCTACCAGTCGCAGCGGGACATCGCCTACCGGGTCGCGTCGACGCCGGCCGCGCTGTGCGGCTACGCGGTCGGCGGTGGCAAGACCGCGGCGATGTACCTGTCGGCGATGACGCTGCGGCGCCTCGGCCTTGCCCGCAAGCCCATGATCGTGGTGCCCAACCACCTGCTGGAGCAGGTCGCCCGGGACGGCAAGCGGCTGTTCCCGGCCGCGAGCATCCTCATGGTCACCAGCCACGACCTGACCCGCGAGCGCCGCAAGCGGTTCGCGGCCAAGTGCGCGCTGGGCGACTGGGACGCGGTGGTGATCACCCACTCGGCGTTCACGTCCCTGTCGGTGCACCCCAGCACCGAGGCGGACTGGCTGGCGGTGCAGATCGGCCGGTTCCGCCAGGTCGCCATGGCCGCCACCCCCGACGGGGAGCAGCCGAGCCGCACAATCAAGCAGATCGCCAAGCAGGCCGACCGGCTGGAGGCCCGCCAGCGCGAGCTGCTGCGCCACCCGGTCGACGACGGGGTCACCTTCGAGCAGCTCGGCGTCGACTTCCTGCTGGTCGATGAGGCGCACTACTTTAAGAACCTGCACTTCCCGTGCCGCATGGAAGGGTTCTCCGTCCCGGCGAGCAAACGCGCCGCCGACCTGGCCATGAAGCTGTGGTGGCTGCGCCAGCGCAACCCCGGCGGCCGCTGCGGCGCGTTGTTCACCGGCACGCCGATCTCCAACAGCCTGGCCGAGCTGTTCACGGTCATGACCTACCTGATGCCCGAGCGGCTCGCCGGGCTCGGCATCGACAGCTTCGACGCCTGGGCCGGCCTGTTCGTGGAGTTCACCACCCAGGTCGAGGTCGCCCCGGACGGCGGCTCGTTCCGGCTGCACCGGCGCCCCAGCCGCTTCACCAACCTGCCCGAGCTGCGGCGCCTGCTCGGCGAGGTCGCCGACATCCGCACCCGCGACGTCCTGGGGCTGCCCGGCCCGACCCCCCAGCCCGACACGGTGGTCGTCGACGCCTGCCCGGAACTCCAGGACGTCGTGGCCGGCCTGGTCGAGCGCGCCGACCGGATCCGCTCCGGCGGGCTCGACCGGCACGACGACAACATGCTCGCGGTCTGCACCGACGGCCGCAAGGCAGCGCTCGACCTCGAGCTGGTCGGGGTCGCCTGCAAGCATCCCGGCAAGGTCGGCGCGGTCGTCGACCGGGTCGCGCGGATCTGGCGCCAGACCGGCGAGGAGCTCGCCGATGGCGGCTGGGGGCTGCAGATCGTGTTCTGCGACCTTGGCACCCCGGCCGCTGACGGCCACGACCAGGTCTACGGCAAGCTCCGCGACGGCCTGGTCGCCGCCGGCCTGCCCGCTGCGGCGGTCCGGTTCGTCCACGAGGCCACCACCGACCAGGCCAAGGCCGAGCTGTTCGCCGGCTGCCGCGCGGGCCGGGTCGCGGTCCTGCTCGGCTCGACCGACAAGCTCGGGGTCGGCACCAACATCCAGGACCGCTGCGTGGCGGTCCACCACGTCGACGCGCCGTGGCGCCCAGCCGACGTGGAGCAGCGGGAGGGCAGGGCGCTACGGCCGGGCAACCGCTTCGACCGCGTCCAGGTGGTCCGCTACGTGACCGAAGGCTCCTTCGACGCCTACATGTGGCAGGCCCTGGAGCGCAAGGCCCGGTTCGTCAGCCAGATCCTCACCGGCGAGCAGGTCGCCCGCGAGGTCGCCGACATCAGCGACACCACCCTGTCCTACGCGGAGGTCAAGGCGCTGGCCACCGGCAACCCGCTGCTGCTGGAGCACGCCGAGGCCAGCGGCGAGCTGCGCCGCCTGCGGAGCCTCGCCACCGGCCACACCCGCACCCAGCGGCGGCTGCGCCAAGAGGCCCGGGAGCTTGCCGAGCGCGCCGACGCCGACGAGCGCCACGCCCACGACCTGGACGCGGTCGCCGCGCACGCGGGCGCGCACGACCCGCTGTTCGTCGCCGACGGCCACACCGCTCTGGCCGAGCCGGCCGACATCGCCACCGCCCTGGCCGCCGCCGCGACCGTCGCCCTGGAGGGCGGGTCCGGCAGCCGCCAGCACGCCGGCCGCTGGCGTGGGCTGCACGTCACGGTCGGGGCCGCCGGCGCGTTCACCGGCACCACCCTCGAGGTGACCGTGCGCACCGGCAGCGGGCACTCGACCCGGTTCGAGGCGCGCCCGAGCTGGACCAGGCCCGGCCAGCAGTGGCGGCTGTTCGCCGCGCTCGACTCGGCCGTCGCCGGGGCCGCCGAGCGCGCCGCGGCCCTTCGCGGGCAGGCCGCCGACCGCCGCGCCCGCGCGGCCCAGGCCGAGCAGCTCCTGGACCGCCCGTTCGAGCACGCCGGTGCGCTGGCCGCGGCGCATGCCCGCCTGGAGCGGATCGATGCCGCGATCCACGACCAGGCCGAGCGGCCCGGCCAGCCCGCCGTCGCTGTCGCCGCCGGCGCGTAGCCACCACCGTCCGCGCGCCGGCGGCCGCCGGCCCGACCGAAGGAGCGCTGCAATGACCGTCCACCCGATCCGTCCCGCCGCCCTGCAACCCGCGGCTGTCGACCTGGACGCGGTCGAGGCCGAGGAGTGCGTGCTCGGCGCCGCGATGCTGGCACCCCAGGCGCTGCACTGGCTGCTCGGCAACCTCCGCGAGGACGACTTCCACCGCCCGGCCCACCGCACCGTCTACGCGGCCATCGCCACCCTCGCCCGGTCGGGCGCGCCGGTCGACCCGGTCAGCGTCACCGCCGCGCTGCGCCGCCAGGGCCAGCTCGCCGGCGTGGGCGGCGCCGCGTTCGTGCACACCCTCGTCTCGTGCGTGCCGACCGTGGCCCACGCCGGCTACTACGGCCGCATCGTCGCCACCCAGTCGCGGCTGCGGCGCCTGCACGACGTCGCGACCACGATCGCCGTGCTGGTCGCGGAGCCCCACGCCGACCCCGACCGCGTGCTCGGAACCGCCCAGGGCCTGCTCGAGCGGGCCGCCGACACCGCCGCGCCGGTCGGTCTGCGCCCACCCGACCTGCTGGCCGCGCTGCGCCAGCAGCCGGGCGCTTGGGCCGGCCCTGCCGCCACCTGGCCGACCCGCACCCTCGACGAGCTGTGCGGGCCGCTGGCGCCCGGCACCCTCACCCTGCTCGCCGGCCTCCCCACCGGCGCCGCGGTGTCGCTGGCGCTCCAGACCGCGGTGCACAACGCCGCCCGCGTCCACGTCCTGTACGTCACCTACCGGCTGCGCCCCGCCGACCTGGCCCGGCGCACCCTCGTCCTGGCCGGCAGCCTCCGCCCCGCCGACACCGACGCCGGGCAGGAGGCGCCCACGTCGCGGCTGGCGGCCGCCCGGCAGGCCCACAGCCTGCTGGACCTCACCGTCTACGGCCACCGGCCCGACGCCGGCCGGCTGCTCGCCCAGACGGGGGCACTTAACGCCCGCCGCGCGGTCGGCCTGGCCGTCGTCGACGACCTCGGACGGGTGCCGCTGCCAGCAGGCGCCCAGCGCGCAACCAGCGAGCAGGAGCGCAGCGAGATCACGCGGGTCCTCAAGACCATGGCCGAGCGCTGCGACCTGCCGGTGCTGGCCTGTACGCGACCGTGGCACGCCCCGGCAGGCCACCAGCCCGCCCTGCTGGACCCGCCCGCGTCGGGGGCGCTCCAAGACGCCGACCAGGTCCTGCTGGTACGCCAGCCCGCCCCGGGTGCGACGCTTGTCGAGGCGACCCTCGCCGAGCACCCCACCCGCCTGCCCGGCACGCGGCGGCTTTGCTGGGACCCCGAACGGGCCGCGCTCGCCGACCCGACCGAGGCCCCGGCTGCCCCGGGCGGCGGCTCTGTCCAGAAAGCCGCGCAATGACATGCCCACGGGTGGGGCGCCGCCGCGTGGCCCGCGACGGCACCGGCACCGCCGGACCGCGCCGCGACAAGGTGCCCGCCGGTCGCCTGCGGTGCTAGCCGAGCCTGCAAGGCCGGTCTGTTCCTCCCTCGCTGCGCTCGGTCCGGTACTCCCGCCGCTGCGCGGCGACCTTCGGTCGGCCTTTCCGGCCCGGCTCCAGACGACGGCGACCGGCAGGCACCCGCGCCCGCCCGAACGCGCTGGAGGCATGACCATGCAGCATACTGACCTGGACCCGGCCGAAGCACCGTCGCGGCCCTGGTCCAGCCACGATCTCCGCGGTCGACTGCGCAGCGCCCTCGACGCCCTGGCGGACGCTCGCCAAGCCGTCGTGCTCCTGGCGCTGCGGCTGGCGGCGACCGCGACCCGCGAATCGCTGCCCGACGCGGGCTGGGTGGAGCTGGCCTGGTCCGGCCAGGAGCCACCGCACCTGCTCGCGACCGGCCGGGTCTGGAGCACCCACGGTGACGAGCTCGCCCTCCCCCCGGAGCTTGAGAACGCGTTCGTCGACCAGCTCCGAGACGCCACCGGCAGCCTGGACGACAGCACCGAGGGCGTGTGGGCGCTGTGGATGCGCAGCCCGGACGGCGAGGGCCGGCACGGCCGCCTCGACGTCGTCGCGGCGCTGCGGATCGACCCCGACGACCTCGACATCGCCTGGGTGACCCAGACCAACGGCCCTGACCGGCACCGCGACGACCCCGACCGCGATCCCGAGGCCGACCAGCCGAGGCTGGAGGCGCACGATGGGTGAGCTCCTCGCGGAGGTCTGGCACAACAGCGCCAGCCGGTTCCTTGAGTGGCGGCCGGGCCAGCGGCTGCGCCTGGTCCACACCGTGGGCGTCCACGCCACCGGCCACATGGCCGCGCTGGACGAGGTCTACGCCATCTGCAACGTCGACGACAGCGCCCACGCCCGGGCGCTCGGCCTGCCCGACCCCGACCGGGCCGACCGCTACCGCGCGCTCGCGGCGCGCTCGCTCAGCCGCGGCGACGTCGTCGTGCTGGTCGACCTCGACGACCAGCGGCGCCAGCGGCACGGCTACGCCTGCGCCGCCGGCGGCGCGTGGGCCCGGCTGGACGACGACCAGGTCCCATCGCCTCGGGTGGTCCTGGACGAGCACGTCCTGCGGTTCACCGTGCCCGCGGCCCTCGACGACGACACCGCCGAGCGGCTCCGCCAGCAGGTCACCGTCACCCTGATAGCCCAGGTCGGCCGGCTGCGGGCCGAGCTCGCCGCCCAGCATCCCGACCTCGACGTCGGCCTCGCCGACTAGCACCGGCACTGCGGAGCGGCGGGCCACCCCGCCAACAGGTGGCCCGTCCATACGCCGCCGCGCGGGCCGTGCCCGCTTGCCGCGCCGGTGGCGGCGGGTCCTGCGCGGCGGGCCTCCCGGGAGGTGGCGGTCTCGGCCGCGCCACACGGTGGCCCAGCCGCGCCGTCCCGCAAGGGGCACCGGGAGACGAGTTCGGGAACGCGGAACCGGCGCTTCGCGCCGGGATCGTCCCAGACCGAACTCGCCTCCCGCTCCGCAAGGTTCCGCCCGGCGCGGACCGGCGCTTCGCGCCGGGACCTGGTCCATTCCGGGCACAACCGTGCGTCGACCCCTTGCACGACGGCGTCCCGACCGGGCCGTCCATGGCTCGTCCGACACCCCACCACCCCAGGAGGACACCCCCGTGAAGAACTCCGTCACCCTCACCGCCAAGCTGGTCACCGAGCCGATCATGGGCCGGCTCAAGGACGGCACCGGCGAGTGGGCCCGCGCACGGGCCGCGTTCTGGCCCTCCGGCCCCCGTCAGGGCTACATCGGCCTGATCACCTTCGACCCGGGCGTCGCCGAGCAGTTCCGCTCCCTCACCACGGGTTGCGTCGTCGAGCTCCGCGGCGAGCTCGACTACAACCAGTGGACCGACCAGGAGGGCAGGAGGCGCTCCGAGGTCCAGCTCCGCGTCTTCCAGATCGAGCTGGAGCAGCGCCCACCGGTCGCCACACGGGTGACCAGGAGCCGCGCCGACGCCGCCGCGCAGGCCACCGACGCGACCTGAGGCCGCCGAACCCGCGCCGGCTGCCCGCCCTGCCGTTTTGGCCCGGGCGGCAGCCGCGTTCGGCCCCGCCATCAAACGCCTGACAGGAGCAGCCCATGCTTGCGCAGCTCTCCACCACCGCCCTCATCGGCGTCACCGCCCACCCCGTCCGCGTGGAGGTCGACCTCTCCAGCGGGCTCCCCTCGATCGCCGTGGTCGGCCTCGGCGACGTCACGGTGCTGCAGGCCCGCGACCGCATCCGCGCGGCGTTCGCCAACTCCGGGTTCGACTGGCCCGACCGGCGCATCACCATCTCGCTGCCGCCCGCCGACCTGCCCAAGCAGGGCGCCGGCTTCGACCTGCCCATCGCGGTTGGCCCGCTGGCCGCCGCCGGGCTGGTGCCCACCACCGCGCTTGCGGGGCTGTGGGCGGTGGGGGAGCTGGGGCTGGGCGGCGACCTGCGCCCGGTCCCGGGCGTGCTCTCAGCGGCGTTTTCGGCGCGGGATCACGGCGCGGGGCTGCTGCTGGTGCCGCGCGGCAACCTTGCCGAGGCGGCGCTGGTCCCGGGCGTGGCGGTCGCCGGCGCCGCCAGCCTGGGGCAGGTGGCCCAGTGGCTGCGCGGCCAGATCGCGCTGCCGAGCGGCTCTCACCCCACCCGTCCGGCCCCGCCCGCCCACATCGAGGACCTCGCGGAGGTGCATGGGCAGCCGCTTGCGCGGCGGGCGCTGGAGATCGCCGCGGCCGGGGGCCACAACCTGCTGCTGGTCGGCCCAGTCGGCGCCGGCAAGACCCTGCTCGCGCGGTGCCTGGCTGGCCTGCTGCCAGACCTGGACCACAACGAGGCCCTGGAGGTCACCCAGGTGATGAGCGCCGCCGGCCTGCTCAGCGCCGACGCGGGGCTGGTGCGCGTGCGGCCGTTCCGAGCGCCGCACCATTCGATCTCCGTTGCCGGGCTGGTGGGCGGCGGCTCGCGCCTGCCGCGGCCGGGAGAGGCGACCCTCGCGCACAACGGCGCGCTGTTCCTGGACGACTTGCCCGAATTCGCACGCGCCGCGGTGAGGCGCTGCGCCAGCCGTTGGAGTCCGGCGAGGTCACGGTGGTCCGCACGGGGGCCAGCGTGCGGTTCCCTGCCCGGTTCGCGCTGCTCACCCTTTATGCGGTCGCGGACTTGTCCGCTTGTCAAGGCCTGTCGCTTGTGAGCGTGGCCTGAGCCGCAAGTAGCTACCTAGCGGACCTCCAGCGACAGTGCCGCCCTTGCCGAGCGGACAGGATGGCACTGACCTCGGCGGCGTAGGCGACCCACCAGCCGCCAGCGGCGCGTTGCCAGATGACAGGAGTCGGGTGTGCTGCAGAGCGGAAGAATTTCCTCTCGATGGAGGTGATCGTGGGCCGCCGCTGGTGGCCGCCGCCGTGTCGGCGCTGGTCGCCGCCGACACAGCAAATGAGAGGAGGACCGTGTGGTAGAGCACCCAGCTCCAAGGACCGGCTGGCTGCGTCACCTGGCGGCACGGGTGTGGCCGTGGGTGGCGTTGGCCTGGGTAGTCCCGGTCTTACTGCACTTGCTGCTGGTCAACGTCCTCGACCTGCACTGGTTGCTCTCGCGGTTGCTGGTCGCCGCGTCGGCCATTGCCCCACCGGTCACCTGGTGGACCCGCGGCCGAGGGCGCGAACCTCGAGCCGGATTCCTGGCGCTGATGTGGCTGTGGACCGCGATCGCCCTGGAACTGGCGGTCAGCGGCGTCACGGTTGCCACCGTCGCCGTCGCATGGTGGTTGTTGTACATGCTGAGCCTCGTCGCGTATTGGCCCTTGTGGGCGTGGTTCTACAGGCTGCGCAAGCTCCCCTCTTCGAGCATCGGAGCGGCCGACAGGCTGAGCATCGGCATCTTCCTGGTGACCGGCACCCCTGGCATCGCGGCATCGCTGGGAGGGCTGGACGCGGTCACACTGGCCACGGGGTTCCTCATCGCCTCTTATGTGACCGCCGCCCTGGTGGTACTCGGGACGAAAGGGCCGGCATGGATGCAGGAGGAGTTGAAGGAGATGCTTCCTTGGGCTGTCCCGTGGGTTCGCCCCTACACCGAACCGAGCGTCATCATCGCCGTGTCCTTCGGCGCCATCGCTGTCACGTTCTTCGGGCGTGAGTTGCCGGTGTTGTCCTCGCTGGATCCCACCGCCCCCGCATCTGTGGGAGACGTCGCGGCCCGCGTGTTCACCGTCCTCGGGCTGGCTTGGGGCTATATCGGTGTGGTGGCGCTGCTGCAATGGTTCCTGCTGCGTCCGTCCCGACGGGGAACGCCCCCGGAGAAGTCAGGCTGAATCTCAGGAGGATCTGAGCACTGCCGCCATCGGCGAGCCGCTGGATGCGATGCAGCGAGGCGATGCTGTACTAGCCTCGATATTTCACGAACCGTGCGCAGGGACCCGCTGACCTGCTCTGATGGTGCTCACAGCCTGCACCATTTGGTGATGCCCCTGGATGGCATGACAGTTGCATCCTCGCAGCTCAGCGGGGAGCCGAATAACTTTTGAGAGCTTTGTCGGAATCTACGTGAAATATCGAGGCTAGTGCGGGGAGACCACCTCCAGCGTCGGCTTGATGAGATTCATTCGGCGGAGCGCGAGCTGGACGACACCTTCTGTCTGGACCAGCTCAGTTTCGAGCGGTAACCGGTGGGCATCGGTGGGCATCGTGGCTGGCACTTTGCTTCTTGGGCCACGCTCACAAGCGACCGGCCGTCACGTGGTAGCGTCCCGTGCCCATGCGAGAGGCGGCGATCTTGGGGTGGCGGGTGTTCTTCACCCGCCGTGGGATTCCTCGACCGAGGGTTGCGGAGCCGCTGCTGTCGGCGCTGGGGGATCTGGACGAGTGGCTTGATGATCATGACGTGCTGGACGGGACCCCGTTCCTGCTCGACCCGGCGGGGCGCTACGACCGCACCCTGAACAAGTACTTCGAGACGCGATTGCGTGCCGAGCCGCTGAACACGCAGGCCGCCCACGCCTATGACCTGAAGCGGTTCTTGGCGTTCTTGTGGGATAACCGGGGCGGCAAGACCTGGCGGGAGGCGACGCCGGAGGACCGGGCAGCCTACAAGCAGTGGCGGCTGGTGGATTCGCGGGGCCCGCGGGTCGAGCTGGTGACCTGGGACCGGGAGGTCGCCACGGTGAACCAGTTCTACCGCTGGGCGGCCCGCAGAGGGCATGTGGCCACCAACCCGATCGTGCAGCGGGAATCCCACAGCCGTGAGCCGGGACGGCCCGCTTCAGGGGAGACGCCAGCGGAGGCCTCCCATCAGGGCCCACGCAACGACATGGCGTGGCTGCCGCCGGCGACCTACCGGCAGTGGCGCGACGTCGGCGTGCGCGGGTTCACCGCGGCCGGGCTTGCCGAGCGGTCTTTCCGCGGCCGCTATGCCGCCCGCAACGCGACCTACACCGACCTGATGATCCGCACCGGGCTGCGCCTGTCGGAGCAGACCAGCCTGAGCATCTACGAGGTTCCCGAGCTGGTGCCCGGCGTGCTCAGCGCCCGGACCTGGCTGCCCCGTGTGATCGCCAAGGGCGGATCAGCGCGTCACGTCTACATTCCTGCCTCGGTGCTCAAGGACGTGTGGGACTACGTGGAGCTGGAGCGTGCCGACGCCGTCGGGCACGCCCGCGGGCGGGGCAGCTACGAGCGGATCCGCGATCCGCTGGTCATCGAGCGGCGAGCGCGGCCGGTTGTGCGCATGGGGGATGGGTGGGTGAAGGTCGGCAAGCTCGACCACGCCGACCGGCGCCGCCTGCTGATCCGCACCGACGACGGAGGGCTGGAGCCGGCGGCGTTGTGGCTCAACGAGGACGGCATGTCTAGCGAGCCCTCCTGCTGGCAGGGAGTCTTCAAGGCCGCCAACCGGCGCTGCGCCCGGCTGGGTCTACGACTGCACTGTCATCCGCATGCGCTGCGGCACTCGTTTGCCGTGATCACCTTGGAGCAGTTGTGGCGCGGCCATATCCAGGAGCTCGCCGCGATGACGCCCGCCCAGCGCCAGACCTACCAGATGGTCTTCGGCGACCCGCTGAACTGGGTCCGGATGCGACTTGGGCATCGCTCCATCCAAACCACCCAGGTCTACCTGCACGCCTTGCAGGAGCTTGAGATGGAGACCCGCATGGCGTTGGTGCCAGACGGCTGGGAGCCGACGGGGGTGCACCCAGACGACCTCGGCGAGCCGGACGAGACCGACGACGGCGAACCCGCGATCGCGACGTGAACGACGACACCGCGGCCAGTGGTCCTCCCAGGCCTGGCCGGGGCCGGGCCGCCCTCCAACCCGAGGGCTTCTACGTGCCAGAACCGGCGGTCAGCACCGTCAGCGACGAGCTGGTCGTCGCCTTCCACGGCGAAGACCGTCCAAGCACCTACTCGTTTGGCAGGCTGCCCTGCCCGGGCCTGCACGCCGATCTGGCCGCGGCATTCGTGGCCCGTACCGGCCCCACGGGCACCCGGCGGACCAAGGCCAGCGCCGACGCCTGCTGGGCTGCCCTGGTCCGGTTCCTCAACTTCCTGGGCGACCTTCGCCGCCCGCCTCGCGACCTGCCCGCGCTGCGCAAGACCCACCTCGAACGGTTCCGCCTCCACCGCTTGGCGACCGTCACCGAACTGCACGCGCTCAAGGACCTGCTGGAGATCCACTACCTGCTGCGGCAGGTGGACCCGCAGAGCAAGCTCCGCGGCGAGGTCGCGGAGCTGGTCCACCAGCGCGCTCCCATGGTGGGGCCCAGGAAGAGCATGGGACGTCCTGGCTACTCGGACCGGGAGTTCGCCGCGATCATGGCTGCCGCCCGCAGCGACGCCGTCGAGATCCGCGCACGCATCCGCGCCGCGGAGCGACTGCTGGCCAGCTTCGAAGCCGACCCGGCGGCACTGGCCCCCGGCGACCGCGAGCTGGCCGAGGAGCTGGCGGCCATGGCCCGCACCGGCAGGGTCCCTGCCCGTTGGCACCGAAACAGCACCGGCGGCACCTGTCCTGATCTCGCCGCCCGTGTGCGGCTCGCCCGCCACTTGTTCCTCACCGAGGCCGACCTGGCCCCGCTGGTGGTGCTGATGGTGGGGCTGTCGGGCCGCAACGGTGAGACGATCAAGGAGTTGCCCGCCGAGCATCGGCTGCTGGAAGGACGCGCAGTGGCGGTCAACCTGGTCAAGCGGCGCCGCGGCAAGACGCTGGGCCGGGAGACCATCCACTGGGAGACCGGCGCGACCGACAGCCGCCAGCTCCACACCCCAGGCGGCTGCTACCTGCTGCTGGACGAGCTGACCCGCCGCGGCCGCCACTGGAGCGGCGCCACCCGGGTCTGGTCGATCTGGGTCACCGAGACCACCGGCGGCACGACCCGGGAGGTCAAGGAGCGCACCGGCGGGCACATCGACCCCTACGCGGTCAGGCTCAACCGGAAGTTCTCCCCGACCTTGAACCAGTGGGCCGCCCGCCACGGCCTCTCTGCGGATAACAGCAGCGGCGGTGACTGTCGGCCACTCGAGCTTGACCTGGGCCGGCTGAAGACCACCGTCGAGGTCCGCACCGTCAAAGCCATGGGTGGACATCTGCCGTCGGCATCGCGCACCAACACCCTGGACGTGTCGTTCCTGCACTACCTGCGCGGCGACCCGCGGATCCGGGAATGGGCGGACCAGATCCTGACCACGGCGCTCCACGACGCCGAGAACAGCGCGCGCGTCTTTCACCTGCGCATCCTCGACGCCGCCGCCGAACGGGTCTTCGAGCACAACCCCGACCTGGCCGCCGCGTCGTTGGGCACCACGGCGCAGACGATCAAGCGCGCGGCCACGGGCGAGCTGGACACGCTGGCCAGCTCGTGCCTGGACATCGAGCACCATCCCCAGACCGGCGGGCCGTGCGGCGACTCGTTCCTGACCTGCCTGCGCTGCGCGAACGCGCTGGTGGCCGAGCGGCACCTGCCGATGCTCTACGCCCTGCTGGACCTGCTCCAAGACCAGCTGGCGCGCCTGAGCGTGGACGACTGGTGTGGCAGGCACGGCGCCACCTGGCTGATCATCACGCGGCTGATCTTGCCGAGATTCACCCAGGGACAGCGCGCCGCCGCCCTGCACGCCAAGCCGGACGCCCTCCCCGTGGACCTGGACCTGCTCGAAGCGCCGAGGGAGCAAGCGTGACGACCGCCATCGCCGCAGGCGCTGCCCGGGCGCGCCCGCCGACGATCCCCGACTCGGCCCCGGTGCTGGCCAAGCGTCCGCTGCAGGCTGGGCAGAAGCTGGCCGGCACCTCCCGGTTCGGTGACGACGTGTGGGTGCTGACCCCCGCGATCCATCAGCAGCACCTGCGGCGCATGATCCTCGACTTCCGGACGCTGCCGGAGCGTTTTCGGCCGGTCGCCAAGGAGCTGTTCTACCTGCTGCTGACCGGCGACGTCCCGCCCGACTGCGCGTCGATCAAGGACATCGTGACGATCCGCCACAACTTCAGCAGGGTGAAGTACTTCTTGGACTGGGTCGAGCAGCGGCAGGTTGCGGCGCTGGCGGCCCTCACCCCGGCGGACTTCGAGGCCTTCGAACGGCGCCTTACCGGCGAGCCGACCAGCCCCTCGACCCTGTTCGCCAGGCGGCGGGCAGCACGGCTGTTCTGGTTCTGCCGCGCGAGGCTGACCGCTGACCGTCTCGCCTTCGACCCCGCCACGCTCCTCGAGGAGGACGCCACGGCCGGTGGGGAGGTCTCCAGCGCCAGGGGGCGCGAGGAGAACGCCACCGACCGCATCCCCGAGCCGGTCCACGCGCCGCTGCTGGTCTGGGCGCTGCGCTGGGTCGACGACTTCGCCGACGACGTCCTGCGCGCCTACAGCGAATGGGCGACGCTGCACCCCTACACCAAGCGGAACCGGATCCGTCGTGGCCGGCCGGTCGTCCGTGGGGTCCCGGAGCGGCTTGCCGCGGTGCTCGGCCGCTACCGTGCAGAGGGCCGGCGTCTGCCGGGCCACGAGGGGGCCGTCAACCTCTCGCACCTCGCGCGGGAGGTGCAGTGCAGCGACCGCCAGCTGCGCGTTCCGCGCTACTGGCAGCGGATCCAGGGGGCCGCCCGCGAGCTCGGCATCGACGACCACAGCTACCTGCGCACCACGATCGGTGGCCGGCTGGACGGCGAGCCGTGGCTGCAACGGATCGCCTACGAGGACCTCGGAGTTCTTGTCCGCCTGCTCCAGGCCGCCTGCTACGTCGTGGTCGCCTACCTGTCCGGCATGCGCGACAGCGAGGTCAAGCACCTGCGGCGCGGCTGCCTGAGCGTCTGGCGCGACGATGTCGGCCGGGTGGTTCGCCGCAGGGTGACCAGCCAGGCCTTCAAGGGCGAGCACGACCCGGCCGGGGTCACCGCGACCTGGATCGTCACCGCGCCGGTGGAACGCGCGATCGAGGTCCTGGAGGCGCTGCAGCCGCCGTCGCAGCCCAACCTGTTCGCCCTGCCGCCGACCTCGCGGGCCTACTGGAACGAGCGAGCCAGCACGGTGAGGACCACCTCGACGACCAACCGCGACCTGGCCGCGTTCACTCAGTGGATCAGCGACTACTGCAACGCGCGGGGACGAGCGGACAGCATCTCCCACGTGCACGGCCAGGAGTGGCGGCTGAGCACCCGCCAGTTCCGGCGCACCCTGGCCTGGTTCATCGCCCGGCAACCCGGCGGGGTCATCGCCGGCGCCATGCAGTATCGCCATCTGCGGGTGCAGATGTTCGAGGGCTACGCAAACTCTCAGGAATTGCATCAGACGGGTGAGAAGCTGCAGGTCGCCTGCTGAGGGTGCCTCCGGGATTGGTCCGTCCGGCTGGGCGATCATGCTGTCTGACCTGCATGGCTTGCACGGCGCTCCCGTTCTCTGCAAGATCCCGCCTTCAAACGGTCGCGGTTTGGGTGGTGGGAGAGCGGGATGGGACGGGGCGATCTGGCGGGCGCGGCGCACCTTGAGCTCGTCTGTGGCGTGGTGCAGCTGCACCCGGAGGACGCGATGGTCGAGGCGATGCTGCGCGGCTGGCGCGCGCAGCAGGCCGCCCGCGGGCTGCAGCAGGGCACGATCGAGGCCAGGGAGCGGCTGGTGCGCCGATTCCTGGCGTTCGCCGACGACTACCCGTGGCAGTGGGGCCCGGCGCATGTCGATGAGTGGTCGCTGTCGCTGACCGCCGAGCAGCACCTGGCGCCGTCGACGATCCGCGGCTACCAGACCGGCCTGCGGCTGTTCAGCGACTACCTCACTGACGGCCGCTACGGCTGGGCGGTGGCGTGTGAGGAGGCGTTCGGCACCCATCCGGTGGCGATCTGCCACGAGTGGAACACGATCGCGCACCTCAACGACTACGAGGGCGACCCGGAGGCGCGGCCGTTCACCCGCGCGGAGCTGCAGTGGTTCCTCGACTATGCCGACGAGCAGGTGGAGCGGGCGGTGAAGGCCAAGCGGAAGGGGGCGCTGGCCGCCTACCGGGACGCGACCTTGTTCAAGGTCATGTATGGGTGGGGGCTGCGGCGCACCGAGACCGCGATGCTGGACCTGGTGGACTGGGGCCGTAATCCGGCGGTGCCGGAGTTCGGCGCCCTCGGGATGCTGCATGTCCGGTACGGGAAGGCCAAGCGGGGCCAGCCGCCGCGGCGGCGCAACGTCGCCTCGGTGATGGGCTGGGCGGTGGAGGCGGTCCGGGACTACGTGGAGAACATCCGGCCGCGGTTTGGCTGCCGCGAGCATCCGGCATTGTGGGTGACCGAGCGGGGCGGCCGGGTGAAACCGGCGGAGATCAACGCGCGGTTCGTCGCCTACCGGGACGCGCTCGGCCTCCCAGCTGCTCTGGTCCCCCATTCGATTCGGCATTCCTATGTCAGCCACCTCACCGAGGACGGCGTGGACCGGCGCTTCATCCAGGTCCAGGTCGGCCACGAGGCGGACAGCTCGACGGCGGTCTATACGCATGTGAGCAGCGACTTTATGAATGCCGCGCTGCGCAGGGCCCTCGCGCCCGCGCTCGAGGCTTGACCATGCTGCGCACTATGCTGCGCAGCCCGGACGGAAGGATCGGTAATGGCGGCCAAGCTCGACTACCGCTGGCACCTGCGCCAGGTGATGGCCACGCGGGGCATGTTTGCCACCACCGATCTGCTCGGCCCGCTGGCCGAACGCGGCATCACCCTGTCGTCCAGCCAGGTCTACCGGCTGGTGGTCGAGCGGCCCGAGCGGCTCAGCCTGAAGATCCTCATGGCGCTGCTGGACATCCTGGACTGCTCGATGGACGACCTCATCCAGCCGGTCGCCGTTGCCGGGCCGGCCAGGAAGGCCGGGGCTGCCGGTGCCGAGGCCGGCGTCGGTGGCCTGCGCCCCAAGCGGGCCCGGATCGCCCCGGCCGAGTGGTGACCACCCCGCTGGGCGATGCGGCGGTCGCCGACCCGGTCGGCTTGGCCGTGCGGCTGGTGGGGCGGGTCGAGCAGCACCTGGACGCCGGGCGGATCCGCGCGGTCGTCATCGGGGTTGGCGGCGGCAGGGCCGGCCGGCGGCGCCTCGCGCAGGCGCTGCGCCAGCATCCGGAGGTGCTGCGCACCGGCCGCCCGCCGGCGGCGTTTGCCGTCGCCCGGCTGCTGCTGGCGCTGCGCCTGGCCGGCGCCCAAGACGTCGCCGCGCCGCGCTGCGGCGCGTGCGACCGGGAGGTGCGCTATCTGTGCAGCCGCCGCGGTGGGAGCTGGGGCTGCTCTGGCTGCTTCGACAAGCACGAGCGCTGCGCGGGCTGCGGCGACCAGCGCCGCGTCGTCAGCCGCGACCGCCACGGCCGGCCGCGGTGCGCGCACTGCCCAGACACCGACCCCGACACGCTCGAGCGGCTCGCCGAGCTCGTCAGCGGCCTGGACCCGGCGCTGGACCAGGACACGGTGCTGGCGGCCGTGCGGCGGGCCACGGTCCGCCCGGCAGGGCAGCACCGCCTGGCCTGGGCGGTGCTGCAGCACCCGGACCTGCTGACCGGCAACGGGCACCTGGCACCGGCGCCGGCGGTGCTGCGGTTCGTCGACGAGCTCGTCACCGCCGGCGCCATGGTGGTCGCCCCGCCGGCCTGCCCGCGCTGTGATCGCGTGCTGGCGCTGTCGAAGCGGCTGGAGGGCCAGCGGGTCTGCCGGGCGTGCTATGCCCGCAGCAAGGCGGTGTCCTGCAGCCGCTGCGGCGCGGTCCGTGAACCCGCCGCCCGGGACGCTGCTGGCGCGCCGCTGTGCCCCAACTGCCTGGTCAGCGACCCGATCAACCTGGAGGCCTGCGCCGGCTGCGGGCGCCGCCGCATGGTCGCGGTCCGCACCCCTGACGGGCCGCGCTGCAGCAGCTGCCGCCCACCGACAACCATGACCTGCGCGATCTGCGGCCGCACCGCGACCTGCGAGGTCTCCCGTGCTACCAGCCAACCGTGGTGCCTTGGCTGCCAGCAGTGGTGGGCGCGCTGCAGCGGCTGCGGCACCGTCAACCCGGTGCGCGGCGGCACCCGCGCAGCGCCGCTGTGCGCCCGGTGCGTCAACCCCGACCCCGCGTTCTGGGCCCGCTGCCCGACCTGCCAGGCGACCTGGCAGCTCAGCCCTCGTCCCTGCCAGCGCTGCGTCCTCGACCAGCGCGTCCGCGACCTGCTGGGCGACACCGACGGCCGGGTCCGGCCCGACCTGGCGCCACTGCAGCAGGCCCTGGCCGGCGTCGAGCGCCCCCACACCGCCCTGACCTGGCTGTCGCGCCGAGCGGTCCGCACCATCCTGGCCCAGATCAGCCGCGACCATCGTCCCCTCACCCACGAGACCCTCGACGAGCTGCCGGCCGGCAAGACGCTGGAGCACCTCCGCAGCGTCCTGGTCGCCACCGGCGCCCTGCCCGCCCGCGACGAGCGGCTGGTCAAGCTCGAGCGCTGGATCGCCAAGGCCATCGACGCCGCGGTGGACCCGGCGGAACGGCGGGTGCTGCACGGCTACGCGGTGTGGCACCACCTGCGCCGGCTCCGGCAGCGCCTGGCCCGCCGGGGCGGGACGCGCGCCACCCACCTGCAGGCGCTGAACCTGCGCTGCCACGTCACCGCGGCGGCGAACTTCCTGGCCTGGCTGCGCCGCCAGGGCCGCACCCTGGCGACCTGCACCCAGGCCGACCTGGAGCGCTGGGCCACCGACCCCAAGGCCAGCTACCGCGACGAGACCGGCCATTTTGTGCGCTGGGCCGTCACCCACCGCCATGCCAGCCAGCTGGCCTTCGGCACCCACCGCTGGGAAGGCCCCTGCGGCCCGCTCGACACCCAGAAGCGCTGGGCCGACGCGCGCCGGCTGCTGCACGACACCAGCCTGCAGACCGCCGACCGGGTCGCCGGGCTGCTGCTGGTCCTCTACGCCCAGCGCATCGCCACCATCAGCCAGCTCACCACCGACCACGTCCACGCCGACGGCGACCGTGTCGAGCTCCTGCTGGGCACTGCCCCGATCGTGCTCCCCGAGCCGGTAGCCGGCCTCGTCCTTGAGCTGGTCGCCACGCGGCGCGGCCAAGCCGCGCTCGGCGCCCCGGCCACGACGCCGTGGTTGTTTCCCGGCGGCCGTCCTGGGCAGCCGATCGGCGACGACCGGCTCGGCCAGCGCCTCCGGCGCATCGGCCTCAGCCCCCGGCAGGACCGCTCCACCGCGCTGTTCACCCTCGCCACCCAACTGCCCGCCGCGATCCTCGCCCGCCTGCTCGGCCTCCACATCGCCGTCGCCGTCCAGTGGCAGCGTGCCGCCGCCGGCGACTGGGCCGCCTACGCCGCCGAGGTCAGCCGACGCCCGCGACAAGACCAGCACCACCGACCATCGTCATGAGCCCGTCGCACGCGCAGCGGCCAGGATCCAAAGGAGACCCACCGTGGCACAACCCAAGCCATTCACCGTCAACATCGCCGAAGAGGTCTTGGACGATCTTGGCTCGCGGCTGGCGCGCACGCGCTGGCCCGAGCCGCTGCCCGGGTCAGGCTGGGCCTACGGCGTCGACCTTGACTACCTGAGGGAGCTGGTCGACTACTGGCGAGGCGCCTTCGACTGGCGCGCGCAGGAACGCTGGCTGAACACCTTCCCGCAGTTCACCACCGAGCTCGACGGCCAGACCGTCCACTTCGTGCACCAGCGCGGACGCGGCCCGCGTCCCCTCCCGCTGGTGCTGACCCATGGCTGGCCGAGTTCCTACGTCGAGCTGCTGAAGCTGGTCCCGCTGCTGACCGATCCGGCAGCGCACGGCGGCGACCACAACGACAGCTTCGACGTGGTCGTCCCCTCGCTGCCCGGCTACGCCTTCTCGGGACGCCCGCCTCGGCCCGGCCTGGTCACCGCGCGCCGCATGGCCGACCTGTGGGCGCGGCTGCTGCGTGACTGCCTGGGCTACGCGCGCTTCGGCGCCCAGGGGCAGGACATCGGCGCGGCGGTCAGCGTCAGCCTCGCGGCGCAGCATCCGGAGCTGGTCGTGGGCATCCACCTGCCCGGCGTGCTCACCTTCCCGCCCCAGGATCGACCGCTGAGCCAGGAGGGGCACGCGTTCCTGGCCAGACAGCAACGCTTCCGCGACGACGAAGCCGGCTACGCGCACCAGCAGGGGACCTACCCCCAGACCCTGGCCTACGGCCTGACCGACTCGCCGGCCGGCCTGGCCGCGTGGATCGTTGACAAGTTCCGCGCCTGGAGCGACGGCGACGGCGACGTCGAGCGCCGCTTCAGCAAGGACGAGCTGCTGACGACCGTCACCATCTACTGGGTGACCGGCTCGATCAACTCCTCGTTCCTGTTCTACTACTTCTACTACGACAGCCGCCACGATCCCGAGCCCCCGCAAGCGGTCCACGTCGACGTCCCAGTCGGGGTCGCGCTGTTCCCGAAGGAGAACCCGGTCACCGGCCCACGCGAGTGGGCGGAGCAGACCTACAACATCGCGCGCTGGACCAAGATGCCGCGCGGCGGACACTTCCCCGCCGCCGAGGAGCCCGAACTGCTCGCCGCGGAGCTGCAAGCGTTCTTTCGCCCGCTCCGCTAGACCCAGCCAGCCACTGATCGCCTCAGGCCCTGGACTCCCAACGCCGCGGTGTTCGCGGCGGCCCTGGCCAAAGCCGGCAACGACCAGTTCCGCGTGGAGCTGTTCCCCAACCCCGACCACCGCATCGCCAGCATCAAGCAGGCGACCAGCCGGGAGCCGGCCACCTGTTGCCTCCTTCAGGAGACTGGGAGGCATTCAGAAGGTTGGAATAACCGACGTCACCATTAGGCACATCCGAGTCCGGGTTCCGCGACGAGGTCCAGGCCGAGGAGGCGATCGCCCGCGGTGAGAAGCTGGGCGACCTCATCGTCAACCACGACCATCACCGGCTCACCGGCCCGGCGGCCGAGGAAGCCGAGGCGCGACTGGCGGAGTTCGAACGCCACGTGCAGTTCCACGGTAAGGTCATCAACGACCCCAAGCGCCTGCAGCGCCACATGGACCGCCACGACCCGCACATCTATCCCGGCGCGTTCGTCACCTGCGTCCACAACGCAGACCGCGCGCTGTGCCGCCGCAGCGACGGGCAGGAGGGGCCATCGCTGCCTGACTGCGCGCCGCTGCGCTGCCGCAACGTCGCCTTGACCAGCGAAAACGTGGACGCCTTCGTGAACCACCTGGCAGCCATGGACCGCACCCTGGCACGCGGCGATGCGCTGGCGCCCCTGCTGCGGCACCGGCTCGAGCAGCGCCGCGCCGAGATCGCCGGTTTCCTGGCCGCCCACGGCGCTTGTGTCGAAGGGGGGCCGGCGTGACCATCCGGCAGCTGCCCAGCAACGACGAGGTGCGGCTGGCCATGCACTTCGTGCTGCGGGAGTCGGCCGAAACCGGACGCCGCCCCACCATCACCGCGGTCGAACGCCGACTGGACATCGCCCACCCGACCTTCTACCGCAACTACCCCGAGCTGATCGACTGGTTCAAACAGCAGCTTCAGGACCAGAAGGCGGCACAGTGGGCCGGGACGGGCACCGCGCGCACCGACTCGGCGGCGGAGATGGCGCGGCTGCGGCGGGAGAACGAGGACCTGCGCACGCTCACCAAGCTCTACGCGGAGGCCATTCGGCAGCTGACGCTCGACCACGCCGAGCTGGAGGCCAAGGTCAACGCGCAAGCCGGCGTGACCACCCTGGATGCTCGCCGCAGTGGCTGAACGTCGACTCCGCGTCCATATCCTCCTCGCACGCAGCGACTCGCCCGAGACCTCGGCACCAAGCCCCTTTGTGATACTTGACATCTCAATCTGAGAGGGTTACTCTCACTCTCAGTACTGAGATATCAAGTCTCAGTATAGCATCCAGAAAGGGATGACGATATGCCGAAGCTCTCGGGTATCCGCCAGATCGAGGTCACCGCCCACGAGGCGAAGAACCTCGACACCATCTGCTTCAGGGGAGCTGCCCCTCTAGCACATCTCGCCCTCGCGTCCCAGGCCGATATCTTCGACCAGGTCTCGAACCCGGGTGGACTGCAGCGCGACCTGTCGCCGAAGCACGCGAGCGACGCCTACGACTACGTCCGGCGGGGGCGAGACCCTAACTACCCGCGGGCGTTCCCCGAGATCGTGCTCAACGTCCGGGACAAGAAGGTCTTGCAGCGCGAGGAGATCGAGACTCGGGAGGACGGCACCAAGCTGGTCCGCCTGAGCTTCGACCTCGACAAGATGCGGGACGGCCGGGTCTGCGTGAGCCGCGTCGATGGGAACCACCGCCTCTTCTACGCGGCGGGCGACGACCGGCGCGAGCCGCTGATGACCTTCGCGCCCTTCCAGGTCCACGTGGGGCTGACCCGGGAGCAGGAACGTTCCCTGTTCGTGGACATCAACGCCAATCAGAAGGGCATGAACACCTCCCACCTGGCCATCATGCGCGCCAGGCTCACCCCCGAGGAGGAGGAGATCAAGAACCACCCGGACCGCTGGATCGCCAACCGCCTCGCGGAGGAGGTCGACTCCCCTTGGCACGGGCTCGTCCACCTCGGCGGGTCGAAGACGGGAACGCGGACCCAGGGCCTGACCCGCCCGGTCAATTTCGCGAGCCTCCAGGCCGGCGTGGGGCGGACGCTCGCCAAGTCCCAATACATCCACGACCTCACCGACCCGGAAGCCCAATACCTCGTGATCCGCAACTACTGGGACGCCGTGAAGCTGACGTTCGCCAAGGAGTGGGCACGGCCCAAGGACTTCCTGCTGCTCAAGAACATCGGGGTCATGAGCCTGTCGATCTTGGGCGGCACCATCATCGACCGCTGCATGGCGCGGAGCACGGTCTCCATCGAGGACATGGCCCGCTACCTTCACCAGGTCGAGGGCACCTTCGACTGGGGCAAGGACGCCACCGGCGAGCGTTCAATCAGCGGCATGTCCGGGAACCGGGCCGCCTTGATCATCGCCGGAGAACTCGCGAAGGAGCTGTCGGACGAGACCGGCGAGAACGTGATCCAGAACCTCCAAGCGGCACTCCTCGCCAAGACCCGGCCGTGACCAAGACCCGGCCACGCCCTGAGGCACCCCCAGCGTGGCTGGGGGTGCCTCATCCCGAGAGGAGGGAGGTTCGTGCCCCTGCTGAGCCCGCGGCATGCGATCCGGCTATGCCGCCAGACCCGTGCCTGTCACAGCGGCGGCGTATCGTCCGCTGCTTGGGCTCCTCCCTCCGAGTCCCGGTGTCATCACCATGAGCATGCTTCGTGATATCCAGGACGCCGCGGTCGCCACGGATCAGCCGCTGGCGTCGGTGCTGCGCAGCGCGCAGGTGCTCGCTGCCCGGCTCGGCAACGAGCCCCTGTGGCAGTGGACCAGCCATGAGCTGAACGGTTACCCGCCGGATGCCACCCTGCCCGCCTACCGGGCGCTGCGGGAGGTGCCCGTGCGCGGCACCTTCGCCGGGCCCTTCGGACAACAGGTCAGCAACATGCCGATCCCGCCGCTTGCATTCCCTGAGGCCCTCCGCGGCGGGGAGCTGTTCACCTTCTCGTTCCACCAGCCCGTCGCCGCCTACGAGGAGATGCTGCGCGCCGACCCAGGAGACTTCCAAGCCCCCTGGCCCGCGGACGCCCTGATGGCCCTGCGGCCCAAGTTGGGGGCCATGGGGTGCGTGACGGCCTGGCAGGTGCTGGCGCGCGGGTCGGTCGTCGGCGTGGTGGAGGGCGTGCGCAACCGGCTCCTGGAGTTCGTGCTGGAGCTGGAGCAGGAGGCACCGGAGGCCGGCGAGGCACTGCCGTCTGAGCTGCCCGTCTCCGCGGAGCGGATCACCCAGATCTTCACCACCACCATCTACGCGGGGACCACCATGACCGACCAGTCCATCCACGTGGAGGGCACCACCGGCAACATCGTCGGCGGACAGGGCAACACCACCCGGCAGGGCGACGTGCTGATCTCCCAGCAGGCCACCGAGCTCATCCCGCTCCTGGAGCGGCTGCGGGCGGCGGTGGACAGCCTGCCAGCCGGGGAAGGGGAGGCCACGCGTGGACTCATAGACGCCCTCGACAAGGAGGCGGCGGCAGAGCAGCCCCGGCGAGGGCGCATGCTGGATCTGCTCAAGGGCGTCGGGGCGCTGGCGAGCACCGCCGGCAGCGCGGGCGCGGCCGTGATCGACGCGGTCCAGGCGGTCCATCGGGCGCTCGGCGGCTAACCGCCGTGGTGATCGGACCGCGCTGCGCCGACTCCACCCCGCCTCCCGACCAGACCGACCACAGACCAGACGAGCTGACAACGGACAACCATGAAGGACCCTCATAAGGCGGCGGCCAACCCGTGCCCGTGCGGGTACCTGGGCGATGGCGAGCGGCCCTGTCGCTGCGGCCCCGAGGAGCTGCGCCGCTACGCGCGGCGGCTGTCGGGGCCGCTGCTCGACCGTGTCGACCTGTATGTGCGGGTGGAGCGGGTCGGCGCTGACGAGCTGGCGGGCGCGGTCAGCGGGGAGCCGTCGGCGGTGGTCCGCGAGCGGGTGCGGGCGGCCCACGCGTGGCAGCGGGCCCGGGTCCGGGTGGAGGGCCCGCAGGCGCCCATGGGTGACCTGGCCGGGCTGTGCCAGCCGACCCTGGCGGCGCGCCGCGTGCTGGCGGAGGCGGTCGACCGGCTGGGGCTGTCGGCGGGTGGGTTCCACCGCTGCCTGCGGGTGGCGCGGACGATCGCCGACCTGGCCGGCGAGGAGCGGGTCGACGAGCACCACGTCCGCGAGGCGCTGGGCCTGCGCCACCTGCCACTCGACCCAGCGACCGGGACGGTCCGGCATGAGCGGAATCACTCGGGCCCTTCGGGCAGCGCTGGGAGCCGTCGCTGAGATGGTCAACCTGAAAGGGCGCTCGTCGCGGCCTCGCGGCGGCTGGGCCGCCGCTGACGTCGCGGTCAGCGGCGGGTCGGGCACATCCGTGGGTGGCCTGCCGGCGTCCCCAGGATGGTGCCACCCCGGTCCCTGCAAGGCCGCTCCGTCCTCCCTTCGGTCGGTACTCGCGCCGCTGCGCGGCCACCCCCGGCGGGCCTTTCCGTGACCGGGTCCCGGCACTGACGGGACGGGTCCGCAGGCCACCCGGGCTTGCCCGATGACGGAGGGTCCGATGCCCAGCACCCAGCCCGAGTCCGAACCGGTAGCGCCCAAGGTCGGGCACTGCAAGCGTGCTCCCCAGGGAAGCTTCGTCTCCATCGGCCGTCCCGGCAGGTTCGGCAACCCGTTCCCGCTCGCCGACCCGACCGACGATCTCCAGCGTGACCGGGGCATCGGGCAGGACGCCGCGGACTTCCAGGCGCGGATCGCCCGCGAGCCCGGGTTCCGCCGTGCGGTCGAGGGCCTCCGCGGCCGGGACCTGGGCTGCTGGTGCGCCCCGAGACGCTGCCACGGCGAGGTGATCCTCGCCCGGCTCGCCGCTCACCCACCCCAGGAAGGCGGGTGACATGGGTACACCGCGGTCACCGCGAGGACGATGGCGGCAGCACCGGCCAGTGGGCCGCGCACGGCCACCGCATGTGCGACCAGGCTGACCGCGGACTCGTTGGTCTGCGGGTGGGGGACGGTCCGAAATGGCGACAGTGCGTGCCGCACGGGGCCGCGCCTTGCTCGTGCTGCCAGCGGCTGGTGGCCATGCGGCTCAGCGGCGCTCCAGTGGCGCCGCCGGCAGGCCAGAGCCCGCGGCGGGCAGGTAGCTGCCGAGCACGTCGGTGAGCCAGTGCGCCCCGACCGCCACCCGCACGGTGGCGTGGACCGCGAGCGCCAGCGCGCCGGCCGCCAGCAGGGGCGGCGCCAGGCCGGCCGGAGCCGCACGATGACGGTGCCGCCGACGATCCGGCCGAGGGCGACCAGCAGGGCGGCGCCGGACGGGTAGGACCCAGCGGCGACTTGGGGTGAGGCGACTCCGTCGGGTCCGGCCGGTCCAAGACCAGGCGCAGCGCCTCCAGCAGCGGTAGCGAGCACCCCAGCACCGACAGCCGGCCAAGCCATGGCCATGCGCTCCAGCGCAGCCCGGACCACCAGCGCCGGCCCGGTCGCGACGCAGCGTGTCGGTGGCAAGGATCGCGGCCAGCAGCAGCGGCAGGGCCGCGGTGAGGTAGGAACCGTGGGCGTGGCCCCGCTCGTGCGCGATCGCGCCGACGACGCTCCAGATGCGGCGATGGGGGGACAGCACACCGTGGGGGCCGCGATAGGCGGCCTGGTCGATGGGGGTGGCGCCGTGTTGGACCACGACGCCCAGGGCCAGCACAGCGGCCAGGCAGCCGAGTCCAGCGGCGACGGCCAGCCAGGTCCGCCCGTCGCCATCCAGCACGTGCCGCACGGGTCGTGCGGGGCTCGGGCGCGACGAGCCGGCCTGCTGGTGCGACCCGATGCGGGGTGGTGGTTGTGGCGGGTGCCGCCGCAGCTCCCTTCGACCTCCACTGCCCAGCGTGGGGCGGTCGCGGGCGTGACCCGGGGTCCTCGGTCGGCCCGCGACCACCGGCGAGCAAGCCTACCGCCACAATCGCCATAGCCCGTCGCAGCCGCTCGTCGAGGTTGGCCAGCAGGGGCGGCGCCACGGTGGCGGTCGTCGCAGGCGAGGATCGAGTCGGCGGCGATGCCCGCCAGGCTGTGGTGACCGCCGCGGTCTGGCGGCTACTCCAGGATGTCCAGCCAGTGGCCGGGGGGTTGGGGTGCGGGGAGGTCCTGGTCGATCCCGATGCGTCGCTGGAGCTGGCCGAGCAGGACCCGCGTGGTCCGGTGGCGGTAGCGCAGGTAGGTGTTGGCCGGCTCGTCCCCGAGCGGCGCGGCGGGGTCGGTGATGCCTGCCTCGGCGCGGTAGGACTCGATCTCCGCGGCGCCGCGGCGCCACGCCAGCCGCGCGACGCCCTCGGGGTCGGGTGCGCCGCTTCGCGGCGGGCCAAGGGCGGTGAGCAGGTGCTGGGGCGGGTGCTGCTCGAGCCGGTCGAGCAGGCGCTGCTGGCGGTCGTGAAGCTCCAGCGCGCACGCTTCCGCGCGGAGGATCTCGGCGCCGTGGGCGGTCTCCCAGCGCTGGAGCTCGGCCTGCTGGCGCTGCAGGTGCTCGACGCGTCGCCCGAGCGCCTGCGCGTGCTGCTGGGCGTTGGTCCGCAGGAACTGGAGCTGGCGGAGCTCGCGTGCGAGACGGCGGCGGCGCGGCAGTCGCCACCGGGGCTGTGCCAGCAGCTTGTGGGCGACCTGCTAGAGCTTGTCGTCGAGGGTGTTCGTCTCCCGCTGGTAGGAGTCGCGGCGCTGCTGCTGGTCGAACACCTCGAATAGCCGCACGCGCTGCGGGCGTTGCCGTAGGAGTCCCGCAGCGGTCGCGGTGCGCGCATGCAGCTCGGCGGCTGGCAGGCCGGCGACTTCGTCGCGGATGCGCAGGAACTCCGGCAGGTCCTGTGGCCGGTGGTCGTGCGCCACGTCCAATCGGCTGCCGTGCGAGCTGAGCAGCAGCGAGACGTTGCCGCGCTCGGCCAGCCCCCCGAAGACCGAACGGTCGACGGTCTGGGCGTGCGGGTCGCCACGGGCCGGATCGCGTGGCGGGTCGGCGGACGGGGGCAACGGTGCTCCTCTGGGTGGCTTGCTGGTGTGGGCGCCAGGGCAGCTCGACGCGGCCCGAGCGTCGCCCGGCTGGCTTGCTGGCAGGCTTACCGCTGCGCCACTGGCGGCAGGAACCTGCCTGCCCTCGGCGCCCCCGGCCGGTCCAGGCCACACCGTACGACCACGCCGAGTGCGACAGACTGACCGAGGCGTGAACGATCGCCCACACCCAGCCGACACCGAGGCAACCCAAACCATCCAGCCCAACCTTCTCCACGACCACCACGCCACCCAGGCCACAACGAACGCTGAGGCACGCTCCAGCAGCGCCGAGCCCAGGGGCTCACAGACTTGCACCAGGGTGCGATGCGGGCGCCGCGCGGTCAGCGGGTGGTCAGCCCGCTCGGGCACGATGGCGGCGGCCGCCCCCTCGGACCGGGGGGGGGTGGTCCGGGGTGCTCAACATCGGCAAGCTCGTCCGCGACCAGGCCGACTACTACCTGGACGCGGTCGCGCGCAGCCAGGAGGAGTACTACACCGGCGCCGGGGAGGCCCCCGGCTCCTGGCTGGGGCGGGCAGCGGCGGAGCTCGGCCTTGCCGGCACGGTCCCCGACGAGGGGCTGCACCGGATCCTCAACGGCGCCCACCCGCTGACCGCCGCGCGGCTGGCGGCGCCGCCTGGCGGGGTGCGGATCGCCGGCTACGACCTGACCTTCCGGTCGCCCAAGAGCGTCTCGCTTGTGTACGGGCTCGGCTCGCCGGAGGTGGCGGGAGCGGTCCGCCAGGCGCACGAGCACGCGGTCACGGAGGCCCTCGGCTACCTGGAGCGGCAGGCGGCGATCGTCAGCCGCGGCCACGCGCGCCAGCGCCAGGAGCTGGCCAGCGGCCTGGTCGCCGCCGCCTACCGGCACCGCACCAGCCGGGCCGGTGACCCGCTGCTGCACACCCACGTGCTGGTCGCCAACCTCGCCCGAGGCGCCGACGGGCGCTGGACCGCGCTGGACGCCCGCGCGCTGTACGCGCACGCCAGGACCGCCGGGTTCTTGTACCAGGCGGTGCTGCGGGCCGAGCTGACCCGGCGGCTGGGGGTGGCGTGGGGGCCGGTGCGGCAAGGCGCCGCGGACATCGCCGGCGTGCCCCGCCCGGTCGTGGAGGCGTTCAGCCAGCGCCGCCAGCAGATCCGGCGGTGGCTGGCCGAGGCCGGCTGCCACTCCGCCCGCGCCGCGCAGGTCGCCGCGCTGGCGACCAGGACCCCCAAGGAGCCCGGCGTCGGTGCGGCCACGCTGCGGGGCCGGTGGCGGCAGCGGGCCGACGCGTTGGGGTTCACCCCAGACGAGCTCGCCGGCTGCCTCGACCGGGCCGAGCCGGTCCCGCTGACGGGGTCGGACGCCGACCGGATCGCGGCGCGGTTGGCCAGCCCCGACGGGCTCACCCGGCAGACGAGCACCTTCACCCGGCGCGACGCGATCCGCGGGGTTTGCGAGGCGCTCGGCGCCGGCGGCGGCGTGGCCGAGATCGAGCCGCTCGCCGACCAGTTCCTGGCCGGCGACCAGCAGGTGTGCCTGGTCGCGGCCCGTCCCCGGCGGCGGCGCGGCGCCGGACCGGCGAGCGCCGGCGCGCGGGCTGGCCTGCTGCCGGCCGACCAGCGCTGCTATGCCACCGTCGAGCTGCTGGGGGTCGAAGCCGAGGCGGTCGCCTGCGGGCTGCGCCGCCGCGGCGACGGCGCCGGCCTGGTGGCACGGCCGCAGCTCGAAAGGGCGCTCCAGGCGCACGCCGACCTGGCCGAGCACCAGGCATCGGCGGGCCAGCCGCCCAGACGGCTCGCGGCCGAGCAGCTCAGCCTGGTCCGTGCGCTTGCTACCAGCGGCGACGGGGTCCAGCTCGTCAACGCCAAGGCCGGGTCGGGCAAGACGTTCGCGCTGGGGGCGGCGCGGCTGGTGTGGGAGTCCGCGGGCTACCGGGTCGTCGGTGCGGCGCTGGCGGCGCGGGCCGCGCAGGAGCTCCGCGACGGCGCGGGCATCCACAGCCACACCATCGCCCGGCTGCTTGGGGACCTGGACGACCCCCGCTGCGGCGGGCTGGACGCCAAGACGGTGCTGGTGGTCGACGAGGCGGGCATGGTCGGCACCCGCACGCTCGCCCGGCTGCTCGGCCACGCCCAGCAGACTGGCGCGAAGGTCGTGCTGTGCGGCGACCTCGCGCAGTTGCCCGAGATCGACGCCGGCGGCGCGTTCCGGGCGCTGTGGGTCCGCCTCGGCGGGGTCGAGCTGGCCCGCAACCGCCGCCAGCGCCAGCCGTGGGAGCGGGACGCGCTCGATGTGCTCCGCGCCGGCGACGCGGTCGCGGCGATCGCGCGCTACCTCGAGCACGACCGCGTCGTCTGGTCCCGCCAGTCCGCCGCGCTGCGCCGCACGCTGGTGGCCGACTGGTGGCAGGCGACCCGCCGGCCCGGCGAGGAGCTGCCGGTCATGCTCGCCGCCCGCCGCGCCGACGTCGCCGACCTCAACGCCCGCGCCCGCGCCGTCATGGCAGCCAACGGCCGGCTCGGTCCCGACCCGCTGCGCATCGCCGGACAAGAGTTCGCGGTCGGCGACCGGATCATCACGTTGCGCAACGCCGACCGGCTCGGCGTGCTCAACGGCACCCGCGGCACGGTCATCTCGGTCGACCAGGCGCGCGGGTCGCTGGGGATGCGCACCGACGACGGCCGCTTCGTCGAGCTGCCACGCTGGTACCTGCACGGCCGGGGGCAGTGCTGGGTCGACCACGGCTACGCCATGACCGGCACCAAAGCGCAGGGAATGACCACCGACCGGGCGTTCGTGCTGGGCACCGACGAGCTGTACCGCGAATGGGGCTACGTCGCCATGAGCCGAGCGCGCCTGGAGACCCGCCTGTATGTCACCGTCGGCGGCCAGCCCCCCGACGCCGACCTGGACCTCCCCTCCCAGCCGGTGCCCGAGCCGCTGGCGGCGCTTGCCCGCTGGCTGGAGCGGTCCCGCGCCAAGCAGCTCGCGCTCGACCAGGCCACCCTCGCCGACCATCCCGAGCCGCCGTCGGCCACCCGCGACCCGCCAGCGCCGGCGTCAGGGTCCGGGCACCGCCGCCAGCCCCCGGCGACCACCGACCCCTTGGTGGCGGACCGCAACCGCAACCACCTGCCAGGTGCCCCGGTCGCGGGTGACCGCCGTGGAGCCCGGCTCGAACACGACCCGCCCCGCTACGTGATCGCCGAGCTCGGCGGCCGCCCCACCTCACCCACGGCCCGCGGCCTGTGGCGGACCGCGATCGCCAGGATCGAGCGCTACCGCCGGCACCGTAGCGTCGAGGATCCACGGCGCGCCCTCGGCCCTGCCCCGATGGACCCTGGAGCGCTTGCCGAATGGCAGGCGATCAGTGAGTTCCTTGCCAGAACCGCGCTGGCGATCGACCGCCACGAGCATGCCGCCGAGCTTCCCCCCGCCGGTGATCTCCCAGCAGCCGTGGAGCTGGACTGACCGACGGGCGCGGTCGGCTGGATCCGGCTGCCGGTAAGCGCCTGTGAGCGCCACCTTATTTGGAATCTGGCCGACCTAGCAGTACTCTGTTACCAAGGAGAAAGCTGAGCGCTGGACTCACCGGGATGCGTTTGTGCAGGTCAGCCGCATTCGAAAATCCAGCTACTTCCGCACTCTTTAGTAGCTCTTGCGATGGCGCGGCTGTCGGGTGTACCTGTGAAGCGAGATCACCAAGCCGAAAGGAGCGCGCCACCGCCGCTGGTGGGACACCGTGACACCCACACAACTTCGCCGCATCCGCACCCGTCTTGTCACCTTCGCCGAGGACCTGTTCGCATCCATTCCCCGCAAAGACCAGCGCCGCTGGGGCCAGACCTACCTGCGGGGGCTGCTGCTGGACGGCAAGCGCAAGTCCATCCAGCCGATGGCCACCCGGCTCGCCAAGGGCGACCCGCAGGCCGATGCCTATGCGCTGGAGCAGGCGCTGCAGCAGTTCGTCAACCAAAGCCCCTGGGACCCGGCGGCGGTGCGCCGCCGGCTGGCCGAGCGCATGACCGCAGCGATCGGGCCGCAGGCGTGGGTGATCGACGACACCGCCTTCCCGAAGTTCGGCCGCTGGTCGGTGGGGGTCGCGCCGCGGTACTGCGGGGCGCTGGGCAAGTCGCCAACTGCCAGGTCGGCGTGAGCGTGCACGCGGCCACCGACCAGGCCTCCTGCCCGCTGGACTGGCGGCTGTTTTTGCCGGAGGGCTGGGACCACGACGCCGAGCGGCGCCGCAAGGCGCACGTGCCCGCCGACCAGCGCCACCGGCCCAAGTGGCAGCTGGCGCTGGAGCTGCTGGACGAGCTGGCCGCCTGGGACCTGGCCGCGCCGGTGCTGCTGGCCGACGCCGCCTACGGCGAGGTCAACGAGTTCCGGCTCGGCCTGGAGCAGCGCGAGCTGGCCTACGTGGTGCAGGTCCCGGGCACCATCGGCGCCTCTGCCCAGGACGTGGTGCCCGAGACGGTGCCGTATGCCGGCCGGGGCCGCCCGCCGGTGGCGCGCTACCGCCAACGGCGCTCGTCGCTGCGGCAGCTGGCGCTGGCCGCGGGCGAGCCGGCGGCCACCACGGTCGCCTGGCGCGAAGGCGCCGACGGGGCGCCGCTTCACTCGCGCTTTGTCGCCCTGCGGGTGCGCCCGGCCGGGGCCAGGCTGCGCCAAGCGGCCCGCGGCGGGGAGCTTACGGTGCGCTGGCTTGTGGCCGAGTGGCCCGACGGTGCACCCGAGCCGGTCAAGTACTGGCTGGCCAGCCTGCCCGCCGACACCCCGCTGGAGCAACTCGTGCACCTGGCCAAGCTGCGCTGGCGGCTGGAACACGACGATCGGGAATTGAAGGACGCGCTCGGCCTGGACCATTTCGAGGGGCGCTCCTTCAAGGGCTGGCACCACCACGTGACCCTGGTGTCGGTCGCGCACGCCTTCGTCACGCTGGAGCGGCTGGACCCAAAAGCGGCTGCGTCGGCCTGACCACCTTCCAGGCATTGCGCGAGCTGCAGTTGCTGCTCGCCGGTTGGGCCGGCGCGTGTCCGGTGTGCCGGCGCAGCCTTCCACGGTCGACGGCATGGCTGCGCCCGTTACCCGCACCAACCTAACGGAGTACTGCTAATGCTACGTTCGTCAAATCCGGTGCAGAAAGACGGGCTCTGCTGCCCTCACAGCCAGGCCGATGGTGCTCTGACCAGCAACGATCCGAGACAGAGCATATGTACCGCTTTTGAGGAACGTAGCACTAAAGTCTGTCGTCACAACAGTGGGTATGCGTGGGAGCTGCCGCGACACTTGACAATGACCGAACATGTGTTCGATCATTGTGGCATGCTCCGTGCTAACAACAATTTGGCTCTTTCCCCTCGGGTCGTACAGGCCGATACTAACGATCATGTTGGACGGGGGGCGCAGGTCCTCAGGGCGCAGGTCCAGGCGCTGGGGCCTCGCGGGCGGCTGGGCCGCGTTGCTGGCGTGGCTGCTGCTCGCTCTGGCGTTCCCGGGCAGCCACATCTTCCTCCGCGGGCAGTCCACCCATCGAAGCGGAGAAGTATATCTGTTCTGCCTAAGGTGCAAGAAGTGGCGATGGCATCCCGAGCTGCCCGATCCCGAAGATGACAAAGCCTGGGTATGCAAGAATCGCCGCCATAAGGGCAGGCCACAAGAACGCGTCGCGGTCTACAGGGAGACCTGAAGGACCGCACCAGGCGGCGCAGGAAATGAAGCCGCGCCGCGATGAGAAAGGCGACGGGAACCACCGGATGGAACTCGGCAATCTGACTGGAGAGAGCAACAAGGCGCTCGGGGCCCGAGCCACTCTGGTCAACCTGCTGCCGGCGGCGTTACTGACGCTTCTCGTGGTCGGGCTCGTCGGGAGCGGTGCCCCCGGAAACCTCAGTCTAGACGAAGCTGTCAAGACGTTCGAGGGCCTGAACGGCGCGCGGCTCGCCGTCCTCGGCCTAGCCGTGCTGGGCGTAGCCGTAATTCTGCAGCCATTTCAAATCGCGGTCGTCCAGCTCCTGGAGGGCTACTGGGTCGCTTCCCCGCTCAAGGGCAGCTCAGCGCTCGCAAAGAGGGCATTCGAGTTCGGCGTCGAGGTGCAGCGGCGACGGCATCGTGCCCTGTCCGTTGTGCGAACGACGGATCGTTCCCGGATCAGCGGGGTCCAACGGGCCTGGATCGACGAGGAGATCCGGTCCTACCCAGACCAGCCGGACCTGCTGCCCACCCGGTTGGGGAATGTCCTCCGAGCGGCAGAAATCCGCGCCGGCGGGCGCTACGGCCTCGACTCCGCCGTCGCCTTCCCGCGCCTGTACCCGCACATGTCGGACCGGCTGGCCACGGCATGGGAGGACCTGACCGACCAACTCGACACCGCAGCTCACCTGTGTGTCACCTTCCTGCTGGCGACCGTCATCTCTGGGGGGCTGCTCGCTCCCCACGGCTGGGACGGGTATTGGCTGCTAATCCCCCTGGTGGCCGGGGCGCTCGCCTGGATCTCGTACCGGGCGACGATCGCTTCTGCCAAGCACCAAGGCGTGGTGCTGATGGTCGCGTTCGACCTGCATCGGTTTGACCTGCTGTCCCAACTTCGATACCCACTTCCGGAGGACGCGCACACGGAGTTCGAGGTCAACCAGCGGCTGACTCAATTCCTGGCGACGGCCAACGCCACGAACCGCGCCAGCCAGTTCAAGAAGAACGAGCCGATGCAGCCCAACGAGGGATACGAGCACCCGCCGGAGTCCACCCCGCCGGAATCGGGCGAAGTAGGGCCGCTCATCTGGGAGTGGGATACCGTCGACGGGGCGGCCGGCGGTAACGGGCGGGACCGGGTCAGGAGCGACCGTCCGCCATCAGCGCGCTGATCTCCGGTGGCGGCTCGGTGGCCTCGGCCTTTGCGGCGTCAAGGACGGTCGCCGCTTCGCGGTTCCACACCGGTCGCAGGTCAAAGCCGCCCATGAACCCCAGCACGCTCACCTTCAGTACCGGGAGGGTGGTCTCCGGCTCGTCCGGGTCGAGTGGGGGCAACGCCGGGACTACCAGCCCGAGACCGAACCGACGTCCCTCGAGCTGTACCTGGCAGCCGGGGGGTGGCAGCAGGTCCACATGCCCGAGCACTGCCGTCACGCACAGCTCGCTGTTGTCCTCGAGTTCGCAGCGTTGCAGGTCGAGCTCCAGGTTGCCCAGGAACGCCCGGACGACGCCGTGCTGGAATTGCGTCGTCGTGCTGTGGAAGCGCCGGCTCCGGAACACGACAGTCTCCCGGACGAACTCGTCGTTGCCCTCGATCCACTCCCGCTCCCACAGGGCGATCGCAACCCCAATCACGGTGACGACCACCGGCCAGATGTACGGCTGAACGTCGGGGGGCAGCTCGCGGCCGAGAGTGGCCAGCAGTCCCAGGCCCCCGCCCGCGATCAGCAGGAGGGGTGCTAGCAACCAGGTCGGTCGCTTGACTAGGGCGAGCAGGTTGAGGACACCGAGAGCGACTGCGGCGATTGGCCACCAGCGCTGGAACGCCGGCAGGGCCTCAGTGACCCCGCCGAGACGGCTGACGAGCCAGACGGCGCCGACCACGGTAATGACCAGGCCAGCGAGGACACGGAATCGTCTCATGCTTGGCTCCGAGACTGCTGCGGTGGGACGTATTCGACCAAGACGGCCTGCGTATGGCAACAGTTTCGAACGCCAGTTCGGGGTTGTCAACATTCCGGCAGCCGGCGCGCTGGCGTTCGGCGGCTCTGCTGTGGTGGAACTCGACCCGAGAGGTTGACCGGCGTGCCACCGGAACGCAACCCGGGATGTGCGAAACTCAGAACAGGCGCCGCGACCCCAGCGGCTGTCCGCACCGGCAGGTGGTCACCCGTGGGCTGTTCGATCTGACCGAGGTTGATCGTGAGATCTGGGCAAATCGAGGGGTGGCGGCACAGTCACCCGTTGGCCCGAGGGACAGGCTGGGGGCCGCAACTTTGGTATCGATCCAGTCAGTCAGGCTCTCTGTTACAGTCCGCCTATCGGTACAAGGCTGGGTGATCCGGCCGGCGAGGCCGATTCGCCAAGGGGACCCGCATGGCCGAGGCGAGGATGACCCCTACCGAGCGCCTTGTCCTTGAGGCGCTGTGCAGGGCCGTACAGCGCCTCGGGCAACCGCCCTCACCCGAGCAGATCAGGGAGTCGGCCGGGCTTCCCTCGCTGGCGGCTGTGCACTTCTTCCTGGACAGCCTGCAGCGGAAGAAGCTGATCCGTCGGGACCCAGCACGTCCGCGGGTGATCGAAATCCACTGCGGCGCGTTGGCGGCGGAATCCGCGCAACAGGTCGCCGCGGCGCCCATCGAAGAGGAACGTAACGCGCACACGCCCGGCGGAGCGCCACCTGAGCCGGCGACCGCGGAGACTGCCGCCCAGGAAGGCGTGGCGGCCATGAGGACGACGCCAGCGGATGAGCCGCCGAGCGCTCCGCCGATGGGCAACGCCTTGGACGCGATGGCGCCGGCGGCGCTCAACGAGATCCGTTCCGATGAGATACCCCAGGGCAGGGTCTTCGGCCGTGGGGACCGTCCGGGGGGCACGGACCCAACGTTGGTGACCGTCCCGCTGCTCGGCCGGGTGGCGGCTGGTCACCCTATCGACACCGTGCCCGGAGAGGTCGAGGCAACCTACCAGCTACCGAGGGCGTTCGTAGGACGCAAGGATCCGCTGTTCATGGTTCGCGTCCAGGGCGCCTCGATGCTTGGAAGGGGCATTCACGACCAAGACCTCGTGGTCGTACACCGGCAGCCGGATGCCGAGAACGGGCAGATCGTCGTCGTGTGCGATGAAAACGGTGACGCCGCCGTGAAGCGTTTCTGGAGGTCGGACGACGGACAGCGGGTGGAGTTGCGCTCTGCCAACCCGGACTTCGGCCCCTTGGACGTCGCCCAGGCCGAGATCCTTGGCAGCGTCGTGACCGTGATTCGGACGCTCTGAGTTCTCTCGATGTGAGGCGACCGATCAGCTCGTCGTGAGCACGGCGTGGTCGCCTGTCGGTGAGACGCACGTTCTCGGATGCCACCGGGTGGCCGCCCGGGCGATCAGGCCGCGCAGGAGCTTGGCCAGCAGGCGCGGCCCGGGCGAGGAGGCCGCCGTATGGTCCAGTTCCGCTATAGCACGCCGATCGGCGTGCCGCTGACCCCCGACGACGCCGCCGGCGCGCTGCGGGAGCTGCAAGCGGCTGGCCGGTTCGCCTCGGTGACTCGTGACGTCCTCATCGATGTCGTCCGGGTCGCCGTCCGCGACCAGGCGCTGCTGGTCGCCAGCGGCCGGTGGGACCCCGAGCATGCCGATCCGGCCCGGTTCGTCCCCGGCGACATCGCCGCCCTGCGCGGGATGACCACCCAACCCCTCCTCATGCCCGCGATCGAATTCCGCATCCATGACCACGGGAGCAAGGTCACCACCGTGGCCGACGTCAACCGCCTGCTCAAGGACCCGCCGCCGATCTCCCTGCTGATCGACATCTACCGCGCGACACCGCACTTCATCCCGCTGCCGGCCACCGCCGCGCTGCTTGCCACCCACCCGCCAGACGCGCAGTCCGTCGCCGCGATTCGACTGCCGACGGCCCAGACCCTGGTGGTCTTCGGCGCCGATCTGCCGCTGGACACCAGCGCCTACCCGTGGCCTGCCGTGGCGGTCGACCAGCTCCCGCGCGATGCCATCCCCCGCGAGATGCGCACCCGCGGCGGCGCTGTCACCGGCGTGGTGCTGCTCGCCGACCCCGACGGCAAGCTCCGCGACGAGTGCATCTGGCTGCTCGGCGCCAACCCCGACCCGGAGCTGCCCTTCCCGGACTCGCTGGACCATCGCCGCACCGCGCTGCGTGGCTGGCGCAGCGCAGCGCAGCTCCGCCCCTTGGTCGAGACCTGTGCCGCGGCGGTCGCCGGCGCCATCTGGACCCCCCCGCCCGCCGGCGACGGCCGGCCCCTGCCGGTCAACCCGCTCGACGCCCGCTGGGCGACCCTGCGCGCAGACGACCGGTTCCGTCGGTACGAACGCGACGGCGGCGCCGTCCGAGCGCGCACCCTCGATCTTGCGGCGACCAGCGCCCGCGCCGCCGCGCTCACCGGCCCGGTCCCGCCCGAAGCCGCCGACGGTCCCGCCGTCCGGCCCGGCCGGTTCGTCTCGGCCACCGACCAGCCCACACCGCGTCCGGCGGCCGGGGTCGTCTGGGCCCCGCCGAGCGCGGACCCGGCCATGATGCGCATCGCACGGGAGCGGCTGACCCTCACCGCCCTGCCCGTCACCCCGCGCGGCCGCGCCCGCAGCCACCCCCAGCCCCCACCCGTCGGCGACCTCGACATCGACCTCCAATAGGCCGCCCGCTCCCGCGCGCACGATCCGGTGGCAGCCACATGGTCCCCTTCGACACCCCGAGCCCCTTCGGCCTTCCCCCCAGCGACGACGCCCACCAAGCCGCCACCGACGAGCTGGACCGGGCGGGTCGCTTCCACTGCCGCACGCCGCAGGCGCTGCGTCGCGCGCTGGAGACCCTGCGCCGCGACCAGGCGCTGCAGCAGGCCAGCGGTCGGTGGGTCATCGGCGAGCCCGACCCGACGGAGTTCGTGCCCGGCGACATCGCCGCGATCCGCAAGATCCTCGGCGGCACGACGGCGTTGAAGCAGCTGCTGCTGGCCGAGATCCAGCGTGCCTGGCCAGCGGGCAGCGAGGAGGTCGAGCGCTCCCGGCGCGCCACCCAGACGATGCTGATCGAACTGACCACCGCGGTGCCGTACTTCATCCCGACCACCGCCAGCGGCGCCGTGCTCGCCAGCCGCCCTCCCGCCCCGGCCCTGCTGGAGCGCCTGCGGCTGCCGTTCCCGCGGGTGCTGGTGCTGTTCGGCGCCGACCTCGAACTGGACCCGGCCGCCTACCCCTGGCCGGAACGCCGCCGCGCCACCTCCCAAACCCCGTTCGATCTGGTCGGCGGGATGATCGCACGCGGCGGCTACCTCACCGGCATGGTGCTGCTGGCCGACGAGGACGGCCGGCTGCACGACGACCTCATCTGGATCGTCGCCGCCAACCCGGACCCGTCCCTGGAGCCGCCAGGATCGCTGGACCGCCTCCGCGGCATGCTCCGCGGCTGGCGAAGCGCCGCCACCCTCGCCCCGATCGTGCACACCGTCGCCGCCGCCGTCGCCTGGGGCGGCTGGCGACCGCCCGCGCGGTCCCTTGACCTGCCGGACCCTTCCGAGTCGCGCCAATGGCGCAAGCTCGCCAGGCGCAACGCGTTCCGGACGCGTGAGCGGCGCGGCGCCGCGGTCGGGGTCCACGTCATCGACCTCGAGCGCAGCCTCGCCCGCGCCCACGGCGCGCCACGACCGCCACCCCACGACCCTGCCCAGCGCGCGTCCCCACGGCCGCACGACCGCCGCGGCCACAGCCGCCGCGTCCGCGTCGGCCCCCGCGACGACTGGCGGTACGAGGAACGCTGGATCCCGCCCGTCCGCGTCCGCGGCACCACCCGCCAGCTCGCGCCGCCGCTGATCGTGCGCCGCCTGCCGCCACCGCCGTCCAGGTCCCCAAGCCCCGTACCCGACCGGGCGCGACCCGAGCCGCCCGACCACCCCACCCCCGCTGTCCACCACGGCGGCAGCCCCCGCGCCCGACCCGGCGAGGCGCCGGACCAGGACCTCGCCGGCGCGCCGTGGAGCGGCCGCCAAGGACCGGTGGAGACGCCCGGCATCGACCTCGAGTAGGCCCACGCCAGCACCCCGGGTCCCATGGGCCCGTTCCTGCCGGGACCGGTCGCAGCTTGCCAGTGAGGTCGCTGTCAGCCCGCCCTGCTTTGCCAGCCCTGACGGCCACCGACACCGACGTGGCCACCAACACCGCAGGGGCGTGCGCGATGGTCGAATTCAGCCTGAAGACACCGCTGGGGATCCCCGTCCACGACCACGACTTCGAGCAAGCCTTCCTGGAGAGCCAGCGGACCGGCCGGTTCGCTGGCCTCAACACCAAGGCGGTCATGGCGGCGACCCAGTCGCTGCGCCGCGACGTCGTCATCCAACACAGCAGCCGCCGGTGGCGGCCGGGCAGGCCCGACCCCGAAGACTTCGTCCCCGGCGACGTCGCCGCCGTCCGCGTGATCGCCGCCAACGCCATCCTCAGGGATATCGAAGCGGTCACCCTCGCGCAACGGCACCTGCTGCCGGCGGAGCCGCCCCAGCACCTGCATCCCGACTGGATCCTCGACCAGCCGATCCTTGCCTGCCTGCTCATCGACCTCGCGACCGCCGTGCCCTACTTCATCCCGACGACCGCCGCCGCTGCCGTCCTGGGCCAGCCACCCGCCGCACGCCCAGCTGCGACCCGACCTGCGCCTGCCGTTCGAGAAGGTCCTGGTGCTGTTCGGCGCCGACCTCGAACTGGACCCGTCCGTCTTCGGCTGGCCCAACACGTTCCCGTTCCACGAGCTGTCCAGCTTCGGCATCGTCGGTGACGTGCTGGGCCGCGGCGGCTACCTGACCGGGATGGTGCTGCTGGCGACCGGCGACGGGCACCTCCACGACGACGTCATCTGGCTGTTGGCCGCCAACCCCGACCCGACCCAGCCCCGGCCGCACTCCCTGGACCGCATCCGCGGCGCGGTCCGAGGATGGCGGCGCGCCGCGGACCTCGCGCCACTAGCAGTACTCTGTTAGATCTTGCGGTGGCGCGGGTGTTGGGTGTACCTCTCAAGCAAGAGCACCAAGCCGAAAGGAGCACGCCACCGCCGCTGGTGGTACACCGTGACACCCACACAACTTCGCCGCATCCGCACCC
>WNGE01000597.1_pt1 | contig 55393 bp, 67 predicted proteins | sample 5400651 | NCBI WGS metagenome assembly WNGE01 (sample SAMN13153370, study PRJNA577476) | soil metagenome | isolation source: 60 cm soil or saprolite under grassland replicate 2 | place: USA:California | collected 2016-06-15 | reverse complement strand
AGTCGACGGGCTGGAGTGGTTTCACCTGGGAAAACGCCAGCGCCGTCCGTTCCCGTTGCCGGATGTCGGCCTGATCGCGCTCGCCGAGCATCCCGAGCCGTTCGAGTCGCGCATCCGCCGCGCCCAGCTGTACCTGGGCTTGTGCGTGTGGGATGCCGGCCAGCTGCAGGACGAGATCGACCGACAGGTGTGGCGCCTGGCGCGTGCCTCCGCGGAGGACCTGTTCCGGCCCGACCCTGAAAACCTGTGGCCCAAGCTCGTCGGGCAGGTCTAGCTAGCGGGCGACGATCTCCTTTGGCGGGACCAGGAAGACCACGGTACGTTGCGTGAGCCTGACGCCCAGCGGCGCGAGATGCGAGTATTCGCGCAGCCAGCTGCCGTCGGATTGGCACAGCCATGTGGTGGCGGCCTTGTCGATGGCACGTTCGCCCAGGTCGAAGAGCTCGTTCGCGCCCGATTCGACCACCGCGGTGCACCGCACGCCAGCATTCAGCGGTTCCGCACTCACCAATGCCGCCCAGGTGGCCGAGGCCACGGCCGCCACGGCCAGGCCCACCGTCAGGTGCCGCACAAACTTCGACATGCCACTCACGGTACGGAGGCAGCGCGAGCGGTCCTTTGAGCCAGTTCACCGAGAACCAGTGAAGCGGCTCACAAACTCCTGAACGGGAGTGCCCCCGGTGGGGATTGAACCCACGGCCGTCGTGTTATGAGCACGCTGCTCTACCACCGAGCTCCAGGGGCCGGCTTGCGCCTGAAGTGTATCGCGGTAGTGCGCTGGCGGGCACTGGACGAATCGCCGTCTGGCTGGCAGGATGGATTTAACGCAGGCTAAACGAGTTGGAGGCGAATCGAGATGAAACGTGTACTCGTCGTTGATGACGAGCCCATGATTCGCCAACTCGTTTCTGATTTCCTCGTCGAGGCCGGCTACGTGGTCACCTCGGCCAGTAACGGGTCAGAAGCGCTGCGCACCATGAGCGAGCACCGGCCGCAGGCCGTCGTGCTCGACTTGATGATGCCGACGCTGGATGCCACCGGCTTCGTCGAGTTAATGCGGCTGAACCCGCGCTACGCGCGCATCCCCGTGATCATCATGACCGCGGCGTATAACGCGGGTGAGGAAGCTGCGCGGCTGGGCGCCCAGGCGTGCGTCACCAAGCCCTTCGAGCTCGAGGACCTGGTCGACACGGTCGCTCGGCTGATCGGACGTGTCGACCGTGCTCCGCTGCCGACCACGACCAGGGCGCTCGCCCGCGATACGTTGATCGACGCCTGATTCGCTTCGCGCCGGTGTACGAAGTGGGGTGCGTAGCGCCTCCTGTAAGCGTGGGTGGCGGGTCCAACCCACCTTGTAGGGAGGACCATAGCGAGTTCGCTGCCGCTCGTCTGATCGGCTAAGCGCCCTGATGGCCTGGGGAGGGCAACTGGGCAGGCACGAACCGACGTCTGTCGCCCAATGTCGCGCACCAGCTCCCCTCAAACGGCGCCGTCCGGCGCACGTTCCGTCCCTCTCCCTCTGACGCAACTGGTCGATCGAGACCGCGAGCTCAGTCGCATCCTCGACCTGCTGCGGCGGCCGGAGGTGCGTCTGGTGACGTTGACTGGACCGGCGGGCACGGGTAAGACGCGCCTGGCCATCGAAGCTGCACTCGTGCTAGGCGGGGAATTTCCCGACGGCGCGCGATTCATCGATCTCACCGCGCTGACCGAGCCGCACCAGGTGATGACGTTGCTCGGCGAAGCGCTTGGACTGCGCCGCCCGGCCCACCGCGCGGAAGCGCTCGAACTGACGCTGTGCGAACGCCAGGTGCTGCTGGTGCTGGACAACTTCGAGCACCTGCTCGCAGCCGCGCCGCCGTTGGTGGAGACCCTGGGCACCCTCGCGGGTGTCAAGGTCCTCGTCACCAGCCGGGCCGCGTTGCGCGTGCGTGGCGAGCGCGAGCTGCCCATTCCACCGCTGCCCGTGATCGACCCCGACACAGCCGCGAGTGACCTGGCAGGCGCCTCTGCCAATCCGGCGATCGCGCACTTCGTGGCCTGCTCGCAGGCCGCGCGACCCGACTTCGTGCTCGATATCGACAACGCTGGCGGTGTTCGAATCCGGCTGCACGCTCGCGGCGGCGACCGCGGTGTGCGGTGAAGCGGAGCCGGAGGCGCAGGTCCTGGAGGGGCTGGCCGCCTTGGTCGACAACAGCCTGTTGCGAGTCGAGACACGGCCCGGCGCCGAGCAGCGCTTTCGCATCCTGGAAACGATTCGCGAGTTCGCACTCGAGCGACTGACCTCGGATGCGGACGACCCGCAGGCCACCCGGCGCCGCCACGCCCTGTATTTCCTGTCGCTGGCCGAAGCGGCGAGCGACGACTGCACCGCCGAGCCCGAGAGCAACGAGCTCGCCGCCGAGTCTGACAATGTGCGGGCGACGCTGCGCTGGTCGGTTGATACCGGCGAGACCGAGCTCGGGCTGCGGCTGGCCAGCCGGCTCTCGCCGTTGTGGCGGGTCAACGGCACCGTACGTGAAGGTCGCCTTTGGCTGGCCGCGCTCTTCGCGGCGCGCGAGACCGCGCGTACCGGTCCATGTGGCCAGGCGCTGTGCCTGGCAGGCTCCCTGGCCGAGCGCGACGGCGATTACGAGACGGCCGAAGCTCACTTCCGCGAGGCGTTGCAGCTGGCCCGCGCGATCGGCGATGCGGATGTAGCTTGCCGCGCGCTCGACCGACTGGGCGTTCTCAGCAGCCTGCGCGATGACCTGGAGACCGCCGCCGACCTCTTCTCGGAAACGGTCGAGACCGCGCGCGCGAGCAGCTGGCGCACTGGTTCGGCGAACGCAGCCACGCGGCCTAACGTCGGTACCAGGGTGCGACCAAAGTCCGAGAGTGCCCCCACTATCGTCGCGGCGTGCGCCCGCGGAGCGGAGATTCGATGGACAACTTGGACGCTGAGTCACAGGTGCAGATTGCACCGCAGCGGAATGCCGGCCTGCGGCTGGCCTGGCGCACCTGGGCTGCCGCCCTCGTCACCAGCGCGTCGATCGCGACGGTCACGCTGCTCGGGGGAGCGCTGCCTGCTCAGGTCGAGTGACAGGCTGCGTTGCGACCGCTGGCCGCTGCCGCGTCTGCTGCACCCGCCGCAGCGCTGCCCGAGGGCGTTACCTGCTTGCCGCTGCCCAGCGTCGCCGCGTCGCCGCAGCCAGGCGGACCGAACCTGGTGCACGTCGATCTGGAGGCGCGCGAGGTGACGGGGCTGATCGCCGACGGCGTCGGTTATCACTTCTGGACGTTCAACGGCAGCGTGCCTGGTCCGATGATGCGCGTGCGGCAAGGCGACACCGTCGAGATCGCGCTGCACAACGCGCCGGACAGCTTGAACGTGCACAGCATCAACCTGCACGCCGCGACTGGTCCGGGCGGTGGCGCGAGACTGTCGCAGGTGGCGCCGGCTGGGGAGAGCACGTTCCGTTTCCAGGCGCTTCACCCGGGCGTCTACGTCTACCACTGCATGACCCCGATGGTCGGCAACCACGTCGCCAACGGGATGTACGGCATGGTCGTCGTCGAGCCGCCCAATGGCTGGTCGCCGGTCGATCGCGAGTTCTACCTGATGCAGGGGCGACTTCTATCCGCAAGGGCTCTACAACGAGACTGGCCTGCAGGCACTCGACCTGACCAAGCTCTACGAGCAACCCGAGTACGCGGTCTTCAACGGCAGCGTCGGCTCCTTCCTGGGCGACACGTCACTCTACGCGCGGGTTGGTGAGAGCGTGCGAATCTTCTTCGGCGTCGGTGGCCCGAACCTGGACTCCAGCTTCCACATCGTTGGCGAGAGCTTCGATCGTGTGTGGCAGGAAGGCGCGCAAGAGTTCGTGTCCAACGTGCAGACCCGCTCGTGCCGCCGGGCGGCGCGACCATGGTCGAAGTGAAGCTCGACGTCCCGGGCGCATACATGATCGAAGATCACCACATCGCGCGGCTGGAGAAGGGCGCGTGGGCGCACGTCATCGTCGACGGGCCCGAACAACCGGAGATCTTCGCCGCGGTTCGTTAGGGATGGGGGGCCAGCGGCACCTGCTCAGGGCCTGGAATTCTCGCCGTGAGCAGGTGCCTTGCGCTGGCGGCTGTAGTACCACCACGGCCTTGGCGGCGCGCCATTGGTGAAGTCCACGACTGCCACGAAGGTGTCGAGGACGCATGGGTCGAGGGGCTGGCCGATGAGCGCGCTGCCGCGCTCGTACAGCTCGTGCGGGTCCTGCTCGCGCAGCTCCGCGGGGCTGTTGAAGCCCAGGCGCTGCAGAAGCCGCGCGGTCGCTGGTCCAACGTTCGGTAAGGTTTGCAGTTCCTTTTCGCTCATGGTGAGAGCCTGCCATCGACGCGCGGTGAGCGCTTGAACGAAACGGACACGGTTGTCAGTCGGGCAGCATCGGCATGTCCCAGCCCTCGTCGCGGCCGAGCAGGGTTCCCCGCTGCAGCGCGTCGCTGCCGAAGCGCTCGCGGATGGCGTCGATCACCGCGTCCAACGCGTCGTTACGCCGCGGATCGATCGGCAGCGGCAGTTGGATGGCGTCCTTGTTCTCCAGGTTGCCGACCGAAATGCCAACCATGGTCAACCCTTCGCGCTCGATCAACGGCAACGCCGCATGCAGCAGCCCACGGACGGTTGACAGAATCGGCGCCGTCTGGGAGGTCGGCCAGAGCAACGAATGCGAGCGCGTTGCGCGGGTGTAGTCCTCGAAGCGCATCCGCAGCACGACGGTCCGCCCGACGCGGCCCGCGGCGCGCATCCGCCGCGTCACGCGATCGACCAGCCCGAGCACGGTTGGCTCGATGCCATCCAGATTGCGTGGGAACCGACCCAGGCCCAGCGCGCGCTGCGAGCCAATCGACGCGCGGCGGCGACCGACGCGCACCGGCCGCGGGTCCTGGTTGTTGGCGAGCGCATTGATGTGGCGCCCCAACGCTCGCCCCAGGATCGAAACCAGCTCGTCCTCGTTGAATGAGGCCACCTCGCCGACCGTCATGATCCCCTGCTCGTGGAGCTTGCGAGCGGTGACTGGCCCGACACCCCAGAGGTGCTCCACGCCCAGCGGGTGTAAGAAGTCGAGCTCGCCGCCGAGGGGCACCACCAGTAGCCCGTCAGGCTTGGCGACGCCGCTGGCAACCTTGGCCAGGAACTTCGTCCTGGCGATGCCAACGGTGATCGGCAACCCGACGCGCTCGCGCACCTCTTGCCTCAGTCTTACCGCGATCTCGGTGGGGGAGCCGGCGATCTGGTCCATGCCGCGGACGTCGAGGAACGCCTCGTCGATGGAGAGCCCCTCGACCAGCGGCGTGGTGTGCTCGAAGATGTCGAAGACTTTCTTGCTGGCTTCGGTGTACGCCGTGAAGCGCGGGCCGACGACGATGGCTCGCGGACACAGCCGCCGCGCCTGGGTGATGCCCATCGGCGACCGCACGCCGTACGCCCGCGCTTCGTAGCTCGCGGCGAGGACCACACCCGCGCCGACCAGGACGGGCCGGCCGCGGAGGCGCGGATCGTCGCGCTGCTCGACCGATGCGTAGAAAGCATCAAGGTCGGCGTGCAGGATCGTCGGCTCGCGGCCCGGCACAGAACATATGTTCGCACGTTCCGGGCTGCCTCGAAAAGACCATCGTCAACATCCACCGGCGGCAGTACACTCGCGCGGCACGCGAGGAGGCAGCGCATCGACCGCGCGACGTTGACAAACCTGCCGCTGCAGCTGACCAGCTTCGTCGGCCGCGAGCGCGAGCTTGCCGAAGTGCGCCGTTTGCTCTCCACGACACGGCTCCTCACGCTGACCGGCGCGGGCGGCGTCGGCAAGACACGCCTCGCACTGCAAGCGGTCGCGGACTTGCTCGAGGACCATCCAGACGGCATCTGGCTGGTCGAGCTTGCCGCGCTCGGCGATGCCGCATTGCTGCCCCGCTCGGTGGCCGCGGCCCTCGGCGTGAGCGAGACCCCGGGCCAGCCGCTCACCCGCACCCTGTCTACGCACCTCGAGCCCAGGCGCCTGCTGCTGGTGCTCGACAACTGCGACCACCTCGTGGCCGCGTCCGCGGATCTGGTCGATCATCTCCTCCGCACCTGCCCGCACCTGCGCATCCTGGCCACGAGTCGGCAGCGACTCGGAGTCGCAGGCGAAACCGCGTGGCGGGTGCCGTCGCTCGAGCTCCCCGACACCCGCGCCTCAGCCGGCACCGACGAGATTGGCGCCAGCGAAGCCGTGCGGCTGTTCCGCGAGCGCGCGCGGCTGGCATTGCCGACGTTCGTGCTCGACGATCGCACGGCGACAGCCGTGGCCCAGATTTGCTCCCGCCTGGACGGCATCCCGCTGGCCATCGAGCTCGCCGCCGCGCGGGTATCACTGCTGGCACCGGCGCAGCTGCTCGCGCGACTGGATGACTGCTTTCGCCTGCTCGTCGGCGGCAGCCGGACCGCGCCGACCCGTCAGCAGACCCTCGCGGCGACGCTCGACTGGAGCTACGGACTGCTGTCGGAACACGAGCGGTTGCTGTTCCGCCGCCTGTCGGTCTTCAACGGTGGGTTCACGCTCGAGGCCGCCGAAGCGGTGTGCGCGGGCGACGGCATTACCAGCGCCGAAGTGCTGGACCTGCTCGGGCACTCGTTCGCGGCAATGATCGCCGATCTCCAGTCGCTGGTGGCGCGCATTCAGACCGCGGCCAAGGACGTCGCGGGGACCAGCGCTGGGCTACATGACACCGCCGCGGAGACCGGTTCCACGGTCGAGCAGGTCGCGCGTGCCATCGAAAGCGTGGCATCGGGTGCCGCTGAGACGAGCCGCGGCGCGCATGAGACCACTGCCGCGGTCGAGCAGCTTGGCCAGGCGATCGACGGCATCGCGCGCGGTGCGACCGAGCAAGCCCAGCAGGTGCAATCGGCATCGGCCACGGCAACGCAGATGGCCGGCGAAGTCGAGCAGGTCGCGGCGAGCGCCCAGCAGGTGGCTAGCGTCAGCCGTGAGACGCAGGCGGCGGGCGATCGAAGGTCGGCGCGCGGTTGACGAAACGATTGCCGGCATGAGCGCGATCGAGTCGGTGGTTGGTGAAGCGGCCGCGCGGGTGCGCGAGCTGGGCAACCTCGGCGTACGAATCGGGCAGGTCGTCGAGACCATTGACGACATTGCCGAGCAAACCAACCTGCTCGCGCTGAACGCGGCGATTGAGGCCGCCCGCGCGGGCGAGCACGGCAAGGGCTTCGCCGTCGTCGCGGAAGAGGTCCGCAAACTCGCTGAGCGCAGCGGTCGCCAGACAAAGCAGATTGCTGAGTTGATCCAGCGCGTCCAGGACGGTACGCGCCTGGCGGTCGGGGCGATGGAGCAGGGCGCCAGCCAGGTCGGGCTGGGAGCCACCCGCGCGAACGAAGCTGGCGCTGCGCTCGCGGCGATTCTCCAGGCGGTCGATGCCACCGTTGCCCAGGTCAATGACATTGCGCATGCGGCCAAGTCGCTGACCCGCTCCAGCCACCAGGTATCGGATGCCATGCAGGCGATCAGCGCCGTGGTGGAAGAGAACACCGCTGCGACAGAGCAAATGGCTGCCCAGAGCCAGCAGGTGTCGGGCTCCATTCTGGCGATTGCCAGCATCTCCACGGAGCAGAGCGCAGCGACCCAGCAGGTTGGAGCGTCCGCGAGCGAGATGACCACTGCGCATTCAGTCGATTGGCACGGAGGCCTATCAGCTGGCGGCGACCGCGAGCGAGCTCCGCCAGCTGGCCGGTCGCTTCCGCCTGGCGGAGGAGCCCGCGGGCTCTGAGGCGGTGGGGTTGCGGCTCGCCGCCTGACGGGTGTTTGGCGGGCTAGCGCCTATCCGCTAGCCCGTCGCCAATCAGGCTCAGCGCAACGCCGACGACGAGCAGCGCGACACCTGGCAGCGCGGTCATCCACCAGCCGTTCATCAGAAACTGGCGGCCGGCGGCGATCATCGCTCCCCATTCGGGCGTGGGCGGCTGCGGGCCCAACCCCAGGAAGCTCAGCGTTGCCCCGGTCACGATCGCCAGCACCATGCCCGTAAACACGTAGACCATGGCGGGCGCGATCACGTTCGGCAGAATGTGGCGCAGCATGATGCGCGTCGTTGTGCAGCCAATCGTGCGCGCGGCCTGCACGTACTCGAGGTTGCGCGCGGCCATGGTCTCGCCACGAGGCGCGCGTAGGGAACCCAGCCAACGATCCCGACGGCGATGTACAGGTTGATCAGGCCCGGCCCCAGGATGCTCATGATCGCCACAACCAGAACAAAGAACGGGAACGCCATCAGCACGTCCACGATCCGCATGAACAGCGTTTCGAGTCGGCCGCCCACATAGCCGGTGGCAATGCCGACCAGCCCGCCAAACACGAACGGAAACAACACCGAGATCAGCGCGATCTGGAGATCGAGACGCGCGCTGTACACGATGCGGCTCCAGATATCGCGCCCGAAGTTGTCCGTGCCGAGCACGTGATCGGGACTGAACGGCGGCTGGAACGCGTCGCCGAGGCTCTGCGCGATCGGGTCGTACGGCGTGAGCAGCGGCGCGGCAGCCGCCGCCACCATCACGATCCCCAGCAGCACCAGGCCGCTCAGCAGCGTCGCATTGAGGCCAACCTTCTGCAGCTGCATCGTGAAGCCGAGCCGCGGCAGGGGCGCGACGTTAGGCCGCAGACCGCTGAGCGCGTCCTCACTCATAGGTCACGCGTGGATCGAGGAACGAATACGAGATATCGACGATCAGATTCACGATGATGACCAGCACCGCGCTGACGACGGTGATCGCTTGCACCACGGGGTAATCGCGGCTGGTAATCGAGGTGAACAGCAACTGGCCCATCCCCGGCACCGCGAACACCGTTTCGATCACCAGCGTGCCGCCCATCAGGAAGCCGAATTGCAAGCCGAAAATGGTGACCGTCGACAGCACCGCATTGCGCAGCACGTGCCGCAACAGCACGAGTCGCTCGGGCAGGCCTTTGGCGCGCGCGGTGCGCGCGAAGTCGGAGCCCATCGTGTGGATGACCTGACTGCGCAGATTGCGGATGAGCACCGCCGAAAGCTGAAGCGCGAGCGTGATCGCTGGCAGGAACAGATACCAGATGTGCTCCTGGAAGGTCGCGCCGAAGCCCGCGACGGGAAACCACTTGAGTCCGAGCGCGAGCACCAGGATCAGCAGAATGCCGAACCAGAAGCTCGGCGTGGTCAACACGAACATGAACACGATGCGTATCAGCTGGTCGAGCCAGCGACCCTTGTTGACCGCGGCGAGCAAACCGAACACGAGCGTGACGACCGCGGCGATGCCCATTGCGTAGACCGCCAACCCGATGGAGATCGGCACCCGACTCAGGACCAGCTCGTTCACCGGCTGCTTGAACACCAGAGAGGTGCCCATCTGGCCGCGAACCAGTCCTGAGACGAAGAGCCAATATTGCTCGAACAAGGGACGATTGAGGCCGAGCTGCTCGCGCAGGATCGCGGTGTTTTCTACGGTCGCGCGTTCGCCCAGGAGCACCGCGGCCGGGTCGCCCGGCAGGAAGTGCACCATGCTGAAGATCAAGATGGTCACGCCGAACAGCACGAAGACCATCAGGAAGAGGCGTTTGCGGATGTAGCTAGCGCGGCCCATATGCCAGGGTCGAAGGGGGCGCGCGCCCCCTCCGCGTCCTACTTCGTGATCGTTACGTCCTCGAAGCGGTAATACGACAGTCCATCGATGAGGAAACCGTTGACGTTGCTGCGCCAGCCCGCGGTAGCTCCCAGGTTGGCGATGAACACGAGCGGCGCGTCGTTCAGATAGATTCGCTGAATCTCAACGTACGCTGCCTCCCGCTTGGCCGGATCCTGTTCCAGATCGGCCTTGGTGATCTTCTCGTTGAGGTCGGCGTTGTTGTAGCGCGTCCAGTACGCAAAGGAGCCCGAGCCCTCGCCGCCACGCATCTCGTAGTTGACGATCTGGGTCGGGTCGTTCATGTCGTTCGTCCAGGCGCTCGGGCTGGCCATGAAGTTGCCTTCACCGCGAGTGGCGGCGCGCGCCGATGGCGGATCCAGCTGCTGGATATCGACGTTGACGCCGATCTTCGACCATTGATCCTTCAGGATGATGGCCGTATTGACGCGGTCCTGGTTGTTGTTGGCCACAACCATGGGCAGCGTGAACCCGCTGGGTACGGATGATTCGGCCATCAACGCCTTGGCTTTGGCCAGGTCGAACGGATAGCCGGGCGAGTTCTTGTCGACGTAGGTGCCCAGTGGGATCGGCGCGTTCATGACCTGCGCTTGACCGAAGAAGACCGATTTGATGATGGCTTCCTTATCGGTGGCGTAGTTCAGCGCCTGGCGCACTTTGACGTCGTTCAGCGGTGGCTTGGTGACATTCAAGATGACAAACGTCGTCTGCTGGATGAGGAACTTCGACGCTTTGACGCCCGGTATCGCGTTGAGCGCGTCGATCTGGCTGAATGGCACGAAGTCCACGATGTCGACTTCGCCGCCCTGCAGTTTCAGCACGCGCGTGTTGTCGTCGGCTACGTACTCGATGCGCACTTCGTCAACCTGCGGCGTGCCCTTCCAGTAGTTCGGGTTGCGCTTGAGGATTACCGGGTCGCCCTTCTTCCAGCTCTCGGTGTAGTAGCCGCCCGTTCCTTTCGACGCCCACTCCTGAGAGTCGTCGTAGCCCTTGACGTCGGTGGCGGTGGCCAGCTCGGCCTTCATGACCCACGCCGGGAACATCGCCAGCTCGGACAGCAGCGGCGCGTGCGGGCTCGTCAGGATGATCTTGACGGTCATCGGGTCGGGCGTCTGGATTTCCTTGATCGCCTTGTAGTTGTCCTTCCAGACAGTCCGCTGGCCGCCGCGCGCGAGATCGAGCGAGACTTTGACGTCGTTGGAGGTCAGCGGCGAGCCGTCCGAAAACTTGACGCCGGGCCGCAGGGTGAACGTCCAGGTCAGGCCGTCGGCGGAGGTTTCCCACTTGGTCGCCAGCGCTGGCTCGACGCCCGCGCCATCCTTGGTCACACGCAGCAAACCGTCGTACACGTTGGCCAGCGTGAACAGGGCGGTATTGTCGTCGATAAGCCACGGAACAAAGACGCCGGGCTCCTGGTTGCGGGCCATCCGCAACACCACTGGCGCGCCGGTCTTGGCCGCGGGCGCAGGCGCGGTCGTGGGCGCCGCCTGCGGGGCAGTAGTTGCCGCGGGCGCGGCAGGTGCGGTGGTGGCGGCCGGCTTCGCGGGTGCGGTGGTGGCGGCCGGTGGTGGCGTGGGCGCGGCTGGGCCGCAGGCGGCGAGCAGCAGAGCTCCGCCAAGTGCAGCACTGAACACCGTCAGCCATCTAGTGGAGCGAGCAAACATTGTCTCTCCCTTCCCCGGACTGAGACTCGGCGGCTCGAAACAACCCTGCCATGAAAGCCGCGCTGACGATGATAGTGCCCCGCTCCACGGACGGAGCGGGACAGTAGAGACTCAGTGGACGCCGTGGCGCGACAGGAAGTCGAGAAAGACGGCGGCGAGTCGACGCTGGTGGTCGAGCCGTGCCTGGAGCCGTGCGGCCTCGTTCTCGGGCCGCTCGAGCGCGGGGAGGTCGTGCAGCTCGGTATTGGGCAGGATGTCCGCGAGCGCCTCGCCAACTTCGCGCGGGTGAATCATGTCGTGGCCAGGGATGATGCACGTGGGCAGCTCAATCGTGCGCAGCGTGGCTTCATCCACACCGATCACAGGCATGTCCGCGCCATGTAGAAAAAACTGGCGCCAGCGGCGCATCGTCGTGATGAACTCGGCAACGTCCATCTGCAGCAGGCGGTCACGATTCGAGGGGACACGGGCGCAGCGCTCGGCGTAGTACGGCGTCTCGATCACTGCTGCCATGCCCCCGGACTCGGCGATCGGGATGAACTGGCCGTAGTACAGCTCCGCCAGCTGTTCGGCCGCCGGTCGGCTCCCGGAAGGCCACCACAGCAGCAAGCTGCCAGCCACCGCGCCCGGATGCCGCAGCGCGAGCAGGATGCAATGCCGCGAGCCACCGGCGCCGCCGCAGGCGATCACCGGCAGCGCACGCAACTGCTCGCACAACGCGTAGGCATCGTCGGCAAAAATCTCCTCTTCGGAGCCCTCGCCGCTGAGGGCAACGTCTGAACCGCCAGAGTTGCGGCGATCGTGCAAGATCACCCGATGCCCAGCCGCCGCGAAGTGCTCAGCCAGTGGCCGAAACAGCTCCATGTCCTGGCGACCGCCCTGGATGAGCAGCAGCCACGGCCCATGGTCGCCCACGACGTCGTAGTTGAGGCCGACGCCGCGGACGACAGCTCGCGGCACCCCTAGCCCGACTCCAGCGTGGCCAGCAGTTCCACAGCGCGCGCGGCGGCCTGGGCGCCATCGGCCACCGCGGCGGCAACCGAGGACGTGGCGCCCGAGCGAATATCGCCGCACGCCAGCACCCATCGAGCGCTGCTCTCGAGCTGATTGTTGGCCACGACATAGCCGTCGCCGTCGAGATCGACCAGGTCGGCGAACGGCTCCGTGCTCGGCTGCATGCCCACGCGCACCAGCAGGCCATGTGCGGCCAGCTGCTCCTCCGCGCCGGTCGCCTGATCCGCGTACCGCACTCCCTCGACACGGTCGGTACCGAGGATGGCCGCCAGCCGCGCTCGTCGGTGAACCTGCACCGCCGCGGTCGTGCGCAGCCGCTCCTTGAGTGGAGGACTCGCGCGCACGTCAGCATCGGGCACCAGGAGTGTCACGCGGCCGCCTAGATCCGTCAGGTAGAGCGCATCGCGCACTGCATAATCGATCGAGCCGTAGACGACGACGTCGCGATCGACGAAGAAGCCGCCGTCACACGGCGTGCAGTCGACCACGCCGCGACCGCGAAACTTCTCCTCATTCGGGAGCCCGAGCCTGGTGTAGTGGGTGCCGCCAGCCAGGATCACGAGGCCGCACGAGAATCCTCTGCCATCGCTGCAGGCCACCCAGCGACTGCGCGAGAACAACTCGATGCCGCTTACGTCCGCTTGCTCGAGCGTGATGCCGCTGGAGGTGGCCTGGTCGATCATCCGCCCGGCCAGATCGGCGCCCGCGACGCCATCCGGATACTCGGGAAAGTCGGCGATCTGACCCGCGTGCTGGAGGTTGCCTCCGAAAAGCTCCTTCTCGAGCACCAGCGTTCGATGGCCCGCGCGACTGAGGCGGCTACCGGCCGTGAGCCCGGCCGGTCCGCTACCGACGATGACGACGTCGTACTCGAACGCCATCAATAGCGCAGGTAGTTCGGTGCGTAATCGCGATACCGCTTCACCAGTTGATCCCAGTTCTTGGGAAGGCAGATCGGGCGGCTCACCCAGCGTCCAACACCCATGACCAGGCCGATCCACGCGCCTGGCCCACCGGCCACGACGACGCTTACGGATTCCGAGCCGCTCAGCCGCCCGACACCTGTCGACGGTACCTCGGGTCGCAGTCGCTGAAAGTGCTCGACCAGGCGCTCTCTCGTCCAGCCAGCATCGGCCAGCGTTTGCGCGTGCGATGGGCAAACCAGCAATGTCACCTGGCGCCAGGACGCACCGAGGCGATCCTTGATGGTGCCCACGATGCCATCGGCGTCGGTGCCGCGCGGAACGATCTGCACGTACGAGTTCGGGAATGACACGGTGACGCAGTTGTCGCCGTGGAGCGGCTCCCACGGGCTGGCCTCTTCGTTCTCGGCGAGGACCATGGCGTACTTCGCCGGGTTGCCCAGCACGCCCATGTCCTCGACGCCTTTGCGAGCGCCGCCGAGGTTTTTGACCATCAGGCCCATGGCTCGACCGATGGTCGCGTTGGCCAGATCGCCGGGGCTGAGCGCACCCGTTCCGCCATTGATGCGCAGCTGCTCGCGGATCGGTCCATTGATGACGTAGAAGGGCGCCCACGAGCCCGTGCTGACCTCGAAGATGCCGAATGACGACTGCGGATCGAGCACCGCTTCGACACCGGCGATCAGTAGCGGCATCGCCGTCGGCAGCGCACCGGCCATGACCGCGTTGATAGCGATCTTCTCCACGGTGGCTTTGCCTAGCCGTGGAATCATCTTGCCCACCACGTGGTCTGGCGGCAGGTCGGTGCCGCTCAGCATCTCATCGACTGCCTCGCGCGTGGGAGGCAGGATCGGCAAACCATCCGTCCAGCCACGCTTGTAGAAGAAGCGCTGGACTTCGGACAGGTCGCCCGAAAAGACGGCGCCGCGGGTGGCCTCGGTCGGGCGCGGCGCAGGTGCCTCCTCCTCGGGTTTCAGCGGCATCGTGAGCGCGGCGATGACGTCGCCCATGGCCGCCCGCACGCCAGCTTCAATCTTGTTGGTGACGGTGCACTCGCAGGGCACTGTCTGGGGCACGAAGCGAGCGCCCGGCATCCCCTTGCCCGCTGCCGCGGACCGCGCATCGTGTACGAAGCCCTCGTTGACCAGCGCGACCGCGGGCTTCTGGTTCTGCTCGGCGAAGATGGTGTCGTACAAACTGTACTTGGTGCACGACCCTCAATCGCCTACGGCAACAATGACCGTGTCCACCTCCTTGTTGAGCCACTCGACGAAGCTTGGGCCCTCATCGCTGCTGGCGATGTCGCTGCTGCCGTGCTGTGCGAACCGGGTGATGGTGATCTCGCTGCCATAGCGTGCGCGCAGCTCCGACTCGACCGCGTCCTGGATCGGGGATGCCGCGCGTTTGTAGTTGGCGTACAGGCCGATGCGCTTGCCGCGCAGTTCGGGCACACGTGGCGTGATGCCCTGCAGTGGCATGGGGTCCGTCTCGGCCCACGGGCTAAGGACGTCGTACGTTGCTACCATCGGTTACTCCTCCATGAAGCGTAGTACGGATCGATTCCTGACCACCTTTGCCGGCAGCCTTATCCGACCGCCAGAGGTTCTGGCGCTGACGCCCGAAACCGACGAGGCGGCACGCACGGCCACCCTCCGCACCGCGGTCGCCGAAGTCGTCCGCAAGCAAGTCGAAGCGGGCGTCGACGTCGTGAGCGACGGCGAGTTCGGCAAGTCGAGCTGGTTCACCTATGTGATGGAGCGGCTCGAAGGCTACGAAGTCCGCCCGGTCCAGAAGCCCGAAATCGGCTTCCTCGGCCGCGACGAGAAGCGCTACCCCGACTTCTTCGCGACCTCTGGCATGGGTGGACTGGGGTCGTTTCGGCACGTCTGCGTCGCACCCCTCAAGTACGTGGGCAAACCGGCCATGCAGCGCGACGTGGACAATCTCCTCAATGCCCTGCAGGGCGTAACTGTGGCAGACGCCTTCCTGCCTGTGGTGTCGCCGACCAGCATCTCGGTCGACCACACCAATGAGTACTACGCCTCACGCGAGGAGTACCTGGCCGCGCTCGCCGATGCGCTGCACGAGGAGTACCGCACCATCACCGACGCCGGTCTGATCGTGCAGCTAGACGACGCGATTCTCACTCACTTCTACGACAAGATGCAGGCCGAGGGGATCGACTATCGCAAGTGGGTCGCGCAATCGGTGGAGGTCATCAATCACGCGTTGCGCGGCATCCCGCCGGAGCAGGTGCGCTACCACGTGTGCTGGGGGTCGTGGCCGGGTCCGCACACGAGCGACGTGCCACTTCGCACGATCGCCGACCTGATTCTCAAGATCAACGCGCAAGGCTTCTCGATCGAGGCAGCCAATCCGCGCCACGAGTGGGAATGGACGGTGTGGCAGGACGTGAAGCTGCCCGACGGCAAGATCCTCATTCCCGGGGTGATCAGTCACGCGATCAGCCACGTCGAGCACCCGGAGCTGATCGCGCAACGGTTGCGTCGGTTCGGCGAGCTGGTTGGTCGCGAGAATGTGATTGGTAGCAGCGACTGTGGCTTCGCGCAGGGGGCCGGCCTGCAGCGGCAGGTGCCGAGCATCGTATGGGCCAAGCTCGGCGCACTGGCGGAAGGCGCCCGCCTGGCGTCCAAGCAGCTCACGACCGCCTAGCGCTGGAGCGGCGTCTACGTGGCCGGCGGGAAGGCTCAGCCCACCGCGTCCAAGCGCTCCACCGACCAGCCGTGATGGGGCCCGTGCGACACATCGCCTGGCTCTGCACAACGCTCGGCCTGAGCCTCGCCTTTGGCTGGGCCGCGGCGTACAACCTGGGAAACTACCGACCGGTCACTAACGATGAGGTCGAGCTGATAGCGGTCGGCTACAAGCTGGCGACCCAGGGCGTGCTCGGCTCGGATCTGTACGTCGGCTTCTTCGGCGCCGATCAGCACTTCTTCATAACGCTGCCGCTTCAACACGTGCTGGAGGCACTGAGCTTCCGCCTGTTTGGAGCCGGCGTGGAGCAGGCGCGCGGCGTCTCGGTCGTGGCCGGCATGTCGATCGTGTGGCTTGTCGGCTGGCTCGCCTATCGCTGGTATGGGCTGGCCGCCGCCGTCGTGTGCGAGATCCTGCTCGTAGCGTGGCCGTTGAACCTGACCGCGGCGTCCAACGGGCTGTCGCTGCTGGGGGTCTCGCGCACGGCTCGTTATGACGTGCTCGCGGTCGCGGCCTGCTGGCTCGCGCTGGTCATGCTGGATGCCGTGTTGCGTCGGCCGCGCGCTGCAAGCGGGCTGGTGCTCGGGGCGCTCTGCGCCATCGCCGCGTTGGCGCAGTTCATGGGCAGCTTCGTGCTACCGCTGGTGGTTGTGAACTGGCTATGGGCACACGGTCGGGGACGCGTGCTGTGGTGGATCGTCGTCGGCGCCGCGCTCGCGCTATTGCCCTGGGCGGTCTTTGCTGCCGTGCATGCCGACGACGTGGCCGGCCAGCTAACGGTCTACGCTGGCCGCGGCGAGTTTCTGCGACCGAGCTTCTACGCGGAAAACATTGCTCAGGAGGCGGGCCGCTACGAGCACGCGCTGCGCCCAGCAAGCCTCAGTACGTGGCTGCTGATCCTCGGCATCTGGCCGGCAACGGCCTACGTCGCGTGGCGTTGCCACCGCTCGGGGCTCGTCGGCGACCGCGTGATCTGGTCGAGCCTGGTCATCTTCGCCGGGCTGCTGCTGCTGCTCGACCACGGCAAGTCGTCGGTCTACGCGATCGTGCTGCTGCCCTCGATCTGCCTGGCGCTGAGCAGGCTCGCGACTGGGGCTCTCGCTTCGCTGTGGCGGCGGAGCCCGTGGCTCGGACTCGTGCCGTCCGCCGCGGCTGCAGGCTTGCTCGTTCTGGTCGTGCTCGAGGGCCACGCCGCCTACCAGCTCACCCTGGAGCAGGCTCGGCAGGTCAGCCCGTACGCCGGCGTTGGCGCCCAGATCGATCGAGCGCTCGCGCCGGGCTCGCGCGTCCTGGGTCCGGAGCGCTGGTGGTGGGCCGTCCACAGCCATCCATATCTCTCGTTGCGCAGCGTGTGGTGGCAGTGGGCGAACGCGCTGCAGCCCGCGTTCGTCGACGGTACGGCCTGGACCGACGCCGACAACGTCGTCGTCAACGACAACGTCCGCGACGACGTCCTGCTGTTTCCAGCATCCGTGCAGCAGCGCTTCTGGAGTTTTGTCAACAACTGCACCACGCGCGTCGCCGCGCTCGACGACCCGACCTACTTCGGCATCCAGGTCTATCAGGTCATCAAACCAACGCCTGATCCGGCGCTGTGCACAGCTCAGGGCCGCTAAGCTACGGATGCCCTTCTACAACGCTGTATCGACTCCCGGTCGGTATGACACGCCCGAGCGTGAAGCCCGCTGCGCCGAACAGGTCGCGGAACTCGTCCACGGTGCGGTGCTTGCCGCCCGTCCACATCATCATCGTCACATCGGCCCGGGCGGCGTCGAAATACTCCGTGGCTTTCGTGGCGATACCCGAGGGCATGACACCCTCCATCACGAGCAGCGTTCCGTGGCCATCCATCGCCCGCCAGCAATTGCGCAGGATCGTCGTTGCGCGCTCGTCGTCCCAGTCGTGGATGATGAGCTTCAGCGTGTAGACGTCGCCACCGCGCGGCACCGACTCGAAGAAATCGCCGCCGACCACCGTGCAGCGGTCGGCCACGCCGGCGGCCTCGAGGAGTGGCTGCGCCCCACCAACGACATGCGGTGCATCGAAGAGCACCCCGCGCATGCCCGGCCGCGCCTGCAAGATGGCCGCGAGCAATGCCCCATGCCCACCTGCGACATCGACGACCGTGCCCGTGGTGGGAAAGTCGTAGGCAGCGACGAGCTCCTCGGCGCGCGCTCGGGTACCACTCGTCATGCCCGCGTTGAAGACCGCTCCAGCCGCGGGGTTCTTTTCGTAGTACTCCCAGTCGCGCATGCCCGTAGTGAGCTGATAGCCCGTCTGGCCCGTGCGCACCGTGCCGACCACGTCACGCCAGGCGAGGGTGCCGAGCTCACCCCACAGCAGCGCCGACCCGCGCATGGACCCAGGCACGTCGCGCAGCAGCTCCGCCTCGGGCGTAAGACCGAACACGCCCGGCGCCTCCTCGGCAAACACCCCGACACAGGCCAAGAATCGCAGTAGCCGCTGCAGCAGGGGCGCCTGAGTCCCCGTCGCCGCAGCAAGCTCCGCGCACGGACGGGGTCCCTCAACCAGGAGATCCGCCAGGCCGACCTTGGCAGCGGCATACACCGCCCCGGTCAGCTCGAACGCCATCAGCATCTCTTCGACCCGCTTGCGGGCTCCAGCAGCCGCACCCACAGCGTCAGCGTTTGTCGGCACCGCCATAGCGTGCGCGACTCTATCCCAATCGAGCCTCCGCTGTCAGGAGGTCGCTCGAAGGTGGCTGCTCAGTCGCGGAGCTCGACCAGCATCGAACCGCCGCACGATATACAGCGGCCCGGAGCCCGCGGCGCCACGTCGACGTCTTCCGCCCGGCCGCAGGAGAAGCAGTACACGCGAAACGCGATGCGCGACCGCCGTGCGGGCACGACGTCGGCCACCGCGGGCTCGCTCATCGGTCCGACCGTGCGTGTCGTCCTGGGCTCGCGGCCCGGCCAGGCGCAGGCATAGCAGCGCAATGCGCTGGCTGATTTCACGCCGCCGCACTGCGGACACCGCGTGCAGCCGTTGTGCTGGCCGAGTGTGTCCTGGCCGCATGTGCCACACACAGTGTCGATGGTCACGCGCCCGCCTCAGCCATCTCCGCTGTGCGCGGTGCGGGCAGGGTCCCGCCGATGCGCAGCAGCAGCGCGCTCAACGCTTCGCGCGACACACGCCGACGCTGTCGCTGCTTGGCCGTCAGATTCGGGCGTTCCTCGAGCGCCTGCACCAGCCACGGCAGCACGGCGTGCAGCTGTTGCACTTCGGCTGACGGGAACGTCACGTGGACCACGTCTGGCCCGTCCTTGTCTTGGCTCGTGGTCGGCGTGACGACGGCGACGGCCTGGGAATCGTCGGGAGCGGTCATGCCGACCTCCCACCGTAGTACGGGCCACGTTGCCGAAAGATGTGCTCACAGACGCAATCTGCCATCGGGGTCTCCTCCGCGATCGCGCTCGGCGTCTGCGCGACGACTCAACTCGAGTCGGGCTCCGAGGGAGTAAGCAGACGACACCAGCAGTAATGCTGGGTCCTGATCGTTAGTGCATGCCTTCTGCGGAGGCGCCGGTCTCCCCTGTCGTCGGAACCGGATGGAGTGTATCAGATGGGATGCCGGCGAACTCGCCATTCGGCGCGCTGAAGATCCGTTCCAGCGCCTGCGCGTCGAGGCTCTCGTGGCCAAGCAGCTCGCTCGCGAGGCGATCCAGCAGGTCACGATGTTCCTGCACGATGGTCTTGGCGCGCGCATAGCCTTCGTCCAGCAGTCGGTGGATCTCATCGTCGATCGCATCGCCAGTGCGCTGGGAATAATCGCGCTGCTCGCCTATGTCGCGGCCAAGGAAGATCATCTGCTGCTTGCGGCCGAACGTCATCGGCCCCAGCCGCTCGCTCATGCCCCATTCCTTGACCATGCGCCGTACAAGGGTCGTCGCGCGCGCGATGTCGTCGCCCGCGCTGGTGCTCAGCTCGCCGAACACAACGGCTTCAGCCGCGTGGCCGGCCAGTGTTTCGGCGACCGTGTCGTTGAACTGACTGCGCGTCATGTACATTCGATCTTCGGCAGGCAGGAAGCGCGTGGAGCCGGTGCGCAGTCCGCGAGGAATGATCGTGATCTTGTGCACCGGATCGTGGTGCGGCAAGAACCGCGCGACGACCGCATGGCCGCTCTCGTGATACGCGGTCAACTTCTTCTCGCGCGCCGAAATCACGTGGCTCGTGCGTTCAGGCCCAGCGCTGACACGGTCGATGGCCTCTTCGAGCTCGAGCATGCCGATCGAGTGTTTGTCGCGTCGCGCCGCCAGAATGGCGCCCTCGTTCAACACGTTGGCCAGGTCGGCGCCAGAGAAGCCGATAGTTTGGCCCGCCAGCACGTCGAGGGCCACACCGGTGTCCAGTGGCTTTCCGCGCGCATGCACGTCCAGAATGGCCTTACGACCACGCAGGTCCGGCGCTGGAACCACGACGATCCGGTCGAACCGACCCGGCCGCAGTAAGGCGGGATCGAGGATATCGGGCCGATTGGTCGCCGCGATCACGATGACGCCGGCTCGATCGTCGAAGCCATCCATCTCGACCAGGATCTGGTTCAGCGTCTGCTCGCGCTCGTCGTTCGCGTTGCCGAGACCCGCGCCGCGCTGCCGCCCCACCGCGTCGATCTCGTCCACGAAGACGATGCACGGCGCGTGCTTCCTGGCTTCAGTGAACAGGTCGCGCACGCGTCCTGCGCCGACCCCCACGAACATCTCAACGAATTCAGAGCCCGAGATGCTGAAGAACTGCACGTTCGCTTCGCCTGCCACCGCCCGCGCTAACAGCGTTTTGCCGGTTCCGGGCGGACCGACCAGCAGGACGCCGCGTGGGATACGTGCCCCGAGCTCGGCGAACTTGAGCGGCTCTTTGAGGAATTCGACGACCTCTTCCAGCTCCTGGCGTGGCTCGTCGACGCCCGCCACATCCTTGAACGTGATCCCACTGCCCGCGGGGGCCACGACTCGCGCGCGACTGCGGCCGAAGGACAGGACGGAATTGCCAGTCTGGCCAGCCGCCCGCAGTCTGCGCCAGGCATAGATCAGCACTGCGCCAAAGAACACCAGCGGCAGCAGCAGCGGGAGCAGCAGGCTCAGCCACGCGGGCGGCGGCTCGTCCACGCGATAGGTCACACGTGCCAGCTCTTCGCGCGAGACGCCGAGCGCCGTCAGCACCTTCAGCGTCGATGCATCTCCAGCAAAGAAGCTGAGCTGTTCGCCCGAACGCGTCGTGGCCTGACCGCGGTCGTCGCCCACGCGAATCTCGGTCACGTCGCCACTGCGTATGCCCTGCGCGATAGCACTGAGGGAGACACGCCGCGGTTCACGCCCATCGCCCGGCCGCAGCAGCATGAACGTCGCACCCGCGATGACCAGGGCAAGGGGCACCACTGTCCATGCCAGCCGTCGCCCGTTGTGCATCATTGACTGCAGCGCTTCTGGTTGCCTGTTAGCGCCGCATGCCGCTGGCTGCGAGCACGATCACGGTCAATGCCACGGCGGCGAACAGCGCATAGATCAAGGCGAGGTCCACGTAGCTCCCGACTCGCCGTTGCTCGGGCTCACGAACCCGTGTGCTCGCTCGACTCGAGCGCACCGTGCGCCGCCGTGAGGCGCCGCGAGTCGCGATTGGCACGCATCACGGCCAGTGGCGACGGTTGCTCGGCAGCGAGCTGGTCGCTCTCCTGCGCGCTCAGTTGCAAGTGTTCGATCAGCGCCAGCAGCGCCGGCGGATCGATCGCCGCCAGGCGTCGGTAGGTCGCCACATCCGCCTCTGCCGCCGCGGCATCGTCTGGGACAAGATGTATGGTCATCGGCGTCGGCTTTGCAGACCCGCGCGCCGTTCTTCATAGCACGGCGAGCAGAACGCCACGCGGTTGCGGGCCATCGCGAACGGCACGACAGTGGATTTTCCGCACGCGCCGCACGTCGTGCTGGTGGACGGCTGCTCGCCGCGGTCCCGAAAGCGGGGCAGTGGGCGTAGGCCGCCAGTCTCCTCCTGGCGCGCCTTGCGCTCGGCCCTACAGGACGCGCAGCGGCTGGGCGCATGGGCGTGCCCCTGGCTGGCAAACGCTTCTTGCTCTTCGGCGGTGAACGTGAATGGCTGCGCACAATCGCGGCAGCTGAGACTCGTATCGGGTGCAGGCATAGGCCGACTTTCGTTCAATTCGCGCACGGCTCCGGCGACTGCTGGATGGGGCGCGACAACAGCTCGCGCGGCCGCCCGGTTGCGCACGTGTAGCAGCGCCCTGGCCAGATGATCGGCTTGCGACACTGCGTACAGCGCGGTGCGGTCGGCGACGCTGCTCGGTTATTCAAGATGGTTGCGTTTGCCACGTACACACGGTCCCTCCTCGGGAATTGGATCGACCCGCTGGCAGGGGACAAATCGCAGCGTGTGGATTCCGCGCGGCGAGGCACTACGCAATTGTTGGGAACGCGCCAGCGAGGCACATCATGCCACATCCCGGACCGCCGCGCGGGTAACGGATCGTAAAGCTCGGGCGCGACGGCGAAAGCGGATATACTGGACCCACTAGTACGAATCGGCGGCTCGCCACGCCTGCTTTCAGGGCAGGATGCTTGGAAGGAGCGCATCCGCGCTCTCCTGCCTGGGTCTATCGCGCTGACCGTCTCGACCAGTCTTATCTGCGGCTCGGCCAACTCGCCGGGCCCATGGAGTCAGCGCATCCGTATGTCACAACGAACCCAGGCGACGTCATTCGCCGAACTCGAACTGAACCCTGCATTGCTGCGGGTCCTCGAGCGTCAATCCATCAGCCAGCCGACGCCGATTCAAGCGCAGGCCATTCCCGTCCTGCTGAACGGTCGCGACGTCTTGGGCCAGGCACGCACCGGCTCGGGCAAGACGCTCGCCTTCTTGCTGCCACTCGTGCAGCGCGCCGACCCTCGTAAGCGGGCCGTCCAGGTGCTGGTGCTGGTACCGACCCGCGAGCTGGCCATCCAGGTTGGCTCGGTGCTGGCGCCAATAGCCCAGGTGTACGGCTTACGCCACACCCTGCTCTACGGCGGGCGCGCCTTTGGACCCGAGCAACGCGCGGTCCGCGACGCCCAGATTGTTATCGGCACCCCTGGTAGGACGCTGGACCACCTACGCCAGGGCACGCTGTCGCTGGCCCGCCTGTCGTCATTCGTGCTCGACGAGGCCGACGAGATGCTCGATCGCGGTTTTGCGCCGGATGTGGAGCGAATCCTTGGCCACGCCCCACACCAGCGCCAGACCGCGCTGTTCTCGGCAACGCTGCCGCCGTGGGTCGCGAAGATCGCGGCGCGGCACGTCCACGAGCCCGTCACCATCCAGGTTGATGCCGAAGTCCACGCACCGCCGACCATCGAGCACCTCGTCTACGATGTCGATCCGGCCGACAAGCTGGGCGCGCTGCGCACCCTGCTCGACCGCCGCGGCAGCGATCCGGTGCTCGTCTTCGGACGCACCAAGCACGGGGTCAAGAAGCTGGCGCTGCGTCTCGAGTCGCTCGGCTATCCCGCCGCGGCACTGCAGGGCAACCTGAGCCAGAATGCCCGCGAGCGCGTGATGGCGGGCTTCCGCTCGGGCGCCGTGCCGATTCTGCTGGCCACGAACGTGGCCGCGCGCGGTCTGGACGTGCCCGGTATCGGTCAGGTGATCAACTACGAGCTGCCCGAATCAGCCGAGTGGTTCACGCATCGCGTCGGCCGCACGGGCCGGATGGGCCGCGGCGGCGCCGCGATTACCTTCCTGACACCAGAGGATGGCTCGAAGTGGCGCCAGATCGAGAAGGTGCTCGGGCGACGACTCGCGCGCCGACCGTGGCTGGACGGAGCGCCCGCGGGCACCAGTCAGTCTGCACCGGTATCAGTCGGGCAGATCAACGTGGACGATAATCCGCGACGTCAGCGCCGAGCCAGGCGCAGATTCCGAGCAGCCTGACGCGTCGATAGCCACTTGAGTACGAACGACCCGGTGGTGCATAGTAGCGGGTGCTGGCCTGCTCATCTTTCAGGCGCCTCGTCCGATAGCGGACGCGTCGACGGATCCCTGTATTTTTCGCCCGGCTTAGGCCAGTCGCCGAGCCGTTTCACTCGAAGGGAGCCGTCACTCGATGCCGGCCGATGTCACGCTAACCTGCCGCGATTGCGGGCAGGCTTTTACGTTTTCCAGTGGGGAGCAGGACTTTTACGCGAGTCGCGGGTTCAGTGAGCCCACGCGCTGCGCGGACTGTCGCGCCGCGCGCAAGTCTGAGCGAGATGGCGACTCAGGCTACGGAGGCGGTCGCGGCTATAGTCGGGGACCGCGTGAGATGTTCAGCGCGACCTGTTCCGACTGTGGCCAGGAAGCGCAGGTGCCGTTCCAACCGAGCGGCGACAAGCCGGTCTACTGTTCCGCGTGCTTCGAAAAGCGGCGCGGCGCCGACCGCTCGGGCGGCAATCGTTACGGTGGCCGAGGCCGCTACTAGATCGTGGTTCAGATCACCGAACGCGCGCGCGTCGAGCTGCGCAGGCTGTTGACGGAGCATTTCGCGCGTCCGCAACAGGGCGTCCGATTGCGACTGAGTGCCGAGGGCGACCTGATGATGACCATCGACGTGCCCCATCCGGGCGACTCGGTCATTCGTCGCGACAACGCACCGGTGCTGATCGTGGACAGCCGGCTGTCGTCGAGACTCGCGCAGCGCGTGCTCGATTTTCCGCCCACGACACCTGAAAAACGCGGTGGCTTCACGCTGGCGCATTCGACCGCGCTGCTACCACCACTGTCCGATTCACCTGCTTGAGCACGCGCGGACTCCAATGCTCGACGAGCGCGTGAGGAGTTCGCGGCGCTTCCAGCAGCGGCATGCCTCTGGCATCCTGTAATCGATTCGACCGTAGGAGAGGAGGTTGATAGATATGTCCAAAAAGGGTGGCAACAAGAGCAAATCAGTGCCCAAACCGCCGATGGCGAACAAGGGTCCCAAGAAGAAGTAAGTCCGCGCTCAGCGTCTGAAGGAGGCGTCCACTATTCCTCGTCGATCTTTTGATACACGTCCGCCGGTCGCCACCGGCCCCCGAACGAACCACCAGATCCGCGTTCCGGAAGTTCGAATCCTCGATGAGAACGGCCAGCAATTGGGTGTCATGCCTATCGAGGAGGCGCTGCGACGCGCCGAAGAAGCCGGTCTCGACCTGATCGAGATCGCGGCGACCGCGGTGCCGCCCGTCTGTCGCATAGCCGACCTCGGTCGGTTCCGCTTCGAGCAGGATAAGCGCGCCCGCGACGCGAAAAAGAACCAGCACGTCTCTGAGGTCAAAGAGGTCCGCTTGCGGCCGCGCACCGATGAGCACGATCTGCAGGTTCGCGTCCGCGCCGCGCGGCGTTTCCTGGAGGATGGCCACAAGGTCAAGGTCGAAGTGCGCTTCCGCGGACGCGAGGCGTCGCATCCGGAAGTAGCTCGCGCCCAGATCGCGCTCATCGCGGCTGGCGTCGCGGACATCGCCACCGTCGAGCGGCAGCCGTCACTCGAAGGCCGCTCCATGTTCGCGATCCTCGCCCGCGGTCAGCCGCCCGCGGCGCGACCCCCGGAGTCAGCGCGCGGCGCTGTTCGCGCGGCCCCTTCGAGCGACGCGAGTCCGCCGAACGCCGCCGAGGGCACTACGCCTACCGTCTGAGCGGTCTCCCGCAGGAGCTCCAGCGCGGCCGCCATCGACGGCCGCGTGCCGCTGCTCGTGCGATACACGGCGTAGATGCGTGGACGACCCTGGGCGCGATTGGCCGACTGGCGAGGTCGCCTCCCATCGCCGCCAGGGCAAGACCGGGCAAGATGGCGATGCCCGAGCCGGCTCTGACCAACGCCGAGTACCTCCCCCTGAGCCGTTCGTGGCGCCCCCGCGGCCATTGGGGGCAGCAGGGTGCTACGAAGCGCTGTGGCTGTTCGCCCTGGCGGCGTAGTAGTGATCCATGAACTCACGTGTGCTGTCCAGGGCGATCCTGGCCCACTCTGCCGCGGAGTAACCCGAGTCTCGACCAGGGCCCCACTCGACACTCAGCGGTAGGTCGGCTGGCAGCGCGTCGAGAATCTCGCCCAGCGGCACCAGTCCCTCGCCCATCGCGGGTTGTCTGGTGGGTGGGCCAGCGTTCGGGTCAGCGCCCGGCCCCGAGGTCAGGCTGCCATCTCGGATCTGGGTATACGGGAACAGTTTCGGGTCCAGTCTCTGGAGCAGATCGGCGGTGTGCCCGACGCGCCAGAAGTGCATCGGATCGAGGCAGATGACGGCGCTGTCGCGTCCAGCCTGCTCGATAACCTGCAGCGCCTTCGGCAGCGTATTCACGGCGTTCTGGGTCACCGGTGCCTCCATCGACACGGTCATCCCCAGGTTGGCCACGGCATCGCATAGCCGTCCAAAGTTGGCGACCTGGCGGTCCCAGTCGGGATCGTCGCAGATCGCCAGAGCGTAGGGGAATCCGAGCTCCGCGGTGAATTCGAGCGAGGGCAGCATGCGCTCGAGATCGAAATTCGGACGAATGTAGTAGCTCAGCGCGTCGTACAGGATCAGTCCCGATGAGTCGAGCGCGCGCTTGATGTCTCGCATGAGCGCCGGGTTGCCGGTGACCGGTTGAGTGATCGACTCGTAGTTGACGCCCGGCGAGGCGTACATCCGCAGGCCGATGCCGTCGTAACCAGCGGTCGCCACGGCGTCGATGTACTCCAGCGCGGGAACGCCAATCAACGAGTTCGGCGAGAGCGCGATCTTGTTCATCGCAGTCGCGCCACCACTGGTGCAAACTGCTCCATCACGCGCCCCTGCACGACGTAGTAGTTGACCCCATACTGCTCACGCCGCGCCTCCAGTAGCTCCGCAATGCCGGCGACACCGCCGAGAAGTGTTCCTGGCGAGTCGCGCACCTGCTCCGGTGTCCGCCCCGACCGCGCGGCCGCCTGCTCCACAGCCTCCTCGCCAACTCCATCCACGATGACCAGCGAAGCATTCACGTGCACGTCGAATGATCCCCAGCGCTCGCCCGCTGCGCCCCGCACCCACGCCACTTTCTGGGCGAATGACGGTGGCGGGGGTTGTCCTTGACCACGCGGATCCAGCAGCGAGATCCCAACGATATCCGCCTCGCGAGCCGCCAATGACAGCATGCGCCGCTGCCGACCACCCAGCATGATTGGCGGCCGCGGCTTTTGGATTGGCCGCGGCAACGCATCGAGCTGGTTCAGACGGTAGTGCTGCCCAGCAAACGTGACGGACTCCTCAGAACCCAGCAGCAGCTTGCAAATCTGCACTGCCTCCGCCAATCGCTCGAGCCGCACGGCTGGCGCATCGAACTCGATACCCGTCTTGTCGTAGTCGCTCTTGAGCCAGCCAGCGCCGAGCCCAAGCTCCAGTCGGCCTCCAGTCAGCACGTCGACGGTCGCCGCCTCCTTGGCCAGCGCCGCTGGATGACGGAAATCGTTGTCCAGCACCAGCGTCGCCAAACGGAGCGTGGACGTCACCGCGCCGGCTGCGACCAGCGACGGCAGTGGCGCGAGCTGGTTTGCGAAGTGGTCCTGTGCAATCAGCGTGGAGTAGCCGAGCGCTTCCGCCTTGCGTGCCACCTCCTGCCACTCGTGCAGCGCCGTCGTGACATTGTTGACACCAAACCGAAACGCTCGGCCCGCCACGCCGTGTCAGGCGCCCGCGGCGATGGCTTGCTGGAGCTCCGTGCGGATCTCGTTGCCTCCGTTCGACTGCCAGTCTTTGACGACCTGGTCCCAGTCACTCATCGGCCGCCGCCCGGCGAGCAGATCGGTGATGTTGTCCGTCAGCGCGCGCGACAGCGGCACTCCCTTGGCGTCGAGCGCTTTGGACGTGAAGCCAAGTGTCGGATCCGCCACACCGATCGGAATAACCGCCTTTTCGAAGTCGGTCGCCGCTTTCGCATAGTCAGGAATACCCGGCCAATACGCAACCTGCGGCCGCTGGACGATGTATTTCCACGGCACTGAATTGGCGTCTGTGTTGCTGGCCGGAAGCACGGTGATGCCGCCGTCGGTTTCGACCGAGTAATCGATGTCCTTCACGCCAATCGTGAGCAGCAAGTCCTCGGCGCTGCCGAACGGCGCAGCCAGATAGTTCGAAATGCGCAGCAGCTCTTTGGTGCGCTCCGGGGTGGACTTCTTGAAGGCGGTCATGCCGAAGAAACCGCGGCCAAAGAAATGCTGCGGCTTGCCACCGTCGTGCGCCGCAAACGGCAGCACCGCTTGAGGCGTGACCGGTGGATTGAGTTTCGGCCCCCGCGTCCAGCCATCCTGCCAGGCATTGCCGAACGTTTCGACATCGAGCACGAACTTCGAACCAATGAGGTTGTCGCGCGCCCGTGTGCTGTCGGCAATGGTGAGTGCATCCGGGTGGTACAGCCCAGCGACGACGAGGTCGCGGACGTAGTTCATCGCCTCGCGGTACTGCGGCGTCTCGATGTCTTTGACGAGTTTGCCGGACGAGTCGAGCCCCCAATTGTTGGGTGCGCCAAACATCGCCACGAAGTAATAGATGTAGTACATCTGATCGATGTACGATCCGATGGCCCACTGATTCTGCGATGGCTTGTTCAGCGCCTGGAGGGCCCGTTTGAAGTCGTCGGCGTTCTTGGGCGTGTAGTCCTTTCCGACTGCCGCGTCGTACACCGCCGAGTTCTTCAACAGCATGCTGCCGGGGTAGTAGCGCTCGATCGGCAGCATGAGCAGTTTGCCGTCGCGAACGCAGCCGGAGTTCTTCCAGGCGAACGTCGGAATCGCCGCCAAGTAGGGGTAGTCTTTGGCAGCGTCACCGCCCAGATACGGCGTCAGATCAGCGCACTTGAGTGTGAGGAATTGCGTCAAACCTTGTAGACGCGACGCACCGCTGGGCCCTGGACCGAGAATTAGCATCACATCTGGCAGGTCGTCGCCCGCCATGACGGTCGCCAGCTTCACCGGGTAATCGGCCTGCGAAATGATGGTGAACTGGACGTCGGCGTTCAGTTCTTTGTTGACGGTTTGCCAGGCTTTGTTCTGCTCAAATGGAGTCGGCGGCGCGGGGGCGGAATTGTTCGTATAGGCGACTACTTTGCTACCAAGCCCCGCCGCTGGCGTAGCTGGCAATGCCTTGACCGGACTCTTCGGGTAGTTGATAAACCCGTCTTGATACAACGGCCCGGTCGCAGGAAAGTCCGGCTTGGGTCCGCCAGTAGCCGATGCAAACGTGGGATATGCGCTACCAGGTTTGGCGGCGGCCGGCGCACCGGCGCCAGCCGGCGCGCTCGGCTGCGGCGGGGCGACGGTGCCGCACGCGGCCAGCAACGGGAGAGCCGCTCCTACCGCGGCGATCTGGATGAAGCTACGTCTACTGACGGTGCGGTCGAGCATTGCGAGCCCCCCGGGATCCTTAGTTCGTCGCCACTGTGCGAGTGGCGTAGTAGTCATTGAGAAACCGACGCGTTCCGTCCATCGCGAACTTCGCCCATTCGTCCGCGCCGTAGTTGGAGTCTTTGGGCGCGGGCCATTCCAGGCTCAGCGGCACGTTCGTTGGCAGCGCGTCCAGGAACTTATCCAGCCCAGCATCCCCATCCCCCGGCCGTAATCGTCCGCCGCCCTCCCGCTTGCCGTCGTTCAACTGCGTATAAGGCATCAGCTTCGGCTCAAAGCCGCTGAGTTCGTCGGGCGTATTCCCTGCGCGGAGAAACGCCGTCGGATCGATGCACACGACGGCATTGCTTCGCCCGCTCTCTTCGATGACGCGGAACGCGGCCGAAATAGGGCTCAGCGTCCCGACGGGCGCCTCGATCGCGGCAATCAACCCGTAACCGGCCGCGACCTCGCAGAACCGACCGAAGCAGTCGCGCTGGTGCGCCCAGTCAGCGTCACGCCCGATCACCAGTGCGTACGTTGCGCCCAGTTCGGCGGCGTACTCGAGCGACGGCTTCATCTCCTCCAGGTCGAATTCGGGCAGGAGGTAGTAGCTCAGGCTCTCGATCATCTCCTGGCCCGAGTCGGCGAGCGCGGTCTTGACCTCGCGGCGCAGGGCGGCGTCGTCGAGCCAGTTGACCCAGTTCGGGTAGGCCGGCGACTTGTGGAGTCGAAACCCGAGCCCTTCGAAGCCCGCGTTCACGGCCGCCGTGATGAACTCCAGCGGAGGCGTGCTGGGCAGGGTGGTCGGTGCCAGCGTGATCCTGTTCACTAAGCGTCCCCCATGTGGTCGGACCGTCGCCCCCCAGCGCAGGCCACCACGGTATTCGGCCTGCCACTACGGCATCAAATCGCCCGTGATCCCCAGCCGTAGCCGTGCCGCAATCGCGGCCTGCCGACCGTCTTGCCCTGGCCCGTCTACGCCGTGGCCCTACGCGCCAGCCTGGTTCCTGTACACCTCGTAACGCTGCAGGAGCTTGCGCGTCCGCTCGACGCTGATCCGGGCCCATTCGGCCCCCGTGTACGTGTAGTCACTTGGAAACTGCGCTTCGATGCTGAGGTCGATCCCCTGCGGCAGCGCATCCAGGTAGTCGAACAGCGGCACCTCTCCTTCGCCTGGCAAGATGCCGTTGTTCGTGCCAAACGGAGTCGAATCATTGATCTGCGCGTAGGGCAAGAGCGCCCGATCAACCTGCTTTAGCAAAGCGTTACTCTCGCGCCCTTCGTCACGGAACCCCTGCCGCGGATCCATGCACATGCCCACATTGTTCCTCGCGCAGTCCTCACAGAACTTGATCGCTGTAGCAAGTGGGGTCAATTTGGTTGCATAGGCTTCGATGCAGGCGCGAATGCCCGCCGGCTCGAGCTTTTCACAAATGCGACCCATGTTGTCGAGCATGCGATTCCACTCGGTGTCATCACCAATCACCAGCACATACCTGGCACCGAGCTCAGCCGCGTAGTCGAACGTCGGCAAAATCAGGTCCCACTCCATTTCCGGCTGCAAGTAGTAGCTGTAGATGTCGTACATCTCCAACCCGAGATCACCAATCGCCCTCTTGACATCGCGCATCAACGCAGCGTCACCGACGATCGGGTTGAAGTTGTACGTCCGCCCCGGCGCCCGATACAGCCGAATACCGATGGCCTCATAGCCAGCGTTCCGGGTCGCATGGATGTAGTCCAGCGGCGCCGTGGTCCCGAGATTCTGCGGCGAGTTGATGAGCTTGTTCACGTCCTGGCTTCGCCTACCATTGTGGCCCAGAATACGACCACGCCACTCAGAGGAGACCCCATGACCGTGGCGGACCATCCCGCGCAACCACTCGGCATCGGCGTCCAGCTCGGCTTGCACGAAGGCGCTGGTCCGAATCTAGGGCAACCTGCGCTCCGCTGGGCAGCCATTCGCTCTACGGCCGAGCTCGCTGACAGCGTCGACGCTATCGACACCCTGCTCGTGAACGACCACTTGCTGATGCAAAACTTGCCGGGCATCGTGGAGGGTGACTCGTCGGTTGGCGCTTGGGACTGCTGGACGATGCTCGCTGCGCTCGCTGCAACAACCCGTCGCGTACAGATCGGGCCCTTTGTGGCATGCGCCCTGTACCGCAACCCGGCCCTGATCGCGAAGATGGCGGACACACTCGACGAGATCAGCGACGGACGCTTCATCCTCGCCCTGGGTGCTGGCTGGGTTGAATCGGAATTCCGCGCGTATGGCTTCCCGTTCGATCACCGCGCCAGCCGTTTCGAGGAGGCGCTGCAGATCATCGTGCCGCTCCTGCGCGAAGGCCGAGTGGACTTCCAGGGCACGTTCTATCAGGCGCGCGAATGCGAGCTCCGACCACGCGGACCCACACCCGGTGGTCCCTCACTCTGGATTGGGGGCGACGGTCCGCGTGTCTGCAGCCTGGTCGCGCGCTATGCGAATGGCTACACGCTGTTCTGGCAACGCAGCGTTGAGGCGATCAATGATCAGTTCGCCCGAGTGAATGAGGCGTGTCGCTCAGTCGGGCGCGATCCATCCACGCTTTTGCACGCAGCCTATGTCCCTGCATCGACTATTGTCCCGGCCGACGGCAGCGCATCGACGATCCCAGCGGAGGAATCGGCGCGTCGACTTCACACCTTATGTCAGGCGGTCGGCGCCCAATACGTCGTGTTGACGGTGGCGGGGACGACACATCTGGAACGCCTCATCCCCGTCCTGGAAGCCCTGCACCGCGTCTCCACACTTGAACCCTCAGCGACATAAGGCCATTGCACAGTGTTTCAGCGGGGGCGCAATCTCGAGGAAGCCGCGAAGTGCGATATCGTATGCTCGAACTGCCACCGCCATTGCACGTTCGTGGGGCGGCAACATTGTGAGCGCGGGAGTAGCTCAGTTGGTTAGAGCTCCTGCCTTCCAAGTAGGAGGTCGCGGGTTCGAGTCCCGTCTCCCGCTCCATCTCAGTGTGTGCTAGGGGCGGCACTCTCGAGCGGCTAGCTCTCCACGCACTGCTCCATCTTGCGCAAGGCCTTGCTGCTCGGCGTCACATGTCATGCGTACCTCCGCGGGCTAGAGTCGACATTCAGCTTGCCCCCTGACCGTTCGATTGGGTCTGGACCGGTGGTCTGCGCCGATCGAAGCCGCGGCGCAACGTATCCAGGGTGCGTTCGGGCTCGGTCTTCAGGCCATCCAGGGTGGAGAAGGCCGCGAACGGGTTCAGACCAAACTCAGCCATCAAGCGAGGCACGCTGTAGCCTTCGACTTCGAGGGTCGGTTCAAAGGATCCCGTCTGCCACCAGTGCCCGAAGGACTCACGGACGATCGGATCGATGCCCGTCGTTAGCCGCTCGGCGAGGCGCGCCGCGGCGGCCGGCTTTGAACTGCTCCTTCGCACGCAGCAAGCTGGCATCCAGGCCAGCCGCATCCACCGCGCGGCGGACCGCCTTGTCAACCTGGATGGTCAGCGCCGCGATGTCGCTGCTTTCGAAGAAGTTGCGCTCTCGGGTGAACGGCGCGCGGAAACTCCCGCGCTGGAGCTTGCCCCAGACCGCCACGATGATGATCAGGCCGATCCAGTGTGGGATGGCGCCGATGACCACGCCGCTGAGGTTGAGCTGCGGCCCACGCGGCTGGAACGCCGAGACGACCGCGCTCGAGGCGGAGTTGGTCAGGAACGACAGCACCAGCGCGATGAGCAGCAGGATCGCGAGGGTCAACCAGCCCCACAGCGGCTTGACGAAGAGGTCCCAAGCCACAGCAGGTCGTTGCCGAACTGCCCGATGTACACCGCGATTGTCGCGCCGGTTTTGGTGACGACGCGATAGGGTCGCCTGTCCGTAACGAGCTCGACCGAGCTGGACAGGGTCGCCCGCTCCCAACCAGCGGGTGGTCGACGTTGCTCGAGATCGGATTTCCGCAGCGCGCGCAGTCCATTCGCTTGTCCCCTTCTTGTGCCCCTTGCGGGTGGCCCGAGAACCCGCCGAGTATACGACCCGCGCCGAGCGTGCACAGGGGTGCCTGTCGGCTATGATTCGCCGATGCGTCGCATTGTCGGAAAGCAGTTGTCTGAGGTGGACGTCGGCTAGATCCATCGGTTGATCGCCTGCTATCAGCGGGTCGTGCTGGACCTGGGTGCGGGCGATGGCGCGGCGGTGCTCAAGGTGGCGCGAGGGGAGCCGTGCACCTTAGCGATTGGTGTCGATGCCGATGCCAGCTCGCTGCGCGACGTTTCTCGAAAGGCGGCGGGCAAGGGCCGCCTCCCGAACGCGGCGTTTTTCGTGGCTGACGCGAGCGAGGCGCTGTGCGTGCTCAGGGGGCGGGTCGACGAGACGCGCATCACCCTGCCGTGGGGCTCGCTGCTGCGGCGGGTGCTCGACGGTGAGCGGGCGTTCGCGCTGGCGGTCGCCGGTGCCCTTTGACGCGGCGGTTCGGCGGGCGTGCTGGTGTCGTTGACCGAGCGTGACCACCTGGCGTATGAGGGCAGCGGCCTGGAGCGGTTCGCGTGCGCGCTCCGCGAGGCTGGACTGCGGGTGAAGCTCAGGCAGGCCACACAGTGGGACGTGGCGCAGCTGGGCTCGTCGTGGGCCAAGCGGCTGGGTATTCCCGAGCGGCGGCCCGCGTGGCTGCTACTGGCCGAGTGCTCGGAAGATCTCCTGGATCTGACCCATCGCGAAGATCAGCAGGAACAGCATCAGCGCGAGACCGCCGGCGACCACCAGGCGTAAGTCCTCGCCCATGTGCCGAATTGTATGCTCGGGAGCCACATGCGATTTGGACTGGATGTAGCCCAACAGCGGCTCGAATGGGACGAAGTGGTCGAGCGGACACGCTGCGCCGAAGACCTCGGGTTTGACGGCGCGTGGGGGTTCGACCACTTCGTGCCCATGTACGGCGAAGGACCCGGCAATTGCTTCGACGGCATGACCACGGTGGCCGCGCTCGCGGCGGCGACCAGTCGGATCCGACTCGGAGTGCTCGTCGCGGGTGTGACCTACCGCCACCCATCGATCATGGCCAACCAGGCGCTGACCATCGACCACGCCAGCCACGGTCGACTCGAGCTCAGCATCGGCGCGGCGTGGTTCGAGAAGGAGCACAGCCAGCTAGGCATCGACTTCTCGTCGACGTCAGCCCGCTTCGACCTCCTCGAAGACCAGCTGGAAATCTTCAAACGCCTGTTCACGGGCGAGGTCGTGTCGTACCAGGGGCATCGCGTGAGCCTCGACAACGCGCAGATGCGGCCAATGCCCGTTCAGCTGCCGCACCCGCCGATCTGGATCGGCGGTAGCGGTCGACGCCGCACCCTGCCGCTGGTCGCGCGCTACGCGGACGCATGGCATACCTGGCCGGGCGCGGATTACCAGGCCCTCGTGGCCGAGGTGGACCGGCTGTGCGAGGCCAATGGCCGTGACCCGGCCGCGGTGCTAAAGGCGTCCTCGATCTCGTTTTCGGGCTCGCTAGACCACACCCTGCGCAAAGTCGAAGAGCTGCGCAGTGTGGGGGTTGGGTACCTGATCTGCGAGTGGCCGGACCAGGGTCGACAGCGGATCGAGGTTTACGCGCCGCGTTTGCTGGCCGAGTTCTCCGAAGGCGCAGATTGACTGTCGCTCTCGACGGGCGAACCAGTTGGAGCATTGGCCATGCGGTACACGAACCAGCCGCCCAGGCCGAAGATGATGACCAGGATCAACAGCGGATTGTCCAGGAGCATGGCCAGGCCTGGGCCCGTGGCGGCGCTACTGTGCTCCACGCAGGCTCAGGGTAGCGCTTCGAGCAGCTCCGCCAGCCGGTCGGCCACCAGCCGCGGTCGGGTCAGCATCGCCAGGTGATCGGCGGACTCACGCACGGTTGGCCAACCGCGGCTTTCGGCGTCGTCGGCCAGCGGAGCGTATGGCGCGCTGAGCAACAGGTAGGTGTGCGCTGGCGCTCGATCTTCTACGGACGGCAGCGGCTCCTCGAAGAACGCCAGCGGCAAACCCTGGATCTCGGCGACGAAGCGCTCGCGCAACGCCTCGTCGGGCAGGATCGAGGCGACGGCATCGGGCGGAAACCACTCGTGCCAGGGCGGCAGGCGATCGCCGACCGCCAGCGCACGCAGCTGCGCGGCAAAGTCGAGCGGCACGGTCTTGAACCAGCTCTTGCCCGGCGACGGTAAGAGCGCATCGACGAAGACCTCGGCGGCAACGTTCGCAGCTGACGCGGCGGCGATCGCGGGCAGGAGCGCGCCAGCGAAGCTGTGGCCGACCAGGATCAAGCGCTCCGCGGGCGGCAGGCTGCTCGCAACGTGCCGCGCGATGCTGTCGTGGTAGGGCGGACCACGCTCGATCACCCCGGCCAGATCGGGCACGATCGTATTCCACCCGCGCTCGCGCAACAGTGAGGCGACGTCGCGCCAGGTCATTGCCCCGACCAGAGGGCTGTGCACGAGGACTACGCTTGCGCCGCTACCTCGGGCTACCATGAACTCAGCATGGCTCTCGGCTGGCGCACGCGCGAATCACCACCTACCAATGCGCTGCCAATCGCCGCGCCTGGCTGGCGCAGCGGCTGCCCGGTGTGCGGCCACCACGACAAAGTCCGCCAGCTCGACGCCGTCTATCAAGATCGCGAGCGCACGCACTCCGAGCAGCCACCGCTGGTCAATCGCTTCGGCTTGATGGTGCGCGGGCATCCGTTGCTGTCGAACGTGCCGCGCGGGCCAAGTCGGCTCACTCCGCCGCGCCGACCCTCCGCGCTGGCGACGTACGTTGGAATCAGCGGTCCGCGGGTCGCGGCGCTGATCGGGCTGCCACTCGCCGTCTCGGTGCTGATTCGACCCGATACATTCGCCGAATTCCTGCTGTCGCTGATCGTGGCCGCGCTGCTCGGTGCCTGCAGCGGCCCGCTGTACGACCGCGCCCAGCAGGCGTGGCAGACGCGCAACGCGGAATGGGAGAAGGCCATGCGCACCTGGCGTGAGCTGCGCTACTGCAGCCGCTGCGATCAGGTCTTCGTCGGGCGCTAGCACCTCACGCGACAGCCGCGCTAGTCGCGAGCGCGACCCCATAGCCGCTTGCTGGCCAGGCGGGCACCCTCGGCCAGCGCCTGAAACTTGGCCCAGACCACGCTCGGCAGGATCTCCGGCTTGTAGGTCGCGCGCGAGGAAAAGCCGCAGTCGGCCCCGGCGATGACGTTCTCGCGACCGACCAGCCGCGCGTACGTTTCGAGCTGATCGGCGATCAGCTCGGGGTGCTCGACGAAGCTGTGCCCGTGGCTGAGCATGCCGGGGATGATGACCTTGCCGTCCGGCAGCCGTTGGTCCTCCCAGACCCGCCACTCGTGCATGTGGCGCGGGTTGGCAAATTCGAACGAATAGGCGCCGGCGTTGATCTGCAGCATGAACGGCACGACCTCGCGCAGGGACGCGTCGTGGACACGCGGACCATGGTTCAAGCCAAAACACACGTGCACGCGGACGCGATCGGCGGGAAGGCCGCTCAGCGCGTGATTGATCTGTTCGACGTGCTTGCCAGCGGCGCGCCGCCGCTCCTCGAGGGTGATCGACGGATTCTCGTTCAAAAGTTCGATCAACCCTGGATCGTCGATCTGCAGCACCAGTCCCGAATCGAGGATGGCCTGGTATTCCTCGCGCATGGCCTCGGTGGCCGCCTCGCGAAACTCGTCCTCGCTCGCGTAGTAGCGGTTGTCGCCCAGCATGAGCGGGGTTGTCGCGGCCATGAAGCCTTCCTCGACGTCGACGTTCAGCATGGCGGCCTTCAAGTTGTCGATGTCGGTCTGGACCGCGGCCTGACCCGTGTACGTAAGCGGGCCCGTACACACGAGCGGCACGATCTGGCTGACCGTCGAGCGGTACTTTCCGAAGTAGTCGGCGTAGTACTCGGGAAAAGCAGCCGCTTCGAGCGCCCACGAGCCTGCGCTCACAGCCCGCGACTCACCCGCTGGCTCGAAGCCGGACAGCCGCTCCTTCACATACGTGGCGAAGGTCACCTTGCCCATCTCGCCGTCGGTGATGATGTCGAGGCCGACCTCGGCTTGCTTGCGGACCACGTCCGCGACCGACTCGCGCACCAGGCGACGGAACTCGTCGTGGTCGTACGGCCGATCGTTTTCCTTCTCGCGCATGACGTCCAGTAGCGCGGTGGGTCGCGCGAGGCTACCGACATGGGTGGTCAGAATGCGCTCGGCGCTGCGCTTCACGACGCGCGCTCTGCCAGGAGCGCCTGCACGCGGGAGCCGACCGAGCGCATGTCCGCGCGGCCGCGCAGCCGACTGGACAGCAAGCCCATCACCTTGCCCTGGTCGCGGGGACCCTGGGCGCCGCTCTCGGCAATCGCCGCCTGGATCGCTTCCTCCACGCCGGCCGCGTCCAGCTGCTCGGGCAGGTAGCCCTCGTCGATCGTCAGCTGTGCTTCTTCGACCTGGACCAGATCGGCTCGATTGCCTTTGAGAAAACCGTCGATGGACTGGCGGTGCTGCTTGACCCGCGTCAGCAGGATGGACTGCTCCTCATCGTCGCTCAGCCCGCTGGAGGCGCGCAGCTCGCTTACCTCGCGCTCCTGCTCCGGCGTGAGCGCGGCGTTTTCGCCTTGCAGGATGAGGCCGCGTTTGGACAGGTTGCGGGTGAGCTTCGACTGCTGCTCGGCTTTGAGCATCGAAATTAGCCCGCGGATCTCATCGCGGCGGGTTGCGTCGCCCGCACGCATAGCGTCCTTCAGGTCGGAGTTCAGGCGGTCGAGCAGCTCGGCCATACCAACGAGTATAGAAATGCGTCTCAGGCCGGCACTTTCGGCCCCGCGCCCGCAAGCTCGTCGAGGTTGCGTGGACCGAAGTCGCGCTGGCCGGATTCGATTTCGTGGATCAGCGTGATGAGCCTCCGCAGTCGTGGCACAGCCAGGCCGCGGCGCTGTGCTTCCTCGACGATCGGCACGAAGTGCGCATCGACCTCGGTCCTGCGCTTGCGCACCGCGAGGTCGCGCCACACCCCACTGTGCGTCTTCTCGTCGTGGTGGCGGATGTCGATCAGACGGTCGAGCGAGGCCGCGATGGCAGCGCCATCACCCGAGCGGATCACGTCGGGCTCGAAGCCATCGAAGCCGAGCGGTGAGATGCCCGATGCGCCCGCGACGCCCAGGACTTCGTTGGCCAGATCGACCATGAGCGCGCGATGGCCATCGATCGCGTCGGCCATCGAGTGGTTGGTGAGGGCGGTCGCGAACAGCATCGCGCCATACGCTTGCTTGCCCCACAGGTAGCCCCAGATGTTGTGGGTCACCTGCACCTGGCCCCAGGCGCTGAGCACGCGCTGCAGCTCGTACAAGCGTGGCGAGAGCGTGCCGTCGAGCTCGCCGATCACGAACGTGCCGCGACCGCCGAAGTGGATCAGCCCGGGCTCGAGGTAGTCGGCCGAGAAATTGACGAACGCGCCGATGGTGCGATCCGCGCTCGCCAGCTGCGAGATGAGCAGCTCGTTGAGCCCGTTCTGCAGCGAGACGATGTAGCCATCGGGCGCCAATCGATCGACGAACGAGCGCACCGCGGTCTCCGTGGCGGGCGCTTTGACCGCGAGTAACACGGCGTCCAGCTGCTCGGGCAGCTCATCGGGGGTGATTGCCTCGACTTGCACCGTAAATGTCTCGTCGAAGCCGCGGATGGTCAGTCCACGTTGCTGCATCGCTCGCACGTGCTCGACCTCGCGATCGACCACGAGCAGGGGCTGGCCGGCGCGGGCCAGGTACGCGGCGACCGTTCCGCCGATGGCGCCCGCGCCGACGATCACATAACGCATAGCTCGAAAAATGTAGCGGCCCACGCCCATCCGTGCTATTCTAGAACATACGTTCTAACATAGCTGAGAAATCTCGTGGGTTGAACGCGAGATTCCTCGCAGGCTCGGGATGACAGCTTAGACAACAAGGATTTCCCCAATAACGTGAGTGAAGACATCTACGCCCGACTGGCGGCCCCGTTCGACGTCACGTTCACCGATGTCCGTGGCGGCATCCAGCTGACGTACGTCTCGGGTGAGCAGGTGGTGCGGCGGCTGAACGAGGTACTGGGGGTCGCGGGCTGGAGTTTTCGGGTGCTGCGCCACGACATCAACACCGAGGCTGATGAAGCGTGGGCGCTGGGCGAGCTGGTCGCGGAGATCGGCGAGCGCACGGTGGTGCGGCAGCAGTTCGGCTCGCAGAAGCTGAAGCGTTCGCGCAGCACGGGCACGCCGCTGGACATCGGCTTCGACCTCAAGGGCGCGGCGACAGACGCGATGAAGAAGTGCGCCAGCCTGCTCGGGGTGGGGCTGTACCTGAGTCGCAAGGCGGCGCCGGGCGACCGACGTCTGCGGGCTAACGGGAGCAGCCGCGGGTGAGATACGTATACTGCGCGCCGTGCCCGGGCAGATGTACGACCCTGCCGTACAGCGTGCGCTGCTCGAGCAGCTGGCTCGTTGGCGGCAGCTGCCCGAGGGCGACCTCATCGCCATGCTCAGCCCAGTCGAGCGGCTGCGCTACCGACCCGAGGCACTGGATGACCTGGAGTGGGACGGGCTGGTGTCCGCGCGGCCCGCCGGCGATGAGCGGGTAGTGAGCATCACCGAGGCCGGCGAGGCGTGGCTGCGCAACGGGCCGGGCCTCGGAACTGAATAGCAAGATGGCTGAAGCGGGTGCTGGGCGCGAGTTCCAGGCGCAGGCCGATGCGGCGCTGGCCGGGCTGCTCGAGGGCCAGGCGGCGGACGAGGCGGCGCTGGTGCTGGCGGTGTTGATCAATCGCGCCGCGGCGCGGCTGCACACACTGGGGCGGGGCGAGGCCAGCGCACGCAAGGGCCAACCCAGCTGGCCGGTGTGGGCGCAGCTGCAAAACGCGGCGCGGACGCTGGTGCTGCACAGCAGCACGTGCCGCGACCTCGCGCAGCGGCTGGGGGCGCTGCCGCGAGAGTAAGCCGGTTGCTAGCGCGGGCGCCAGCCGACTTGGCAGACTAGCGGGCAACGAGCCCGGTCCTTGCCGCGCAGCGTCGATCAGGCGAAACCGCTGGCACGCTTCGTGCGCTGGGGCCGCGAGCCCGACGGGTATGAGTATCGTTGCCTGGATTTGCCTGGGTCTGGTCGGCGGCGCCGTCGTCGGCTGGCTGAGTGGTGGACGCGGCCGCGAGCTGCTGAGCAGCGTCGTGGTCGGGGTGATGGGCGCGCTGATCGGCGGCTTCCTGGCTGCTGTGCTGCTCGGGTTGGACATCAGCGGCGTCGACGGCACCACGCTCCTGGTCGCCAGCTTCGGCGCCCTGGCGCTGATTCTGTTACAGCGCGCGATCCCCGCTACGGACGTGTTCGAGTAGCAGCGTTGCCAGAAGCCCAGCTCAGGCGCTCTGCTCGCTCCCACGCCGTTTCTCGAGCAGCCGCAGTCGTCGCTGGAACACGCGCACTGTGGCGCGCCGATCTTGCGGCGTCCGCCGGGTGCTCGCCTCGAACACGTCGATGGCACGCCGCAGCACACGCGCCGCGTCATCCAACGCTGCCTGGCGCTCGTACAACGCCACCAATCGCCCGTACGGCAGGTCGCCCGGGAACCCCTCGGCGACGTTGCGCTCGTACAGCGCGATGGCTTCCGACAGCCGCCCTTGCTGCTCGGCCTCGAAGGCTTCGAGATTGCGCATGGTCTGCGCTTCCAATAGCCAGCGGTCTTCGAGCGACTCCGGCGGCTGGTCCTCGGGCCGCTTACGCGGCATGTGTGCGCAGCACAGGGGTAAGCACCAGAGGAGCGGTCGGGGAGAGAGGATTTGAACCTCCGGCCCCCACGTCCCAAACGTGGTGCTCTGCCAAGCTGAGCTACTCCCCGCGCCTGAGGCTGCCGAAGTGTAGCAATTCACCTCTTGACTCGACATCCAGGATCGATCTGTTAGCGTGAAAATAACAATGCCCGGTTACGGACCTTCGACCTCGGCTACAAACCCAAGTAACGCGACGATTCCGTTCCTTGTACGTCGCACGCTCGAGATCCTCCCGACGGCAACGGTCTGGCTGATCATTACCGCCCCCGTCTGGGGCGCCATCATCGCGCCGGCCGGCCTCGGCTTCGGGATGATCCTCTTCAGCGTCTACTGGCTGTGGAAGTCGTGCTCCTTCGCCGCCGGCGTCGTGATCGGCTTCTGGCGACTGCACCGCGCCGAGGCGCGCGACTGGCTGGCCGATGCCAAGCAGCAGCCAGGCTTCGACGATCTGCACCACCTGGTCATCGTGCCCACGTGTGGCGAGGGCGAAGAGATCCTCGCGGACACGCTGCGCTACCTCACGCAGCAGGACATGCCGCTGGAGCGAGTCTCGGTGGTGCTGGCGTGCGAAGAGCGCGACACGATGGCGCCGGCGCGGGCGCAGCGGCTGGCGGCACGCTTCAGCTCGCTGTTCGAGCAGTTCCTGATCACGTTCCATCCCGATCTGCCAGGCGAAGTCAAGGGCAAGTCGAGCAACCTGACGTGGGCAGCGCAGCGGGTTCAGGCGGAGCTCGTCGAGACCGGCAAGCTCGACACGCGGAACTTGCTGGTGACCATCTGCGACGCCGATTCGCGACTCCATCGCAGCTATCTGTCGGCGCTGAGCCACGATGCGCTCGCGCATCCCGACGGCCGGCTGCACATCTTCCAGCCGGCGATCCTGTTCTACGCCAACCACTGGCGACTGATCGCGCCACTGCGGGCGCTCAACAGCATCTACTCGCTGTGGGAGCTGGCGCGCATGGTGCCGAGCCATCGCCTCGTGACGCAGTCCACCTACTCGCTCACCTGGTCGGTGGTGCACGAGGTTGGCTTCTGGGACGTGGACGTCATACCCGAAGACTCGCACATGTGCTTCAAAGTGATGTTCCACTACGGGCGGCGGGTCAAGGTGCGGCCGATCTTCCTACCCGTGTACGCCGATGCCGCCGAGGGCCCAACGCTCAGGCGGACGTTCTCGAACCAGTACCACCAGATCCTGCGCTGGGCGTGGGGCGTCTCGGACATCCCGTACGTCGTGCTCGGCGCCTTGCGAGCGCGAGATCTCGCGTGGCACATGCGCATCCTGCGCGTGGTCTGGTACGTCGAGGAGCACCTGATGTGGCCGGCGCACTGGTTCCTGCTCACGCTGGGTGGGCTGATCCCGTCGCTGATCAACCCCGCGTACGCGCACAGCGCATTTGGTGTGTGGCAGTCGAGTCTGATCTCGGCGATCATGAGCCTCTGCTTCCCGTGCCTGCTGCTGGTGATCCTGGTCGACTGGCGACTGCGGCCCGAGCATCCGGCTGGTGAGGACATCGTCGACGTCCTGATCGGGTGGGCATCGTTCGCGCTGCTGCCAGTCTTCGGGTTGCTGCTGTGCGCCGTGCCGGCGCTGGATGCGCACACGCGGCTGCTGTTCGGTCGTCGACTCGAATACCGCGTGACCGAGAAGGTGCCGGTCCAGGCGCTGTTCCGCGGTCAGCGCGCCGCGCTCGCGCGCGTGGTGCCCGAGCTGAGCGCGCGGGTACGCGAGCCGCTACGCCGCACCCGTTTCGATGAGCTGGCGCAATACGGAGCGTATGCGCCCGGCAGCACGACCGCGGTGACTGATTCGGTCCTTCTCGTCTATCGGGATCTCCGCTAGGGTGCGACCCAGGCGCGGCACGTAGAAGACGGGGTCGTAGCCGAACCCGCCCGTGCCGGCGGCGGCATGGGCGACCTCGCCGCGCAGCTCGCCACGCGACTCCCACAGCTGCCCATCGGGATGGCGAAGCATCGCCACGCACACGTAGCGGCAGCCGCGCGCGGCGCCCTCTCGGCCATTCACGACCTGTAGCAGCAGCGCATTCTTGTGCGCGTAGTCGCTGCCTTCCCAGCGAGCCGAGTGGACGCCTGGTCCACCGTTGAGCGCGGCGACCGCAAGCCCTGAGTCCTCGGCCAGCGTGAGCAACTGACTCGCGCGACCGTATGCCTCGACCTTCAGTCGGGCGTTCTCTCTGAATGTGCGGCCGGTCTCGGGGACATCGAACGTGAGGCCGACGTCGGGCAGCGTGAGCAGGTCGAACGGCAAGTCGCGCAGCAGGTTCTGCCATTCGCGCAGCTTGCCGGCACTCGTGGTCGCGATCAGCAGCCGCTGTGATGGCATGTGTCTCTAACGTTATTAAGGGACCCGCGGCATGGTCCAGGACACGCTCCCAGACGCGATACGCCGGCTGCCGCCTGGGTGGCGCGGCCAGTTCTACGCCGACGTCGCGAGCACGCAGGACGTCGCCCGCGCGGCGGCGAAAGCGGGCGCACCATCGAGGTCGATCTTTGTCGCCGACTTCCAGAGCGCTGGACGGGGTCGACAGGGTCGCTCGTGGCTCGCCCGGCCGGGTACGGCGCTGATGCTCTCGATGCTGCTGCGCCAGTCGGGCGAGCCGAGGCCATGGCGCTCCACGGCGCTGATGTCGGTGGCGCTGGTCGAGGCGCTGGAGGCGGTGCTGCCTGATCTCGCGGGCGTCGCGATCAAGTGGCCGAACGACGTGCTGATCGATGGTCGCAAGGTCGCCGGCGTGCTGGCTGAGAGCACCTCAAATGGCGCGGAGTCGACCGTAATCGTCGGCATTGGACTGAACGTCCTGGCTACACGAGAGGACCTGGCGGAGATGCCGAGCCCAGCTACGAGCGTGGCGTTGGCATCTGGCGCGGAGATCGATCGCGGCGTGCTGCTGCTGGAGCTTGTAGGGCGCGTGGACGAATGGCTCACCAAGCCCGAGGCCGAGCTGCAAACAACCTGGCAAGGGCGGCTATGGGGCAGGGGTCAGCGCGCGCGTTTGGCCGACGTCGATCTGGATGAAGAGGTGGTCATCCTCGGCGCCACGCTGGACGGTGCCTTGCGGGTGCGGCTGGCCGACGGCCGCGAGCTCTCGACGACTACAGGCGAGCTCATGCTGTAGCTTCGGCGGGCGCGAACAGCACGAGCAGCTCGAGGTCGGCGGTGATGTCGGTGAACCGATGCGGTACGCGCGCGGGCACGTAGATCAAGGAACCTGGCCGCACCGGACGCTCCTCGTCGGCGACGATGATGCGACCTTCGCCCTCGAGCACGTAGTACACCTCGTCCTCGGCGTGCGGCTGCTGTGGGTCGCGACTGCCCGCCGGCAGCACATACACCCCGCAGCTCAGCGACGGGACCCGTAGGAATTCGTGGTACAGCCGTCCGGCGCTTGCCTGGGCCTCCAGGAGCTCAGCGCGCTCGAAGAACTGGTGCGTGCCCATTTGGCTACACTTACGCGGGCCGGGCCCCGTAGCTCAGCAGGATAGAGCGTTCGTTTCCTAAACGAAAGGTCGGAGGTTCGAGTCCTCTCGGGGCCGCTGATCGAGGGCCAGATGCCACGCGAGCAGTCTTACGTCACGCAACTTGGCGCTGTCCTTCGACGGCGCGAGCCGACCGTGCTGCGGCAGTTTCTGATCGAGAGTGCCACACGCTTCGGCGATAGCAAGCAGGTTGCGGACGTGCAGGGCAAGTCGGATATCGAGATGGAGGAGCTGCTGCACCGCATGATCGTGGCGCGACCCGACCTGGACGATCTGCACCGCACCAGCCGCGAGTGGCTGTTCCGACACGGGATCGACACCTTCGGCGAGGCCGGCGGGCGGCGCAACTAGGCGTGGCCGCGGAACAGGCCGCGTGGTCCTACGAGCTGATCGAGGAGCCCGACGCAACCTTTCGCGTCGAAGTGACCGACGAGGACGGCGCCATGCTGCCAATTGCGCGGCAGGTGACTCGCGGGCAGGCGGAGAAGCTGATTCAGCGCATCACGATCGAGGCGGCCCGCGTGCACAAGCCGATCAAAGCGATCATTCGCGACCCGTACTTCATGGCCGCAATGGTGATTACCATCAAACGTCAGGCAATCTGAGCTCATGACATTCGACTTCGGAAATTGGAGTCCACGGGACCGAACACAGGACGGGCCGCAGCGCGAGCGCCTCGAGCGACTGGTGCAACGGCTGAGTGACGCGGAGCTGGAGACGTCGCTTGGCGATGGCTGGACAGTCGCGGTCGCGTTGGTACACCTGGCGTTCTGGGATCGTCGCGCCGCCGCGCTGGTCGCGCGCTGGCAGCGCCAGGGCTCGGTGCCGAACTTCAGCGAGGGCGTCGACACCCCCGACATCATCAATCAGGCGGCGCTGCCGGTCTGGCAGGCCCTTCCGGCTCGGGCTGCCGCGAACGAGGCTGTCGCAGCGGCGCGAGCGGCCGATGGAGCCCTGGATGAGGGCGGCGCCGCGCTGATCGAGAAGATCATGGCGGCCGGCCCGCCGCTCAACCCGGCGCGGGCAATCCATCGCGCAGAGCACCTGGACCAGATCGAGCGCGCGCTCGGCGGTTGAGAGACATGCTCGCGGGCGATGCGCGAGCCGACCCCACCGTCGTCGACTTGATCGAGTTGGCCGGCTTGTGGCTCGCCGCGGACGACCGCGTGGCGCTGCGGCGGACGTTGCAGCAACTCATCGACGTGCTCGCGCAGCGCTTCCCTACGCAGGAGGACTTTCGCGCGCGCTTCGTCAACTTGCTCGCGCAAGCCGAGCGCGAACAGGTCTCGGGAGAGGTGCTACGCAGCGGCTACCGTCGGGCGACGCTCGGCTGATTTTCCAGCCAGCCTTCGAGCTCGTGCGTTGGCGAGGCGAAGCCGCCGCCGATGCCAACCGCCAGCACGGCGAGCACGGACAACACTGGCGCCACCTCGGCGCCGACCAGGCGCATCGCCACGCTCGCCGCGGCGGCGAGTACCGCTGCCGCGAGCCAGCTCGTGCGCGGATAGCGCGCCCAGATGACCGCTAGCGCGAATGCCGCGACTCCAGCGGCGATCAGCGCAACGCTGCCGAGCGAGAGCGCCGAGTGCACGTTGCCCAGCAGGTCAAATGCAAGCGGTAGGACGCTCAACACCAGCACGAGGGGCGGCAACGTCGAGGCCACCAGGTGCGCCCGACGGGCGCGGGCGCGATGAAGAGTCGTTACGGCCATGCTGGTCCGGAAGGGTCACAGATGCATTACGCATGCCACCCCGAGCACGCAAACGCGCCGCCCGAGAGGGTTACTCAGATGCCGGCGAGCACTTCGGACATGGCCGCGTGGATGCTGCGATTGCTCGCCAGGACCTGCCCGGACTCGATGTCGAAGGGGCCGCCGTCGAGGGCGCTCACCTGACCGCCGGCCTCGCTCACCATCAGCACGCCGGCTGCCAGATCCCATGCGTTGACCGTGTGTTCCCAGTAGCCATCGAGCCGACCGCACGCGACATAACACAGGTCGAGCGCGGCGCTGCCCGCGCGGCGGACCGCCTGACTGCGCATGCTCAGCGCCTCGAAACTACGCAGCGCTCGTGGGAACAGCGTCCGATCGTACGGAAAGCCAGTCGCAAGCAGCCCGCCAAGCAGGTCGTCGACCGCCGAGACGTGGATCGGTCGCCCGTTCAACGAGCCGCCCTTGCCCACCTCGGCCACGAACAGCTCGTCCAGGCACGGTGAATAGACCGCGCCAAGGACCAGCGCGCCCTCGACTTCCAGTCCGATCGAGACACAGAAGAACGGGAAGCCATGGGCATAGTTGGTGGTGCCGTCCAGCGGATCGACTAGCCAGCGAAAGCGAGGATCGCTGCCCACTCGGGCGCCGCCCTCTTCGCCCACCACCGTGTGCGTCGGAAAGGCTGACTGGATGGTCGAGCACACCTGCTGTTCGCTCTCCACATCGACGTCGGTAACGATGTCGACTGCACCCTTGTGGCGTATCTCGCGAATAGAGTCCATGCGATCGCGCAGGATGCGGCCCGAGGCTGTCGCCGCCGCGATGGCGACGTCACGCGCACGGGCAGTTGGGAACGACGCCACCGCGCTGGTGGACTGAGCCGAGGTATCAGACAAGGATCGGACGAGCGACTAACGCTGGAAGCGTGCCGCCGCGGGCGGAGCAACGTTCTCGGGCGGCCGCAGCACGATCGCGCCTTTGTCGCATGAGGCCTCGCACAGGTAGCACGAGACGCATGTCTTCGGGTTGGTCAAGGCGGCGACGGCCTGCCACGGCTTGTCCTCGTCGACCATGCTCAGGCACTCGAACGGGCAGATGTCGACGCAGTAGCGGCAGCCGCTGCAGATCTCCTCCTGCACGACCGGCCGCGCCCATTCGGTTCGGCGCTGCTTTTCCGCGGTGTTGCCGTAGGTGTCGAAGATCGCATCGTATGGACAGGCGCGACCGCACGCGCCACAGTCGATGCAGATCTTGGGATCGATGAAATAGAACTCCTTTTTGACCCCGTTGATCGCGGTGACGGGGCACACCGTCTCACAGGCGGTGCAGCCCACGCATTTGTCGTTGATGAAATACGCCATTGCTGGCCGCAGTTTAGCATTCGAGAGCTCTGATCCCGATGCCATTGGGTGCGCATGTCTCAACTTCAGGTGGCCTGTCGACCTGCATTGGTCGCGCGCAGGCGCTGGGTGCCGAGTGCATCCAGCTGTTCCTGTCCACGCCGCATCGCTGGCAGCAGCCCAAGCACGCTGACGAGGAGATTGCCGAGTACGAGCGGTTACTGACAGAGTACGTAATAGGGCCAAACTTCGCCCACGCCGCCTACCTCATCAATCTCGCGTCCGACGACGGCCCCCTACGCGAGCGCTCGATCGACAGCGTCAGCGCCGCCGCGCGCTGGTGCGATCGCCTCGACCTGGCGGGCGTCGTCGTCCACGTCGGCTCGGGGCGTGGTCAGCCGATCGAGGATGCCGAGCGCCAGGTCGCCGCGGCGCTGGAGCAGGTGCTGCTGAACGCCACGTCATGCGGCATTCTGCTCGAGAACTCGGCTGGTTCAGGCGACACCCTCGGAGCGCGTTTCGAGCAGATCGGCTCGGTGTTCGATCGACTCGGTCGCGACCAGCGGCTGGGGCTGTGCCTGGACACCGCCCATACCTTCGCGTCTGGCTACGACCTGCGCGAAGACGAGGGTCTCAAGAGAGCGCTCGATGAGATCGACCAGCACCTCGGGCTCGATCGGTTGCGACTGATCCACGCCAACGACTCGAAGGCTGATCTGGGCAGCGCCGTCGACCGCCACGAGAACCTCGGCCACGGCCTGCTGGGCGAGGCGGCCTTCGTGAGGATGCTGTCGCACCCGGCGCTGAAGGACCTGCCGTGGGTGCTCGAGGTACCTGGCTTCGAGGACAAGGGACCCGACCTGCCCAACCTGCAAACGCTCAAGCGGCTAGCGGGCCGCTAATACGCGTTCGCGCAGCGCCTCGCGTGAGCGGTTATTCGGGGGAATGGCGCGGGCAATCGCGTACCATCGCGCGAATGGACGGTCGCGCGCTGCTGGTGTTGCCCGTGGCCGGCATCGGCTGGTGGGCGCTCGGATTTCCACCTGGCTGGGGCTGGCTGATCTTGCCCATGCTGCCGGGCATGCCGATCACCGGCGGCATGCTGATCGTGCTCGCGACGGTGGTGATCGGCGCCTATTCGGGCCTGGTCTGGTACCGCAACAACATTTGAGACGCGCCTTGGTGTCATCCCGAGCTTGCGAGGGATCTCGGTGCCTACTGTCATCCCGAGCTTGCGAGGGATCTCGGCTGCTGACTTGAGATCCCTCGGCTCGCAGGCTCGCCTCGGGATCACATGCTTCCTCCCCCTTGGCTCGCAGGCTCGCCCTCGGGATGACATCTCAGCGCAGCGCCTGCTCCAGGTCCGCGACGAGGTCTTCGGGCTCCTCGATGCCCACCGACAGCCGAATCAGGCCGTCGTCGATGCCGATCTCCTCGCGCCGTTCCGCGGGCAGGCTGGCGTGCGTCATCAGGGCGGGCAGCTCGATCAGGCTCTCGACGCCGCCCAGGCTTTCGGCGAGCGTGAACAGCCGCGTGCGCCGCGCGACCTCGCGTGCCGCGGCGACACCACCCTCGACTTCGAACGACAGCATGCCTCCGAAACCGCCGACCATCTGCTTACGCGCCAGCGCGTGCTGCGGATGACTCTCCAGGCCCGGGTAGTACACACGCTTCACCTGGCGATGCCTTTCGAGAAAACAGCCCACTTCCATCGCGTTGGCTGAGTGCTGGCGCATGCGCACCGCGAGCGTCTTGACGCCGCGTAGCACGAGCCAGCTGTCGAAGGCGCCTGGTACCCCGCCGACCGCGTTCTGCAGGAAGCGCAGCCGCTCGGCCAGCTCCTCATCCGAGGTCACCAGCGCGCCGCCCACCACATCCGAGTGACCACCCAGATACTTGGTCGTGCTGTAGTGGACGACGTCCGCGCCGAGCTCCAGCGGTCGTTGGCAGTACGGGCTGGCGAACGTATTGTCGACCGCGACCAGGATGTTTTGCCGCGCATGCGCCAGCTCGGAAACGGCCGCCAGGTCGATCAGCTTCAGCAGCGGGTTGGTCGGGCTTTCGATCCAGATGAGCCGTGTGCGCTCCTCGATCGCCGCCTGGACGTTTTCGATCCGCGTGGCATCGACAAAGCTGAACCGCAGACCCGTGCGCTCCAGCACGCGGCGGAACAGTCGGAACGTGCCGCCATACACGTCGTCGCAGGCGACCACGTGGTCGCCCGACTCGAACAGGTGCAGCAGCGTGTCTTCGGCGGCCATGCCGCTAGCGAACGCCATGCCGAAGCGGCCGTTGTCGAGCGATGCGAGACACGTTTCCAGGGCCGCCCGAGTGGGGTTGGCCGTGCGGGAGTAGTCGTAACCCTTGTGGACGCCGACTTCAGACTGCGCGTAGGTGCTGGTCTGGTAGATCGGAACGATGACCGCGCCAGTGGCCGGATCGGGCTCCTGCCCGACGTGTATCGCCCGCGTCGAAAAACCCAGATCGTTGTCGGTCATCGATGGGTGTGCCGTCGGCGGGTGTGCTGCGAGACGAACTCCAGGAGGTCGAGTTTGGTGATCATGCCGAGCGGCTGCTCGCGGTCGACCACGACCAGCGCTGGGGCACCACCGAGAAGCAGATCGAAAGCATCATCCATGTCCGCGTTGAGTGGGATGGTCGGAAACGGCGGATCCATCGCCGCGCCGACTGCCGACTCTACCAGGGTCGGGTCGCGATAGATGCGATCGAGCAGCGTCCGCTCCTGGATCGAGCCGACCATCTGCTGCTGGCCGTCGCTGCCCTGCATCACGGGCAATTGGCTGATCCCGTACTGCTGCATGGTGTCGATCGCGGCACGGACCGTGTCGCTGGCGTGGACGCCGACGAACGGTGGCAGCGCGCGTCCCGCAGAGCGCTCGCCGACGACTTCGCCGACCGAATGCGTCGGGAATTGCTCGAGGAACCCATTCGAGCGCATCCACTCCTCGTTGTAGATCTTGCTCAGGTAGTTGCGACCCGTGTCGGGCAGCAGCACCACGACGAGCGCATCAGGATCGTCGACCTCGCGAGCCACCCGCAGCGCGACTGCCACCGCCGAGCCACCCGATCCACCGATGAGAATTCCCTCTTCCCTGGTCACGCGCCGGGCTATCAGAAAGCTCTCTTTGTCGTCGACGACTTCGATGCGATCCACCACGCTCAGGTCCATCGTGGACGGCATGAAGTCCTCGCCGATGCCTTCGACCTTGTAGATCTTGGGCGTGAAGTGCTCGCCGGCCGAGTAGATCGAGCCGACCGGGTCGGCGCCCACGATCTGTACCCGCGGGTTGTGCTGCTTGAGGACCCGGCCGACGCCGCTGATCGTCCCACCGGTGCCCATGCCCGCGACGAAGTGGGTTACGCGGCCATCGGTCTGGCGCCAGATCTCGGGTCCGGTCGTGGCCTCGTGCGCGGCGGGATTGGCGGGATTGAAGTACTGGTTGGGCTGGAATGCGCCGGGGATCTCACGAGTGAGGCGATCGGCGACCGAGTAGTAGCTCTGCGGGCTCTCACGCGGCACAGCCGTGGGGCACACCACGACCTCCGCGCCGTACGCCCGCAGCAGGGCGATTTTCTCGGACGACATCTTGTCGGGCATCACACACACCAGGCGGTAACCCTTGAGCGCCGCGGCCATGGCCAGTCCGGTGCCCGTGTTGCCCGACGTCGGCTCGACGATGGTGGCGCCTGGCAGCAGCTGCCCCGCGCGCTCGCCCGCTTCGAGCATTTTCAGACCGATGCGGTCCTTGACGGAGCCGCCCGGATTCATGGTTTCGACTTTGGCTACGACTGGTGTGCGCAGGTCTGATGTCAGCCGCGCCAGGCGCACCATCGGCGTATTGCCGACCGCGTCCAGGATCGTGTCGAGGATCTCGCTGGACATAGTGTGTCCCGCCGTGACGATTGAGACTGAGCATACCGCCTCACTCTGGCGCCTGCCTTTGGGCGATATCCTCGTCGGCCGTGGATGCCGAGCACGTCAGCGCTGTGCAGCGCCGCCTGCTCGGCTGGTATGCCGAACACGGCCGCGACCTGCCGTGGCGCAAGACGTCCGATCCGTACGCGATCCTCGTGTCCGAGGTCATGCTGCAGCAGACGCAGGTCGACCGCGTGATTCCCAGGTGGTACGCCTGGCTGGCGCGGTTTCCGACCCTTGTCGATCTCGCGCGAGCCAGCAGGGCCGATGCCATCCGCGCCTGGCAGGGTCTTGGCTACAACCTGCGCGCTGTGCGCTTGCACGGCATCGCCACGCAGTGCGTGGCCGAGCACAGCGGTGAGCTGCCACGCACACTGGACGGGCTGCTGCGGCTCAAGGGTGTCGGACGCTACACCGCGGGCGCCGTCGCGTGCTTCGCGTTCGGCCTCCCCGCCACGATGGTCGACACGAACGTACGGCGGGTGCTCAGCCGCGTGTTTTCCGCCTCACCTGAGGAAGTCGATGGTCTCGCCGTGGCCGTGCTGCCCGCCGACAACGCCTATGCCTGGAATCAGGCGCTCATGGATCTCGGCTCGACAACGTGCCGCGCCGCGCGGCCGCTGTGCCTGGTCTGCCCACTGCTCGACGTGTGCGCTGCGCCAGGCGCTTCCAGCCGTGTGAAGCCGGCCGCCGGAAATGCCGCTTTCGCGGGCTCGTCGAGGTACTTTCGGGGCCGAATCCTCGATGCGCTACGCACACTGCCGGACGGCCGCGGCGCCTCGGTTGACGAGCTGGCTCGAGCGGTAGCGTCCGAGCGTGAGCGAGTGCTGCCGCTGCTCGAACGCATGACACGTGATGGCCTGGTCAATCAAAACGGCGATAGCTACACATTGTAGTCGGAGCGTTGCTACGTCATCGTACGTAGCGTGCCGCGATCAGACCTAGTATCGCGCCGGCGCCAACGTCGCTCGGGTAGTGCAAACCCGCCGCCACCCTGCTCGCCCCCAGGAGTGCGGCGCAGGTGGCCATCGCGCGGGCCACTCCGACGTCGCTGGTGCGGGCGAGGAGCGCCATCGCCACGGCCGAGGCGACGTGGCGCGACGGAAACGATCGCGCGGGATGGTGGCTGAGCAGCTCTTCGACTTCGGCGTCCTCAACGAAGGGCCGCCGGCGTGCCAGCAGCAGGCCCAGGAGTTCGCTGATGACGTAAATGCCCGCAACTGCGAACAGCATGCGTAGCGCAGTTCGCCAGTGACCGCGCAGCACCAGCTTGCCCATCAGCAGCACTTCGGCGCCGGCCAGCCAGCCGGCCGCCGTCCGAGCCACCAGTTGGCCGCCTGGCGTCCGCCTCGTCCAGCCGTTCAATGCGCGCGCGCCGGCCTCGTCGAATGCCAGCAAGTGCGCCGCGAGTGTCACCGGCGACAGGATAGACTGGCCCGCCCGCGATGCCTTCGCATGCACCACCGCCGGACAACGGCACGCTACGCCACTTCACCGTAGCTGTCTTCGTGGTGCACCGCGGACGGGTGCTGCTGCACTACCACCGCAAGCTCGGCAAATGGCTACCGCCTGGTGGGCACATCGAAGACAACGAGCTGCCCGACGAGGCCGCGCAGCGCGAGGTGCTCGAGGAAACGGGGATCAGAGCTCGACTCGTCGGGGGCCGCGGACTCCCCGTTGCGTCGCCAGAGCAACTGGTGGTGCCCGCAGGCATCCAGGTCGAGGACATCTGGCCAGGCCACCAGCACATCGACCTGGTCTATTTCGCGGTGGTCGACGGCTCGGACTTCGAGATCGATCCGCGCCTCGCCGAAAGCGATCAGGTCGGCTGGTATGCCGAGGCCGAGCTGGCGACGCTGGGGGCCAACGACGAGATCCGCGGGTGGGCTCGCCGCGCCCTGTCCGAACTTGGCTAAGGCCTCTCGACGCGCCCTCAACAAAGCTGTTAACCTGACAACTTGTCGCAACGGCTATACTACAAGTCCGCGGCCGGGCCTGGTCGCGGCGCCTGATTTATGACCCTCCTGATTGACCCGCCCCAGACCGTCCAGCCGAGCGAGCCGCGGCACCTGCCGCGCGAGCGCCGGCTGATCGATTCGTTCGGCCGACGCATCAGCGACATGCGCATCTCGGTCACCGATCGCTGCAACTTCCGCTGTGTCTACTGCATGCCCGAGGAGGGGATGCAGTGGCTCAAGCGCGATATCCTGCTTACCTTCGACGAGATCGAGCGCCTCACGCGCATCGCCGTTGAGTTGGGTATCGAGGAGGTGCGGCTGACCGGCGGCGAGCCGACGCTGCGACCCGATCTGCCGCGCCTGGTCGAGCGCCTGTCGCAGATCGATGTGCGCAGCCTGAGCCTCACGACGAACGGCTTCCTGCTGCGGTCGATGGCCCGTCCGCTGGCCGAGGCGGGGCTCACGCGCATCAATGTCAGTCTGGATACGCTGCAGCACGATCGCTTCCACCAGATTGCCCGCCGCCACGGCCTCGACGAGGTCCTGGCTGGCCTCGAAACCCTGGAGCAGTACCCGACGATCGCGCCGATCAAGGTGAACGTGGTGGCCATGCGCGACTTTACGGAAGATGAAGTCGTCGCCTTTGCCCAGCTCGCTCGACGCAAGCCATACGTGATCCGCTTCATCGAGTTCATGCCCCTCGACGCCGACGGCAACTGGCAGCGCGAGCGTGTGCTCAGCGGCCCGGAGATCAAGGCGATCATCGAGCGCGACTTCATGCCGCTGGTACCGATCGCCGCCGAGCCGAGCAGTACGTCGCGCCGCTACACGTTCCCCGACGGCATCGGCGAGCTCGGCTTCATCAACCCCGTCTCGCAGCCGTTCTGCGGCACCTGCAATCGCATTCGCCTGACCGCCGACGGCCAACTGCGCACGTGTCTGTTCTCGATCGACGAGTGGGACCTGCGCGGGCCGCTGCGCGCTGGCGCAAGCGACGACGACCTGGCCGGGGTGTTCCTGGAGGCGGTGGAGCACAAGGAGCTCAAGCACAAGATCAATGAAGGTGCGGCGTTCCAGCGCGCCTCGCGCTCGATGAGCCAGATCGGCGGCTGACCGTCGCATGAACCTGTCCTCGAGCGCCCGGTGAGCGTGCCTTCGAGGGCCGCGGCGATCCGCGCGGGTATCGTCGCCAGTCCGCGACTCGTCGGCGCCGCGCTCTTCGTCCTGGTGCTCGGCACCGTGGGCAGCGCGGTGGTGGGCGCTCAGGCGCAGGTGCCAGAGGCGATGGCGGTCGTGACCGCCTACGAGATGGCGCGCAACCGCGGCGATCTCGACGTTGCCGTTTCCTACTTCGCTGACGACGCCACCCTAACCCAGCGCACCACGGTCTACACCGGGCGTGATGAGATTCAAGCCTACTTGCAGGCCGCGATCGGACGCGGCCGGTTTGTGGTGGTCAGCAATCGCCGATTGAACGGCTCGCAACTGTCGTGGGTCGAACGCCCATCGGGCCAGAACATCAATGGCATCGAGGTCAGCGTCGAGGCCATCGTCCAGGACGGCAAGATCAAATCGCTCGCCTACAACGGCGCCGTGGCGGCGGTCAGAAGCGAAGTAACCGCCGACGGGCGCGCGCAACTGCCTGCGCTGCTCGGCCTGGCGTCAGTGGTGCTGCTGATGTCGGGGTTGATCCTGGTGGTCTCAACCGGGCTGCCGCACCCGACGCAGCCGCAGTCGCACTTGCGCGGTCGGCTCATACAGGATCTGCAGGTGTGGCG